>Ga0180442_102138_pt1 | contig 10802 bp, 7 predicted proteins | sample ChrtobMetP5_16mM_FD_119746 | JGI IMG/M metagenome (GOLD analysis project Ga0180442, IMG submission 119746) | Chrysochromulina tobin associated microbial communities from unialgal haptophyte culture, Seattle, Washington, USA - P5_16mM MetaG | ecosystem: Host-associated > Algae > Haptophytes >... | reverse complement strand
CTCTCCTTCCAAGTGAAGAGAACGACTAAGAGACAAGAGACAAGAGGCAGCGGCATCGCCGAGCGCCAAACAGTGTGCTGTGGGGAAGGTGAGGTGTACACTCAACAGGTCTGACCCCCGGAAGCAACCACCCCCGGAAGCAACCACAGTAGTGTCTACGAGAGTTGGGACTTTCACTCTTTGCGAAACAATGGCGAGAACGAAGCAGACAGTTCGTGACAAGTGGGAGGAGAAGAAGCGGAAGCCCTCCGAGGGCTCGAGTGCCGATGCTGCCGCAGAGCCCGAAGGGTCCGCCGGCGTGTTGCTTCCAGAAGGTTTTGCTGTAAAGTCAGAAAAGGATGGGCTCAAGGATGCGGGCGAGGAGAGCGAGGAGGTCGAGGAGGAGGGCGAGGAGGACGAGTTCGTTGTCAAATGCATCCTCTCTGAGAAGATGCACCGAGGCAAGCTGTCGTACAAGGTGCTATGGGAGAACGAGGACGAGGAGATCACCTGGGAGCCAGCGGAGCACCTGGAGAACACGGTGGCCCTCGAGGAGTGGCTTCAGAAGAAGAAAGACGGGGTGGCCACCACCGCAGCCGAGGAGGAGGAGGAGGAGGAGGAGGAGGAGAAAGAAGACGACGACGATTCGGAGGACGAGAGCGACGAAGCCCCGAGGTCCTCTCGCCGCAAGAAGCGGAAAATGGACGACGACGACTATGTCGAGTCAGAGGATGAGTCCGCTGATGAGGACTCCGAAGACGACGAGGACGAGTACGTGCCCGAGGTGCGTGGCGGCCGGCGTGGCGGCCGTCGCGGCGGCGGCGGCGGCGGGCGCTCCTCGAAGCGCAGCAGGCCCGCTCCGAAGCTCAATGACCGGCAGAAGCGGCTGCTCGATGAGGATCTCGAAGGTGGCTCGAATGCGAGGCTCGTGCAGACGTTGCGAAGCCTCGTCAACGGGCACCCGGAGCTGTACGCGGAGGTGCGCACGCTGCTGCAGGGGCAGGAGCCCGCAGCGAGGACCTCGAAGCCCAAGAAGCGCATCGAAGACGAGGACAACGACGAGGACGACGACGACGACGACGACGACGATGACGATGAGGCGGACCCCGCCGTCGCCACTGGCGCGTCATCAGATGACGGAGTAAGGGAATGATCGGGTTGCCGTCGGATGGACGTGTGCCCCCCTGTAAGGTGTCATCGGAGACGCTCCATGGAAAGGTTGGGTGTTTCTGTTTGGGACAATTGTGAAGACACTGAACTTTTCGCGCTCTGTGACGGCAATTCCCGATCCGATGGCTGTCCTCGCCACGTGAGTCGTTGCCACACAGCGGCGTGTGTGTTACTTACTTACTTTTACGATGGCCGCCCGACGTCTGCGCACGCTCATCGCCAGCCCTGGCATCATGCAGATGCCGTGTTGCTTCGACGCGCTCAGCGCCAAGTTGGTGCAGAAAGCAGGTTATCCGATCACCTTCGCTTCGGGCTTCTCAATCAGTGCTGCGCACGGCCTGCCCGACACGGGCCTGATGTCTTTCGGCGAGATGGAGGCGACGATGCGGCAGATCACGAATGGCCTGTCGATTCCGTGCATTGGCGACGGCGATACCGGCTATGGGAACGCGGTGAATGTCAAGCGAACGGTTCGTGGCTACACTCGCGCCGGACTTGCTGGCATCATGATCGAAGATCAGGTCGCACCCAAACGGTGCGGTCATACAAAGGAGAAGGCGGTGGTCGATCGCGGTACCGCAGTGATGCGCGTGCGCGCGGCCGTCGACGCCGCGCGCGAAGCTGCCGCCGAAGGCGCCGACCCTATCGTCATCGTGGCGAGGACGGACGCGCGCGCCACCCATGGACTCGAGGAGGCGATCTCCCGGGCGAAGCTCTTCCGCGAGAACGGTGCAGATTGGCGCTTTGTCGAGGCGCGGCCTCTGATCGCCTCTGATCGCCTCTGATCGGCCCTGATCCCTCCGAGTGCCTAGCCCTCATCAGGTGCGGACATTCTCTTTGTCGAGGCGCCGCGGAGTGTCGAGGAGATGCAGATGATCGTGCGGGAGGTGGGCGGAGTGCAGATGGTCAACTGCCTGGCCGGCGGCCTGACGCCCGTGCTGCCGCCCGTGCAGCTCGAGGCGATGGGTTTCAAGCTAGCTGCGTACCCTCTCGACCTCCTCAATGCGTCTGTGGTCGGCATGAGACTCGCCCTCAAAGGGCTCGCGAGTGGCAAGCCACCGGACGAACTCACGCTGCCCTTTGCGGAGCTTCAGAAGATTGTCGGCTTCCCGGAGTACTACGACGAGGAGGCGCGTTACCGCGTACCGGAGGATCGGCCTGCGACCTGATCGGAACGAATCGGATCCGCGGGAGGCGCGCTAAAGCACACAAAAAGTTCGGAGCTGAGCTCCGAGATACCGCGAGGTCCGAGCAGATGTCTCGCCGAGCAGGAGTTGGAGGAGGCCGTGTCTCCGAGCAGGAGTTGGAGGCGACCGAGACCGCGCGACCGCGCGGCGCGTCGGGTTAGACCAAAACATTATAAATTTCGGCGCCATTCTAGCTCGATTCTATCCGTACGGTACGGAATGATGAGGAATCGGGGCGGGACGGCATCTATCGTCGATCTACCGCGCGATAGCCGATACGGTACGCCGCGTCGCCGGAACGCGACGAACGCGTGACGTTTCGACGCCTCGCCTACCGTGTACCGACATACGACGCCTACGAGTCGAATCGATAATGATACCGGAGGCATGAAAGGAGGTTCGACTGTTTCTTCGATATGTAACAAATATGTAACACGCTTGAAAACTCTGTATTCAAACGGCGACCTTCAGTTGAGTTTACAGTTTTGACGTGCGAGCGGCGAGTCACCCACACCGCACCGCCGCAAAGCAGATCCGCCTGAATTCCGCCTTCTTCAGGCACGCGCCGACAGCCCTGGGTTCATCATCCATCTGATGAAGCCACAGTTGAACGCACCAAAACTCGGATGCGAAAGAGCGTGAGCCCAGTTGCCTTCTGATTGCGACATCATCAGCAGTCCATCGTGGCGCCCGACGCGGGCGCCACGACCTCTTTTGAAGGCCCACGGGAGCGCGTGGCGGGTGCGGGCGCGGGCGCGGGAGCGGGCGCGGGCGCGGGCGCATACACGGTCGCAAGCACGGACGGCGTGGGCGCGGTAGGGGCGGGTGTCGGCGGTGGCAGCCTTGCCGACTCGAGGTATAGCCGGGTGGAGGGCATGGGTGACGGCATCGTGCGGCGGGCGGTGCCATACGGCGTGCTCGCGGGCGTGATCGCCTTCGGGTCCTGCCGCACCTTCTCCGCGTGTTCCTCCGACGCGAATCGCGACTCGAAGACTGACAGGTGCCTCTCCAAGAGCCAGCTGCTCGTCTCGCCGGAGAGTTGCCGTTTGCGATCTCGCTCGGCCTCGAGCTTGCGCCGCAGTTCGTCCGCCTCCTGTTGGCGCTGCGAACCGAGCTCGAAGCGCGCGCGGCGCGCCTTGCGGGTCATCGCTTGGACCTCCTGATGAGTTTGTTCATTCTCGCGCACAAATTCCTGCTTCGCAAAGGCGATGCGGCCGCGATTCTCGGCCGTCAGCTCCGCGACCGCCTGCGCCGCTGCATCGCGCTGCGCCTGGAACATGTTGCGCCCCTCTTGGCGCACGCTCGGGCGCGTCTCGTCTTGCACGTGCTGCGCCATCTGCCTCTTTTCGGCGAGCACCCTCTCCCTGGTCACTCTCGCCTGCTCGCGGCGCATCTCTCGCGCCTCGTGGTTCTCATGTGCGGCGCCGCTGTCGGCAAGCTTCCTATTCTCATCTTCGCGCTGAAGGCGCTGCTTTTGATGGCCATCCTTGACGGTGCGCGCCTTTTGGTAGATCTCGTACGCGTCCTTCTGGTTCGTGTACCGTTGCATCGCGTTCAAGTGCTGCTGCAATTGCTGGTTGTACTGGCGCTTGTGCTCGCACAGCTCGGCGGCCTTTTTCTGACCAACGCGCTCATGCAACTTGATGGCGCGCACTCTCCGGTGCTGCGCGGCGAGGAAGCGAGCCTTCTGCTCGGCCTTGAAGGCCTTGCGCAGCATCTCCTCCTCGCGCATCCCGTCCGCCGTCGACCGGTTGCTGGACTGCACCACCCACTGCGTGTAACCGATCGCCGAGAGGCGCAACGGCGCGGCCTCCTGCGGCTGTCCAAGCGGCGGCATGCCGCGCAGCCATCCGGGCGGCGAAGGCGGAGCGCGGCCCCGGCCGCCCAGCGATCTGGAATTGGGCGTGGGCAATGACGCGGGCTCGGGCGCGGGCGCCGGCGCCGGCGCTGGCGCGAACCAGCTGAACGGATTCAGGAAGCCAAACATGGACGACGCCCCGGAGAAGACGCTGGCGAGGCCGTCGCTTTTCCCCTCGCCTAACTGTTTGCTGAGGACCGCCATGAACTCGTCGAAGTCGATCGCTCCGCTCCCGTCCGGGTCTGCGTCGACCATGAGTTGCACGAGCTGCTCGTCCGTCATCTGCATCTTGAGCATCTTGACCATTGTGGCTATCTCATCGGGTGACACCATTCCGGAGCCATCGATGTCAAATTTGTCGAATATGGGCCGTAGCTTGGCACGCAGCTCGCTGTCGCTCATGTTGGCGAGCGTGGTGCTGCTTGCCGAAGCCGGCGCCGGTGCAGGAGCCGGCGCCGATGGCATTGGCGCCGGTCGGCTCCGAGCAAACAAGCCAAAAGCCAAAGTCGTTTCGCCGATGACGATTCATGACGTTCGCGTCGCCCCCGATAGCCCCCGATTTCAAGAACGCAGCCAGACACGAATGAACTGCCACGTACATGTATCAGAATGCAGCACTTACATGTAATGCACACGCTCCCGCTTGTCTACTCTCCGACTCGACGGCTCCACAATCCTTGCTTGCTCCCTTGGGGCTTGGGCCTTTGGCTGGCGCGCGTCGCTTGTCGTTTGAGATGAGTAGGTAAACAGTCCACATTCACATTCACATTCACATTCGCAGCCATCAGACGAAACGCTCCTCGAGCCAATTCTCAACCCCCGCGCACTCGTGGCTGGCGCGAGAAAGCGTTCTGCATCATCAAGCCGGTGGCTCTTCTCGATGGCGGAGTTCGTGCCGCAGCGCGCATGGTCAGTATCCTTGGAGGATGACTCGATTCCAACGGGCGACATTCTGCGAGCACGAATACACAAGCAGCTTCCGGTGGTCAAGATGTTTCTGGATGACGCCGTCACCTACATGCTCTCGCGCCTGTGGCACGACCTGTTCTCGGCCTACATCTTTCGTCTGCACCCGGTGCCACACTGCTCGGAAACGGTCGCTTTTGAGGTCGTCGGCTGGGTCGTCAAAGAGTCGGAGGTTCAACCAGCGTGCTCGGCCGAGGCCGCTGCATGGGTGCAGGCACAGTATGCGCTGGGTGTGCTGGCGGTGACGTCAACTCTGCACGCGGCGGCCGCGCGCAGCCACATGGCCACCCGCTCTCCGTACATTTTCGAGCAGTGCACGGCCATCGCAGGCATGTTCGTCGGTTGGGCCGCAGGTGATGCTGTTGTGAGAGCCTTCAAGGACTATGTGTTCGCCGCCGAGGCCGTGGCGCCCGCGATGGCGCCCGCGCCGTCGCAAGCCACCGAGGCAATGCTGCTGGCGTGCGGCTACACGGCTGTTGCGTGCGTGGCGATCGTGCTGCTGCAGCTCACGGCACATCCGCTCGTCGCCTGCAGCAACGGCGCATGGGTCGACGCCGCCGAGCAGGCCTCGTATTCGCTATGGGCGCTCGCGACGCGCGGACTCACGAGCTCTGTGGCGATCCTCTGGGCTTACGTGTGCGCCACGATCCTGCGCGAGGGCCTCGGGATAGCGCAGCCCGGCACTGCGCTCGAGAGCGTCGAGTCACGGCTATCAGTGCTTTGGGCCGTATGCGTCAGCCTCTTGAGTGCTGCCGTCGCCTCGAGCCTCCTTCGTTGGCGAGAGGCTTGCACAGACGCGCAGCCACTGCGGCCGAGCGCACCGCTCGCACGGCCCGATTCGACGGCGCCTGCACCGAGCGCGCCGCCCTCGCCGCCTGCTCCAATGGACGCGTGGGATGACCCGTGGGATGAGGCGGTTCATCAGGGGGTTGATATGGAGGCGATTCGCGCCGAGGCGCTGCGTAGTTCGCAGCTCTCGGGCGCCGCAGCTCTGACATTCGATAGGCGATGGCAAGAGGTGGAGGAGGGCGTCGCCAGCCCCCCGGTGCGGGGTGTGGGCATGGGGGCGATCGGCAAAGGGGTGGTCGCCGAGGGGCTTCCTGGTGGCGGCAGGTGGTGCGCCGGTGGCGGCACCCCCGAGGCAGCTGATGTGCATCACTCATCGAATGATGCGCGCGCGCGCGCGCAGACGGCACGGCGCACTGAGACGGCACGGGCTGAGCTCGCACTCGCGAACACGCGTGCCGAGCTCGCTCTCGCGAAGGCGCGCATGGGTTCAGGCACGGGACGCAGCCAGCTCGTCGAGCCCGGCACGCTTAGCTGGAATGAAGGTGCGCGCATCTTTGCTTCGGTCGCTACGCCCCAAACGGGTCTCAATAGCACGCCAGAGGAGGAGCACAGGGGGCTCGAGCAGAAGTGTAAGACGACCCCCGCGGCCGAGCCTCGAATGACCTCTCATTACCTCTGATTACTTCCCTCATTAAGACGACCCCCGCGGCCGAGCCTCGAATGACCTCTCATTACCTCTGATTACTTCCCTCATCAGGTGCCGCCGCGCCTCGAGTGGCGCTACCGCCGAGCTTCATCTTCCGCCCCGCCCAGGTGATTGCATGCTGATTGCATGCTGATTGCATGCTGATTGCATGCTGATTGCCTCCCTCATTGGCTCCTCACTCGAGCTTCATCTTCCGCCCCGCCCAGCAACAGGAGAAGGAGCAGCGTTCGCGGGAGCAGCAGCAGGATGGCAGCGACGGCGGCTGGGGCGGCGGCGGCAGCGGCGGTAGCGGCGGCTGGGGCGGCGGCGGCAGCGGCGTCCCAGCATCGCGCGAGCATCTTCTTGAGCGTCCCAAGTCTCCTTCCAGTCTCAACGTGACCTCGAGCTTGAGCTACTTGAGTTCCAATGTGGGCATGCTCTCCCTTGCGAGTCTCGCGGCAGGACCAGCCACAAGCCCAATCTTCGCCTTGCCCAAGCTTGTGCGGCGGGCGTGGGGCTCGCTCGACGCCGGCCCGCACCACGTGGCGCTTGAGGCGGGCCGGCAGATGCTGCTTCTCCTTGAACGTGTACTCACATGGCTCGGCGGCTGTGCTTGGGCTTCGGTCCTCTTGGCACCCTCGGCCTCGCCCTCCCTCGCCCTCGCCGTCAAGGACCTCGCCGCCGCCTCCGGGCTGCTCATTCTCGTGGTGGGCGCGCTCATCCTCCTCGGCGGCAGGACTGAACGCGTCGTCGTGGGCGCTCGGATGGAGCTCATGGTGGAGATCGACCGTACCCAGGCCGAGTCTTACTTTATGGCCAAGGCGGCCGCAGTCTTTGTTGGCGGGGCGTGGGTCGTCGTCTTTCAAGATCTGGCCGCGATCTCGGACCAGCTCGTGATCTCGGCGCCTCCGAGCTCCGTCAACGCGCCTGGCCTCTCTGAGCACGAGAGCACTTCCAAGCAGACCGAAATCTCATTGGAAATCTCAATGTCCGCCTTCCTTGGCACGCTCGGAGGCGTCGTACTCGCCGGCGCGCTCACGACCCTCCTGGTCATCTGGACGAAGCATCAACTGCTACGTGCGTACACGAGCCTTGGGCGAAACCCCACACGCGCACTACTCCTCGACCTGCTCGTGCGCGGCGCAGACGAGGAGGAGGGGCATGAGATGCACACGCGCCTCGGCCGAAGGGCCAAGGAGGGGAGGGAGCGCACACGCAAAGAAGTGGAGCGTGACGAGATGAGCAACCCGAACCTCCTCCTGTGAAGAACCCCCCGTGGGGTCGGGCCTCACCTCATCGATCACGCAATTGTCCGTCCACACTCCACTACTGACAAGTCGGGTGTCGCTTTGGTTTCGCGAGGCGTCTACGAGCAGGCGTCCGTCTGGTCATTATACACTTTTTCCGCGACGGTAATTTTGTGAAGACTCCTTTATAGAGTCTCTACACAGCTGCAACCGTTCTAACATATCGAAATTGTCTATTCGGCATGCTATTCCTCGCGGGGTTTTCGGCCGGGCAGTCGCGTCTGCTTCCGTTCGCTGACCACGCAGCTAGAGAGGCGAACGGAAGCCGCGAGCTCAACACGTCTGCCTCTCTAGCTGTTCGACTTCACAGCTGCCGCCCCTGCAGCCGACACGAGGCCTTCCTGCTCGCCGTGCGTCATCGCAAGAATGGCCATGAACTCGCGATCCGTATTTGGAAAGTCGCGGTGCGTGCTTTTATTGTACCAGGCCAGCCACTGGACGAAGGCGCCTGGGCGGCAGCACAGCAGGTTGCGCCGCATCGTCGAGAAGAGGAAGGAGGTGAAGAGACCCTTGACGAACCCGTCCGCCGCGCCTGCCAGGTAGAAGTCGACGAGGGATCGCGTCCACGCGCCTCCCGGGTCCGGTCCGAGGGAGCATCCATCCCTTGACGAGCACGAGCGATCAAACGAGGAGTGGCCGAGCTGCCCGCTGCCCGCGGTGTTCACGACGCGCCCCTGGAGCGACGGCACGTGCATGGCCAGCGATGGGAAGGCAGGAGCATCCGAAAGCACCAGCAGGCCCCATCGAGGCACGTCAGCCGCCCCCAAACCGCCTGCAGCCGAGCGTGCGGTCGCGGTGAGCAGTGGGCCTTTGCGTCGAGTGACGAAACCCTCGTGCTCGTCAGACTTCGCGATGCTACGCCTCGCCGCGAGCGTCTGGGCGGTCCGCACCGCGCAGAGCAGCAGTGCCGACAGGAAGCCACGTGGCATGCCCAGAGGGAAGGAAGGCTCACGGCGGAGGAGTCTCCCTCCACACTCCATCGCATCCGCCAGGTGGGGTCGGTGCCCCTTCCGCGGTGACTCCCAGTTGAAGCACGGGCCCGGTTGGCCGCGCCGGCAGTCTCGGAAAAAGTCGTCCATGCGTCGCCAGTGCTCGAGCAGCGGCAGCGACGTCGGCAAGCTCCCGCGCGTCGCCTTCGGTCCAAAATAGGAGTCGTCGTTGCGGAAGGCCCAGTCAGCGTACCCGGTGCGCAGGTGCACACCGACGATAGTGTCGAAGGGCTCGAGGGCGCGCAGGTGCGGCAGGAGCGCGCGCATCAGGTGCGCGCGCGGCTGCATGAACGCGAACGTCTCGCACTTGAGAGCGACTTCCCGGACGCGGAAGTTGGGCTGACCGGCCACCGGGCACCGGACGAGTGGACCGTTGGAAGCGCGCAGGCTCTCGGGCCGTGAGTACGAGCCTTCGAGTGAGTCCTGCTGCGCGAGCACGAGCCGGATCCACGGTTCAGCCGTGGTGCGGAACCAGTCCAGCAGTGGGCCGGGCTCTGCGAGCACGAGCTGCGAGCCGTTGTCCATGGTGAGCCTCGCCACGTCGCAGCCCGGCGATCCCCGGCGGTGGCGGTGGCAGTGATACTGGAGCACGAGCGGGCGCTCGCCACGAGCCGCGTGACGGCGGCGGATGGCGGGAGCCTGCGTGCCCCAGTGCCACTCGGCGCCTCCGTAACCCGTGAAGTAGGTACCCAGGTCGAGGCGGCACGGCAGCGACGGATGCGCTGCACAATCACGCCCGGTCTGCAGGTACGGCGTGCGGCCGGTGGCATAGCCCCAGCGGAGCAATCCCATCCAGCGCGTCCCCGAGTTGCCCAAGCCCTCCCAGCGGAACGTGGTGCCATCAATGACCAACGTGCGCGAATCCGGCGCGGAGTGCCGGGCGCTGTACGTGGCATGCATGGCCTTTGTGCAGCCGCACTCAGCGTCGAAGGTTAGGTACTGGCGACGAATGAGCGCGTGCGAGTGGAAGGTCGCATTGAGCTCGAGGTCGGTCAGGCCCGTCGACAAGCACCAGCTCGGCAGCGAAAGGAGCAGGACGATGAGCGGCGCCGCCGCCGCGGCGCTGCTTGCGAGCATCGGTGAACACAGGTGTTCCTCGGTCCACAAGTGTGAATTGGCGTTAATGTAACCAAAAGGTCAAAGGCGACCCCAAGGTACCCACGAGGTCGCTTCGCCGGACTCAATTGCCGTATGTGCGCCAGCCGTCTCTGGACGCGCGATCGTTTTTACCGGGTACCGGGTAGCGTCGTGTGAAGACCCGTGCCCATGCCGCGAAGGACGGCCCACATGTCGCCGTCGATGTCGCCGCCACCGTCGGGCACGGCTGCTCTCGCAATCGTGCAGTGGACTCACACGCTTGTGATGAAGCCCATGCTGCTGCGCGCCCGCGAACAGATTTTGCGTTCGTCCTTTGCAGAGCACCACGTCGTATTGTCCTCGTGTGGCAAATCGAAATCATGTTCGACCCTGCTGAAGAATGCCGAGCCACTCGTCGAGAATGTGACATGCGGCACTGCAGAAGAAGTGGCACGCGAGCTGCCGGCATTTTCGATCATTCGAAAAGTATTCAAAGGCTTGTATCGGGGAGCGCCCCCGATGAACTCATCAGCGGAAGAACGGAAGAGAATGCCACATCCACTGGACGTCGGGCAGGAAGGATGGTGTTGGCACAGTTGTGACGCGCCGTACCTGCTCTGGTACAGTCGCATTGGCCGCACCCTCCAGCACGTCCGATTCTTCTGGTTCCTAGAGTGGGATGTCGTGTGGACGGGCGACGTGACAACCATCCTTTCAGCATGGAGTGCTGTCCATGAACCCTTCGACCCCCATACAAGCAAGGGCGTGGACATTGTTAACCCCTCCAGATTTGTG
>Ga0180442_102134_pt1 | contig 10815 bp, 9 predicted proteins | sample ChrtobMetP5_16mM_FD_119746 | JGI IMG/M metagenome (GOLD analysis project Ga0180442, IMG submission 119746) | Chrysochromulina tobin associated microbial communities from unialgal haptophyte culture, Seattle, Washington, USA - P5_16mM MetaG | ecosystem: Host-associated > Algae > Haptophytes >... | reverse complement strand
CTTTTTTACGGTATCTGGATCTACCTGGACCACCCACACCAGCTATCTGTATCTACCAGATGGCAAAATAGCCACTATCCGGTTAACCCGGATGGCGCTGGAGCCAGCCGGATCCACGCCTTAACGAGGATGCACTGAGCAAGCATTCGCCCTACATCTGTGCATCGACGACGCCCTCGCACGGCGCAAACCTCTTTATGTCCTTTATGTCGACCTCACGAAGTGCTTCATGTCATTCTCCCGCACGGCCGCCGCTATGGCAATGCGTCACATTGGTGTTCCTGAGGCTGCGCTACGGGCTCTTCGAGGGCTCGTGGATAACTGGAAGCACGGCGTGGCGCAAGGGCGGTATGAGACGGCGTTTGGTGCGACCGACCCATTCCCAATCTTGCGCGGCTTCCTCCAGGGTGCGCAAGGGTCGCCCGAAGCGTGTAAAATCATGATGGACACTATCGCTCAGGCACTTGAGCTTAAGGTCTCCGGCTACTCGGCCTTCGCACCGGACGGAGCTGGACTAGAATTAGGCATGTTGGTTTTCGTGGACGACGCGGCAAACGCTACGGGGGACGCTGACTTCCTTCAGAGAGTTACGGTTTTCTGGTCCATCTGGAGCCGCATAACTGACTGTCAGCTCAACATCAAGGGCAAGGACAAGACGGTGGTGCAGGCGCTCGAGTACAAGCGAGCACGCAACGGAACCCTTGTCCCCACTGAAACGCAAAAGGACTTCTTCATTGCGGGGCTTCGGCCGAATGACCCCCCTCGCCTCATCCCCAACCTTCTCATCAGCGAACACTATCTGTACTGCGGTATGGCGACGCGCATGGATGGAAACCACAACAATATTGGCCTCGCCACCCTCAAAACAAAGATCTCGGCATGTGGAGCTCAAGCTACGACTTCTCACACGAGCAGGAGAATAGCCACCGGGTGTGCTGGTCTGGGCGTGTACGGGAATGCTTTCTTCTACGGCACCTGCTTCGGGGGATCTTTTGAAGATATCGAGGGAAGGTTGGGACCTGCGAGCCGAAAATGTTTTCAAGGCGCGGGAGTCAAGGGCCCGCGGCGCTCGTACTCATCGCCACGCATCCAACTCCACGCCCAACCGGGAGGGATTACTGCGCCGGCCAACGACGACCTGGCGCATTTCTTTGTCAACGTCGCAGGCCCCGCTGCCTTCGTCTCCGGCTACGGCACTGCCCACGTATGGCCGGCCTTGATGGCGGCAGCGGCCATGACTCTTGTCAACGCACTGGCATCGCCCGTCCATACACCAGCCGCCGATCGTGCCCACCATGCCGTCGCTCGAGTTCTGTGGACCTACGGCCTTCGCCAGCTTACCTTCGGGCCTCAAGGCATCCTCCTTGGCCCCGTCTCTGAATTCCTCCGTCTGGACAACGTCATCGAGCGCCCTATGTGGATCCTTTGTCAGCTTGGTGCTGGTTATCTCCCGCTGGTTGATTGTCACTTCGCGGAATGGTCCCCCCTCCGCGCAGAGCGCTGGCCGGGATACCCTGAGGACTGGGTCGGACTTTGGCACGGGCCCCTCTACTCGCGGCTACGCGCCAAGGGCGTCACTTTCTGCCCCATACTCGCCGCTGGCGGCATAGCTGAACTCGCTAACCTGTGCGACGAGACTCATGGGGATTTCTTAGGCGTCGATGACATCCTTTCAGCGCACCCACGGGCAGTCGAGCTCGGGGCGAGTGAGGCTCGGCGTGAACTCGCAGTCCTCCTTGGGGCTATCATTGCGTGCCATGTAGCGCCTGTGCCAGGGCGACGGGGGTGGGCAATGGCGGATGCTGCCGATGGGATCATCCCTCCTTACGCCCCTGCAGAGTATGGGCTCGTCCGACAATTGCCACTCGCCGATCTTGCCCAGCGAAAGCGTAGTGGAGACGGCGGTCATAAGCTTGCAGCGCTCCTCCGGGTGACCGTCGACGTCAATACCCTGCGGGCAGCCATCCAGCTATTGCCCGATAGCGCCTTTATCAACTTTACGGACGACCAGCATGGTCTTTCCTTTCACAGGATGATAGACCGGGCTCTGTTGAAGTACCACCTTCGAAAGTACGGGGAGCTTGCGCCTGCAGTGCTCAAGAACCTTCCCAGCGGATCAACCTGCACGGCGGTCGACAACTTCTGGTCCGCTTGCCTCTACGCCAAAGCGATTACAGCCATCCTCGTCGGCGATAGCTCAGACACCCCGTCCGCTGCAATGGAGCGTGGATCCATTTACGCGACCGCCAGAACCGCCTTCACGATTGGTCCGCGTGGCTTGAACGCCGCCGTGGGCCCGTCACCACCACCATCGAATGCGTCATTCACGCCACCGCCCTCCGCGCTCTCCTACTATCCCCAAATGCCGGAGTGCCTGGCCGTCACCCCGGCACCACTGTAGCTTCCGAAGTGCGAGGGCTTCTCGCGGCTAGCAAGGAACACCCGTCGAGCTCGCACCTTCGCAGTCTACCCATATCCTACGTGCATTCTGAGCGCGGCGCGAGGCTCGTCGCCGCCGGATTCGTTCGATACAGCCGTGAGTACGCCCTCGGCCCCGACCCTTTCACTTGTTCTCGCCTAGTACGTGACGCTGCTCTCCAGGAGGTCAGTCACGACTTGGATGACGCCATCAGTTTTCCGACAGCTCAGCAGGCAGTCAAGAGTCACAGAAGGGGTGAACACTGTAGGGGGGCGCTGAGGGGTGGCGGGAGGTAGGATTGAAGGTTGAAGGCGATCGAGCAGCGAGTTGCCCTTAGGTGATTGTTTAACGCAGACTACCTGCTTGTACCCAAGAGCAGCCGAGCACGCGTCCGAAATCCGTAGAAGTGCCGTCTCAAGGTGCAAGTCGAAGGGGAAGCGCATGCGCACGCCGTCGTGCTGCAAGTTGATGACTTGCGCCTGCGTGCGTCGAGCCCATTCCACCTTGGCCCGCCTCGAAGCACCTTCGTAGTCTTGCAGTACGTACGACTTGGCCGTGAGTTCGGCGTCGCGATCCCCTTCCTGCATGAGGCCGTTTAAGGTCTCGACGAAGGAGATGAGGTGGGGCTGAGCGCCAGCGAGCCACCTCGCTCGAGCCACTTGCTCGCGCGCAAACGCCGCCAAATTGAAGGTAGTAGAAGGCGAGATCCAGATGTTCGTGAGTAAGGATGAGTTGCGCACCTGACCTGGGGGCTGCTGTCGAAGCCAAGACTCACACGACGCGCCATTCTCAATCGCACTTAGGAGCACCTTGGCTCGAGCGTAGATGTCATCATGACTGAGAGCGTCCGCCCTGAAGAGATGGTTTCCGACCGCAGACCGAACCTCTTTGGGGTAAGCAATGAGGATTGCGCTCTGAGTCATAGAGATGGGCACACCGCGATAGAGAAGTCGGGACGGGAACTCGACGGAGCGCGCGCCGGAGAGCTGCAGGAGGCCTTCTCCGCCCTTCTCGGCACCTCAGCACCACCTGCTCCCCTTCCTCACGGCACTGCGGGACCAACTCAACTCGACCTCGACGGGTCTACGCGCCGAGTCATTTTCTCGTACGACTCCAAGCTGAAGCCGGACGAACGGGAGTGGAGGCAACGGACCCAAGGGGGCTACCATCAAGTGTGGATCGGAAGGGGGGAGGCGTGGCTATGTCGGGTCCGCCTTGCTTACACTTTCGACGACTCCGGCCGGCTTCGCGGTAACCCGTTTCACCCTGATTGCCCCTTAGCCGCGCGCTTCTGGTGGGAATGTCACGAGATTTGCGCACGCGCCCACAAGGAGCTCAAGGCCAAGGAGTGCCGATTCGTCTTTGACAAGCTTCTGGTTCTCGAATCCGAGTACCCAGTCACCCACTTTGTCCCGACGGACGGGTCCAAAGCAGTCGACCCTGACTCGGGCAACAAAGTGGTTAGTCGGGCTTGCGTCTCAGTAGCTGCCGAGGTCCTAGGGCGTACTGTCGTGGGAGGGCAGCTCGACGTCTTCGCCGACACCTTTGAGCGCCACTCGTACGAGGCCGAACTTGCCGCCTTTCACGACCAACTTGCCACCACCGTCGGTACGGTCACTGTTTTTGTGACCGACTGCCTTAGCGGAATGCAAGCAGGCCACGCGTTCCCCGGGCGCACGGTGTCGTCCAAAACGGCACGCTACCGAGACAACGAGCTGGGCAACATATCCCGCCTCGAGCAACGTCACCGCGCCGTGCTCTACGTCCACGTCCACAGCCACGACGGCATCACCCCCAACGAGGCGGCCGACGGCTCAATCCATGCTTAGTGCATCTATCCGACCAATCGACCTCATGCCCTCCTTACACGCACTCTGCCGCATAGCGGGGGTCAAACGGGGGGTTGGAAGGGCTGTCTTCGATCTGTGTGCGGCGATCATGGCTCGTAAGCTTGCGGGCGCATCCTCTTTCACCCTTCTCGAGACCGCGGAGACGTGGCCAATGTTCTGTCGATCACCAGTGCGGGCGAGACTCCTCACCGAAGCTACGCGCGACTGTATACTGGATGCCCGAGCAGATCGCTGTGGACTACTCGCTGACAGGCTCGGGGACGACGTACGCGAACGCGTTCTGATTGGTCCCCCGCAGCGCGAGCGCGAGCGCGCTTATCACGCTCAGAAAGGCAGCTGGGAATGGTGGTGTCAGACGCATGCGCCGTGTCCGTGCACGGGATGCTTCCTCGCGCGTGATGTGATTGTGGCGGGCATATGGCGTCCGCTGCCGGCACGAGCGCCTCAATCCCGATGGCACGCATTAACTACTTGCTGCGTCGGCGAGGCCGCTGATTACCGAGCGCGTGCTGCAGGATGGCTCAGTCAACGTCTGAGTGACTTTGGTACGAGACAAGCACAATATGCTCTCGCAGCCCTATCAGGCAACGCGGCGCAGCTCGGGCCGCTTGAGCGCCACGCGGCACTACGATTCATGCTCGGGCTTCCTGACTCTCCTAGGGCGCAAATTGTCGTTGAGTCCAAAGAGGCAGCAAGGACACTCGCGCTCGCCTACGGGCGAGGATTCCTCAAGTGGATCGTGGGCATACTCAATGAAGGGCGCAAAGCCGCCTGCGTGGCTCGATCAGGGCCAAGGGTTAAACCCAACGCGGTTCACACAACGGTCATCAGCTACCGCGATCGCATCGTAGTCCTCGATCGACCTGCCCCCCGATCGGTGTGGACTACGTCTCGGGGGCTGCGCGAGGTGTGGAGTGGGGCATGCTTGGTCCGGCGGGCCTTCCGTGCTCTCCGGCTGTGGACAATCATGGCAGGCCCCGAGGTGCTCGACAAGATGCCGCGCCCACGTGGAGTGCCGGCTGCGGAACCTGACAGGCAGGGGGGACATGAGGCGGGATGCCTCGCGTATGACCAGTGGTCAGACTTCATCCACCTTACCACGGCCCTCGCGGAGAAGCTCCACACTATCGCGGACAAACTTCTCGCTATTGCGGGCAAGCACCGACGGAAACTTGTCTAGCTACGCAACGCGGGATTTGACCCCACGATTGAACGCCGCAAACAAGCGCTTAAGGACGCCCGGGAACAAGCGGCACGCGACGCTCGGCCGACCGCACGGGGGGAAGAGGCCCCGCGACGCGCCCGCTCCGGCGGACAACGCCGCAACCTATTTGTTGACGCATCGGACGACGGGTCGACTTCAGGGGACGATGCGCCGCAGGATGCCCAAGGGAGGGCGTGTGGTCGGGGCGACAAGCGGCCAAGGGAACAGGACGCAACTGGCCCCCACCCAGGGGAGCCTCTGCGACAAAATTATGGTGAGGGTCCCGGGCGCAAGCGCAGCGGCCCAACGTCTATACATTCGCGCGGGCAAGGTCCGTGAACGTGAGTTTCGCCCCCTCCGGGCGGCCTCTTTCACCACCTTGACACTCCCGCCCCCTTCTGATCGATCGATCCGGTGTTTGTGCTTGTCTGCGGCGTTGTGTTTCTGTGTGTGTGCGCGCCGCACTCTGCGCCTCCCACGTTGTGTCTCCACGGGACCTGTGGCTGTGCGTCTTGCCGAGATGGCAAATTAACGTGAACGTGAACGAGAACGTGATTTAGGTTTCACTGTTAAAACAAGAAAGCCCAACGAAAGACATGCATCGCCTCCTCATCCGCCAGAGTGGCCCTCTAGTGGCCGCCGTGGCCGGCGGGGTGGCGGCCGCTATTAGCTGCAACAAAGGTGCTGCAGCCGAAAGCGAGTCGGCAGCGACCCGTCGTCCGCGGGTGCTTATCACAGGCTTCCACGACTGGCGAGAGCTTGACGGCAATATCTGGAGGTGCCGAGACAACCCGAGCTGCAGACTCATCCTCGGCGAGTGCTGCGCATCGCCCCCGATTTCGCGCAACGGCCCGCTGCCTCAGGCACTGCGTGCGACTGTCGACGCTGATTTCACGTTCGTGACCCTGCCGGTGCTGTGGGGCGCCTCGGCCGGCCTTGACTTGCTCTCGTATGACTTGGTCATTCACATGGGGCTCGGCGTCTACGATCGGCACGACACCATCCTCGTCGAGAACGATGCGTACAACTTGCGCCAGGGGCAGGACGCGCTGGCGCACAGCCCGCCAGGGCACACGATCGACATGGGCGCGCCGCAAGTGCTCGTGCAGGGCTCTGCCATGCAGGGGCGTTACGCGGCGCTCGCCGCGAACGCGTCGGCCGCCTTGCCGGGTGGCTTTGTGCTCTCGCTCGCGCCCGCCCGCGTCTCCAACTCGTACATTTGCAACGAGACACATTGGAGAGCTCTCAAGGCACGGGAGTGGGCCGAGGTGGAGGCGACCTCGCTCTCGCCCTCGTCTCATGGCACCGTTTTGGGCGCGAGCTACTTTGTGCACCTGCCGTACGCACGCGACGACGAGAAGGACCACCGTCAGCTCGCCGCGGCCGTCGCCGAGGTGATCCGTCGCATCGTGCAGCTTGAGGCCCGTGCCTGAAAAGGGAATGAATATTCACGGAATGCACAGTCACGTGAACATGCCCCCGCCGGCACCCACGCCACGGCCGGGGGGGGTGACGTGTGGGAAAGTTCAGAGCTCTTCAGACTACAAATTATGTGCAAAGTACCAGGGGGCTTCTCAGGCTCTTACATCTGTCTATCTGTCTGTCTGTCTGTCTGTCTCCCCGTCAGATTGTTATTGCTCAGACGCCATCGGTCAGCCGGCCTTGCCTTGGCTCGGCATGCGGCGAGTCGCTTCCTTGTGGCATCTGGTGCATCTGGTGCATCGCTATCGCTCCTGGAGCGTCTGCACCGGCGGTATTGGGCTAGTAAGCTCGGCCCGCTTACACGGCCTGAGGGGGCGCAGCCGCGGTTGGCGATTGCCCGCCCATCAGCGGGGAGTCCTCGCCATCAGCTCCCTTACGGGTTGCGCCATTGAGGTAGTTCCCCACCCGCAGCACGATCGGCTCCGACGGTTCCGAGCTCTCACCATCGCGGGTACCGCCGAGCTCGTTGAGGAACGTGCCGAGCCGCAGAGCAAGAGGGTCTTTCGGCTTCTCGTTGGCAATAATCGTCCACGGCGCTGGCCTGCGCTCCTCCAGGTATGTGCCGAGCTTCACAGCCCACGGCGTCTCATCTTTTGGCGTGTCCTTTTTCTTGGTTAGAAAATTTCCGAGCCGCAGCACCCACGGCTCACCCTCCACGTCAGGAGTCTCGCCGGGTTGCGCTGCCATCTCCTCGGCAGACTCGGGCGCCGCAACCGAGGGTCTGTACCCTCACCGCAAAGCGCAAGCATGTTCTTGGCGAAGTTAGAAGTTTCCGGTGCCACTTCCCCTCATCCTCGGTAAAAAGACACCGGGGGGAGCCGGGACACACACGGGACACACGGACAGACGAACCTCACAACCATCCCAACCCACCAACGCACCTCGGTACACGTTCATCACTCCAACACGTACGAACGCAATCGGCATTCAATCGCGCGCACACCGCACTCGTGAAGAACCTTGGCCAGCTCACGGGGCTGTTTAATATATAATATATAATATTCATAACCATCCCTTTAAGTGTGATGCACAGAGAAGACTGAAGAGACACACCACATACACGTTCACACTCGGATCATTCTCATGCTCCGTCCCGCGGACCGCGCTCACAGACACGATTCAGAGTCGCCATACCCCGGGTCAACCCCGGGTCTGAAGCCTCTGAACCCGTGCAACCACCTCGCCTGACTGGCGTGTGGACCGTGGCGGACACACAAACAACACACATCTGTTAAGAGCATCCTCCTCGGTAGAGGAAAGGTCGTCGTCGAGCTGGGGGTGGAAGCGGGGGCGGGGAGGGCGGGGGCAGCGGCGGCGGCGGCGGCGGCGGCCACGAATGGGGGTGACGGTCCCGGTGCCTTCTTCCTCAAGCTGGCTCACGCCGACCATGGCGAGCGGGCGGATGCGCGAGAATCGGGCATCCAAGACCGAGTTCAGGGAGCTACGAGTTCCGTTTCCGACGGAATAACCTTGGTGACCTTGCTCTTGCCATGCACATGCCAGACGAGCTCGCCGTTGTATTTCTTGCTTGTCACCTTCGGAGAGCAGCAGCACTTGGCCACGCAGCACGTGACACACGAGGAGTAGAGCCCGTAGATGGCCGCGAAGACGCACGAGAGCGCCGGGGCGAAGAGGGCCGGCAAATGGTCAAAGAGAGAGTACAGTGTGCCGCACAGGTCGTTCATAATAGCTGCCGGCTCCGCAGCGTTCGCCATCTGCTGTGCGGCAGTGTCGAGATCTGCTGAGGCGACGCCGGGCGTGGCCCGTGCGCGCTCGAGTGCCAAGCTCGAGTCCTGAAGAGTCTGCTGGAGCATGGGCAAGGTCGTCCCGCAGATACCGGTGACCATCGAGAGCTGCGATCTCACTATGGGCAGCGAGATGGCGATCCCAAGCGCAGCGAAGATGATGTAGAAGACGATGCAGATGATCAGGAAGATATACGTGAGCATCAGGAAGAGCTTGGCGCAGCACATGGTGCCAGAGGCGCGGCACGAGCACAACGAAGAGATCAAGAGGAAGATGGCGGCGACGGCGGCAGGCACGATGACCGCGATGGTGAGCAGAGGGAGTTGCGGACGGATCGGATCGATCATGCCGAGGATGCTACTGAACCCTGCGACAGCGTCACGGACTTCTTCCATGCTCACAGTCTGCATGGCGAAGACGGCGTCGATGATGCCGATGATCCCCATCGTCACAGCATGCATTCGGTGAAAGAGCACGCCTGCGGCGACGAGCAGGAAGACGATGGCGATCATGTTGTTCCAGGCCCACCCCTTGAGCGCGAAGGCCGAGCAGCAGCCCGCGCGGCAGCTGCCGCAGCAGCCCACCGCCTTCGGTGCAGTCTCGAACTTCTTGCGCATCTTTTCGGAGCAGAACTTGGCGACGCAGCAAGCGACGAAGAAGAGGACGACCATCAAGCCGGCGATGATCGCCGCCGGGACGATCTCCATTGCGCCAGAGCCCGGCGGCTTGCTGATCGACACCGTGGGGGTCGAGGTGACGGGCACGCCCAGATATGTAGTCGCGGCGGCAGGAGAACTCATGACGGACTGCATGTTGGCCGAGCCCGCAGAGGCCGCGGCATCGCTGGGGAAGTAGGCGGTGATGGTCACGGTCGACGAGGTGGCCACCGACAGCCGTCGTCCGCTCGCGTCGCCCGACAAGATAGTCATGACCGTGTCAGTGAAGATCTCTTGATATCTGGTCGGGGTCTCGTTGGGATAGAGCAGCTTGATGCAATTCATCAAGATCATGTCTTTCTCGCCCGGGAAGAGCGTGTCAGGCGCGACTCCGAGCGTGAAGGACACGGTGACGACCGCTTCTGCAGCTGACTGCGAAGAGGAGACCTGGCCGATTCCGGACAGCAATCCAACCGCCGCCTCCGGATCGGGCACACCCGTGAGCCTCATGATGAGCTGGTTTCCCAGCTCTTGGTCCGCAGCGATTGCGCTGCTCTCACGGCTGACGACCCAATTAGTGAGCTCCGTCATGCTGATACCATTCGTCACGTTGTTGGCATTGGCGGCTTGGAACTGGGCCGGCACATCCGCGATGCAGTAGCGCCCGTCATGGCGTGTCGAGGACGTCGCGTCGCAGTTGAGGGCGAGGAGGCGCACGAGGTGCTGGAACTCGAAAAGATCGACGAGAGCCTACGAGCAAGCGGTGGGAGGGAGGGAGGAGAGGGCGGACGGGGGTTGGACGCGCGCCGTCGGCACAAGGACAGGGCCGAGCAGAGAACTCGTGATGGTAGCTTCGTGTTCGTGATGGGGGTGGTCGAACAAGAGCTGGGTTCGGCGGGAAAGAGGATCGGGGTAGGCGCTCTCTGGCCGACTCACATTATTGTTACCGCCCGGGAAATTCATGGATGGCAAGGCGGGCGCCGTATCAGTCTTCTCGTAGAGCCGATCGATGTAGAACTGGAACGGCTGCACCTCTTGGAGGCGGCGCCTCATGAGCTTGTTCACGGAGAGTACCTTCTCGCTGGCGAGCGCAACACCCGAGAGAGCGTTAGCACTGGAGAGCGCGACGTCCGAGAGAACGTTTCCGCTTGCGAGCGCGAGGGCTGAGAGAGCAACGAGAGCGACGGTTGCCATTTCAAGGTACAACTGAGCGCCCCGCAACGGTTTTGAAAGGAAAACCGTTCGTTGCCGTCGGCCGCCGCCGCCGCGCTTCCGTTCGCACTCATCATTAGGGTCATTTTGGAAAGCTGCCCCACATACAATCAATGAGTGCCAAATGTTTAGAGTGCTACCGCCGGCTTCCCCACCCCCGTTTGTCGTTTCGTCGTTTCGGGGGTGTGTAGCCATGATGTGTATGAGCTTAAGTTTTGGAGTCTAAGTTTTGAGCTCATTTGTCAG
>Ga0180442_102113_pt1 | contig 10899 bp, 13 predicted proteins | sample ChrtobMetP5_16mM_FD_119746 | JGI IMG/M metagenome (GOLD analysis project Ga0180442, IMG submission 119746) | Chrysochromulina tobin associated microbial communities from unialgal haptophyte culture, Seattle, Washington, USA - P5_16mM MetaG | ecosystem: Host-associated > Algae > Haptophytes >... | reverse complement strand
TAACTACCTGAGTAGTGAAACCCTCCCCCAAGGTCAAAATCTCGCGCCCCACTGTGTTGAAACACCATAGGGTAACTACCTGAGTAGTGAAACCCTCCCCCAAGGTCAAAATCTCGCGCCGCTACGCGAATCGATCGTAGTACGTAGAGGTAGACGGTACTCGGTAGAGTCGCGTTATTTATACGCATACAGCGCGTCGCGGAACCCAACGCAACACATTCGCACATGCCTAGACACGCATCACACAGGACTCACAGTCGGTCTCTCGTAGACACAACAACAAGAGTCTGTTAACACGGTGTTGTACATCTGGTAGGAGTTGTACTCCCCACAGGTTACCGGGGCCGCTTCCACAGCCAACGGGGTTCGCGCGAGAGTCCAGTCCCGCATCTGCCATGTCTCGTCACGGCCGCTAATAAGAGCATGCAGCTTATACTCATGCTAGTAGTGCGGGACCCGCTGCCGACAGCGCCGCGTTGGTCAACTCTTGGGTCTGTTGCGGACCCTCGTCGATGACCATCAATATGTAGGCGAGCTTGAGCTGTACCTGCATCGAATGCTCCTTGAGGTCCTGCTCGAACTCGTGCAAGTTCTTCTGCAGCCTCGCCACATCCGACTTGAAGCTCGCGTACTCATGCCGCATCTTCTTCGGCGGCGGAGGCGCCACTTGCTCCACGCTCGCGGTGTGCCCGTTCTCCTCCTCGCCACCATCCTCCGCCTCCTTCTTTGGTTGGTTGCCGCGTTTGATCTCCTTCAGCTGGCGGACCCCGTTACGCGTGAACATCGGGTGCTGGAACTCCATCGTGCGGTCACGCCCGGATGCATTGGGTACGCGCTGGAAGCCGTAGATGTTCAGCTGGCGAATGAAGGAGCGGAGGTTGTCGTGTTTGAAGTACAGAGGTAACACATCCTGAGCAGGTGGGCGCGGGTGTGCCGCGTGTCAGTTACGGTCTTGCGCGCAGTAGCGTGGCGCCCGTGTGTTAGCAAAAGGCGGATCCTTTGCGCGGTCGCTTGACGAGCTAGCTGCGGCGCTTTACCTGGGCGAACTTTGTCCTGTCGACGATGCGGAAGGACTCTCCGTGCTCACTCCAGCAGACAAGGTTGTCGGACGCGGGCGATGAGACGATTTCAAAGAGCTTGATGAGGAAGGGCGCCACCTGTGCGCGGAAATGGCACACCCGTGTGTCAGGTACCGGCGTTGGCGGTATCGGAGGCTTCAGAGGCCACTCTCGCTTGAATCAGTCGGGTGGCCGGCGTGCGCTCTGCCAGCAGCGATTGCTCGTCGTCGAGGCCACGCGTTCGTTAGGCTGGTAGTAGTATGACTCACCTTGTCGAGCTCCAGTGCCGAAGAGAGCGGCATGTCATCCATGGCTGGACTGTCGGCTCCACGTTCGACGCGACGAAGGTCCACCTTCGTTTGCGGACGCCCTGAGCTTCGACACACCTTCGATCAGATAATTGGTTGCAGGGCCGAGATTTGTCGATTCGCTTTCGACGTCTATTTCGTTCCAATTCGTCGACGACGATCCAAAAAAGGTTCAAAAAATGTCCTGCACAATTCTGCAACGTTTCGTCGTCGAAGAAACACAGATGCCGGAAGGCCCGCGAATCCACGCATTCGTTCACTGGATTTCAAATGCCCGACCCCGTGAGGCGAGGTACTTTTGTACGTGGAGTTGTTTAGCTTTAGGACAATAACGACAATACGTTACCCGCTCCCATCCCGCCCGACCACGTCGCACGTGCCCTTCCGCCCAAGTCTCAGTGTGCGGCGCGCCTGTTGTGAGCAAGGTTGGGAGTCCCCCACCACGCACGCCGGCCGTCGTCACCTCCGTGCTCATGCCCCATGCCGTACCAACGCGTCAAGTCCATATGCAAAGCTTTTACAGCTTTTATGGCTGTCAGCAGTACCATCGGTTGGTGGCCCCGGCTGCCACGACGGGCGCACCTATGGAACTTCTCCCTCCATCTTCTTGAAGACAGATCGATCTCGAATATGTTCTGTCTCCATCTCTGCTTGAAGAAGAGTGATCGCTCTCGACTCGTGCGAATCTGCTGGTGGTATCCAGCCTGGTACATGTATCGGTAGTCGAGCGAACACGGTGCCGGGCTTGCCGATCGGTCAGGACATGGAGGTGCCCTTTGCGTCAGTAAGAAACGGGGCACTCATGGGTAAGCCTCCTCGACGTGTCGCAGCATGGATGCACGCCACAGCGCGACGTCACATGGACCCTGCAGGCTTCTCGCCGAATCGCACACGATTCGAGTACCTGGCGATGCCACGGCCGGCTCCGGCCGGCATACGGTGTCGATATTTAGCAGTAGTGTGGCCAACGGCTTCTCGTGCCACAAGCTCTTGCGATGCATTACGGTGGGGCCCCCTCGTCAGTTCCCTCGTCACATAGCAGCAGACCCTCGAAACTGCTCGCCAAACGATTGGCAGCATACAACGGGCGGCGGTTGGGCGGAACCACAGGCAGTCCCACCGTGCGCACCTCAAATGAGACCGCGAGCTCGACGATCCGCCGCAGCACCTCATGCGGCAGCGGATGGCTGAGTGATTGCTGCTGCAGGCGCTTCATGGCAACCAGGAAGGTGAGGCGGGCCTCGCTGGAGAGCTGCTTCTGCACAACCTCCTTGCGGCTGCCTGGCGCGCAGCATTCGCATCCGATGCCCGCAAATGGGCCCGTATGACGGATGATGCCCATGCCAGCAATCGGGATTCTCGCACACGTGGGCGTTCGGCAGCGTCGTCCGCGGCCACACCTCGTGCAAGCACACACTCTCAGATTTGGGCTGTTAATAGGAATAATTCCTACTCGGCCGCCGGTTTGGTGTTGAGGAGAAGCACGTGTTGTCAACACACAAGTCTTCTTGTTGGATAGTCGTAACGACTCTCACGAGTCTTGGCACCGCACACGCGCACAGCAGTTGTTCAGTTCTCATAGTTGCACATGCTAGGACACATGCTCTGGGCACCCCTCCCGTCAATCGATGTGTTGTCTTGGCACCAAAACACAACTTTTCGGCACCAAATAACACAACTTCAACTTGACAAGACACAAGCCCGGCCGAATTTTGTACGTGCGGTTCTAATACATGCTGAGAGCGTTGTAGGCGCGGCGCCTCCGACCGACCGATCCCCCACCAGCGCCACCCCGCTCTGCGAACCGTCACGTCGTGAGCAGCCACCCTGCCCACGTTCGAAGGCGAGTGCCCGAGGGGTTCACCTCTTCAACTTGGCGTTACAGCACCCCCAATTATTCACCTCTTCAATTTGGCAAGTCGTTGCTTGCGGAGCGTTCGCTCGACGGGCGATTCTTGTGGGGACTTGGAGGGGGAGCGATGGCTCTGGCCCCGCACCGTGATCGCGTTACCGATCTGCGCCGCCTTAATCTTCGCGAGCAGAGAGACGCCCTGCCGGCAGCGCTCAGCGAACACGAGGTTGTTCATATTGCCCTCTTCAACTGCCTTCGCGATGCACTTCTCAAGGATCGCTGCCTCCTCGGCGGTGAAGTCGAGCCACGGCATCCCCTGCGACGTGTGGCTGCCCGCCTTCTTGGTCGAGGCCGGCGCGAGCGCCGCCGCAAGCCGGTTGTCGGCGGCGCGCATGCCCTTCTCGAGCTGCGCACTCTCCTTCGCCTTCATCTCAGCGGCCTCGCGCGCCGTGGTGAGCGCATGCAAGCGCGCGCGCGCGTCCTCGCGTCGATGAAGAGCGTCGGCCGCGAGCTCCGCGAGTTTGGCCTCGCGCTCCTCCTCCGTTGGGCGCAGCTTCTGCTCGAGGATCAGCCTGCTCTGCGCGGCTCGGATCTCGGCAGGGTCTCGCGAGAGCTGCTGGATGGCGGCGTGATGGTCGGCAAACTTCGCATTGTCGAGCGCGGTAGCGCCCCACTTGTTCATCAGCCCCGCGTCTGCGCCCGCCTCAAGCAGCATCTTGATCGCGCCCGTGTTGTTCTTGCGCGCGGCCCAGTGCAGAGGCGTCGACAAGTCGCTGTTGGTCGCGTTCACCTGGGCCTCGTGCAGGACGAGCAGCTCGACAATTTCATTGTGACCGCGCCGTGCGGCGTGGTGCAGGGGGGTGGAGCCGTCGGAATCCTGGGCGTGCATGAGCTCGCGCCGATCCTCGGCGAAGGCGAGCAGCACCTCGGCCACGTCGCCATATCCGCGCTTGGCTGCCCAAAGAAGGGGCGTCATGCCCGTCTCGTCATGCGCGTGGAGCAGCTCGTCCACGACAGACGGCTCGAGAGCCTCGAACATGTCCTGGAGCGACCCCACGCGCTGCCCTCGCTGCGCCGCGAGCCACACGGTGTTCTTGAGCCCCTGCATCTTCACCTGCTCGAGCTGCTTCCACGTGTTGAAGGCCTTGCGAGGCGCAGCGTTCATAAAGGCGCGCACCGCTCGCTCAAGGGCATGCGCAGCCCGCGCAATGTCCTGCAGCTTCTCGATCACCTTGAGCTTCGCGCGCCCCTCGGGCGACATGCGCGCAAGGGCCTTGCGCTGCCGCTGGGCACGCTCTTGCGCCTCCACCACCTGCTCGTGCCACGTGTTCAGCACGGCGATCAGCTTGGCATTCTTGAACACGCTCATGCCACGGCGCATCTTCAGCATCACTGCGGCGAGCTCGGCGAGGACTTTGAAGCCGCGCCGCTTGGCGCGACCCTCAGGGGAGTACTTGGCAGCGATCTCCTCGAGACGAGCCTTGGCCGCGACCCGCTCCTCCCACCAGTTCATCCATGTGTTGAAGACGATCTTCTGCGGCGCGTTGAGCAGCGCGCGGATCGCCAGCTCCATGCGATGCCGCGCGAGTACGGCGGCCACCGCGTAGGCATGCCACGTGTTCCAGCACAGGTGTGTCTTGCGGTGCACGAGGTGGTGGAGCGAGCGCTGCATGTTGCGCCGGTTCTCGATGATTTTCTTCGTCGTGTGCGCCCAGAGAAGAAAGCGCATCTTTCGTCGCAGTCGCTCCTCCTGATTCCCGGCCCAGGCCATCTGCCAACTGGAGTACCGATCGCGCAGCCCCTCGACGCATCGACCGAAGCAGCCGACGACGCACGAGAGGCATCGGCGTCCGAGACCGCGTATTCCGCGCACCGTGTTCAGTGGGCATCGCCAAATGGCGCACCCGCACATGAGCAGACGCTGCCTTAGGTTGGGGCGCCGAGGGCCGGAGGGCACCAAGGAGGCCGACTTCTTCCCCTTCCCACCGGCTTTGCCGCTGGGCAAGCGTGAGCGGCCCTGCTCGTCGACGGAGCGCAATTGGTGAGTGACGAGGCAATCAGGACGCACTCAAGGCAATCACGAGGCGATGAACGTCACTCACTTGCTCGTCGTCGGAGCGCAAGTAGCTGTCCTCGAGCAGAAAGTCGCGGTCGTCGCCATTCTCGCCAAAGCCGATCGCGTCGAGAGAGTCTGTCCACAGCTGAGTCAGGCTGAGGGGCTCCCGGCTGTACGAAAGCAATGGGCAGCCACGCACGCAGCAGAGGCGGTACGGTCGGCTCGCGCGCAGCTCGGCGAGCTGCGCCGGCTTGATCACCTGATGAGGGTGGCAATCAGTGGCACTCAGGGAGGCCATCAGAGGCCATCAGTGGCAATCAGTGGCGCCGGCAGGATCACCATCACGAGGCAATCAGAGGCAATCAGAGGCAATCAGTGGCGCCGGCAGGATCACCATCACGATGCTAGGGCAGCACGGGCGCGCCTCGGACGGCTCGTACTCCAGGAGCTCATGGCCCGTGAGCAGCCGCGGACACCAAGTGGCACGGGAGCGCCACCAACTCCATTGCATGCAGGCCAGCAGGAGGAAGGCGAGGAGCGCGCCGGCGAGGAGTGCGCCCAAGGCCAACCAGTCGACGCCCGACCCCGCGCCGCCGTTCCCGAGGACGTCCGGCGCGATCGCATCCACGAGCACGGCGACGCGAGCGATCCCGGCGATGGCGGCCTCGTTGGCGTCGCCTCGCAGCGCCGCGACGGAGGGCCAGTGTGGCTGGGGCGGTGGGCGCGGTGGCGGGGGTCTGGCTGGTGGTCGTGGTGGCGACGGCGACGGTGGCGGCGGGTTCGGCAGCGGCGGTGGTGGCGGAGGCGACTCCGGTGGCGGCGGCGGAGGGGCCGGCTTGGGCGATGGCGGCGGCGGCGCCAATGGCTTTGGTGGGTTGGGAGACGGTGATGGCGGCGGCGGCGGCGGCGGTGGTGGGGAAGGCTTGGGCGGCGGCGGTGGTGGTGGTGGGGAAGGCTTGGGGGATGGCGAAGCAGGAGAAGCAGGAGGAAGAGGTGGCGGTGGCGGATTCGGTGGCGGTGGCGGTGGCGGCGGCGGTGGCGGCGGCGGCAGCGGCGGCGGCGGCGACGGCGGTGGCGAATCTAATGTCACCTCGACAGCCTCGCTCAGCCGACGAGGTGATGACATCAGCCACAGCCGAGGTGAGGCTGGAACTGCTGCAGCAGCTGCAGCAGCTGCAGCTGCTGCGGTAGGCTGCGATGACGACGAGAAGTGGCCCGTGATCTGCACGCCAGCGTGCGCGGCCCTGACGCTCGGGACTGACCAGGTCGAGGAGGCGACCGGCAGACCGGCGACAGCAGACATGCACCCAAGCCCCGCCATCTCGGTAAGAGAAATTGGAAACTTAGGAAACTCAAAACTTGTTTTCCCCACAAACTGACGAAATCAGGTGTGAACATGTTGCGCACTTTTCCAACGTAGTTTTCAGGAGGGCGCGGCGGGTGCCGTGTAGATGGCATCGTAGGCCTTGTGAATCGCGTTGAACGCGTCACGCGCCTTCGGGTGCTCGCTCTTGTCCGGATGCATGCGCAGCGCGAGTTGCTTATACTGCTTGCGGATATCGTCTGCAGAGGCGCTCGCCGGCAGCCCCAGACAATAATGCGGCGCGTGGCCGAAGCGGAGTACGTGTTCGACGGCGTCGGCCGCGTCGAGCTCGAGCAGCCGCGGCAACGGCGCCAGAGGTGCATGCGATGGGTGGGGCGGCACGAGGGACTGCGACGACCATGGCAGGCCACCGGGAAGGGCCCCTTGCCATGTGCCGCCAGGCAGGCTTTGTTTCCCAAAGCCCCGCTGCTGCTGCTGCGGCTGCTGCTGCCGCCGCTGCTGCTGCTGCTGCTGCTGCTGCTGCTGCTTCGGCTGCTGCTGCTGCTGCTGCTGCCGCGCGTCGTCAAACATGCGCTTCTGGAGCGCCGCTTTCTCTTCCTCAGCCATCCCCCCGAACACGCGCTTGCCCGTGGCTTTGTGTGAACGGGGTTGCGGCTGCTTGCGAGGCTTGGGCGCTCCGAAGGCGCCGTCCTGCGCGCCATGGGGCGACGAGCCGCTACCTGCCAACGGCGACGAGCCACCCTGGCGCTGCGCTGCAGCGGCGCGCTGTGCCGCTGCGGCGCGCGAGTCCTCGTCATCACGCTGATGAAGATCGTCATCACGCTGATCTTCGGCCGCGCGTTCGCGACGCTCCTCCGCGATGCAGGCCCCGCACCACTCGCCGCGGTCGAACTGCGCGATCTGGCCGACAAATTCATGCCCGAGCGCGCACTGCATGCGTATGCGCGCTCCGAGGCTCCTATGCCAGCGCGGCTGTGGAGCCTCAAGGCGTACACACGTGCCGCCGGAGACCGCCGCGATCGCTGAGAGCCGTCGGATCTCATCGATCTGGTGCTTCGCGCACACGGGGCACCAGCCCGCGATCTCCGCACCCTGCTGGAGCGACTGCTCAAACTCGCAGTCCTCGCGGCACCGCCACTCGTGTCGCATGCTCAGCGAGCCGGCCGCGGCCGCCGCAGCAGCGGCCGCGTCAGCAGCCGCCTGCGCCGCAGCGTCACCGCCCGCATCGGCGCCGCGCACTGTGCAGCCGCACTCCTGTGCGTTCCTCAATAGTGCTGCAGCATCACGCTGCCAGAGCGTTGCAGCAGCAGGTCGCGCTTCAGCGGTCCGCCGCAAGCACACCCACCGCGGGCACCAGAAGCCGTGCGCGCGCACCCAGTCGGCTGGCAAGTCGAACACGTGGTTTCGCGAGCACTTCCACGTGGCGGGCTTCCCAGGCTCGAGCTGCACCGCCTGGCACTCTCCACGAAGCGCGCGTGCGATCGCCGTGAGCTCTTCGAGCTCTGTCGTTGGAGTCTCACATGGAGACTCCTGCGCGTCGAGGTCGAGTGGCGCCTCCGACGACCCGGCGACTGGTTGATCTTCAGCCCAGTCGTCAAGGTCTATCACGTCCGGTTGGGCTCCTCGAGCGATGCGCCGCTTCTTGAGGGGAGGCGCCGTGGTGAGGCTCAAAACCAGGCGGACGGCAACGCTACCGCCGGGCACGCATGAGGGTCTGCACACGGCCGTGATCAAGCGCGTCTTGCCCTCGGCATCATCATCGCAGCTGAGGCCACCTACCCGGGATGAGGACGCCGCTTCGAGGACACGGTGCATGCGAGGCAGCTGGATGGCGTTGTGCAGAAGAGTGGGGCGAAGGTTGAGTCGTCAGTGACGTCAGTGACGCACTCCATGTCGATCGGCGCGGCTGCGCGCGGCTGCACACTCACGAAAGCTGAAAGTTCAACCCGTACAAAATCAGACCATGTCATGCGTGCAGCGTTTTTTGAGGTTTACGACGAATTTTCGAGGAAGTCTCCACGCAAATTCGTGGAAGCTGGCCCCGCGACTTTCGCCGCAATGAAAGCCGCTCAGCTGGAAGCTTGCGTGCGCGCCGACCGGGAACTTGCCACTGCTATCGCACCACACGTGATGGTCGCCGGCGCCACCGGCGAAGTCGGTCGTTCACTTGTGGTTCATCTCTCTGTCTCGGGTGTGAAGCACATCACTGCGCTGGTCCGCAATCCAAATGCTGGCATCGCGGCGGAGCTCGGCAGACTCAAGGGGGTGCAGCTCGTGAAGTGCTCCGATGTCGCGGATCAGGACGCGCTGGCCGCGGCGATTGACACCATAGTGGAGCAGACGGGCGTTCCAGGCGCACTTGTGTCGTGCATGGGCATCTCACGGTCCAAGATCGGCCGAATGGACCAGGATGCGCTGGGCAACAAGGTGCCGGCGGGAGAGCAGTACCTGGTTGCAGCCACCAACCTGGTGCGCGAGGCCGAACGTATCGGCGTCCAGCGATTCGTCTACGTGTCAAGCGGCTTCGTCACGCGGCCTCGGTCGTGGCCTGCCCTCATCCTGAACAGCATCGCGGGCAACGTGCTCGGCTACCATGCGGTGGTGGAGGACATCATCCGCGACAAGGTGAGCGGCTCGGCGGCGATGGACTACGTCATTGTGAGGCCGGGGGGGCTCGACCACGGCGGGCCTGGCGACGGGCTCCAAGTTTCACAGGGTGACAAGATCACCGGCGGCTCCGTCCGGCGCTCAAGGGTGGCTGAGGTGCTTGCGAGGACGCTCGACGAGACACTGCTCCCGCGGCGGTCCGGCGCAGACGCCTTCGCCAGGGGCGTCACCTTTGAAGTTGCGGGTGCGAAGACCGACAATGCCAAGGGCAAGATCAACAGCGAGATCACTGCTGAGCGGTGGCAGGGTATGCTGGGCAAGCTCGAGGTGGACCCCGTCTGGATCTCGCCCTCGACGGCCGGTCCCATGGCGGCACATCGCGCGGCATCGGCGTCCTGCCGCCGTGCCTTTAGCGTGGTCTGCCTCTTGCTGCTCGTCGGGATCATAACTGGGATCGTTCTCGGGTCGCTGGCGGGCGCGGGCGTCTTCTCGGCTAGGGGCTAAGTTAGCGGCCTTAGCGCGGGGCTAAGTTAGCGGCCTTAGCGCCGCGCTTCGCCGCGCTAGGCTCTCCGGAATGCGGAAACGGGACGCGGAACGGAAGAGGGAAGTGAGACCGACGTACGCCACTGTTACCCGACGAACGAGAAGCGACCCCGCCCAATCTAGAGTGTATTTGCAAACCGCACACATAACCGCACACCACAGGAAACACCAGGGTGAACGGATATATTGTTTTGTATGGGGGGCTCTGCGCTACCGATTTGCGAGCTGTGGCCAGGCCCGCGCGTGCCGTGCGTCGCGCGGTTGCCGGCCAGCCCCGCCCGGGGCCCGGTCGCCGCGTACGCGCGTAGTTACGTTAACGTGTCGCCGAGCGCCTGTGCGCTTGCTCACAAACGCTACACGCATATCACTGCCGCGGCAGCCGCGCCCGCCCGCTTCCTCGCCCAGCTGCCAACGTACCAAGCTCGTTGCCAATCGTGAACCCCGCCGGTCGTCGAGGCGCGCCCGGTCGCGACCCAACACTCAAGTTGTCACCGAGCAAAGGCCGTGATGCGAGCCGCGAGATGTCGCCGACCACGGAGCTGACTCCGCTCGCATCGAGCCGTGCAGCTCGTGGGCTTCCAGCTCGAGCCGCTGCACCGAAGCGGCCGCTTTTACTGGAGAGGGTAGAAGATGTAGCGACAGTGGTCGCCAGATCAGGCTGCGACGGCACCCAGTCCCCCTCGTCTGGCAGATAAGCGAGCTCGCCCGCACCGCTCGGCTCTACAGCTGCTATTGAGGCGTCTCCGCCACCTGGCTCCGGCTCACCCGCGACCACGTCGGCTAGAATGCGTGCAGCCGTGCTCCGCAGCCGGTCGTGCAGCTCGTTGGCCGCATCATTGTTTGAGGCCTCCACCTTGTCGATGCGGCTCACAGCCGCCGACGCCGCCATGCTAAACTTTTTCATTTCCACCAGCAGAGCATCCGCCTGAGCGTAGGCGTCTTCCTCTTCCCCAGATTCATCGTCGTCATCGTCGTCGCGAAACTCGATCGGGGTCGGCATGTGGCTAGTACCGACCGTTTACATGTGAACGGTGGGTTCTAGCGCCTAGGCGCTAGATTGGTTGTCTTCTAGGGCAAACAACGTTAAGGGTGGTAGGCGCAACAGCTCGACGCCGAGCCGTATGCGCCGGCGGGCGGGTGTAAACAAACAT
>Ga0180442_102108_pt1 | contig 10926 bp, 11 predicted proteins | sample ChrtobMetP5_16mM_FD_119746 | JGI IMG/M metagenome (GOLD analysis project Ga0180442, IMG submission 119746) | Chrysochromulina tobin associated microbial communities from unialgal haptophyte culture, Seattle, Washington, USA - P5_16mM MetaG | ecosystem: Host-associated > Algae > Haptophytes >... | reverse complement strand
CATCAGGTGAGCTACTCCATCGGGGCCTCCGTGATATGCCCCTCTGATTGCATGCTGATTGCCTCCCTCATCAGGTGAGCTACTCCATCGGGGCCTCCGTGATATGCCCCTCTGATTGCATGCACCTTGATGTCCGCGCCGCCTTCGACGCCCATCATCAGTGGCAATCAACGCACATCATCAGTGGCAATCAACGCACCTTGATGTCCGCGCCGCCTTCGACGCACAGGTTGCCCATGTTGTCGCACAGCCGAAGCACAAAGGCGCCCCGGTTGCCCGCCACGCTGCTCAACGGCAGCTGCTCGGACGGCATCAAGGTCGTCGGGGCGTGCGCAGGGCCGGGCTTCACGTGGAGTGTGAAAGGCGAGCCTGGGAGGCGCGGGCGCCGTGGTGAGCACATGCATGCGCTCGGCCCGTTCGGGTTCAGTGTGAAAGGCGAACCTGGGAGGCTTGCGGACTGTTGACGAAGCCCCACGTGGAGCTTGTACGTGCCGGCCGCCCCGATGGAGTAGCTCACCTGATGAACCTTGACCAGCTCGCCGTGTGCATGCAACCTGCCCGGGAAGATGCCCCCGAATGCAAACGCGATGCCGCGGGCATCAGCCGCGAGCTCATACGAGAAGCTCGGACCGACCTGTGGGGAAGAGGCGGGGGCGCCGTGGTGAGCGCTTGCATGCTGAGGCTCATACGAGAAGCTCGGACCGACCAGACGCTCAGCCAATTCCACAGCGCTTGGAGCCAACCCACTGAGCAGCTGGCTCGCTAGGCTACTCGTCGCCACGCCGCTGTGATTATTCACGCCAAGCGCCCCAGCTGCCTTGTAAGGCGCGACGCTCTCATCCAGATGGACGCCAGCACCGCTGTTAGCCTTGAGCGCCTTTTCGAACGCCTTGTCGGCGGCGAGCCGCTTATTCCACAGCTCAAGCTGCAATCGGCGCTCATTAGCGTCGACCTTGGCGTGCTGGCGCGCGAGCCGCTCCTTGCCGCCCTTTTGGACCGCGGTCACCCATCCGCGTACCTGATGAAAGAGGCAATCGGTGGCAATCAGAGGCAATCACATCCCCTACTTGGACCGCGGTCATCCATCCCGCGTACCTGGATGAAAGAGGCAATAATTGGCAATCAGTGGCAATCACATCCCCTACTTGGACCGCGGTCATCCATCCCGCGTACCAGCGTCCCGTCCGGCAATCATTGGCAATCAGTGGCAATCATTGGCAATCAGTGGCAATCAGTGGCATCATCCATCCAGCGTACCAGCGTCCCGTCCGGTAGGGTCGCTCCCTCGACAACATACTGCACCTTAACACCAGTCGCCACAAGCACCTGTGCAGCAGGCATGGCGCCGTGGTGAGCACGTGCATGCACCATGGCGTGCGCCGTGGTGAGCACTTGCATGCACCTCAGCTCGCGTGCCGCCGTCGGCCGCTTGCTCTCGCCGCAGCTGCTTGAGGAGCGCGCCGGGTAGCACCTGATGAGGGAGGCAATCCGCATGCAATCGGAGGTGCAATCTCAGAGGAACGAGCCGGCAATCACCATGGCCAACTCGGCATTCACTGGCAATCAGTGGCCATCAGTGGCAATCAGTGGAAATCAATGGCAATCAGTGAAGATCAATAAAAAATCACCTTGGCCAACTCGGCGCTCTCGGTACTCAGAGCCTCGCGAAGGATGAGCGGCTTGGTGCCCACGACGGCGCGCGCCGTGCCGAGCCGTTCCCACAGCGCCGTGTCGGCGCTCTCCATCAGCCATGGGGTGGACGAGACCGGAATCGCCACGTCATCCGGATCGGCGCTGTCGCCCCCCACTTCCAAATCGGGCAAGTTTGGCAAGTTTGGCAAGTTTGGCAAGTGGCTCCCAAAGGAGCTCGCGCCCACCACGGCGCTACCGCCACCGCCCTTGGCCCCCGCCTTGCCCCCCGCCCTGCCCACCCCCTCCTTGGCGCCCACCACGACGCCCGGCTTGCCCTTGCCGTTGGGCGATTTGTTACCGGCCGGCCCGACGTCGGGCGCCGTGGTGGGCGGCGCCGTGGTGGGCGGCGGCAGCGACTTGGCGGGTGCGGGGGGGGGAAGCGACTTGGACGTGACCGGCGCCGTGCTGGGCGACGATGGAGGAGATGCGATCTCGATCTCGTCGGCGAGCAGCTGCGGCCTCGCTGAGGGCAAAATCTCAAGCGGCTCCACGTGCACGTCGAGCTCCTCCGCGTACGCGACCTGATGAGGGAGGCAATCCGCATGCAATCAGAGGTGCAATCTCGGTCGCATCTCGGTGCCTCCGGCGTGATGCGCACCTGGCCCAGATTGTCGACGAACTCAATGGCAATCAGTGGCAATCAGTGGCCATCAGTGGCAATCAATGGCACGCACCTGGCCCAGATTGTCGACGAACTCAATGTCGAACGACATCGGTTGGCGCGCGACTGCATGCTTGAGTGCGTCGCCGCGCAGCAGGCATCGGGAGGGCTCCGCCTTGAGTGTCACCTGTGGGGAGGCGAGGGCGCCGTAGTGAGCACTTGCATGCCGCGCAGCGGGGATGTGCATCGGGCCCTTCACAGCCGATGCAATGACGCCGTGATGGGCACATGCATGCTTGGAGAGGGGATGTGCATCGGGGCCTTGAGTGTCATCGCATCGGCTGTGGAGGGAGCTGTGAAGGGGCTGTGCAGGGGCTGTGCAGGGGCTGTGAAGTGAGCGTCACCGCATCAGCTGTGAAGGGGCTGCCCGAGATCGCGATCCCATCGCACGAGATCGAAATCTCGAGCTGGCCTGAGACCTCGGGCTTGTAGGTCACCTGTGGGGAGGGGAGTGGGGAGGGCGCCGTGGTGAGCACTTGCATGCACACTCGAGGTGGCCCGAGACTTTGGGCTTGTAGGTCACCGTGTAGCAGCCGTTGTCGTGGTCCAGGACCTTGGCATGTAATTTCTGCGGGTTGGGGCGCACCCCGCGCACCTGTGGAACAGGCAGGGCGCGCCGTGCTGAGCGCTTGCATGCAAGGCGGGGCCATCCGTGTGGGGCGCACGCCGCGGCAATCAGTGGCCATCAACGCACCTTGACCACAAACGGGTCGCCGCCGGTGGTTCGTCAATCAGTGGTTCGTCAATCAGTGGTTCGTCAACGCACCTTGACCACAAACGGGTCGCCGCCGGTGGTTCGTCGATTGCCATCGCCATCATGGGCCGTGATGACAAACTGCGCGGCCTGATTGACCAATGCCCACTGCAAGCCGCGCCCATCGCACTTGCACTTGCTCGCGAGCGCTCGCGACGGCGCTTGCGGCACTGTGGGGTCCTTTGACGGATCCGGCAGCACCGTCGCCGCCGGCGCTCGCTCCACTGCGACGGGCTCCAAGACCGCCTCCTTCTTCTTCTTCTTCTTCTCATCGGCGCGCTCACCACGGCGCCCTTTCGTATCGGCCGGTTCGCTCGCTTTGGGCTTCTCGGCCGCCGCCGGCGCCCTGGCCGTGATGAGCTCAAACGCGAGCTCGGACGGCCTGTGGAATCCGCCGTGATTGCTCGGGCACTTGAAGAAATAACGGTCGCCGATTCGGCCGTTGCACGTGCCCACGGGTTCGTCGAACTGGATGCCGCACCAGACCCCCTGGCCCAGCGTCGGGATCGTCCCCACGAACTGCACGACGCCGTGCTTGTCGCCCACGCGGCAACGGTCGCCCTGCCGGTAGGTCGGTATTCGGGTGTTTGGCGGCTCGACGGCCACCGGCGGGCTCAACTCTTGAGAGTCGGCTCGCCGGTGCTTCGCATGGGGCTTCTTGTCCGTCGAGCCGGATGCCTCGGGTCCTGGCGCGGCCGCGGCAATGTCCGTCAACGTCGAGGACAGCGAGGCCGCGGGCTCTGCGGCATCGCCCTTTCGCTGCTTGGCGTTCTTGATGACCTCCTTACCGACCGCTCGGAGCTTCGCTTTGGGGCCTTTGTCCGCGGCGGGCGACGCCAGCCCGGAGCTGAGGACGTCCGCCATGCTGCGGCGGCGGCTTTGCCTGCTTCGCGCCTATCGCTGCCGTCTTGACGACCTGGTGTGGCGGACAGCCCGTTCCGAAAAAGAGGGTCGCTCAATTCCTTCGCTCTTTGCGTTTCGCGTTTCAAACCGATTCTATTTTTGGAACCTCTTCGGGGAAAAACAAGCCGGTCAAGTCTAGTCATACGTGTCCTTTTTTGTCTGCCCCTGGTGTGCCCTCACCCTGTCGTGCCCTTTCCTAAGCTCTGGGTGTTGAAGCATCTGTGAAGCTCCCGGGATCGGAACGGTCGTGGCTGTCGACGACCTCTACGTGCTGCTCGGCCGAGAGCACCCCAATAGACGGGCTGCGTGCCCGTGACGAGCGACTCGGCCACCTTGTCCTGCTCCGCCATGGGCGATCTCGACAAGCTGGACAAGGACAAGTCCAAGCTCATGCTCGCGTGCGAGATGCGCGATCCGGCCGCGGTGCGCTCTCTGCTCTCTGCCAAGGCGACGATCGACCTGACGAACAGCGACGGCCAGACGGCGCTGTACGCGGCGGCCAAGGCAGGCGCGTACGATTGCGTGACCATGCTCATCTACGCGGGCGCGCAGACGCACATCGCGACCAAGGCCGGCTACAGCCCTCTGTACATCGCGGCGCGTGAGGGCCGCGCCGAGGTGGTGCAGGCGCTGCTCGCGGCGCGCGCGTCGGTCGACCAGGCGGCGCGGAATCGCGCGACGCCTCTGTCAGTCGCGTCCGAGCACGGGCACGTGAGCGTCATGTCCGTCCTGCTCAAGGCGCGCGCCGATGTGAACTCGGCCAAGAATGACGACTCGACCTCCCTCATCATCGCCTCGTATCTGGGCAAGGCCGAGTGCGTCCAGCTGCTGCTGGACGCGAAGGCGTCGCTGGAGCCGCGCGACGATGGCGGCACGGCGCTCGACAATGCGATCAAGCAGAAGCACGACGGGGTGGTGCGCTTGCTTCGCGCCGCTGCGAGTGTTCGCGCGCGCGAAGACGGACTCCGTTTCGAACGTTTCGAAGGGCATGGTGACGATGAGGTGATCGACGAGGTGGGGAGCCCGACGCAGAACTCGCCGCCGCGTGCGCATGCGCGGGGAGGCGGCGGCGGCGGCGGCGGCGGCGGCGGAGGAGGAGGAGGAGGCGATGAGGAAGATGACGTGGATGAGGAGCTCGCCGAGGTCGCTGATTACGTTGATGACGAGGTGGAGGAGGAGAAATTCTCCGCGCAACCCCAATTAGGCAATGGGGCTCCGCGACCCCCGCCGGCCAAGGCCTCAGCTGCCGGCATCACGGCCAAACGGACCGCCCGACCGGGCACCGGACGCGCCCGAGACGGCGCCCGACCGGGCACAGCGACCGGGCGCACGATGGCGGCGAAGCCCAACAGCTCCGTGGAGGCGGCGGCGGCGGCGGCGGCGGCGGCGGCGGCGGCGGCGGCGGCGGCGGCGGCGGCGGCGGCGGGACAGGGCGCCACGATGCGCATGCCCGGCGGTCGAGCGAACCAATCCCATCGCCAGGCTGATGAGGGAGGCAATCAGCATGCCATCAGAGGTCAACCCCATCGCCCTCCCCACAATGAAGAGGCGTCCGCGACCGTCGCGGCCGCGGTCGCCGCCGCCGAGGAGCGGATGGTTCTGACGAAACGAGCCCTGCAAGCTGAGAAGGAGGCAGAGGTGGAGCGCCAACGGGCGCGCGCCGAGCAGCAGCGCCGTCTCGAGCACGAGGAGGCTGAGAAGCAGCGGCAGCTCACCGCCGCCCAGGTGTGATGACATCTGATGACCTCGGATGACCACTGATGACCACTGATGGCCTCTGATGACCTCTGATGACCACTGATGACCTCTGATGGCCTCTAATGGCCACTGATGGCCTTTGATGGCCTCTGATCAACGCTCATCACCACTCATCATCACTCATCACCACTCATCACCACTCATTTCCCCACAGGGGGCGATCCAGAAGGCCACAGAAGGCATGGCGCTCAGGGAGGCTCAACGCAAAGTCCTGGCTGCACAGCAGGCGCAAGGAGCGCCGCCGCCGCCACTGATTGGCACTGATTGGCACTGATTAGCACTGATTAGCAGGCGCTAGGGTCGCCACTGGTTGCCACTGATTGCCACCGCCGCCGCCGCCGCCCTCGCCGCCGCCGCCCCAGCGGTCCTCAAGCGACCTCCATCGCCTCGAACAGCATGCAAGTGCTCACCACGGCGCCATTTCCCCACAGGCCCCACAGGTCCACTCGAGCGACCTCCATCGGCGGGCTCAGCTGCCTCGCGACTTCGATCTGAGGTGATGGCGCTGATGGCCACTGATTGCCACTGATTGCCACTGATGGCCGCTGATTGCCTCCCTCATCACCTACATCGGCGGCTGGCGCTGATGGCCACTGATTGCCTCCCTCATCAGGTGATGGCGCTGCGTGGAGCGGATGCTGGAAAGGCGAGCGCCGTGGTGAGCACCTCGATGCCGCCAGAGGACGCGCCGCCGCGGGCACCTCCGCCGTCGGACACGCTGGTGTACCGAAGGTACGCGAGGCCGCCCCCCAGCGCCAGCCGACCTGAACAGCATGCAAGTGCTCACCATGGCGCCATTTCCCCACAGGTATGCGAAGCCGCCCCCAGCGCCAGCCGACCTGAACAGCGTGCTCGGTAAGGGTGCCAAGGACGATGATGCCGACGACGGCGACGACGACGGCGCCGGCGACGATGGCGACGACGACGGCCCTGAGGACGGCGCTCACGCGACAACGCCCAACGGCAAGTACAGCTACAGCACAAGCAATGGGAGCACAAGCACTGGGAGCAGCGGCAGCAGCAGCAGCAGCAGCAGCCGCGCGGGCGCCGTCGTGGGCGCGGGCGGCGGGCCGATCTCGCCGGCCGAGAAGAAGAAGCTCCAGGTGAGCTCGCCTGATGACCCCTGATGACCCCTGATGACCCCTACTGATGACCTCTGATGACGGCCGAGAAGAAGAAGCTCCAGGTGAGCTCGCCTGATGACCCCTGATGGCCACTGATGACCACTGATGGCCACTGATGACCCATGATGGTCACTGAGTGCGTCTGAGTACCACTGAGTACCACTGATTGCGTCCCTCCTCACAGTACCATTGGGTACCCCTACTCACGGCCTCTGAGTACCGCTGATTGCGTCCCTCATCACAGTTGCAGCAGCTCCTCGAGTCAGAGGAGGCCTTGGTGCGTCCACCTACCGTGCCGCTCGCCGACAAGCGCAAGGCCCCGACGGCGGAGCAGGTGAAACGGCGGGCGAGGAGGAGGAGGCCATCTCTGATTGCGTCTGATTGCGTCTGATTGCGTCTGATCGCGTCTCTGATTGCGTCTCTGATTGCGTCTCTGATTGTGTCCCTCATCAGGTGCAGCGGCGGCGCGAGGAGGAGGAGGCCGTCTCCGTCAGCCTGCGCAAGCTCGAGAAGAAGCTCGACCCTCGAGGTGCAGGCGGAGATCGCGGAGATTCGAGATCGGAGGAGGTCTCTGATTGCGTCTGAGTGCGCCCCTCATCAGGTGCAGGCGGAGATCGCGGAGATTCGAGCTCGGAGGAGGAGATGGAAATGGACCTCGACGCCCTCCGCAAGCAGACTATGCAACGGCTAGGCGCCGGAGCCGGAGCCGGTGGGCGCGTCGTCTAATAGTCTCTGATTGCCTCTGATTGCCTCTGATTGCCTCTGATTTCTTCCCTCGTCAGGCGGAGCCGGTGGACACGGCGTCTGATAGTCTCTGATTGCCACTGATTGCCTCTGACAGCCTCTTATTTCCTCTGATTGCCACTGATTGCGTCCCTCATCAGGCGGAGTCGGTGGGCGCGGCGGCAGCTGCGGCGGCGTGAGCAAGGGTGGCAGCTTGCCCGCGGGCGCCACAGCGGGCATCTCGGGCGCCGTAGCGGGCATCTCGGAGCTCGATGCGCGTCTCAAGGGGACTCGAAGTGTAACGGCCGTGTACGCTGACGCCGCTTACGGCGCGGTGGCCGAGGGCGAAGAGCAGGAGGGGGACTAGCGAAGTGTTGGTCCACGATCGTCCCCGGCAAGCGGCGTACTTCGCAGTACTGCCTCGAAAACAAGCAATAATATACATTAGGTGAACCGACTGAACTTTTTTACTATCCGATGCATTGGCCCCTCCCTGCCCGGCCGCTCGTGGAAACCGCACCAGCATGGCACCCTTGGCACGCTCACTCGCTTAGAGAGGCCACTCTCCGCCCAGCATCTCTCCATTAAACATCTCTCCAATGAGTCCGTAACTGAGTCGTTCGCCCCTGCCTTTGCAGACCACGGTGCGCCTCGCTCTTGCAGCATGATGCACTGTGTGCGCATCTCGCGTCTGCCATCGATCATCTCCCGCCGAATCAGCTCGTACATCTCTTGCGTGCTTTTCCACCCGCCCGTCACACCGAACTTGTAGCCAGACCCTTTCGATCGCCGACGATCGCTCTCTCCTCGCGGATGCCACCGTACTGTAGACATGGATGCAAGTTCATGGCTGTCCCACGTGGCTTTTCTAGCGGCGGAGACAGGGCGCCCTCTGCCCCTGTGCTCGCGGCCGTTGAAGCAGACGCACGGTGCATCGCCAAAAAGGCAGCACGCTGCCCTGCACGATGCAGAACGCGACACTCGGTGCGCGGGGAGCCTCACCGCGTGAGGTCGCGCATGCTGAGCGGCGGTGGCGCAGGCACGGCGGGTACAAGACGAACCCCCCGCAGAGGCAGCGCCGCCGCTCATGAGGGGGAAGGCACGCTTCTTGCGGCTGGTCCGAGGGAGGCTCGCAGCTACTCCATCAAGCAGCCGCAGCAGTTACACGTCGAGTCGCCACAACTCCAGTCCCAGCAACAGACCCTGAGCGCAGCAAGCCAGGTGGAGCAGGCGTGAGGGGCAGGGGGGCGCTCAGCGGTGGGAGCACACGAGGGGCGCGCGGGGCGGGGGCCGAGCGGTGCGAAAGGCTGCGGGGGTTCGAATCCTTCGGGGAGCTACCAAGGAAATCTAACTCCTTCTTGAACGCAGCAAAGAAACAAAGTAGTCAAAATAGCCATTCCGTCCCGACCATGCGAGTCCCCTCTCAGATTCTCGACGCCCCCCGTTGGATCGCACCCCAGCTGCGGGCACAAGGCCATGTGGAGGTACGCCGGCAGAAAGTAGCTCCGATCCGTGGGCACGCAGCCAAAGATCGCCTCGCCGTCCGCCGAGACGCAGCAGCACGGCGCCAGTGGCTTGCAGCAGTCGGCGCAGGGGCCGCGGAATTTCTTGACCTGCTCTGGCGTCCCGCAATTAAGAGGGCCTCCCTGGCGGATCGGTGCCTTGTCACATCTCCAGTCCCAGCAACAGACCCTGAGCACAGTGAGCCGGGTGGAGCAGGCGTGAGGGGCAGGGGGGCGCTCAGCGGTGGGAGCACACGAGGGGCGCGCGGGGCGGGGGCCGAGCCGAGCGGTGCGAAAGGCTGCGGGTTCGAATCCTTCAGGGAGCTACCAGAAACGGCGCGATGAAATAGTCCGCCATGTTCTCGTTGCCCCCCCTTGGATCGCACCCCAGCTGCGGGCACAAGGCCATGTGGAGGCACGCCGGCAGAAAGTAGCTCGGCTCCGTGGGCACACAGCCAAAGATCGCCTCGCCATCCGCCGAGACGCAGCAGCACGGCGCCAGTGGCTTGCAGCAGTCGGCGCAGGGGCCGCGAAAGTTCTTGACTGGGAGCTCCTTGAGCTCGACTCGGGACAGCGGCGGTGCAGCACAAGGGATGCACTTGAGCTGCGGCTGCGCAGCCCCCGCAGAGCCCGGGCCGCTGGCCGCGAGCCACGTCGCAGAGCTCGCATCCGGGCTCAAAGCAGCTGCGTCCGAGAGCAGCAGAACGCCACTCTTCTGACCAAGTGAGGCCTCGGGCTGCCCACGCCAGTTGGCTCCATCGAATGCGAGCCAGCACGTGAGATGCGTCGTGTGCCGCCACGCGGGTCGGCTGTTTACAAGAATGGGGCCGCCTCGCCAGCCAGCCTCGCCCGCTTGGTGCGGCCTGACTCGGTCGTCTACGGCGAGCCGGTACTCACCCATGTACTCGGCCGCGGCGCCTTCCAGCGAGCCGCCCTCGAGCTTCAGCCCGGGCGACAGCGGCTGCGGCGGCGGAATCGCTTCGTACAGGCCCTTCTCGGCGTCGTCCAGCTTATCGTACTCCGCCTGGCACAGGTCGGACGATGGTTCGATGCCGCGCAGGTGGAAGCGCATGCCCACGATCGGTTTCATGCCCGAACGGCCGCACGTGATGCCCGGGTGGAATCCCTGGTAGAAGGGCTCGGACGCGCTGCTCTCGTGCTCCATGATCGCTTGAAACGCGCCTTGCACCGTCGCGTCGAGCGCCTTGATCTTGGGCAGCTGCCCTTGCTTGTCGCTCGTATTGGTCACCGTCACGTCCGGCTTGGAGAGGAAGTCGAAGGCCTGCTGAGGCGTCTTGGTGGCCCACTGGTCGGTGAGCGCCTTTGTGTACAGCTCAGACTGGTCGGCGGCGTTCTGGATGCACACGATGTGGTGGCGCGCATATATCGTGCGAACCGCCGACTTGAGGCCGTTGGGCGTCGCAAACTGCATGCTCAGCCACGCCTCGAACTGCGTCCAGAAGCGGGATAAATACGAGAGGTCGAAGAGGATGAGGACGGTCGTGCCCAGGTAGAGCATGTTGACCTGTGCGCAAGTGAACGGGGGAGAGCAATGGCGGGGTGTGAACATAGGCGGCTGAGTCGCGGGGAAAGGGTGGCGAGGAAAAGGGCGGTGCCCGAGGCAAAGCGCGGCGCAGACCTCCGACAGCATGGTCTTGAAATCGGCCGTGTCCTCGTCGCTGCGAATGAGGCCGATGGTAGGCTGGTGCTGTGGCATGGAGCCGCCATCGATCCACACGAGCTCGATCCGCTTGCCAGCCGACGAAACGAGAAAGGCCTTGATGGCCTTGAGCTGTTCGCCGTCAGGGT
>Ga0180442_102102_pt1 | contig 10946 bp, 10 predicted proteins | sample ChrtobMetP5_16mM_FD_119746 | JGI IMG/M metagenome (GOLD analysis project Ga0180442, IMG submission 119746) | Chrysochromulina tobin associated microbial communities from unialgal haptophyte culture, Seattle, Washington, USA - P5_16mM MetaG | ecosystem: Host-associated > Algae > Haptophytes >... | reverse complement strand
TCTATGTCGCCTCTGGCACAGTCACGATTGCGTCTTCCTCGATCAACGGGAACACAGCTACCCCTCGACCCCCCCCCCCCCCCCACCCCCCACCCCCCCCCCCCCCCCCCCCCGTAGCACGCTCATCTTCCCGGACCTCGCATGCATGTGACAAGCACACATGCTCCGATCCCCGTTCGATCCGTCCAACTCCTGCACTCGCACTCGGGACTCTACGCCCGGGCAGCGGCACGGTCATTTGCAAATCCCCAAAGGTTGCCCCTTCTCTGTAAGCGCCCCGTCTCAGAGCAGCACCCCCCTCTCGAAGCGCCACTCACCCCCCTCTCGGTACCCTCTCGGAGCGCCCCCCTCTCGGAACGCGCCTGCCCTCTCGGAGCAGCACACCCTTTCGGAGCGCCACTCAAATCGAGAAAACTTCTTGATTTTGACTCACGAGCACGTTGGGTGGTCTCTTTCCGTTGAGGGCGTGCTCCTTGATGGTTGGGCAGGAAATGCTCCTTCCCAGGACGTGATCTCTGCTGCCGTGCCCGTGGTGCCTCCGAGATTCACTCCGAGATTCATCGGCTGGCCCGGTAAACACTGCTGAAGCAGCAGCAGCGGCGGTGGCGGCGGTGGATGCATCTCCGGCGACTGCTGCCCGTCGAAGCACTACGTGCGAGCCGGCGGGGGGGGAGACTCTCGTCGTCTCCGAGATCTGGTCTGGTGAGTCCGAGATTGGCATCGCGGAGATTGGTGATTCTCCAGGAGGTTTCACTGGACCAGGAGGTCTACCAGGAGGTCTGGTCTGGTCGGACGTCGTGCACGAGGTATCTGCTCTGGCCTCCTTCCGAGATTCTCCTCCCACCTGCCGTGCGGTGATCACCTTGACGGAACTCATCCACGAAATGTCCTCCCCGGCGCCCGTGCTCGTCTGCCGTCTCCGTGGGACGCTCTCCTCCGCCTTCTTCTCGTGCATCTCGAGCTTCAGCAACAGTCGCTCGACGCGCGCGAGGGTCTCGACACTGCCGCGTGGGCTCGGGTTGCTACCCTGCAGGGACTGCGAGGTACTAGTCTTGAAGGACCCACCCTTGAAGGACCCTCCGTTGAAGGAGTCTGTCATAAGGTCGTTCACTTTTTCGTTCAGACCAAGCACGCGTGCCTCGAGGCGGTCGATCTGATCCTTCTGCTCCTCGATCACAGACATCAAAGTGCCCTTCAGTTGCGTGTCCGCGAAGGATTTGTCATGAGTGAGAGCGAATCTCCTGAGTATTGGAACTCGCGAGTTCTTCATGCAATTTACGATCGCCCGGTGGGCCTCGTAGAGGATGCCGTACTCTGGTGGCAGCCTCTCGCCTTTCTTTTCAGCCTCTTTGCGCGCGTTGAGCTGGTCGTCACGCAAGTTGGCCTGCGCCTCGCCGAGCATCGCGAGGAACATGGAGAGCAAGATAAAGATCGCACAGAAGAGGTAGGACAGGTAGAGGACTGTGTTTTTGTCTGCCAGGGCACAAGGTTCGACCCAACACCAACACTCTGATCAAGCATCAACAGCAGCGGTAATGGGCCATCAGTTTGTAATCAGTTTGTGGTGGGGGGAGGGAGCTGCCTGGTCGTGGGGTAGGGCCGGGCGGGCGCAAAAGTGGTCCGCTGAGGGCGAGAGCTGGCGACGCACAATTGGGGGAGTTGGAGATGACCTCGGTCATGTCGAAGTCGCCGAAGAGGGCGCGCCCGAGAGTGATGAAGGCAGTGTACTGCGTGGAGAACTCTTTCATGCCCGTGCCGAGCTGGATGAAGAGCATGTTGGAGAATGCGAAGAGCGACACAGCAAAGACGATTACAAAGAAGATCATATCTGGAAGTGCCTTCTTGAGTACCGTGGGCGTCAAGCCCATTCTGGGCACGAGGATCGCCGAGATTTTCATGATCTTGAGCAGCTGCAGGCAGACGCACAGCGCGAGGACAAACTTGAGCTCACGTACCAGGTCCACCAGCACATGGTCGTCGAGGAAGCCAATCGTGTTGCAGATCTCTCCGCAGTCCGGGTTGCGCGCGTGCGCGAGGTATTGCCTTGCGATCGCGAAGACATCGAAGAAAATTACGTACACCGCCCAGTCCATGCAGTTCCACATATCAAACAAGTAGCTGCGAAGAGACGCGGGCGGGCCTCACAGGCATCGGCAAGGCAGGTCGTTGAAGCATGGGTGTAGGGTGGCAGAAGGGGCTGGGGCACGAAGGTGCTGGGGGCGGCAGCAACTAGGAGTTATCATAACCCCTCTTCATGCATGGCGGCCGCGGCGCACCGGCCGATGTCGCTCATCTCAATTAACTCGATCGCAGAGAAGTAGATGGTGAATGCAAGGCCGATGTACATCAGGTACTCAGTCTCATCCAGAGCTGAATCACTCGAGACACGCGTCATGGTGTCAAAGGACGGCAGCACCCCGCCTGTCGAGGTGAACTCAAACATCAGCCGAGCGGTGGAGCGTACGCCCACATGATTCGAAGCGAGCAGCAGCCGAATTTCGAGCATCCGTGTCGCCGGATCCACGTACTGCGCGCGCTTCATATCGTTCCAGAACTCGACGATCGCGCCACGCACGATGCCTGTGGTCCGGTTGTTGTTATTGGGATCGTTCGGGTCACACAGCTGGTGCACGTGCGCAGCATCCCACGAGAGCCGTACGCAGAAGTAGCGAGGCACTCTCTCGAGAGCGTCGCCGCGCATGACGCGGTGCTCCTTGAAATCTCGAACACAAGGGCCGGAGATCGCGCTTCCACGTACGCAAAGCTCGCCCCGCTCGTCTGGCAAGTACTCCTCCGAGAAGAAGGGGATGACGAATGAGGCGAAGCCGTCGCCATTGAAATCGCGATGGCTTGAGGGTGCTGCCGAGCTGATGATAGGGGCCGAACCCATCTCCACCGCCGAGCGCCAGAGGAATGGATAGCTCAGGGGTGCATTGCCTTCGTGAGTCCAATTATATCCAAACGGCGCCGTGTCATCCCTGTACCCGACCCGTCCCATCTCCGGAAAGCATCGGCGGAAAATGCAGCTTTTTTCGCTCGTTGGCGCGGCGCGTATCTGCAGAATGCGCAAGCCGTCCGTCCAGTCGAATTGATTCATGCGGTCGACGACCTCCGCCACCGTCGGAGGAGTCCCTCCGCCACCGGTACCTAGGGGACCCTCACCATCAGGCAGAAAGTCGTTGTTGCAAAAGGGGCTCCCGGGTCGGTTCAAGTCGGTCGTCGCCGCCATGTCCGCCGACTGGAAGCGGCCGCCCTCATCCTGCTGCTGTGAGCACTCAGGGCCGAGGTTGCCGAGCAGGCCAGGCCACAGCACCGCATTGCCCCATTGCCAGATGTCCGCGGGGCGGCGGATGTTGACGTAGCGATTGAGATCGCCGTCGAAAACGTTGAGGCTGCTCACACACGCGGCGCCGGCTCAGCAAGAGCGCGGGACGGGTGCAAGAGAGAGGGGGGCATGTAGCGTGCGCGTATAGCGTGCGCGTGCGTCGCGTAAAGCGCTGCATGTAGCGTGCGCGTATAGCGTGCGCGTGCGTCGCGTAAAGCGCTGCATGCACTTGCGGGCGCGGGCGCGTCACACTCACATCAACGTGTCACTCAAGGACTTGTCGAGGTAATATTCTTCCTGTGCACGCAGCGTGTGTATGAGCATCTGCGTGGTGGCCACGAAGCTTGCGTATAGCAGTAGTTGCGCCACCTTCGAGTTGAGAATTATGTAGAGCGTCTGTACAAGCGCGACGACGAAGCTACCATTCGCGGCAATCGGCGGTGGCGGTTCGTTGCGTTGCTTGGCTTGGGTCAGAGGAGGGGTCTTGATCGCGTCGAGGAGCTCTTCCAAAGACAGCCTGCGTGAATGGTCGAAGTCGGCGAGATTAAAGAATGCGTCTGTGTCAGCTTCGGAAATTCTGAGTCCGCTCATCCTCATGGCGTTGCGGAACTCGGCGAGTGATAGTTCTCCATCGCGATCCTCATCCCATAAGTCGAAGAGGATTGTGAGGCGGTCACGTGCAAGGTAGAGCGTTTCGTGCACCGACAGCGATTCCGTTGTCGGCTTTTCTCCCGGCACCTTGTCGGTAACCTTGTCGGCGGAAGCGCGTGCCATAGACAGGGCCTCTTCTTGCCATATTCGACGCTGACGCTCGAGGGCCCTCGAATGTCCGCCTGGAGATAGGCGCCTCATGTCTCTTGCGAAAATATGGAAGAACGCGCGTCAAGGACGCGCCACGAATTCGATTGCTTCAAAATCCAAAAAAAGTCTTAGTCATACTTCGCCAATCATTGGAAACTCCGGAGCATGCATCAGGAGGAATCAGTTACAAAGACTATAGGATCGACTTGAATACGATTGCATGCATCGAGTTCACATATTTTCGCTTTCACCACAGAAACGTTTGAGTCGCTGCATCCGACACACATGATCGGAGAGATGGATCGAGAGAAAGACAAACTACGACGCGCCAGAGCTGCTCGCGCGGCACAGCTGCTCGAAGTTCGAGCAAAGGCGGCCTTGCAAGCACGACATGATGCGATCAATGCGGCAAGCAGTCGTGCATCGGCAGCATTGGCTGCCACTGCAAGTCGTGAGAGCTTGTTGCGAGACCTGTTCCAGCAACGCCTCGCGCACGAAAAGACAATGGAACGTGCACGGACTGAGCGCACCTTTCATCGCGGCTTAGGACCCAAGATGCCGAGCCCAACGCAGCACGAGAACCACCGTAGCGTGAGTAGCGATGCTGACCATATCGAATGCGATCAGCAAGAACGGAAAGGAATTCATCACGCGGCAGAGGCTGCATATCACGCCGCAGCAGCGGAGGCTCGAGGCTCGAACAGGATGCGGCAAGGAGGTCTAGGCTGCACTCTCGATCCTGCATGATGTACTTGCCCTCACTGCTGCCCGAGGCGGCGAAGATTGGAGACGAACAAGTGCTCGCTCTACCCATTGATACACTAGTGCTGCACATGCTGCGCCACCAAGGATGCGCACATCGCTTTCTCGGCGTGCCGCCGAATGCGCCTGTCCAAACGGTACGCAAAAGGTACCTTGCGCTCGCCCGCCGCCTCCATCCAGATAAGACCGACCATCCTTCAGCAGCTCAGGCCTTTGCGGCGCTCGAAGCCGCGTTCCACGGCATGGATTTTCGTATTTGACTTAAAGACTCGAAGCATGCTATTCTAAATCACAAAGAAACCTATGGATACTCAACCAAACTTTTCTTTTATCATGCCGTCGCGCGATGACGCCACGGAGCTGGCCAAGCTGCGCTGCAAGCGCTTCAAAAACACGCCGGAACGCAAGGCATGCCTGCAGGCCTATCTTGCGCGGAAAGCGCACACCGCGGTGGAGCTCGCTACCTTATTGCCACACGAGCAGAACTCCTCGTGCCCCACTCCAAGCGACACAGCCACTCCGCAAGAAAGGCTGCGGCTCGACCAATGCCTTCACGAATCAGAAAAGGGCCAGAACTTTGATCTCCTGTACTCGCACATTCTCAAGTCCCCTGTAGAAGCGTGTGCCGAGCCTCCCTTCGAAGCTCTCTCCTCGGAGATGCTCAGAGAGTGCCTGCTTCACGCGGGCGACGCCAAATGGATGCCCAACGGACTCGTCGATGTTTCAGGCCCTGAGTGCACGCGGCGCTGGATGCACTCGGGCTGCGTTCGCCAGCTCTTTGCGGGGGTTGACGCGCTCTTCATCGGCAACAGCGTGATCCGACGCCAGATGTACACCGTGATCGATCTGCTGGCCGGCCCGGCCGCACGCCGGCTGCAGGGGACTCTCGAGATCGTGCCCACACCGCTCAGCACGCCCGATCTCGGGGTTCTGACCGACCCAGCGCTACGCACGCAAGAGGGCATCCTCAACGTCAAGGTGCGCCAGCAACAGGGCACAGCCTGGCGCCGAGAGGCTCTCCGCCGAACGCGGATGTGGGATCGTGACGGAGAGCAGAATGCGTACCACGCAGCACAGCTCGTCACTGTGGACCTGCACACCGGCGAGCAGCGCTTTCATCTGCCGCATAGGATGTGCCAGCTGAGCGACGCGTTCATGAAACTCCATACCGGGCGGCTCGAGCAATTCCGCAAGCCGACCCTTCTCAAGCCAGGCTGGCGTCGGACAAAGTGGGCGGGGCGTGAGTGGCGTCCGATGGTCTCGTTTCGGCTGCACGGCCTCGGGTCAGGCGCGTCTGGAGCTGCGACGCCCAGTACGACGCCCATGGGCGACTGTGCACCGCCATCCCTCTTCATGGGGGCGACGCGTCCTTGGCATGACGGCTCTGCTGAGGTGCGCACGACGCGGTCTCGAGTACTCGACGCGCTCAGGCACCACCTCGAGGCGGTGGGTGCGGCGGCGCGAGCGGCCGAATGGCTACCGAACGTCACCGTGCACATCGAGAGCGGTACTGCGACCGTTCCAAGCGTTCGGCCGAGCGAGGCAGGGCTCACCACCGCGCACCTCCGTGCGGCGTTCGGGGCTGGCGCTGTGGAAGCGGGGGGTGATCTTGGCCTCAACGTGTGGGTCTTATTCCCGACCTACCATGGCGAGCGAGAGCGCTTCAATGGCTACTGCGGGGACCGGCCTTCGGGCTCGTGTGAGTGCACGGGCGTCGTAGGCGATTGCTCTCATCGCCTGTGCCGCGGCAAGAAGCTGTGCAAGCTGCTGCCGCCCACTTCGGCGCACTTTGTCGACCTTGCGCAGAGCTTTGCATCGGACCTGAGCCGCCGAGGACGGATGCCGAGCAGCGGAGGCTCAGTTGGACGTCGCTCATCGCCGCCGCAAGCTTCATCTTCGTCCTCCTCCTCGACGGCTGCGCGAGTGGACTCGGTGACAGCGGCTCCATTTTACGACGACTGCTGGGACGGGCGCGGGCGGTGCCAGGGGCGTCGGCCGTGCCTCGAGCCGGGCGATCAGATGCTCTTCTGCCGCGCAACCGCCATGCTGTGTGCGAGAGGCGACTGGGCAGCTGTGCTTGTCGAGGCGAAGCAATGGATCCCTGCACCACACCCGAAGGCTTCCTTCCTCTACCTTTTCGACGGAGCGAGCCAAGACGCGTTCGATGAGACCTTCCGCACATGGTCGCCCCTCTCTGTGGGCTTCGGCGCGTCGCCAATCATCTTCGGCCCCCAGTTTGCGTCCGTTCGACCTCGGCAGCTCAACATCTCCCTTCAGTTGATCGCCACCGCCGTGCGCCACGCCGACTCGTGCAGCGGTGGTGGCAGGTCCACGGCGCTCATCTTCCGGTCGCCCGCGTTCAACTTGGATCCCGTGAATACGTACAAGCAGCAGGCCAACTTCCAGCGCCGGGTGCGGCCGATGGTCGAGGCAGCAGGCGGCATTACCTTTCTCGACTTTTACACGGCCACACGCGACGCTGCGCTGCAAAACACACCGCACGCCATCCGGTTTGACCACTTCAGCACCTTCCACTACTTTGATGCTGGGCGCTACCTTCAGGCACAGACGCTGCTGCACGCGCTGAAGCTGTTGAACACTCTAGGATCTACTGGTACAGCCGTACCTGTAACCCTCGGAGGGGGGTGAGGGAGGGGTTGACGCGAGCGATCGGAGTGTGGAATCTTCAATATCGATCGTCGATCCGGCGTCAGACCGGACGATGCGCGAGAGACTAGGAGGTGTGTAGAGACGAGGAAGCGGCGATAAGCGGCGACCGCGCGCGCGCGCGCGGTGTGCGTGCATGCACCTTGGCACACTCTAGCTGCACACCTTGGCAGAGTTGGCACACCCACACGACTCAACATATGCGCATTGTGGGTCGAGCCGTCTTTCAACTCTAGTGTCGTGTGAGTTACAAGTACGTTTGCGTCCGACGCGAACAAAATCTGAACCCGAATCTATTTTACAATTGTAATCTAACAATGTGGCGTGCGTAGCAATCACAAGACATGCCGCAAAAGCGCAGCCCCTTTCACGCCTTTTTGGAAATGCAGGGCCTCCATCCTATGTAAAGCCCGATACGTCAGTCGGCAGCCTCGGGTTGAGGCTCAGACGTGGACTTGGCGGTGGCGCGCTTGCCGCCATGGCGGTCTTCCGACTGCTTCGTCCGCTTAATCTCATCGACCATCGCCATGCGCGCCTTGCGCTTCTCGCCGGTCCGGCTGCGCTGCTTCTCTTCGCTGGCGTCCTCCTTCACCTCGGGCTTGACCTCCGACGATGGGGCCGAGAGAGGCGCGTCGGGAGTGTCAGCTACCGACTCAAAGCTGGCGACCACATCTGCTCCGAGCAGTCCGACAAATACGGCGCGCACCTTGGCAATCTGGACCGGCGACATGATGTCCCTCAGAGGAAGCCTGGACTCGCCAGCACAGAGGTGGTCGACAGCGCCGTGTGTCTCAAGGGCAGAGAGTGCCACCGTCGCACTGAGACCATTCAGCGGTTTCCAGTAGTAGTTGCTGTTGCCGTTGCGCGTCGAGAGCGATGCGAACTTGAAGCCCTGCGGCGAAGCTTGAATGCAGTATTGCGTGCCGATGTACGGCGTGCCCTCTGAGGTCCATCCAAACGGCGCGCCCGGTGCAGCCTTCTTGAGTGACTGGCCGGATGAGCGGCGCACGGCAGGATCAATCTCCAGCACCCCACTGGACTTGCCATAACGCATCACCAAAGAAATGGAGTTGTGAAGACGAACGACCATCTGTGAAACAAACGTATTGGCGGGCAGCAACTGGTCCTCGGGTGGTCCCGTTGTTTCGTCGTGCTCGTTATCGTGCGGCTGTCGAGTCGATTCCGGGCTCCCATGGCGCCTGGGGGGGTGAGGTCAGAGGTGTGTGTGTGGTCTCCATGGTTTGAACACCATTGTGGTGGTCGTTGAGATTGCGCGCTCGTGCACACTGCCGCCGCACAGCTTTGGCAGGGCGCCGAGAGGTGAGGTGGAGTTCGACGTGGAGTGGAGGTGAGGCGGGGTGCGCGGCGACGCATGCCGCGGTGCACACTGGGTAGTCACTACCATCTTAGTGGCATCTTTTAACGCTCAAGGACGAAGGACCTCCTTTCGCGCCGCAATCCTGGAGGCGACCTCCTCCTTGGGAGTGGGTGCGCCCTGCGGTTGCCTTCTCTGCGAAGGCGATGACGACACGACGGAGCCGCGCTCACGAGACGGGGCGGCGGCTGCCGAGCCTGCTGCCGAGCCTTCTGAGCCTGCCGAGCTTCCCGCGCGCCGCCCGTGCCGCGCTTGCCGAGTCGGCGAGCTGGAGTCCATGCTCATATTGAGTGGCAATAGCTGGTCACGGATGTGCTTCGCGGCCGTGAAGAGCTCGACTGCCCGCTCGCTCGCACCAGCCGCGAGCGCGGCGTCGCCCTCGGCCATGAGCCGCACCACCTCCGGATGCGCGAGCGCAGCCTGCATGTCCTCCTCAAGACGAGCATCATACATCCCGGCTGGCGGTGAAGCCGGTGCAGCCTCCTCTCGCTGTAGAAGCTCGCTGTAAGTGATGTAGAAGCTCGCTGCATTAGCTTGCACGAAGGCGATCTCTTCGTCTGTCAGCCCCACAACCCAGTTGCATGCATCGCCCTCGCCTTTGTGCAATGCGCGGAATGCTTCGGCGGGCGAGACGAGCACCACGTTGCTAGAATCATGGTTGTCAAAGTTGCCGTCCTTATGGCAACGAAAGTAGCCGTTGTCGGTCGAAGTGAGATCACGCCACTTGCTAATGATAAAGTTTCCAAACTGCGCCGCCTCCGATGGCACGCCCATGATGCTAACGCCGATGGCCCCGCGCAGGCCGCAGTCGGCACAACGCGCGCAGCGCCCGCACTGGCGCCCGCAAGAGCCAGAGCCCGCAAGAGTCAAGGGCCAACAGGAGAGGACCCCACCGTTCGATCGATCAAAGACATCACGCGAGGAAAGAGTCAAGTCAAGTCAAGTCACGAGAGTAAAAAAGGCCAATTGTCCCCGCCACAGCGAGCGCGCGCTTGTGGATGTGGATGTGGAAAATCCGGGGAAGGCGACTGATGATGAACATTCTCATTTGCGTGCGCGAGTCGTGTCACCCTCCTTCACCGACGCTCTCGACAGAATCGCTTTCGACGCTACCACAGATGGCGCAGACGAAGAAGATGGAGGAAAAGTGGCAGCGCATCCTCAAGGAGTGCCAGAAGAAGCCGGAGAACAAGTCATGCTTTGATTGCATGGGCCGCGGCAACCAATATGTTGTGCTCAACTTCAACACCTTTGTGTGCACCGCGTGCTCAGGCATTCACCGTGAGATGCAGCACAAAATCAAATCGGTCGGGATGTCGACATTCACCACGGATGAGATCAAAGCCGTCGACGCCGGAGGCAACGACAAGGCCCAGAAGATGTGGATGGCCAAGTACGATGCGAGGGATGGCGCGGTCCCGGCTGAGGGGGAGACTGAGAAGCTGCGCGCCTTCCTGAAGCGCAAGTACCAGGAGAAGCGCTGGTACTCCGAGACGCCCGGCGCCACACCGGCAGTCCAGCCGGTTAGCGCCGTCTTGGGCAGCGAAGCGCCTAAACTTGTCGTCGGTGGGCCAATGCCGGCTCGGGCACCCGCCCCGCCACCGCAGCCCCCCTCCAATGGCGGCGGCTTTGGCGACTTTGATGCCTTCGGGGGTGCCCCCGCCACTCCCCCGCCCCCGCCGATGGTGCAAATGGACGACCTTCTCGGCGGGAACTTCAATGCGCCGGCGCCGCCGCCACAGGCGCGTGCAGCTCCGCCGCCGCCATCGGGCTTTGGAGGGTTTGATGCTTTCGGCGGTCCGCCCGCCCCCGCCCCGGCCCCAGCTCCGGCACCGCCGCCGCCGGGCTTTGGAGGGTTTGATGCCTTCGGCGGTCCGCCCGCCCCCGCCCCGACCCCAGCTCCGGCACCGCCGCCGCCGGGCTTTGGCGGCATGGGCGGCATGGGAGGGATGGGCGGCTTCGACGCATTTGGCGGTCCGCCCGCCCCCGCCCCGGCCCCAGCTCCCGCGCCGCCGC
>Ga0180442_102095_pt1 | contig 10978 bp, 6 predicted proteins | sample ChrtobMetP5_16mM_FD_119746 | JGI IMG/M metagenome (GOLD analysis project Ga0180442, IMG submission 119746) | Chrysochromulina tobin associated microbial communities from unialgal haptophyte culture, Seattle, Washington, USA - P5_16mM MetaG | ecosystem: Host-associated > Algae > Haptophytes >... | reverse complement strand
TTCGGTGCTGGAATGCCTGGATGGAGCATGCTGCAGAGCTTCGGGCGGACAAGGCTTCCCTCGGCCGCTTGAAGCGACGCGAGAGCGTTCGGTGCTGGAATGCCTGGATGGAGCATACTGTTGAGCGTCGGGCAGAGCGGAATGCGCTGCGACGAGGTTTAGGCCGGCTGATCAACCGTCAGCTGACGAGTGCGTGGGGTGCGTGGGCCGAATTGGCCGCATTTCGAGGGCAGCAACTTCGCATTGTGAGGAAGTCTGCGAGCAAAATGTTACACAGTCGTCTCGCCGCGGCCATCGAGACGTGGTACAGCTTGGTCATCCCAGGTGCCAATGACCCTGCTGCGCCTCCTCGCGGCGTGATTCACGCCCTCAGGAGAGCAGGTTGGGTCGTCTCGGTGCGCATGGACCCGTTGGTAGGAGCCGTGGGGGCAGGCATGATGATGAAGACGCCATTTGCCAAGGGCTCCTCGACGCCTGGGACGGGCCCGCCAGCGTCCTCACCGTCGCTCGGCCTCTTTGACAAAATTCCTTCGCCAGCCTCGTCGCTACGTTCGCCAACCCCTCGTTCACCGTCCTTGGGGGGGAGCACGACGCCATATGCCCATAGCGGCGGCGAGAGGTGGGTTGTCCCGGCCAATGAGCACCGAGTTGTGCTCGTGGCCGAGCGCACTGTGGCCGCTCATCTGCTCAAGTATTCCAGCGCTGCTGAAGCAACGCCCATGTCCCGTGCCATCGGTTTCTTAATCAATCGAGAGCTGTCGCGCGGCTGGCAGGCGTGGCTGATCCTTTTCCAGATCTGCTGCACTCGCAATTCGTTGCAGGTTGGCCTCCTTCGGCTGATGCATCGCCAGTTGCATCGTGGCTGGAGCGCATGGGCGGCCATGGCGGCGGCCAACAGCCCACTCATGCACCTGGCGCGCAAGGCGATGCACCGGTTGGCGAAAAGCCAGCTGGCCTTCGGCTTCACAGCTTGGCGCGACAAGGTGGGGCGCCCGTGGCGGGGTTGGGTGGTGCCCCTCTACTCCGAAGAGGCTCGTGCGATTCCGGTCCACAGGGTCAAGGCAGACTCGACTGCCCCGAGCACCGATTGGAAGAAGTGGTTGCGCGGAGAGCTTGGAAAACCCTCGGACTCGAGCATCTACGCGGCCGCCGTCGGCAGGGATGGTGACATCTACTGCGCGGGGAAGGACGGGGACCTGCGGATCATCGATCCGAAGAGTGGGCGGGTCCTGACCCAGCTGCCCGGCCACACGGAGCGCGTCTGCGCGCTCGCCAAGATGTCGGACGAGCTGCTCGCGTCGGCCAGCAACGACAAGACGATTCGGCTGTGGCGGATGAACGAGGCATCGTGCTTTGGCACGCTTCGCGGCCACAAGGGCGCCGTGTCAGCCTTGCTCGCTGTCAACGATCGGATACTCGTATCGGGCGCCCACGACCAGGCAGTCAAGGTCTGGGATCTGCGCGACGGCCTCGGGTGCACGGCAACCTTCCGGCTCGACGGCAGCTCCGCGTCCAAGACGCGCGATGCCACCAAGTATCGCGCCCCTAGCCCGATCACCAACGCGCCCTCGTGCGCCGTCGTGTCGCTTAGCAGCCGCGAGCAGATTGTCGCCGCAGGCACCTGGGGCGGCGCGGTGCACCTATGCGATGTGCAACGTGGCCGCCCCTCGACGAGTTTCGAAGCCTGCTCGGGCGCCGTGTGGTCGCTGCTCGCTCCCAAGGAGATCTCGGGATGGTCGGCGCCCGGGATGTTGCTGACCGCGGGCTCCGACGGGCTGGTACGGCTCTGGGACATACGTGCGGACGTTCGGGAGCCCGCAAGCGTGCTAGCGGGTGGCGCGAGCGCCGCGGGCGGCGCCATATACGCGATGGTCGAGGACGAGGGGCTTCTGATCACTGGTGGCCACGACCATATGGTCAAGGTGTGGGACTGCCGGATGGGGCGCTGCCTTTTCGACCTGCCCGGTCACAGCGAGCCCGTGCGCTGCCTGGCAGTCGACGAGCATGATCGGACGCTCATTTCGGGCTCGACGGATGGGACCGTGCGCCTCTGGCAGCTCGATACGGTGCACAAGGGGCCGAGGGCGGCGCCGCCACGAGAGGAGGACGATGCGCTCGACCTCGAGGGCAGGCCGGAGTTTCGACAAACAAGTGTCGAGGAGAGTTTCGAGGGCAAGCCGGAGGTGCAGCCGGAGCAAAGTGCCTCGTTGTCTATGGCGACCGGGAAGCAAGTTCGGGCTGGCCGCTCGAAGAATGTCAAGGCTAAGGCGCTGCCAGAACTATGAAAACCGTCCGTAGCCTTTGCGCTGTGGCGCGTGTCGTGTTCGCAGACGCACAGTGGTCAGTGTGACAGAGCAGCAAACTGGGGTTGCACAGTGCGGCCGGCCGTCGGCGTGCTGCCCGTGGCCGTGCGAGCGGACCCGTTCGCGGTTCGGATCCTTCTAGACGAGACAAATCTTCAACCCTTAGATGTATTTGTGACATGTGAATCTGAATCTAGAACATATAGATCTGAAACACGACATGTCACACTCAACGCGCGGAATGACTACTCACGCGGCCCTGCCCTCAGAATCGTGACAGTCCGGCACTCAGAGGCGCCCCCTGGTCAGGCGGCATTTCGAGCTTGGAACTCACTGGCGGCGGTCGATGAGCACGAGAGTGGATGAGGAAGTCGGACGGCATGAGGACCGTCGGGTCGACCGATGTGGCCGTGCCGCCGGAGCTCGAGCTCACGCTGGCACCGTCGGCCAGCGAGTCCGCGACCGAGTCCCGACGGGGCAGCGTGACGGCACGCGTCGAGCATGAGGACGACGCAGCAGCGGCCATGGGCGTGGCGCTCACGGATGCGGGTGAGACGGGTGGCGAGGCGTCCTCAAACGGCCGCGGTGTACCGACGACGCGCAGCGCGAGCCGGTTAATGGCAGCCTCGACGAGTGCGACCGCGAGCGACGCGTTGTGCTGGGCGATCTCGTCGGCGTGCTGCGCCTCGATGTGTACCGCCAGCGCAGCCTCGAGGCCTACAGCGAAGGATAGACCAAATCGAGTTTGGGCTGTCTGACGTGCGATGGAGGCGAGCTCGGCGGGCGTGTAGTCCTCGAGGAGGAGCGTCTTGGGGAAGCGTCGCACTAGCCCCGGGTCCGCGCGCATCAGACCGTCCATTGCATCTCGATAGCCTGCCAGCACCACGCAGAGCGAGGTGCGATTCGACTCGACCTCCGTGAGCAGGGTCCGGATCGCCTCATCAGAGAATGCGTCGCCGCGCGCCTCGCCGTTGCGACTCGAGCCCGCGAGCGCGTACGCCTCGTCCAGGAAGAGGCAGCCGCCCAGGGCCGCCTGCACCATCTCCTTGACTTGCGGGCACGTCCACCCAATGTGTGTGCCCTTGAGCTCGAGAGCGTTGCGTTCGACAAAGACAGGGCGCTTGAGTAGCCCGTAGGCTCGGAGCGCCTTGAAGAGGAGCCGAGCTGCCGTCGTCTTGCCGGCGCCGGGGTTGCCGGTGAGCACGAGGTTGAGGCACGCCTCGAGGAGCCTCGGGTCGCCACCGCGCTCGACGAATTCCACCTTGGCGCGCAGCATCAAAATGGGGGCAATTAGCATGCAATCGGGGGGCAGCCAGCATGCAATCGGAGGCAATCAGCTCGTCACCTTGGCGCGCAGCTCGGCGAGGTACCGCTTGAGCGGTGCCATGCCGATCAAGCCAGCAACCTCCGCGTCCACCGCGGCCCGCTCGGCCAGCAGTGACTGCAACCCGTGGGCCTGCAGCCCCAGGTCCGCGGCGGAGAGGATGAGGGGCGCCGAGAGCAGCCGTGGGAGCGCGAGCCGCCCGTTGCGGTGCGTGACCGCACGCTGCACGAGCTCCGAGGCGAGGTGGGCGTTCCGCATCGCGAGCACCTGTGGGGAGTGAGAACGTCGTGGTGAGCACATGCATGCCTCGGGGGCTCTTGGGTTGTCCGCATCGCGAGTACATCACGCGACCACGTGGCGCTGAGGGCGATCTGCAGCTCGCAGGGGCCGAGGCCGTCGGCGAGGGCGTAGCCGCGCTCGACGAGCCGGCGCTGCGCGATCTCGGCGAGCTCCGCCGGCGCGTAGTTGGGCAGCTGGAGCCACACGGGCTCCACCTTGCGAAAGTGGCTCACCGCGCCGTGGAGTGCTTCGATTCGATCCGTCGGGCCGAGGAAGATGAAGCAGTGGTCGGGGTAGTTGGCGAGGACGGCATCGACTTTGCCGCGCATGCTCTCGATCTTGTCGAGCCCATCGATGATCACGCACGACACGTCGCGCCGCACGTCGAGCACCAGGCCCTCGAGCGTCGTGCGTGTGGAGACCATCCCGCGCGCGACGCCGAGTGCGCGCAGCAGCTCGGTCAGCGTCTCGGCGGCGAGCTTCTTGCCAACACCGAGGTTGCCCGAGATGAGCACGTTACGCACGCACGGCGGCTCGCCCAGCGCTGTGCGCGCGAGGCAGTCACGCCGCTGGCTAGCGCAGTACTCCTTGATCGGCACGAGGCCGATCAACCTCTCGAGCGCCATGTCGACGCGGGCGAGCTTGGCCGGGTCGGCGGCCTTGCAAAGGCGGGCGATCTGGCGATACTCAGGTGTGCGCAGCCGACTGGCGATCACGGTCGACTCGTGCTCTCGCCGTGCAGCCAGCAAGCTGTTCGCTGCCGCCTTCCGGCGGACTGCCAGGCCCTCCTGTCGCACTGTGAAGCCGCGCCAGGCGGCCTGCGCTTTGGTCGCGGCGACCAAGGGCGTCGAATGCAAGGTTGTTGAAAATTCCGAACGGGCCCGCTTGAACGGGCGCTCCTCCATGTGGAGCGAGAGCTATTGGATGGAGACCTCCAGCCTCTGGGAGGCCCGAAAATAGGAAATTCCTAGGACGGGCGCTTTTGTGTCTTCTTTGAAAAGGCATGCAAAAACTCGCGGTTTCAGATGCGACATGTAGAACGACCTCGATAGGCTCTGCCCGCCTAGGCGACTTTCGAAGTTCACACTCGCGCCGACTGAGAAGCGCTGAGTGACTCTACTACGGTACGTCAGACGCACGCGCGCGCATCTCGACCTTCGGGTGGGATGACCAGCCTGTGTTAGGTATGTGTCGTTCCCCAACACGTGAAAGTCAAACCTTTCTTGTTACTACTAGATATCCAAAAATTCTCTCCAACGCGCTCGCTTTACCATGTCGCTTCACAGAAAAGTTGAGAGCAACTCATACAGCTCGTGAGGCGTCTCGTTGCCGTATCCGTACTTCGCTCGGCGCAGCAGCTGGTGCGTGGCGCACGAATGCGGGATGCACCGGAAGGTGCAGAACTCGCCTGTGGACTGGCGACACTTGTACGTGTCGGCCGTCGTTCGCGCCGGTAAGGTCTCGTTGCATGCAATGGGGCCGCCGCGAGTCGTGAGCCGTTTCGTCATGGCGTACTTGCGCCGCACCTGACTCGAACAGTGGCAAACAGTGGCAACCCATATCAATCCGTGGCAGTCAGTGGCAGTCAGTGGCAGTCAGAGGCACTCCAAGGCACTCCGTCTAACTGGGCAGCACTCTTCACAGTACTCTTCACAGCACCTGTCTCGACCACAAGCGCTCTTGCTCGAAGGTGTCCTGGCCGAAGCTGTTAGGAAAAAGCCCCTCGTAAGGCTCGAACTCCCACGTGACCGCCGCGTTGCGCTCGGGCCCCGTGCGGATCTGGTGCCACCACCCTTCGGGGATGAAAAGCGCGTCGCCGCCGCGCAGATGCGCCACCATGCCGCCCTCGAGCTGCGCGAACATGGGCCACTTGTCGAGATCGACGCGCTCCGGGTTGACAGGCGATTCGCCATATCGGACGTGATAGTCCATGTACATCTTGTGCGACTGCGAGGGCGGGAACAAGTAGATCGACTTGGTGCCAAAGACCTGCAGCATCAGATTATCTTTTGTGTCAATGTGAAGTTCGCTCGTCGTGTTGCCCGAGCTCATCCACAGGCGCGTCTCATGCACCGACTCGTGCATCTCGGGGCACTGGAGCACCGCAGGCATCTCCACGTGTTTGCCAAGCTGCACGCCCGGGTCAGTCAGTGGCGCGATCAGGTACATTTTATCCTTGAACTCCGGTTTGAGGTAGTCGCGCAGGAAAGTGCAAAAATTGATCGGCTCACGCGGACCGCGCGTGCTGTTCACAACCACCTTGCTCATTTCCACGTTCGCCAGCCATGGGCCGCCGCCGTGAGCGTCGTCGAGGTGGCACCGCCGTGATAGGAAGTCATCGGTCCACGCGACTCCACCAGTCGCGGCCGCGGCCGCACCAGCGAGCACGACGGGCTCAGCCGCAGCAACATGCTTCTCGTAGAAGACACGCGGGTCCGACATCGTCACGCGGGGCACATTGGGCATCGATTTCTGCTGCGACCCCATCCGCTCAAGGTGGCCCTTGCGACGGTGGCATTTTCGCGCCGTGAACGTCTCATCCGACGGCCAGCGCTCGCACTTGTGCACGTGGCACTCACGTTGGGTCTTGGCCGGCCGAAAGGATGGAAGCACGTCGCGGTAGCGCGTCTGGTCGCCGATCACAGGTGATAGCAAGAAGGGTAAGCAAAACACCCTGTGCAGCATTTTTTTCCGAGCGCGCGGGCGACTTTGGGTGAGAATGGTGTGTGAAAAGGACAGCTCTGGATTTTCTCGATTCTGGCGTCCCCGCGCTCTCACTCTGCAACGACGAGTTCCTTGTGTGTTGATGTCATGGTTGACTGTGGAGCTTTTGTTAACGGTCACCAGAGGGGGGGAGGACAGACACGTGTTGCTATGGTGACGTTTTGCATCTACAAACAGTCGGGCATCTTACTGAAGAGGGAGATGCCCACCACCTTGCGCACCTAGCTACGAGCTTGCCTCGATGGCTTGCCCAGCGCATCAAGGAGCGCATTCGCCTGGTCGGCCGGGCTCAGCCTGGACGCCGAGTGGCTCAGCCCCATGCGCACGTTGGCCTCACTGAGCACATTGGGGACGACCGGTAGGAGGTCCTCGAGCTCGAGCTCACGTGCGATGAGGCGTACAAGCTTCATCAGGGGCGGAGCCTGTTCGGCGGCGTCTGCCCCCTCAAACGGATTGGGGGGTGGAGGGTAGATTGCGGGATAGAGTGCCCGAGAGTGCCCGAGATTGCCCGAGATTGCGGGAGGATAGAGTGCCCGAGACGCCAAGCGCAAGCGAGCCATCGGTGACGGGGCGACGGGCGATGACGTCGGCTCCGATTCCTCGGAGTGGTCTTCAGAGGACTCCGACTCGGATGACTCCGACGATGACGCCCACGACGGCGCTCTCGGCGGCGCTGGCGCATACGAAGGCGATGAAGGAGGCTCGGGCGGTGGCGGCGGCGGTGGTGCTCGAGGCGACGCTCCTGCAGGTGGCGACGGCTCTGAGTGGTCCCTAACCATATTTGGGTGGTCCCCGGGAAGGTTGAGACGATGGCCCATAGAGCCTCTCGTGAGACTGCTCACGTCCACGCGGCGCACCGCGGCGTACGATTCGTACGATTCGGTGGCTCCGATGACTCCGACGATTTCCAAGGCAGGTCCCGCCGTGGGTCTTCCCATCGTCGGCTTGCTCCGCACAGGCCCACGCGCTTTGTCTAATTCAGGTAATCCCATCGGAGCTGAAAGATGGCCATATGCCGCGAGCCTATCCATCTCCTCGGAGGCGAGTCGCTTGCGCTCGGACGCACGGCGCCGGTCCTCATCGCGCTGCCACAGCGCAGAACTTTTAGAGATCGGAGCTGATAGACAGCCAAACGCCGCGAGCCGCGCCCTCTCCTTATCGGCAAGTCGTTTGCGCTCGGCCGCACGCCGCTGTTCATCCCTAACTTGCCACAGCGGCTTTGTGATAGGCTTCATGGCTGCGCGCATCTCCTCGACAGAGGGCATAAGAAGACGTCCCTCTTGATCCTTCGTTCGCGGGGGCGCGCGCGGGCCACACGAGGCACCGAAACGCGCACCGAATCCCTGCGCGTGCGTAGCGTCAGATCGCGCCGCGCGGACAAGTCAAGTCAAACATGTATTTCGTCACTAGTATTTCGTCTCGCACTACCCGGCCAATGCACGTGCACTTGCGCAATGTCTTCGTAAGAAACGTCTCCACTCAGGGTTCGTTGGAGACCACGAGTCGAGCGGGCGGCGCCTTTCCAGGAAATTGCCGTCGCCAGGATTCTCTTCGATGAAGCGATTTTCGCAAGTCGTTCTCGCCGGCCTTCTGGCCACGGCATCGGCCTTGCGCTTTTCCACCATCAAGATGCAGCTCACCATGCCCGGCGCGGACAAACGTAAATTGCTCGTCATCGGCGGCAATGGCTTCGTCGGTCGGCAGGTGTGCAAGTACGCAGTCCGTTCCGGTAAGTTTGCGGTGACGTCGCTCTCACGGCGCGGCGAATGCCCCAAGCCGAACGACCCCGAGCTCGCGTCGGTCACGTGGGTCGCTGGGAACGCACTCGACAAGCCCACAGTCGACAAGTACGTCGGGCAGTCCGACGCGGTCGTCCATGCCATTGGGCTGCTCTTCGATGTCAACTCGGGTCTGACATTCCTGAACACGTTCACTTCGGCCTCCAAATCCAAGCCCGACGAGGGCGAGTCGACCTACGACAACATCACGCGCAAGACGGCACTCCTCGCCATCGCGGCGCTGAAGGCGAAGAATGCGCTCCCAGCCATGATGGGCAAGCGCGCGCCCTTCGGCTTTGTTTCGTGCGCCGAAAGCGGGTGGCCTGACGTGCAGTTTGGCGAGCAGGTGGAGGCCGCCGCGCCCGAGTGGCTCAAGCGCTACCTCGTCGCCAAACGCGCAGTCGAGGCCGAGCTCGCGTCCTCGACGGGCAGCTTGCGCCCAGTCATCGTGCGCCCGTCCCTTATTTGGGACTGGAAGAAGTTTGACGTGCTGCCGATCATCCCATTCTTCAACCTCGCCTCGGCCATCGGCGTGCCGTTTGTCGACAAGACGGTGCGCGTCGAGGACGTGGGCCGCTCCATCGTTGCCGGCTTGCTCGACGAGTCGGTGAGCGGCGTGCAGCGCTTTGAGGCGATGGAGCAGTTGTCCGAAGCACTGGAGGTGCCCAGGTGAAGGGTGCATCGCGAAGGATGAGGATTTGAACCGTAGACGGAAAACTGGAACACACACTTCCACGCAGATTTCCGCGATGCAAACGAAATACGAAAACGGCCATCTTGTACGGTAGAGTTCGGGTGTGTGCTGTGCGCAGATCGCAAGCCCAACTGACAGAGATGAGGCACACACGCCAAGAGGGAGCCCACACAAAAATCTAAACGTCCTCTTCTTCTAGCCGCAGCAAAAACTCTGTGTATGCATGGTTGTCGCTGCCAGTTGAGAGCACAAAGATGCTCGGCGTCTGCAACGAATCGACCATGCTCTCATAGAGCACTGCACCTCCGCCAGGCTTCTTGGCAGGCTGTCTCATGCCCTGCTTGCCAACGCACGACTGACCCACAAGGACACGCACGAGCAGTACCCATTGCGATCCTTCGTTGTCAGGCTTCGCGTACTCCTCATTGAGAGAGTATTTCAGTTGATTTGAAAAGTAGGATCCAACGCCATACATTCCCCGCTCGTTCATGTTGCGATCGAAACCGTTAGCCATGATAGACTCCAGCGTGTCGCGCGAAGTGCCGTGCCAGAGCCAGGCCTCGTTGAGCTGCGCTCTCCCAATGCGTGAGATCAGCGCGTCGCGAGCTGCCTGGTATAGGTTGAAGCGAGCCTCGCTGCGAATGTGCGAGATTGTGAGCAGGCGCGAACGCAGCTGTGGAGGCATCATGCTCCGAACGAAGTCGCACAGCGCCACGTGCCGCTCGATGGGCATTGGCTTGGGCGTGAACATCCCTCCCTTTGGCGTCGAGAGGATCTCACCCAGCACATATGGAGCGTGGCCTATACCCTGTGTGGAAGCTGACCCAGGAAGCTGGCTTGCGGGGAGAAGTGCTGCCCAGTACGGCGGTGCTTGCCCATAGCTGCCTGGAAAGTGACTCAGGCTCGGCAGGTCCTTGTCCACATCAGTCAGTGCATGCCTTTTGAGGTTGCGCAAGAAGCCTGTTCGCACATTCTTCTGCGTGCATAGCCTCAGGTCCACATCGTACGCCTGCCCACGGATTTCGATTCGGAAGCGCAGGACACCCGACGCCTCTTGGTTTCGGAACGTCTCCTCCGAGGCGGTGTCGAAGAGCTGCCACGCCCCGCTACCAACAGCACCATCCTCCCACATCCACACGTGCGCTGGCCGAGTTTCAGCCTTGTTCGTATCGTCATCTGCCGCCAGAATCTGCAACGCGCTGGCGGCCTTCGCCTTGCCTAGAGCGTCGCCGTCACGCACGAGCGCCGCGAGCGGCACGAGGGCGCCCGCCGCTACGATGGCCGCCTTGTTGGCAGCGTCGCCGGCCGCCAGACTCCACAACGCACTGGCGGCGTTCGTCTTGCCTAGAGCGTCGCCGTCGCGCACGAGCGCCGTGAGCGGCACGAGGGCGCCCGCCGCTACGATGGCCGCCTTGATGGCAGCGTCGCCGTCCGCCAGACTCTGCAACACGCCGGCGGCGTTCGTCTTGCCTAGAGCGTCGCCGTCGCGCACGAGCGCCGCGAGCGGCACGAGGGCGCCCGCCGCTACGATGGCCGCCTTGTTGGCAGCGTCGCCGTCCGCCAGATTCCACAACGCGCTGGCGGCGTTCGTCTTGCCTAGAGCGTCGCCGTCGCGCACGAGCGCCGCGAGCGGCACGAGGGCGCCCGCCGCTACGATGGCCGCCTTGATGGCAGCGTCGCCGTCCGCCAGATTCCACAACGCGCTGGCGGCGTTCGCCTTGCCTAGAGCGTCGCCGTCGCGCACGAGCGCCGTGAGCGGCACGAGGGCGCCCGCCGCTACGATGGCCGCCTTGTTGGCAGCGTCGCCGTTTGCCAGACTCTGCAACGCGCTGGCGGCCTTCGCCTTGCCTTGAGCGTCGCCGTCGCGCACGAGCGC
>Ga0180442_102057_pt1 | contig 11171 bp, 6 predicted proteins | sample ChrtobMetP5_16mM_FD_119746 | JGI IMG/M metagenome (GOLD analysis project Ga0180442, IMG submission 119746) | Chrysochromulina tobin associated microbial communities from unialgal haptophyte culture, Seattle, Washington, USA - P5_16mM MetaG | ecosystem: Host-associated > Algae > Haptophytes >... | reverse complement strand
GGGGTACATTCGGACGGGAGCACCATGGCCATCACGCCCCTGATGGCGGCGTGCGCCGTGAGCGATAAGCGCATGGTCGACCTCCTGTTCGAGTACGACGCGCGCCCAGACCTGCAGTGGGCCAGCGCGCCGATAGGCTCACCGCGCACGGCCCTCGGCTTCTGTGAGCTTGGCAGCGACGAGCGCGCGCGCCAGTGTCACCATGCGGTGCGTATGTATGCCCAGCGGCGCGAGAAGCGCATCGAGACCGCGCAGGGCAGGCGGGTGGGTTCGCTCGGTACGTCGGCGGCGCAGCGTGAGCTCACCGAGATGGGCATCAAGCAGAGGCGCTCGCCTGAAGCGACAGAGGAGCAGCTCACGATTACTCTCGAGGTGGCCATCGAGATGGATGACGTCGCATACGTGTCCAAGTGGCTGCGCGAAGGCGGGCGCGATAGCGTGGGCACTCGATGCATCGGCGATAACTTCACCCCCCTCGACCTGGCCTGCTTCTACGGCAGCTACAACGTGGCGCAGCGGCTGCTCAAGGCGCGCGCGGACGCCAACGAGCCCGACAACATGCATAACAACGGATGGTTCCCGCTGCTGCTCGCGGCCACCTCCGGCAGTGTAGCGTGCGTCGAGGTCCTCCTGGACTTCGGAGCCGACTGTAAGCGCATGTCGGCGCAATTTGGGCTCAAGGCGGATGAGCACGCTGACGCGGTCGGCATGGTAGAGTGCGCGCGTGCGATCCGTGTACGTGAGCAGGGCGTGCGTGACGCGATCGCGAAGGCCAGGCAGGCCGTTGAGGAGCTTTGCGAAGCCCTCGAGAGCTCAAATGCGCTCGGTACGACGCTCGTGGGCGAGGGGGTTCGCGGCGCCGTCGCTTCTGGTGCAAACGGCACTGCGGAGGAGTATGCATTGGCACGCCTCGAGAAGGCCATCGACGCCGTGACCGAGGCACATGCACGTGCCGTAAGCACGGAGGCTGCGAGCGGCCATGACGGCTCTGCGCCGTCGCTGACGGCGCCGCTGCCGTCGCCGTCGCCGGCGTCCGCTGCTGTGCAAACGTTCATATCGGATGGCGGCTTGATGGTGCGCGCGATCAATCGGCGTGACGAGCTGCGCGCGAAGCAGTCGCAGAGTGCTGCGGAGGTTGCGGAGCGCGTACTTCGCGCCGCATGCAAGGCGGCGTGCGACGAGCCCGGGGGCGTGCCCGTCACGATGCGCCTCGCCGACCTGCGCCAGGCGATCAATGCATGCGTGAGCGCGGTGGACCCGAATGCGACGAGCACGGCGGCCGTGCTCAAGGAGGCGCGCCGATTGCGCGATCAACTAGCCGAGGAGAGCCGCAAGGTTGCCAAGAAGGAGCAGCATGAGGCGAAGGCGGCGCAGAAGCGGCGAGAGGAGCTCGAGCGAGCTGAGGCGGAACGCGAGGCGGAGGCGATGGAGCAGGTGCAGCGCAAGGCACGCGAGGAGGCGCGTGAAGCGCAGGCGCGCGCTGAGTTGGCGGCCGCGGCCGAGGCGCAAGCAAAGGCGGCCGCTGAGAAGGCGGCGGCTGAGAAGGCGGCAGCTGAGAAGGCGGCAGCTGAGAAGGCGGCGGCCGACAGGGCGGCATCTGAGAAGGCGGCGGCCGAGAAGGCGGCGGCTGACAAGGCAGTGGCGGAGAAGGCGGAGGCCAAGGCCAAGACCGATGCGGAGGCGAAGGCGAAGAGCCGTGCGGACACGGAGCGGCGCGAGCGCGATCGACGCGAGCGCGATGCGACGGAGACAACATCGAAGGCCAAGGTGGAGGACGGGCGTAAAGGATCAAAGTCGCAGCTGGAGGCCAAGGCCAAAGCGGAGGCAGAGGCGAAGGCGGAGGAGGAAGTGCGTGTGACGGCCGTGAAGGCGGCGGCCGAGAAGGCCGCCGCCGAGAAGGCCGCTGCCGAGAAGGCCGCTGCCGAGAAGGCCGCTGCCGAGAAGGCCGCGGCTGAACAGGCAGAGGCAGAGCGGCTTGAGGCGGAGCGCATAGCGGCTGAGAAGGCAGCAGCAGAGAAGGCGGAGGCTGATCGCCTGTCAGCGGAAAAGGCGGAGGCGGAGCGGCTTGAGGCCATACGGCTGGCGGCACAAAAAGCGACGGAGAAGGCGGCGGCCGAGAAGGCGGCGGCCGAGAAGGCGGCGGCCGAGAAGGCGGCGGCCGAGAAGGCGGCGGCCGAGAAGGCGGCGGCCGAGAAGACGGCGACCGAGAAGGCGGCGGCCGAGAAGACGGCGGTAGAGAAGGCGGCTCGGGTGGAGGCGGCGGCCTCGGCGAAGCTTGCAGAGGCCGTCGCTGCGTCCACGGCCTCGCAGGTGCCGGCGCCAGCCGAGGTGCGTGCGGCCAAATCGGCATCGACCGACCTACACGTCCCTGCAGAAGAGTGGCGAAAGTTCATCACCGGTTCCAAGTTTGGAAAGCAGATCAAGTTGCTGACGGCCAAAGGGCTCGCACGTAAGGATCTCGTCATCTCAAAGGCCAAGATTGCCTCCCTCATCGGCTTCTCAGGGAACACCAAGCGTAAGATCGTCGAGCAAACCGGCTGCGAGATCTTCGTCTTGGATCTCGAAGGCGTGCCTCCAGGATGGAACACCTCCCGGGTGGAAGTGCGCGGGCTCGTGCTTGTCGGCACCGCGGCGCAGGTCGAAGAAGCGTGCACCAAGATTCTTCCGTACGGCCCGATCGGAAGCGTCATCATGAGCGAAAAGGCCAAGGCGGGGACGCCGGCACACACGCACGGTGCCGCTAAGGAGGTCAGGGCGGACACGGCAGCGGCTGCCAAGGCGGAGTCACGCGATTCAGACTCCGCTGCCGAACTGCGCTCCGCCGAGGTAAGAGCCGAAGTGATTCCAAAGGCGTGGGGCAGCAATAGGCTGCTCGGCAAATCCCCGGCGCCTGTGCCCACCCCGGCGCCTGTGCCCACCACGGCGCCTATGCCCACCACGGCGCCTGTGCTCGGCAAATCCAAGGCTGTGCCAGCGGCAGAGGCCGCGTCGCGGGAGGTTGTTGAGATGCTCAGAGCCAACTCACCGCCGCCACGGTCCACGACGCCGACGCCGTCGGCCGCCACGCCGCCGCCTCCATCGCCGCCGCCGCCGTCAATGACGTCGCCGCCAATGACGCCGCCGCCAATGACGCCGCCGCCGCCAATGACGCCGCCGCCGTTGGCATCCACCCCCCTGACCTCGGTGACCACGCCGCCGCCGCTGCCATCGACGACGACGCTGCCGTCCTCGATCATGCCGCCGCTGCCTGAAAGCCCCCCGCCACCGCAGCCACCGGTACCCTCCGAAGAGACGTGTGTGCCAACGGAGACCGAGACGACAAGCGCCGCGCCGAGCGCCGCGCCTGCCTCATCTGCTACCCCCGCCTCTTCAGCTGCGCCGGCTGCGCCGGCTGCGCCGGCTGCTGACGCACCACCGGCGGCGCTGCCGGATGCTGAGGACGCCCCGGCGCCTGTGCCCACCCCGGCGCCTGTGCCCACCACGGCGCCTGTGCTCACCCCGGCGCCTGTGCTCACCCCGGCGCCTGTGCCGTCAGCGGCGGCCGCACCGACGGAGCCAGCCCCCGCGCCCGCGCCGGACTCGCCTGCGCCCACACCCAAGACCTCATGGGCAGCCCGCGCCGCCAAGTCAGTCCCCGTTGCACCGCCCCCGGCTCCGGCGACCGGCCGCGCGCCCACGGCCGCGCCCACGGCAGCGCCCACGGCATCGCCCTCGGTCGCTCCGTCGTCCGAATGGCCTAAAAAGGAAGCCTCGGTCGCTCCGTCGTCCGAATGGCCTAAAAAGGAAGCCTCCGTGACGCCGAGTGAGACGGCCACTGCGCCGGCTGCGCAGCCGCCTGAGAAGATGGTCGCTCGCTCCCCCGTCGGCAAAGGCCCCCGCGCCGAGGCCTTCAACGGCCATGGCAAGGGACGCGGCGGCGGCGGCGGCGGCGGCGGTGGCGGCAGCAACGGTCCGGCGAACGGCACGCACCCGTACCGACTCAGCCAGCAACAGGCGAATGGGTCGCTCGGCCTGCCTCCGATACGTGGCCTGTCCAACATAGGCAAGTCGTGCTATCTCAACGCGTGCCTGCAGAGCCTCCTTGCAACCGAGGCGGTGCGCGTGCACTTTGCGCAGCCGCCGAAGCACGCAGCAGACGCCGCGCCGAGCGGTGGCGGCGGCAACGGCGAGAAGCGTGCCACGAACGCCTCGCAGGGCGGAGCCAACGGCCAGACAGCCGGCTCGCCGACCAAAGGCAAGCAGCCGTCCGCCTCTGGAGTGAGCGGCGGCGGCGGCGGCGGCGGCGGCGGCGGCGGCGGCGGCGGCAATGGCGCAGGCAACGGCGCAGTCGCCGAGGGGTCGCTCACGATGGCGCTGCGCCTCTTCGTGTACGAGATGCACTCGCAGGGCGCCGCCGAGGAGCCGATCAAGCCCACGTCGCTGCTGGAGGCCGTGTCATCCCGCCACGAGCGCTACGCGAGCCGCACGGAGCAGGACTCACACGAGGTGCTGCGCCAGCTGCTCGAGGGCATTCGGTCCGAGGAGGTGAGCCGCATCAAGGGCGAGGCCGCCGCCGCGAAGCGCGCCGAGGCTGTCAAGAACGGTGCGTCGCCGTGGGCGAAGCCGCAAAGCTTTGCTGACCAGAAGATTCGAACGCCCATGGAGCCCGACCCACGCACGCTCGTTGATGAGGTCTTCAGCGGCGAGCTGCGCTCGACGATCGTCTGCTGCACCTGCGGGAGTGTCTCGTGCGCCCACGAGCCATTCCTCGACCTTTCCCTGCCGTTGCCGCGCCGCGGCCAGTTCCCGCTCCTCGTGAGCCCAGAGGGAGTCGACGGCGGGCCCAAGGGCAGCAGCGGCGGCGGGGAAGGCAGCGGCGGCGGGGAAACATGTTCCGGCGGCAGCGAGGGCGGGTGCGGCGCGCGGGTGGCCTTTGGCGAAGAGGACGGACAGGCGGGTGTGCTCGCCGATGCGGTCTGCGCCCGTCTTTCGGCGGAGCTCGTCACGGCGCGCCACTCGCAGCTGCGCCTGCTGTCTTGCCTGAGCGCCTTCTGCGCGGTCGAGACCCTGCGCGGTGAGGACGCCTACGTTTGCGAGGCGTGCGCCAAGCGGGCCAAAGAGCAGCTGGCGACCGCCGCGGCCGCGGCGGCCGCGCCCAGCACGGCGCCGGTGCCCAAGGGGCAGCCTGCCATCAAGTGGCTGCAAGTGGCGAAGCTGCCACGCGTGCTCACATTGCACCTGAAGCGCTTCCGGCACTCGGCCGACAGGATCGACAAGCTGGATGAGCACGTGCCCTTCCCGCTCGTGCTCGACTTTTCGCCCTTTGCATGCGCCAGGGGCGAGCCGGTGAAGCATTACACGCAGCTGCCGCCGACGGCGACAGCGCCAATGGGCGAGTCCCAGCTGCGCCTGTACGCGGTGGTCGAGCATCAGGGCACCTTCGAAGGCGGCCACTACGTCGCATACGCCAACATCACGGGCGCTTGGTACCGCATGAGCGATAGCGTCATCACCCATGTGAGCGAGGCCACTGTGCTCGAGGCGCGCGCCTTCATGCTCTTCTATGAGATGGTCACGTCTCAAGAGAGCGAGGCGTGAACACGCCTTCATGAGGTGTGAAGAGTTGAGGCGCGCACTCCGAGGCGCGCCCATAGAAGCAACGGCCTGGCCGGAAGAATGCGACGATCGATGGATGCGACAGGGAGAGTGAGGATCGAGGCAGCACGGGCATGGCAATGCGCGCAGTTGTCGAGAACGTTGAGTGTGCAATGTGCCGAAGGTGTCCTGTTGAGAGACGGTGGCCCGGACTGCGCTGACCATGTATATATAATTGCGCTGACCATATGAGCGCTCACGTTGAGTCGCTGGGCGCGACGGTTTTTGACTTTCGTTCGTGCGAAACCATATATCGATGAATCGCACAGCCACACGACACGGGCACACGCGCGCGTATTCCGAATACGTACTCGCGACTATCGTTAATCGTATCGAGAACGAGATAGGATAGTACAGCTGTCGATCACGCCTGTAAGTGTAACCTGTGTCCACGACCGCTAAGGCTGCGTGTATTCGATATCATCGTTTTCATGCTATTTTTTGGTCTATCACCCGGAAACAACCAGGTGGAGGCGATGCTAGCAGAGATGTACACGACGGTGGGCGCGCCCGAGGAAGCAGCCGCGGCCGCTGCCGAGGCCGCCGCTCACGCTGCCGCCGAAGCCGCCGCCGCTGCCGCCTGGATGACCGAAAGGGAACAGCTGGTTTCGATGTCGTCCGCTTGCTTTCTTCGCGTGCTCGCTTCTTGAAAATTCACCCTGTACAAAGCAGGTGATGGGGAAAGTTTGTGTGAATCCAAGAAAGAATACCTCCCCCTACAAATCTCAAATGTACCCCTTTGGGTCAAACTACCGGCGCGTATTATTTTTCATGCTATCTTTTTGGTCTATCACCCGGAAACGCCCTAAACGAAACACCCACATCCCGCCAGCCAGCAGCACCCTCAGTCTCCTCCGCCCCCCCATCACCTCCACCCTCGCCGCCTCATCAAGCACCCCCTCTCAGCAAGCACCCCCTTCGGCCGCACTCTTGCCTTCTGTGTTCCCGGCTTGCTACCTCACCCACACGGATACTCAGCCGCGGTTCGCCGAGTAGCGCATGTCCGGCGTGCCATCCAACTTCATCGGTCCGGTCGGGTTGCTGCTCACAGAGTAGCACGCGGAGCCTGAGTACGAGGAGCCGCCACCACCTCCCATGAACCAGGGCGAGGAGCCACCACGGCTTCCCGAGGGCGAGCAGTAAGACGAGAAAGACGGCGCAGAAGACCACGAGGGACTGGCCGCGGCCCGGTTGGCTGTGTAGCGCATGTCGGGCGTCCCATCCTTCTTGGTCGGTCCGGTCGGGTTGGAGCTGACCTGGTAGTGGGCGCTGCCGCTCGACGAAGCACGCGGGCTGCTGTGGTGGCCCCCGTGTCCGTGTGCGTGTCCGTGGTGTCCACCGTGTCCGTGTGCGTGTTCGCGGTGGGCATGCTTGGAGAAGGACCCCACCATCCCCAGCTTGCGCCGGTCGAGTAGCTTCTTCCCGTTCTCGTCGTAGCAGTTGTCGAGGACCTCGGCGAATTGCTTGACGTAAACCGGTTCCAGCTCGTCCTTATGCTCCACCAGCCATGCAGCCTGCTCGCGCACCTTGACTGCCTTGTGGCCGCTGAAGACAGAACGCCTGCCACTTTCGTACGATGCGATGATCTGCGCCACCGTCGCGCGCTCCTGCCCAGTGGCGGGGCCATTCTTGGCGGACTGAAGCCATCGGGCGTTTTTGACGGCGAGGGCGTCAGCGATGGGCTGCATGTACTTCCCTGAGGGCATAGGCCCGGGAATCCGCTTGAGCACATAGGTGGCGAGCTCGCAATCGACGTAGTGCGACAGCTGATGGTCGTTGCTAGGCTTTGGCCCATAGGCGTCGTAGTCCAGAGGCTTGCGAAGCACGGCCGTGGAGAGGCCCTGCTTGCTTCCTGCGCTCTTGGCCTCTTCGACGCTTTGCTGGGCCTTCTTCTTGTTGCTCAGACCGACGGGCACTGCCTCGCTCTTCGTGGCGCCAGTATACTCTGGGCGGTTTGCCGACGGCTTGTCGAAGCCGCCGCTACGGAGTAGTGCCATGTCCAGTCGGCGCTGCCACTGCAGAATTGCAGGGCCTTCCTCACCTTGGAGGGAATGTCGATGACGTTACCATCCGTGCGCGAGGTGCGACGAGGCATCTCCACGGTGGCGTCTAGTGCGTTGAGGCGCACGATGCTGCGGCGCTTGCTCGCATCGCCGAGGTTGATCTGGCACATATTGCCAAAGTCGATGCGGTACGCTGCAGGCAGGTGAATGATGACCCCCTTGTCGCCGACGGCGTGGGCGCCCTCAATTCGTGCGCTGATCTCTGGGTCGTATGGCGTGAACTCGCCGGAGCCCCGCTTCCATGCCCACATCGGCTTGCGCTAGTCTTCTTCTCAGCACTCGTTCGCGGGGACGTAAAAATCAAGCGCGGACGTCTCTTCAGCTCGCTTTCTGAAGGGTGCGCAACACGGCGCTCTTTCGACAGCAGGACATCATGTTAAAGGACCAGTTTCTTTTGACACCTCGTCGATCCGATCGCCGAAACAATGATGCGAATCGCTGAACATTTGCGTGTACGTGGTCCTTACGCGGTCCGGTGCTCAAACTTGTTTACAACTACTTGCCGTCTCCCAAGCGCCACTCGGCCCTCGCCTCGTCGGCCTCAAGCTCAGCAATGTGCGCCGCGACCTGCATGGCCGCTCTCCGCGCCACAGCAGCTGCAGCCTCCGCTGCCTGTCCAGCTGGAGCGGCGTCGGCGTCCGCGGCGCCATACTGAGCGCCATACCCCTCGTTACGCCAGCCGGAGCCGAGACCAAATGAGCTGCTGCGGCGACAAAAATGTGCCGGGTCCGTACGGCGGTAGAGAGGCGCCGGCGGCTGTCGGTAGCGGCATTCGCACGGCCCCCAGGGATCAGTGCAGCGGGCGGGGCAGCACCTCGGCAGGCCCTCCCAGACCTCGACCACGAGGACATTGCGCCGACCGACCGTGAGTGGCGTGACGTGGTGGTGCTTGTGCGACTGGAAGAGCAGTAGATCGCCAGCCTCGAAGGCGTGCGTCGTCAATCGCCCATCGGGCTCTCGAGTGCGCAGCTCGCCTCCTTCAAAGGTGGACGTGTCGCTGAGCATTATGTCCATCGTGATGAGAGATCCCCAGTCGGAGTGGGTCGTCGTGGGCAGTCCGCCATTGGGTAGCACGGTGTGGTACTCACACACGCGGAAGGAGATTTGCTGCCGGGCCTCGTCGAGAAGGCCCCAATGGTCGCGATCGGCGGTCCTCACCGCATCCCAGAGACGTGCAGCGAGATCAGGAAGCATCTCGGTCAGCCGCTGGTTGAGGAAGACCGTCTTCCAGCTGCCAGGCGCGCATTTCTGCCGCTTCGCAAGGTCCTCCTCGCCGTGCGCCAACGCGACGGCCGCGGCCGCTGTGTGGACTTGCTGAATCTCGTGAGGGCTCAAGAACCCCTCCCGGCGGATCACCGAGGTCCGCTGCGCGTCGGCCTCGCTCACCAGCCGCGGCGCGGTGAGCCAGGGTGATGCGATGGCCATCATTTTTCCTGGCGTACTTAAAGTCTGCGGTGTCAGGAGGGTACTTCTGGTCTGCGGCACTCAGCAATGACGCGTAGAGGTGCAGCATAGGACGTCGTGAAACTCCAAGATTGTGCACCAAGATTGCACGATTAGGAAACAAGTTTGAGCCGAAAAGTGTAACAGCCTCAGTCCCCTTCCGATCTCCTGGACAGCCGCTGTGCTCTGGGTGAGTTCTCTCGCCGATGAATTGGACATCGTCCGCACGCGACCCCTAGGAATTCCGCCTATCATAAGTAATTCCTACAATGCACCCAATGTGTCGGTGCCTTTCTCAAATGGTGTTGACCGAGGGGTGCGGAGCCGTCCTTTGAGACGGTGGGGTTTTGTGCGTGGGGGACCGCGCGACTGACTTCACAGTGTGCTACCCAACTCGAGCAAAAATTGCTCGTGTCGAGAGCGCCCGACATGCTCTCACTTCATGCTCTCAAAACGGAGGAAATTGATGATGAGGACGGTTTGGAGGAGGTGGACGACGACGGGCCGGAGGTCGAGGAGCTGGACGAGGTGCTGGCAGACGGCGCCTCTTCGGCCGGGCTCGGGCTTCACATCGACGGCATCGAGGACGACGAGGACGGCGGCGTCGGCGGCGGCAGGGGCGGCATCGCGTGCTTTAGTGGCGATGCTGTGGCCGCGGCCGCCGCGGCTGCGGCAGCCGCGCCGCCCGACGACGGCGCGCCACGCGCGCTCAAACGGTGGCTGTTGCCTCCGTCGCTCACGCCCAAACGCGGCCGGCGGAGCGGCGTGCCGCCTGAGACGGTGCCCGTCGAAGCGGATGCGCGCCCGTCGGCGGACGGCGCGTGGCGCTGTGGCAAATGCGGCGCGGCGTACGAGGCGCGCATCGGCCTCTTCGCGCACGCGCGCTTCTGCGCTAAACGCGCGGCAGCGTGGGCATGCGAGTGGTGCGCATGCTCTGAGGTGGAGACCAGTCACAAGGCGAGCGGGCCCAACGGACCCAAGACGCTGTGCAGCACGTGCGGGCAGCGCTACCGGCACGGCGCCGATAGCATGCCCCTCCAGACCGACACGGGCGAGTTCCTGTGCGCCACGTGTCATCGGGGCTTCCCCTCGATGAAACACCTCGGCGGTCACCGCCGCTTCTGCGACGGCGGCGTGTGGCGCTGCCAGTGGTGCGAGTGCAAATGGGAAGATTCTGGAGGCAAAGGGCCGGGGCCTGCGGGTGCGATGACGCTGTGCTCCGCATGCTCGCAGCGCTACAAGTCCGGGCACGCAGGTCCGCCCCCTAAGAACGAGGCCGGTCTCTACGTGTGCGACAAGTGTGAACGAACCTTCGAGAGCATCATGGGCCTTGGCTCGCATCGCAAGCGGTGCGACGGCGGCCAGTGGCGCTGCCAGTGGTGCGAGTGCAAGGCGGACGAGGCGAGCGGCAAGGGACCGGGCCCGTCCGGCGGCGGGACGCTGTGCTCTCTGTGCTCGTCGCGTTTTCGCTCGGGGCATGTCGGGCTGCCTTCCACAAACGCCGATGGGCGCTACCCTTGCGAACGGTGCGAGCGCACCTTTGAATCGTTCCGCGCGCTGGGCATGCACTCACGTGATTGCGACGGCGGCCAGTGGCGCTGCGAGTGGTGCGAGTGCAAGGCAGACGAGACGAGCGGCAAGGCGCCGGGTCCACATGGCGGAGGCACTCTCTGCTCCGCTTGCGGCGCTCGCCATCGCGCTGGCCATTCGGGGCCGCCGCCCAAGAATGATCAGGGTCTCTACGTGTGCGACAAGTGTGAGCGAACCTTCGAGAGCATCATGGGGCTTGGCTCGCATCGCAAGCGGTGCGACGGCGGCCAGTGGCGCTGCGAGTGGTGCCAGTGCAAGGCGGACGAGGCGAGCGGCAAGGGGCGGGGCCCGTCCGGCGGCGGGACGCTGTGCTCTCTGTGCTCGTCGCGTTTTCGCGCGGGGCATCACGCGCTGCCGCCCACGGACGCTAATGGGCGCTACCCATGCGAACGGTGCGGGCGCACCTTCGAATCGTTCCGCGCGTTGGGCATGCACTCACGT
>Ga0180442_102055_pt1 | contig 11191 bp, 12 predicted proteins | sample ChrtobMetP5_16mM_FD_119746 | JGI IMG/M metagenome (GOLD analysis project Ga0180442, IMG submission 119746) | Chrysochromulina tobin associated microbial communities from unialgal haptophyte culture, Seattle, Washington, USA - P5_16mM MetaG | ecosystem: Host-associated > Algae > Haptophytes >... | reverse complement strand
TGGCGCTGGCGTCTCCTCAGGCTTTGACGTTGGGGCGGCTAGATCCGACAGTGGAACACCATCACCCCCCTGCAGCGGCGGCAGGTCGAGAACATCGGACATGTCTGCAAGGCGGCGCTTTTTGCTGAGGGCGTCGGCGTCGGGCGCTGACAATTGTCGACACAGTCTCTATGACGCGCCTATGAGGCGCGTGAACGTTCACACGACAGACGCGACAGCCGATGCGCGTGTGATTTGTCGCGCGTTTGAGGCGCGTGTGACGCTGCGCCGGGTCGGTAAAAGCACACCGGGGGGAGCCGGGACACACACGGGACACACCCGGACAGACGAACGCACGAACCTCTCAACCTCAAAACCATCCCAACCCACCAACGCACCCGCGTGACCGCGAGACGACCGATATGAAGAAGCCCAACAAACCAGCGCAATGCGCGCCGCCAACGAAGCCTCGAACGATACCGAGAACTTTACCGGTACGTTCACCGGAACAAAATACCGGGTACCCGGTAGTAAAGCAACGTCGCGCGGCGCGCGCGCGCGCCGATTCGCGCGAGCGCTCTCCGCCGGGACCGAGTCCGACTTCGCGACTTCTGTACCCGGTCCGAGCTGCAGGTCCGAGCGACCGGCACAAGACGAAGGACTGTTTGAGCGACCGCCACGCTGAAGTCACGCGACGTGTCACGCTCACGATCAACATGCGCAGTGCTCTTATTCTCGTGCCACTTCTGCTCGTGCCGGCGCACCGAGCTGCCGTTGTCGATACATCAAACTGGTCCATCCCACCAGCTGGATCGTGGCTACGTGACCTATGGGTTGCACAAGGATTCCTCACGGGCATTGCTGGCATCGATAAACGGGGAGGAAGTTGGCCTGCGAACATTTCGTTCGGCCTCATCCTCGATGAGGTGATCAAGTCGCCTATGAAACTCAATCGTTTCGTCGTCAATCTTGGTGCCAACGACGGCTCCCGCCATGACCCTGCCTTTCCACTCCTTGTGGAGCGTGGTTTTGGTGGGATCATGGTTGAGGGCGACCCAGCGTTTAAGAAGCGGCTGTACAGCAACATGCAACCGCTGAATGCCAGCGGCAAGCTCTTCATTTCGTGGGGATTCGCTTCTGCAAGCGCAATCGGCCCGCGCCTCCTCAGTCTTGGCTGTCCGCGCGAGCCTGATGCGCTCAAAATCGATGTCGATGGCCTCGACGCAGCACTGTTGGAAGGCATTCTCCTCGCCAACATTCGTCCAAAGGCCGTGGTGGTCGAAGTCAACCCTGACCTACCGCCACCCGCGCGGGTTAGCCAGCTCGACCATCCTGGGTTCACCTTTGAGTTTTTGCGCAAGCACATGCGCGGTTGGCTGGGCACTTCTGCCGACGCATTGTATACGCTGCTCGCCGACCACGGCTACGCGGCTGTGGCGCTCGAGTTGGGCACGCGCGAGCACATGGTGTGTGGCGGATCCGGAAAGCGGCGGATGTGCAAGATGAAGCACACGTGCACGCATTGTGAGAACAACATGTGGTTCATCCGCGCCGACCTGCTGCGTGCAGCCGGTGTCGACCCGCCTCGATGGCAGCAGTTTGTGCACGCCTTCTGGAAGCAAACATTTGCGTTCAACACGTACACGGAGAATAGTCTCGTCTTCCCAGGTCAATCAGTGCGCCACGCGGGTTCCTTTTCGGAAGCTGACGAGGCCAAGCCGTTCACGCCAGCGTGCTACAGCCTGAGCGAGCACCAGTACACCAAGCCCTTTCCTGGCGAGCCAAGCTTTACCAAGCCGGCGTGCCCGTTGCAAACGCTAAAACGAGCTGTCGATGAGCTGCAGGTCGACAGACCTGCCGCCGTTGGATCGACATGGCGCGATTGGGCGAGGCTCTCGGTGCGCCTTGCAAAGCCCGCCCATGCGTCGAAGGCACACGCATTCGTCGTCTCGACGACCGAGGCGATCAAAGCGCCCGCATGCCGCGCAGACGAAAGCTGTCCGTTCAACGCGAGTGCGCACCTTGGCACCAACGACTAACTTCACCCGCACTAATGATGAAGAACGGTTGCGCCCCACCGCGCGGCAGCGGCGCGTGAGAACGAGATTCAATTTCAAAGGCCAAAGCGCAAAGGGAGCGCGGGGCAGCACAGACACGCGCCGACACGGGCGCAAAGTACAGTACCGCGGTACCGCCTACCGCGGGGTAGTCGCAGCCTCTATCTTTTAGCGGTAATCGCGCGCCGGTCGTACTTCAGTAGATGTAAGTTCAGTAGTGAGTAGACAGTACCTCATACAGTACCCCCTGTCGGGCGACGTGCGGGGTGTTCTCGCGAAAATCGTTATTGTGAGATTAACAGTCGGCGCTCCGCTCTGACCTCTGTGTACTGTGTACCGGTACCGTAGCCGCTGCGCTCCCCGAGGTCGACGCCCTGTCGTGCGGGTGTGTTGGTGAGTTTGGATGGTTATGAGGTACGTCTGTGTGCCCGTGTGTGCAGAGATGCATTTTACAGTTCCCGGTATAAACGTGAACGTGAACGTGTTTCCCCCGGCATGCGGGCCTTGAAGTCAGGTTCCCAGGAAGGGTTCGGTGCGGGTACGCATGGGAACGTCGGCCGCAAGCGCGCCGCGTGACTGGGTCGGAATGCTGGGCATGCCTGCTGCCGCTGGCGGCATCGCCGTTTGCTTTACTCATCCACTGGAGCTCACCAAGGTTCGATTGCAGCTGGACAATGAGCGTTCCCAGGGTACTCCTCGCATGTACAAGGGTTGGATGGACGCGGTGGTGCAAACGTACCGCGCGGATGGCGTGCGCGGCTTGCAGCGCGGGCTCTCGCTCGGGATCATGCGCGAGGTGTGCTTCAACGCCGTGCGGATCGGCCTGCTGGAGCCAGTTACCGACTCCGTCCACACGCTGTCCGCTGCTTCTGGCCTCGCCAACCAAGCGAGCCCTCCTAGCCCGCCCGAGCGACTCGCGGCGGGGCTGACGTGCGGAGCCCTTGGTGGCTGCTGCGTGAATCCGGTCGAGATTTTGAAGACGCGTTTCCAGGCGTCTGGCGGCTTGACTGGCTTTCAGCACTCGTACCAATGGCCTCTCTCGGCCCTCACGCAGCTCCTTCGGGATGAAGGCGTCAGCGGCGCATTCAAGGGCGTAGGTGTTTCAACGCTACGCGGTATTCTGGGCCCGGGCTCACAAGTCTTTGCCTATGGCGAGTTCAAGCGCGAGGCCATCGCTCGCGGTGCCGATGGAGGGCACGTGCTCACACACATCTTGTGCGCATTGGCCTCTGCTTCCGTGTCAGTCGCCTGCGTCAACCCGGTCGACGTGACGCGCACCCGCTTGTACAATGCGCCGCCAGGCCGGTACTCGAGCGGCGTGGATGCCGCGTGGCAGGTGATCGCAAGTGGTGAGGGCGTGGGCTCCTTCTACAAGGGCGCGCTCACCCACTTCTTGCGGCTCGGCCCGCACATGGTTCTCGTCTTCGCGATCCTCGAGCAGATGAAGAAGCTTCGAGCCAAGTGACTGCACAAAGAGCAGAATAGGAACCAAGAACGACGAGAGAGAAGAGAATGAGACAGGATGTGCAGCAGACTATGTAATCTTGGCTTGGCCTAGCTATAGTTGGATCTGCCCACTGCGTACAGTTGTTCCATGCGCTATGAGTGTGTGTGCGCGACCGTTCTTCAGTTTCCCCGAAGGCACCGACGGGCCGACGCGGCGGCGCTACCGGTAAGCCGCGACGACGCCGTAAGTTTGTGCCGCATTCATGCGGCATTCTCATCTCGTCCCTCCTGATAAGTTCGGCGCGATCGAGGCGGGCGTGTATCGCTCGGCATTCCCGACACCCGAGTCATTCGGCCACTTGAAGTTGCTCGCGCTGCGCACCGTCGTCAACCTGTCGCAGGAGGCGCTTACGCGCGCGACCACCTCCTTCTTCTTAGAGAATCACGTGCTCATCGTCGATGTCGGCTTACATGTTTGGACGCATCCCAAGTGCGCGCCCATATCCGACGAGCTCATCAAGGAGGCGATGCGCTACGTGCTCGACATGACGCACCATCCGCTGCTCGTCATGAGCGCCTCGGGCACACACCAGGTTGGTGTGCTCGTTGGCTGCCTGCGGCGGCTGCAACAGTGGAATCTCGCGAGTGCGCTCGACGAGTATCGCTCGTATGCCGCACCCTCGCCGCGGCTTTTCTGTGAGCAATTCATCGAGTTATGGGATTGCGATCTGTTCACGCTGCCCGACAAACTGCCTGCATGGTTTGAGCGCCAGCAGGTGCTCCTCGACGAGGATACCGAGCGGTGGCATCGGCATCGGCAGCAGCAGTTGCGGCATCGGCAGCAGCGCCGATCACGTTCCAATTCAAGCGAGTCGCCCTCTGCGAATCGCGACGAGATGCCTCCACCGCCGCCGCCGCAGCAGCAGCAGCAGCGCTGCGCCGACGAGGAGAGTGGCGAAGATGCCGCCACACCTGCCGGTGCCGACGAGGATGAGGCGGCGATGCAGCGTGCGTTGAGAGAGAATGCGGATGCTGAGGAGGCGGAGGACATCTATTTCGTGGTAAGTGGGCCGCTCGTTCCCGTGGGCTGTGTCACCAGCGTGGTGGATACGTGGGACGATTGAGTGACGCTCGCGCGCATGCGCTTCACGCCTACACCCAACATCGTTGAAGGCCGCGCACCCTCCGCACGGTCTCCCGTCTCAACCGAACAATCCGATCTATGCAGACTCCATTCGATTGCCTCGTCGGCAAACCCGGGAGGCAATCATCACAATTGAAAATCATCATCGATCGACGGATCGCGACGGTCGGGGTTTAACTTCACATATTGCAATTAACGTTGATCGTTTCAGTTGTGATTGATACACACCCGCGCTATTCATGCATCGACTTTCATTTCTAAAACTCCCTAGAACCATCGCCTAAAGAACCGACTCCTACACATACGCCAAACTCGTGCTCGGCTGACGATCGTGCTGGATGCTGGATCGTCGGTCAAAACGATTCAGCTGCGCCAGCACGTTCAAATTCAAGCGAGTTGCTTTCTGCGTAGCGCTGCATGAAGCGCATGAAACGATCCCATTCGGCAGTACTCTTCAGTACCAGTATCGCCGTCATGGCCGTCGGTGAGCCCCGCTCGAATGCCACGTCCAGATCCCGAGTCATGAGTAAGCCCTCATCATCCTTCATCCAAAGACCTGTAATCAGCCCGTTTTCCCAGACGTCGTTGAAAGAAAGCACATCTGGATTCTGGAAACGAAATGTGGCGGTCCCTGTGCTGCCATCGCGGGAACGTGTCAACGATACATCTGGGACTGTCTTTTCGGGCGTGCTGCCCTCTCGCCAAGATAGGACAGCCAGTGGTGCACTCTCAGTCGCAGCGCGCAAGATCGTACGCCGTCCGAGGCCTGGATTGCAAATGAGGCACGAGGCCCACAGTCGGCGTTGACTCCACATCATGTAAGACCCCAGGGTATTTGGCATGAGCAGGAGGCAAAGCCAAATGACCGCCAGCATGTGCATCTATCTCGAGACGGAAGCGCGGACAGAAGTGTGAACGTGCAGTGTGAAGTGTCCTGACAATAAACTCAAACTCTAAGAAGGGTCCTGGCTTGGTACAGTCTTTTGCAAAAGACTGTACCGGTTCCAACACGCCATACGCCTTCACACATCAACTTCGAACATGCCCGCCGCCTCATCACTAGGACACAGTTCACCCACGAGGGCCATCTTGCCCCCGCCCCCCCCATGCACACACACCTTCTGAGTCCTCGGCCAGGTATCACTCTCAGGGGCGCCACGGCACACATCTCACATGGTCGATTCGCACGGCACACACATCTCACATGGTCGATTCGCAAACATCCAGCCGCTGCTCGATTCGACAGAGAGCGAAGCAGTCGTTCAGACGGTTCAGACGGTTCAGACGGGCGTATGGGGCTCCGGAGGGTCACGCGAGGAGCCCGCCGATTGGCCGTCGCGCAGCGCCACGAGCTTCTCTGCGAGCTTGGCACGGCCCTTGGCCGCGAGCTCGCCGCCCTTGGCTGCGACCGCCACGGCCAAGGGCGCGGTCGTGGTAGCCACGTAGGCCTTGCTCGCGGCATCAAGGGCCTTGGCGGCGGCCTCGCTCTTCGAAGCTACCTCGTAGGCCTCGAACGACTTGGATTTCACTTTGTCTGTCAGACGAGCCGCATGCTGATCAATCTTGTACTCGACGAACTTCACCTTGGCGAGCTCGTACAGCTTCGGCCCGTACAGCTTCGGGTAGTAGATGACCGCAAAGACCGCCATGCAGAAGACGGCCATCAAGGCGTACCAGGCTGCGAGCGGCCCCATCACCAGCTTTGAGAACTCGCACTTCTCCCTGATGACGCCCGAGCGCGTCTGCGAGGCGAGAGCAATGGGTGCGTGGGTGAGACACTGGGGCGACGGCAGGCACTAGCTGTGGCAACGTATTGGACGCACCTTGTCCGCTGGTAGGTCGGCGGTTGCAGCGATGGAGAGATCGAGCGCGTGATCCTTGAAGACGCCAAAGGTCCTCTTCATGTTGTTTGAGCAGCGGCAGCCAAGCTCATACATACCATCCCTGACCTCGTCCGATCCGAGCGTGGACACCTTTTCGGAGACGTCGGTCACCGTGTGAACGAACTTCATGGCCTGCGGCGTCGGCTCATCAATCCGGATCTCGACATCAGCAGCAGGGGCAGCCCTGGACGGCGTCGTCGGCGGCGCAGCTCTAGGCGCAGGAGGCGGGGGCGCCGGCGCCGGCGCGGGCGCCGGCGCGGGCGCCGGCGCCGGCGCGGGAGCGGGAGCGGGAGCGGGAGGCGGCGCGGCGGTCTTGGGCTTTGCCTCAGCCTCGGCCTTGTCCATGGCGATCGCCGCCAGAATGGCCGCGGAAGTGACGCCGACTGCGGAAGACGCGGAGCCGGACTCCTCAGCGGGGTCCGAAGCTGCGGGTTCCTCCTCGGGATCGGCCATAATCAAAGATCCCTTCCTCAGGCCGACGAGGAGGACAGCAACCACAGCCGAGAATCAGCAATGGAGTCAGGTTGAAATTCGGATCGTTTCTTTTTCACAAGCGCGCTCGCATGGGGAGGAAACGTAACGGTTGGGGAGCGTGTGAACTGGTCCGAGAATCCATGCGGTTCTATGAGCCAGGATACAGCCCCACCAACAACCTCTTCGTTCTCTACATGTTTTGTCTGTCTGGGACTCTGGGCTCTGGGCCCCTGTAGACTGAAACTGACGCTGAGTTATGTGCTTCAGTCGATCGACTGATTGTTTCTGATGTCGACCGGCTATGTATTTTTGAGTGTCCACGTAGAAACACGCATGCAAAAGAGCGTCACACAATTGACGAATTGCGGTTTGCGCAATGAAGCAAGCCGGTCGGATGCAAGTCGGTGCTCCGCGGCGTCGCTGCACGAAGGTAGCGCGCGAGCGTGTCCTCGAGCGACGGCAGTGGCAGCCGCGCCAGCGTCTCCTGCCTGGACATCATCATGGTGCCAGCCACATCTTCATGCTAATGCTGCTCATTTTCCTCGCGACCAGGATGACCCTTGCCACGAGCAGCGCGCCCTTGGTCTGCTGCTCAAATACGTGCGTAAACGCACTCGATGGCTACTGCGACGATGGCGGCCCGGGTTCCATCTTTTCAAGCTGTGTGCTCGGCAGTGACTGCTCCGACTGCTCCGCTGCCTCTCCGATGTTCGACCGCTGCACCTCCCCACCCCCAGCACCTCCGCCCTTGCCACCGCCGCCGTCCCCTCCACCCTCGCCGCCGCCGCCCTCGCCGCCGCCGCCCTCGCCGCCGCCGCCCTCTCCTCCCCCGCCCAGCCCACCGCCGCCGTCGCCGCCGCCACCCTCGCCACCGCCGTCGCCACCGCCGTTGCCACCGCCCCCCTCGCCGCCGCCCCCCTCGCCGCCGCCATCGCCGCCACCGCCGTCGCCGCCGCCACCCTCTCCACCACCACCATCGCCACCTCCACCGTCGCCTCCTCCTTTGCCGCCACCACCGTCGCCACCACCTCCGTCGCCACCACCGCCTTCTCCGCCTCCACCATCACCCCCGCCACCATCGCCGCCACCCCCCTCTCCGCCGCCGTCGCCACCTCCCCCAAGCCCACCGCCTTCTCCCCCGCCGCCCTCGCCGCCGCCCTTACCTCCACCGCCATCGCCACCGCCCTCGCCACCGCCGCCCTCACCACCGCCCTCACCGCCACCACCATCACCTCCTCCCTCCCCTCCGCCGCCCTCGCCCCCTCCGTCTCCGCCTCCTCCAAGCCCGCCGCCCTCTCCTCCTCCTCCCGTGCCACCTCCGTCACCGCCACCTCCCTCTCCGCCACCGTCACCGCCTCCGCCTTCGCCCCCGCCTTCCCCGCCGCCACCCTCACCGCCTCCATCACCTCCACCGCCATCACCACCTCCGTCACCGCCACCGCCCTCACCACCGCCCTCGCCACCGCCGCCCTCGCCACCGCCTTCGCCCCCGCCTCCGTCGCCGCCGCCCTCGCCGCCCCCACCCTCTCCGCCGCCCTTGCCGCCATCACCACCATGTCCGCCGCCGCTCCCGCCGCCCATCTGCGTCGGCTTTGGCATGGGACCCGAGGATGGGACCCTCAGCGAGCCCGCAGTGCATCCGGGCGTCGATGGCTACCTCAACGGTCCGGGCGCCGGCACGCGTGTGGTTCTCGGCGCACCTCCACGCGAGTCGGCGGCGGCCGCGCGCGTGTCGGCAGACTATGAACTGAGAGGCGTGCTCAGGGCGTACATCAACGCCGACTACAGCATGTACCCATCGACGGCCCACCAAGCCTTCGACGTCACTATCCGCGTCACCGCTGGTAGTCGCCGCCCCTCGCCCTCGCCGGGCATCGACGACAATCCCGACGGCTGGTCATTTGAGCGCACGCTGCACTCTCTGGCCACGCATCCACCGGCCTTCGAGCCCATCGGTCGCCTCGCCTTTGTCGAGTCAAGCGTGCGCCTCGCGGTCAACCAATCGGTGCGGGTGGAGCTGATCGATGCTCGTTGGTCATACTCACCCAACAGAGGGCGCGAGCAGTGGCCCGCAGTCGAGGCTGTCGTCGAGGAGCTACGATGGTGTGCGCTTGAGTTGGAGTCGCCCTCGCCGCCTCCCTTGCCGCCACTGCCGCCGCCCTCACCGCCACCACCGTCGCCGCCGCCGCCCTCGCCGCCGCCGCCCTCGCCGCCGCCCTCGCCGCCGCCGCCCCCGCCGCCGCCGCCCTCGCCGCCGCCCTCACCGCCGCCGCCGTCCCCGCCCCCGCCATCGCCTCCGCCCTCACCGCCGCCTCCGTCCCCGCCACCGCCTTCGCCACCCCCGCCCTCGCCGCCGCCGCCTTCGCCACCTCCGCCCGTACCGCCGCCGCCGTCGCCGCCGCCGCCGTCGCCGCCGCCACCTTCGCCCCCACCCTCGCCGCCGCCTCCCTCCCCGCCGTCACCCCCGATGCCGCCGCCCACGCCGCCGCCAGATTGCGTCGGCTGGGGTATTGAGGCGCACCACGATGACCCCGATCACCCCGGCGCTGGCGGCGAACCGCTCCGACTGCAACTCGATGGCCCTGCTAGGCTCTCCGCCGCGTATGCCAAGGTGCATGCACTTTACGATCTCGCGGGCGAGCTGCACGCGTTCATCAACGCCGACCTCTCCACGTATCCCCACAGGGCCATGCACAACTTCTCCATCGTGGTGCGCTTCTCCGCGGACGATCATGACGGTCTGGTGGGTGACGATGCGGCGTGGGCCGTCGAGCAATCAATGAGCGTCACCGCCGTGCGGCCGGCCTTTGAGACACTGGGCGCCCACTCCTTCACAGTGAAGGGCGTACGGCTGGTGCCAGGGGAACGTGTGCGCATGGAACTGAGTACGTGATGCAGACTCGAACGCACTTAGAACGCTCTCTCTAGCTCTCGCACGCTCTGTGCCTCGTTGTGAACGCGTAGCGCGCGCTCGACTCTCGCCTTCGCAGTCGATGCACGCTGGTCCTTGTCGCCGGAGCGGGGTCGGGAGCCGTGGCCCGAGTTGTTTGCGGAAGTGAGCCGTCTGGGCATGTGCGTGCAGGTTCGGATATCGCCCTCGCCGCCGCCGGCGCCTCCCGCACCGCCACCCTCGCCGCCACCGCCCTCACCGCCGCCACCCGTGCCGCCGCCGCCCTCGCCTCCTCCGCCCTCGCCACCACCACCCTCGCCACCGCCAAGCCCGCCACCGCCGAGCCCGCCCCCGCCCTCTCCGCCACCCTCGCCGCCACCACCATCGCCGCCACCGCCGTCGCCTCCGCCGTCGCCGCCACCGCCGTCGCCGCCGCCGCCATCGCCACCACCACCTTCCCCACCACCACCATCACCCCCACCTCCATGCCCACCGCCTCCAAGCCCGCCGCCCTCTCCACCTCCTCCCTCGCCGCCAAACCCGCCGCAGCCCCCACCTACGCCCCCACCCATGTGCGTTGGGTTCGCTCTGGACGCCAACGCCACCAACGCCACCGACCATCCTGGATACGACAGCGCCCCCGTGCAGCTACGGCTCGGGCAGCTTCCAGTCCTCTCCGCCGCGGCGGCCAAGGTGCCCGGCGACTTTGTGGTGAGCGGCGAGCTCTCGGCCTTCCTCGACAAGGACCACAGCATGTACCCGAACGCGCTGCAGCAACACTTCACTGTGACGGTACGCTTCTCCGCGGACGATTCGGATGGGCGCGGCGGCAACGACCAGGCGTGGCACTTCGAGCGCAACCTCACAGCGAGCGCCGCAGCGCCCGCTTACCAGCAGATAGGCTCGAGCTCGTTCAGTGCATACGGGCTGCGGCTGTTGCCGGGGGACCGAATTAGGATGGAGTTGATCGATGCGCGGTGGTCCCTCAGCCCCAGGCGTGGCCGAGAGGCCTGGCCGGACGTGGAGGCAATCATCTCGGACCTGCGGATGTGTGCGACGCTGCTCGTGTCGCCTTCGCCGCCCCCTAGTCCTCCCTCACCGCCGCCGTCGCCGCCGCCGCCCAGCCCACCGCCCTTGCCGCCACCCTCGCCACCGCCGGTGCCACCACCATCACCGCCGCCATCGCCGCCGCCGTCGCCGCCGCCGCCCAGCCCACCGCTACCCTCGCCGCCGCCCTCGCCGCCGCCCTCGCCCCCTCCCCCGCCCCCGCCCCCGCCACCGCCCCCCCCTCCGCCCCCCCCCCCCCCCTTGCCCCCAC
>Ga0180442_102049_pt1 | contig 11210 bp, 9 predicted proteins | sample ChrtobMetP5_16mM_FD_119746 | JGI IMG/M metagenome (GOLD analysis project Ga0180442, IMG submission 119746) | Chrysochromulina tobin associated microbial communities from unialgal haptophyte culture, Seattle, Washington, USA - P5_16mM MetaG | ecosystem: Host-associated > Algae > Haptophytes >... | reverse complement strand
CGGGTTGTTTGTTGTTGGTGGGTCTGGTTGGTTGTGAGATTGGTCTGTGTGCCTTTGTGCTTCCGCGTGTCCCGTGTGTCCCGTGTGTGTCCCGGCTCCCCCCGGTGTCTTTTTACCGGTACAGTAAGCCCATTTCAGTTGCATTTCTCAGAGAGTGGGGTCGAACAGACGGTCGCGGGACCCGCGAGGCCGCGCGCGCCCCAAACCGATCCGCGAGCATGGGTGCCGGAGCCTCGACCTCGCTCCCGGAGTTTGTCGACAAGCAGCAGGCCGCGGCCTTTGCCGGCGACAGGTTTAATGAAGCCGCCTTTGACGCCGCCGCGGTAGATGGCAGAGTCCCGCGTGCGGCTCTCATCGCAGCGGGAAACGCCGGGGACCGCATCGACCCGCACAGGGCATGCGATTACTGGTGGCTCGACGCGGATCGTCTTCGGGCTTTGACGCCCGATGAGTTGCAGCGAGGCCTTCCCGACTTCCGAACGCTGCGTGCTGGCAGTCAGAGCTATGGAGATTTGGGACTCATGAAGCAATCTATAACCCCGGCAGCAGCCTGCCGGCACAAGCTGAGAAATCGGCTCGTGTGCAGCCACCGATGGGAGAAAGAGACGAACCCGGATCCGACAGGACAGCAGCTAAGAGAAGTGGTTGCGTATCTGAAAAGGAATCCTGTCATTCAGGACGTCTGGATTGACTTCCCCTGCATGCCTCAGTCCCCCCGATCGGAAGATGAAGATACTCATTTCAAGGAGATGCTCGAATACATAGGCTGGGCGTTTCTCGCCTGCTCGGTGCTCATCATCTTCGATGCCGACTACAACTCGCGCTTCTGGACTAGGTACGAGGCGTTTCTGGCCATGCAAATGTGCGAACCAAAGTTAGGCCTCACGAGTGCTGTTGGCCACGGTGATGCTCGCTTCGAGGTTGTTTGCCTTGGATCCACGAAAGATTACGGACAGCAGTACTTGGAGATGCTGATGGATTTTGGGCGGGCAAGTGCGGAGAGAACATTGGAGACACTTTCCAATTGCGACATTAAGGTCACCAACGAGAAGGATAAGACGATGCAGCTCGAAAAGCTTAAGCGCCGGAACCAGCACGTCATCCAAGTTCTGGAGACAGCAGAACATCCCCCACCGAGCGCTTGTGCTCTGCTGATCATCGGCGAGTGTGGTGACGGCAAGAGCACGCTGGTAAACGCACTTCGCGATCCTGCGCGCTCGGAAGAAGCAAAAGCGGGACTGGCTACGCGTGGCGTAACCAAAGACATTAGAGTCTTCGAAGGCAAGCCGATCAAGGGCAGGGCTATCCAAATCATGGATACGCCTGGGATTGGTGATCAAGACGTGACGCCTCTCTCTCTCGTCGCTATGATCGAGGCCAAGCTCTCTGACCATCCGATCCCGATCTCCGGTGTAATTGTGACGACGCCTGCCACAGAAGGGCGCATCAAACTCGGCGCTCAGGTCGTTCAGACGCTCGTGGAACATGGCTTTGTCGGTGAGCACAAGTGGGATTCCATCATCCTTGATGGCACAAAGTCGGACCGCGCCGATGAGGACGAGAAGGCATTCTTTCGTGACCACGTAGTCAAGGACTTTTTTGAAAAGGCACCACCTGGGACCTCACCCAAGTTTGCGTTGACTACCAAACAGGATGTGTCGCAGCTCGTGACGCAAATCGGCTCGCTTCCTGGAGTTCCTATTGAATACGTACAACCTGAGACAGCATCATTAGCGCAAATATTAGCAGCGAAATTTGGCATCCCTGTTGAAGCATTCAACATAGCTTTTGATCAGATGCGCAACCAGTTGGCGAGTGAGGCAATGGCGGAGATGGAGAAGGAACGGAGACAAATTGAGCAGTTACTCCAGGAACAGGCCAAGGTTGAGGCCAAAGCCAAAGCGGAGGCGGCGGAGATCCTGGCCAAGGTCGAGGCCAAGGCCAAAGCGGAGGCGGCGGAGATGGCTCGCAAGTTCGCGGCCCTGGAAGAGCAGTTGAAGCAGTCGAGCGACAGCTCAAAGACTGCTGCACTCGCGCAGGCGCAAGAGCAGGCGCGCCAGGCGAATGCTGCTGCACTCGCGCAGGCGCAAGAGCAGGCGCGCCAGGCCAAGGCGGCGGCAGCGGCGGAGGCGGCGGAGCTGGCACGCCAGCGCGCGGCCCTGCAGGAGCAGCTCGAGCGTCGGGAAGAAAGGTACGTCCGAGCGCGGCCCACACCTATTGCAGATGGAGTTACTTATATTCCGCGTCTCGGTGCGCGAGCAATTCGGTGGCTTTTTGCGGACTTTCGATGGCCCTAGATTGGTTGTCTTCAGGGGCAAACAACGTCAAGGGCGGCAGGCGCCACGGCTCAACTTAGGAGCAAGATGCGCCGGCGGGTGGGGGAAACCATCATGCGACATGTAAGCAACTACATACAATCCAGAGCACCGGCCAAAATGCATTCTGTACTTGCCAAATCCGGCAGAACGTCCGGTCCAGACGTCAGAGACGTCTTAGTGACGTCACAGTTTTTCCTGAGTACAGGAGCGGAATTATGACGGACAACTGGGAGGAACGGACAGCTGGGAAGTGCGGGAAGAACTGTGCATGTACTGAACTAACATGCAATCGTGTGTATCGTTAATGTCATCTCATGTGTATCGTCATTCGGGGGAAATGTGTGTCTCCGTGTGTCGATTAGGTTCGCTTTCAGGAAAACTCAAGTTTTCGGTACGGCGCAAGTCCCAAGCGGACGGGAGTCGTCATGTCACATACCGTTGTCACGGAAACAGATAACAGTTACAGTTACGCAGCGGATCCGCGCATCATGAACCCGGTACTCTCAGTCGTCGTCTCCTTCGTCTTCGAGCGCCGCCCACGGGTTGCTTCTGTAGCTGCTTGACGCGACCTCAGCCTTGGCGGGACCCTCCTTCACTTTCCCCACAGCCTTGGCGGGGCCCACCTTCTCTTCATCTGCCTCCCCTGCCTCCTCAGCCTCCTCAGCCTCCTCAGCCTCCTCAGCCTCCTCAGCCTCTTCCCCGGCTGCCGCGGGGTCCGTCATCAAGTAATCCAATGCCCGGGCAAGGAGTTCCTCCACCGCCTCTGAGTCTCCGCACGCCTCGAGCACATGCTCGCTTGCGCGCGCGGCGGCGCGCTGTGCAAAGCCCATACAAATGAGCTGTGCCATCAGACGCTGCGCGTCTTCGGACCAGTCCAGAGCACCCCCATCTCTCGGCTGCCGCTGCTGCTGCCGCTGCCGCTGCCGCTGCGCCTTGCTCCTCTCGGACACCGTGCCGCCCACCGCAGGTTTGGCACCCGCGGCGTTGACCTCCGCGTCATTGGCCGCCGAGCTGGCTGCAGCCCAGGGCGGCCGTTCCACCCGAAATTGGCCACGTAGCCCACCGCCAAGCGCATCGAGTACCGCTCGCGCCGCCGCGGCGCTCGGCAGGTAAAGCCGTGCACGCAGCCTCGCGCTCTCTCGCGCCGCCGCCCGGTCGCTCCGCCTCTCGGGATCGTAGATGAGGCGATAAGAGGCGACGGAGCCTGTGAATGGGCCGCTCACGGCGCAGGGTCCTGTGTGCTCCTTCGTGCAAGAGCGCAAACGTGCGGTGAGGGCGGCCTCGGAGCACTCGATCTGATAGAGGGAGATGCACCACTCCGCTGCCGGCGCGGGCGGCGCTGGAAAGTCAGCCGGCTGTGTCGGTGTCGTCAGCGTCGAGCCGTTCGTGTGCGTGGGCGCGGGTACGCCGGACAAGAAGGGTGGGGCCTCGTTCACCGCCCCCGCCGGCTCCACAATCTTCAGCGCCATTGCCACCGCCGCCGCCGCCGTCGCCGTCGCGAGCGCCGCGTCGGACTGCGTGGTCGCCGCCGGCCTTGGCGCTCCCGGTTGCCGCTGCATCGCAAGCTCTGATGCCGCCTCTTGCCGCTGCTTCGCAAGCTCTGCCGCCTCGAGCAGTGTGCACTCCGGCCATCCGGTCCGCTCCGTACGCAGCAGATTGATGAAGCGCTTGGGCTCCACGCCGGCCGCGAGGGTGCCGATGTGATACAAGTGCGCGAGCTCGTGTACCAGCCGCCGGTGTTGCTTGGGCATCGGCCGGAGCGCTCGACGGCGTTCATGAGGCGCGGCGACGAAGAGGTCGAAGGTCTCCTCGAGCTCGGCCGCGAGCTCAGGCGCCGTGGTGGGCAGTTTGAGGGCCGCACCGGAGAATTGGGCGGCTGCGACACTCACGAGGGCGCTGTGGGCTTCGCTGGAGAGCTCTGCTGCTCGCTGTGCCCGCGCAGCCGCCTTCGTGGCGCGCGCATGGAGACGCGCTGCGGCCGCCGCCTCGGCCGCACGCGCAGCCGCTGCCCGCTTCTCATCTGCCCGGCGCTCCGCGGCGGCCACGAGCTCGGGCGGCAGCGTGCGGCCCGCCAGCAGCGGCCGAGGCGCACCCTCGCTCGGCAGCGCGGGAAACACAGCCCCAGCGGTTGAGAGCGCGGGAAAGCTCACTGGCCGATGTATGCCGCTGGTGGGCCAGTCACCGAAATCGGCCAGGCTGATCACCGGTGTGTGGTGCAGCGACGGCGCGTGCGAGGGCAGCTGGTCATCATCGTAGATTGCCAAGCCACCGCTGCGCTCGACCGCAGCGCCCGACGCCGCCGCTGCCGCCGCCGCTCGCGCCGCCGCCCGCGCGGAGCGTGTCGGGCCGACGTTCCTCGCGACGACACGCTCACGGCTGGTACTGCTGGGCGGCGCTGGCGCACGAGCGTGGACGAAGAGCCGCCTCCGCAGTGCCTCTGCTTGCTCCGCGCGCGCTAGCTCAATGTCCTCGGACTGCGCGGCGCCCGGCTGCTCCACCCTCAGTCGCTGCGCGTCAAAGTGGCGGACCGTCTCCGAGATGCCGCTGCAGACACGATTCCTCTTAAGATGGGCATCCAGCGCCACGCACTCGTTGCGCGAGATGGGTCGGCGAGAGATCGGATGCACAAAGTGGTGTCTCGCCACCAGGTACATGGCAAGTGCACGGCCATCGAAATAATCCGAAGAACGGGCCTGCGCATCCACGTTGGCTCGCAGCTCAAACGGCGGGTACGGCAACTCGCCAAGTGGGTCGAGGGTGATAGGATCTAGGGTGTCGGCGAGCTGTTCGGCCCACCACGTAATGGCGTCCTCGCCCATTTTTGGTGCCGCTTTCACACTCGTCGTGTGTGTGAACAAGTCAAAACGTGTGCACTTGAAGCAGTCATAGTGCGGAGCGCTCTCTTTCTTATGGCCCACCCAGCTCCCGTCTTGCGTCGGTTCGCGGTCCTTCAAGCTTCAAGGCCTCGCCACTGCCATCGGCACCTTCGGTGCCTTCACATCCGGCTCCTGCACGTGCTCGCTGCCGCCGTGCTCACCATCGTGATTGCCAAGCGCTACCTGGACGCCCATCGAGAACATCATGCAGCCCACGACGCCGGCGGCGATCGTGTCGGCGATCGGCAGACCCACCAACACGCCTCCGGCACCGACAGCGGCGGCGAGCGAGGACATGGCATCCGAGCGGTGGTGCTTGGCGGCGGCGAAGAGCACGGGCTGGCGCGTGCGCTGCCCGACCGCGCGCGTGATGCGGAAGAGCAGCTCCTTCGTGAGGATGCAGAACGCCGCCACCACCAGCGGCGGAATGCCCATAGCGCTCTCAGGGCTTGGTAGCTGTCGCCGCCACATCGACAGGCAGCTCTGCCAGGCCATGGTGGCACCCGCGCTCGCGAGGAGCGCGGCGATGGAGAGCGTCGCAGCACGCTCCCAGGCGGGCGGCGCGTTGACGGCCACCATCGTGACGGCGTCCACGGCCAAGTCCGAGCCGCTGTGATAGGCGTCGGCGACGAGCGACACGGAGCCGGACGCTGTGCCCACAATGAACTTGAGCGCTGAGAGCATGATGTTCACGAGAGCGCCGAGCAATGTCACGCGGCTTGGACTTAGGCCCTCACTGAGCTTCTCAGCCGCAAACATCTGCCCCCCGCGGCAGCGCATAAGCCCATCGCGGAGCCGCAGATTGCGCCGCTGCAATTGCCATTGAGGGCAGCGCGCACTCAACGGACCACTCTCGAAATGAGCTTTGCTGAGAGGACAAATTGCTGCTGCACTGCCTGAAGAGGTCACACACATGAGCATCGGAGCGGCTCTGAGGCACGGACCGAGCATCGTGCCACGTATTCGGGTCGCCGCGCGTGGCAGGGATCGGGACGTATCGGGCAGGCGCGGAGGCGGAATCGAGGAGGGCGAGCGACGGCGGTCGCGGATCTCGAGACTGTGAGCTCAGATTCAGAAACAGAACTCTGACCGTACTTGAGTCTACGTGCCTTCGGAAGTTTGCGTGATTGACGAAGCCCCGAAAATGCTGCCGTCCACATGGTGGCGCCGCGCGGCGGCGCGCGTGACGCCGCGTCAGGCCCGCCAAATCAACACAGCCGCACCAAAGCTACCTGCCATCGCGGTGCATGGCGGCGCGTGGAACATACCGGATAAGCTCAAGGAAGCGAGCGTGGCCGGCGTGGCTGAGGCTGCACGAGCGGGCTGGGCCTGCCTGAGTTCGGGTGGCAGCTCGCTTGACGCAGTCGAGGCAGCCGTGCGCGTGCTCGAGGCCGACCCGGCATTCGACGCTGGCCGTGGTGCCGTCCTTAATGCGGCGGGTCAGGTGGAGCTCGACGCGGTCATCATGGACGGGCGCAACCTCGCAGCAGGCGCCGTTGCCGCGATCGGCCCGGTGCTCCACCCCGTGAGCGTCGCGCGTCTCGTCATGGAACGCACGCCGCACGTGCTGCTTGTTGGGCCAGGCGCGACCGCCTTTGCCATGGAGCAGGGCTTCGAGCTGCTGCCCGTCGAGGCCCTCGTCACTGAGGAGGCCCTTGCCGAATACGTGCAGATGGCCGCGTATGACACCGCTGTGGCACAAAACTTCAATCGGCACGAGCTGCGGCAGCCGCCACCGCGGCCAAAGGCCACGCATCCGGGGCACGACACCGTCGGCGCGGTCGCCATCGACGCGCATGGCAACGTCGCGGCGGCCACATCGACGGGTGGCATCACTTTCAAAAGAGTAGGCCGTGTAGGCGATTCCCCGATCATCGGAAGCGGCTGCCTTGCGGACAATGCGTCGGGCGCGATCTCGATCACTGGGCACGGCGAGTCGATCATGCGCTACACGCTCGCCTCGCGCGTCCTCCAGCACGTCGAGTTCGGCGCCATGGTGCCCGAGGCGGCATGCGCTGCCGGGCTGCGGGGCATGTTCGAGCGAGTGGGGGGCTGCGGCGGCATCATCTGTGTAGACCGTCACGGCCGACTCGGGCTCGCGTTCACGACGCCGCGCATGGCCTGGGCCATCAGACACGCCACGTCCGATGGCGTGCGCTGTGGCATTGACCGCCGCGCTGCGGCGAGCGGGCTCGAAGAGGCTGAGGGTGCGGTGGAGGTGGTGGAGTTCGATCAGGGAGAAGTCTGGGGCCTCGGCCCGGAGATGGCCCATTAGGGACCCAGGGACGCGACAGGGACGTGGCTACCTCTGCCCTCGCCGCTTTGATAAAACTAAGGCTTGAAGTCAAGTGTTCAAAAGTGAGTGAAGTTAGCAAGTTACTAAGCAAGTAAGTAAGTATTAAAGTAACGACGCGCCGCGGAGGAGCGCGAGCGGCAACCGGCATCCGGCAACGGCACACCGCACCGCATGTGGCGAGGGCACAGACCCAAGCATGCAAAGCGTGGCGTTAACCGTTATGGGAGTGAAGTTACTACTTAGTGACATCGTGAACCCGTGAACCGACCGCCGGCGCCGCCCGCGCGCCGCGGCCCGGCCCCGCGCCGCCCGCGCGCGGACCGCCGGAAATGGCGAAATCCGCGGAAATTGGGGTTTGGGCGCGTAATCGTCAATCGTGGCACATTGAGTCAGCACCACGTGCTCGTGACCGCGCCTTCGTATGACGCGCTTCGCGGTCAACACGAGACGCGCGTTCCGGGCTCTGCGCGGGCGCCCGGTGCCGCGTCTCGCGTTCCGCGCGCCCGGGAAGCGCAAGCGGGATCCCGTTCCCGAGAGCCGAGTGCCGCCGGCGGACCCGACGATGCATCTCGCTCGATCGTGTTTCACTCGGCGCGACCACACTGTCGACCACACTGTCGCGCGCACACTCTGTCAGCAACACATCCAAATATAATGTACAAACAGTGCGCCCGCCCATTTACTCCGGCACGTCGGCCATGCCCAAGGCGGTGTTTGGGGCTTTGACAAATAAGTGTATTGAGCTCCTTTCAATTCAAGTGTTCTCGTCGTCACGCAGCCCGTTGAGCCGCTTAAACGCCGCCGTGATGCGCGCGTGCGCCCTCGTGCCCTTGATCGAGAGGTTGATCGAGTAGTCCGGGTGCAGCAGACGGAGAAGCCGACGCACCGTGCTCTCGATCTCACTGTCCGTGGCCGTGGCAGCGAGCCCCAGGGCATCCATCAGCGTCCGGCTGCTGTGCGCCAGGATGCGCCTCGCCGCGACGTCACGCTCCTTGGCGCGCGCCTTGCGGGCCAGCGCCTGCGCCACCTCCTCCTCCGACGCGCCCTCGGGAAGGCTCTCCTCCTCATCGCTCTCATCGCTCGCGTCGTCGTTGCCCGTGGTCCCTCGCCACTCCGCATACGGATCCGCCTTTTCGCGCGGCAGCAGCGGCGGAGCCGAGCGCCACTTACTCTCCCAACGGTCGCGCATGCGCTTTGCCTGCGCCGCCGCCTCCGCCTCCTGCCGCGCGATCGTCTCTGCGAGCCGTACGCGCGCCGCCTTCTCCTCGGCCAGGTACGATGCCCTCGAAACCGCTGCCGCCGCCGCCGCCTGCACCCTGACCTTCTCCGCCGCGTTGTCGAAGGCCTTCTTGTTCTTGAGAAGCGCGTCGCGCTTCTCCTTCTCCTGCTTGATCCTGGCGGCGAACTCGGCCTTCTCCTTTTTGGCGGCATTCCGCACGAGCTCCTCCTGCAGCTGCCGCGCACGGCTATTGTGCTCCGCCGCCGTCAGCTTGTCTGGGCTGCGTGCGGCTGCTGGCTGCTGCTGCTGCTGCTCCTCGCTCTGTATGCCATTGCACAGCGGCGCATCCATGGGCGGGTAATGGTGCGCGCGAAGCTTTCGGTCCTGCCGGTTTTCGTCTGCGGGCGCTAATGCCGGCTTAGCAACACGAGCTGAGTCCGGTCGGCGGCGAACGGTGCCTGAAGACTTTCGGGGCGACGCTGCACGGCCACTCGGCGGTCGGGGCGAGGGCGATCGAGTCGAAACCGTGGGGGAGGCTGCGCGCATTTGAGGAGTGGGCGAAGGCACTCGTGGAAACGGGGTGGGCGAAACCGTCGCACGAGGCGGCGCCGCGGGTGAACGGGCTGCCTTGGGCGATGCGGGCGGAGGTGCACGTGCTGCGGTAGGTGAAGGTGCACGCTTTGCCGAGTTGGGAGCATGCGGCAAACGAGATGCACTCTGAGGTGTTCTCCACTTCCAAGGAGGTATGCCGGTGGGCAGCGGAGGTACGCCCCTCGGCGCCATAGGAGTGGCGGACGCCATTCAATTTGGGACGGTCGCCCAATTAGGGCAAAAGCAAGCGCCGCCAAGCAAGAAATTTTCCATCACAGTACACAAACTAGGCACAGTGAACTCAATCAAGCGCTCGAGTCCGGAGCGAGATTCTCGTGAGGTTCAGGCCTTAATACGTTTTGATGAGATTGCGGAGGTTTGCGTCATTTCCATGACCTTTCTTGCGAAATTCTCTCACTCTTCGCGCATCCCAACCGGACGCAATAAGTGCAAATGCTCGCCTCCTCCTTCGCCGCGCCCCGCTCGATCACCATGGCCGTGAAGCCCATCATCATGCAGGCACCGACGACCAGTGTCGCCTCCACCGCTGAGATCGTTCGCTCCATCGGCGATTATGGATTCGATGTGCGTGAACCTCCCACGCGCGCAGATTGAGGCCGCGCCCTTTCGCGCCGCACGCGCGCGCGCTGACAGCTCGTCCGCATCCTCTCGCCTCGCAGCCGCTCAAGCTCGGAACCGACGAGACGTTCACTGCGTTCCGCGAGGCCGAGATCAAGCACGGCCGCCTCGCAATGCTCGCGGCTGTCGCGTGGCCGCTGCAGGAGATCCTGCACCCGATCCTTGTCGACCAGCTGCGCACCTCCATCCCGGGCGTGCGCGACGTGCTCGCGGAGACCAACGGCTTCTCGCCGTCGCTGCTCAACGGCGGCCTGCTCCAGTTCGACGTGGCGCCCACGCTCATGCTTGCGGTCTTCATGGGCTCGGTGCTCGAGCTCAAGGACCTCAAGGTGCGCCAGGCCAAGGGCCTCGCGTGGAACGAGTATGAGAACAACGTGCTGCCCGGCGACCTGAACTTCGACCCGCTCAACATCGCCAAGAACTTGCCGCGTGACGACAAGATCGACTTCCTGGAGAAGGAGCTTCTGAACGGTCGTCTCGCCATGATCGCCATCACCGCGTACGTGGCGGAGGAGGTGGCCTTCGGCGTGCCAGTCATCCAGTTCACGCCCGACCTGTTCCAGCCGCTGATCTTCGCGAACGACTTCCGCGCCTTCATGGACGGCGCCTTTGGCATGGCCTCCATGGACGGTTCGGTCAACGGCGTCGCCTTCTAAGCATGCTTCCATATAATCACAAGACGGCTGAGGCGCCATGCCTCGGACGCTCCTGCGCCATAGTTGTACTGGGTGGATGTCATATCGACGTGAGAGCCGTGGACTGTGTGAAGTAGTCACGCGCATGTGCGCATGTGAGTCCACAGACTCGCCAAAAACACAAATGAAGAAAACAAAACACGTCGGCGCGATCCCGATCGCGCTCCACCTCGCGCTGTCGCAAAGGCTGTCGCGGTCGTTGTGCAACGCAAGGGGCCGCGGTGCGCGGTCGGGTCAGACACGGCGCACGCTCACGGGTGGCCGATTGCTGCAGCCTCGAATCACCTCCCTTGGAAACCTCATTTGACAGGAATAGTCTTTTAGGGACTTCTGCACCGCAGCGTTCTGTGAAAGTTGCGATGCTCGTGACGAAGCGTGACGACCCGTTGTCCATGGTGGTCGTGGGAGCTCATCTTCCATACTTGTGTTGACCTGGTTGACTTTACTTCTGGGGTTCCAGTCACCAGGAGTGGGGTCGCGCCCACGAGGGCGCCACGCGAGGCCGGCGGAGCGCCGGAGGGTAACCCCCTTCGATGTCGCCGTTGGCGTGCATGCATGTGGATCTCGGGGAGATCG
>Ga0180442_102044_pt1 | contig 11222 bp, 9 predicted proteins | sample ChrtobMetP5_16mM_FD_119746 | JGI IMG/M metagenome (GOLD analysis project Ga0180442, IMG submission 119746) | Chrysochromulina tobin associated microbial communities from unialgal haptophyte culture, Seattle, Washington, USA - P5_16mM MetaG | ecosystem: Host-associated > Algae > Haptophytes >... | reverse complement strand
CTCCCTCTTGCACTGACATCTGGAGGTCCCTCATGCATAGGTGAACTTGGATGGGTTTGCTCTCCCTGTCAAGAAGCTCAAAGGCACCGACCCCGTCGAGATGCTCGACCTCTCGGGCAAGAAACTTGGCGGTGCCTCTGCGGTTGTGATTGCCTCCTTGATCAGCGTCAATGGCGGGCTGACGGCCCTGGATATGTCCTTCAACGACATGGGCGAGGAAGGGAAGGCCTTGATTCGTTTCGCAGCGCAAGGAAAGGCTGGGTTTAATCTGCATCTGTGAGCTGCATCCGGGATCTGTGATGCGTACGTGAGCGCGTGCTGCGTCTGTTAAAGGGTGCTTGGAGAGAGCACCCTTTTTCGTTTCAGATGCATCGCTGGTGCGTGTTGGGCCCGGCAGGGCGTTGGTGGGAGGAGGCAGGAGACAGCGGCGCCAGCGGCGCCGGCGGCGCGCCAGCTCGACGACGGCCTTTCCTCTGCCGAGGAGGAGCGGGAGGAGCCTCGGGTATGCGTGTTGTACGTGTGTCAGCCGCGGTCCACTCGCCAGCCAGGCGAGGTGGCTCCGCGATCCTCTTGCCTGCCAGGCGAGGTGCAGGTGGTTGTATGATGTATGTGTGTTTGTGCTGTGTCCATCACGGTGCGTCCACGCGCCAGACACCGTGTCTGTGAGCGCGGTACGCGTTTCACCTCGCGAGCATGAAGCGAGGGTGAACGCGAGCGAGGTGTGAATCTTCACAGTGCGCGATTTCGTCATGTATCATTCATGAAAATGATGCCGGACACATTTCATGCACGCTCTTGTCTACATCATCCTTGAAGGTCTGCTGAGCCGCCGCGAATTGGGCCAGCGCATCGTGTTGCCATCGGCGGCAGCCGTTGCCGCAGCACCACTCGCGCAGTTCCCCAGTCATGCCGCTGCCACCAATAGCGCCACGCTGCCCTACACCTCCGAATCGGTGCCAGGGGTGACGTCGAGTGACCGTCGCCAATATGCCATGGTGACGCTGGCTAATGGCATGCGTGGGCTCGTCTGCTGCGATGAAGCTTATGCGCGATGTGAGCTGGCCGTGACAGTTCCATGTGGCTCGCTCGACGATCCGATCGGCCTGGAAGGGCTTGCGCATCTGGCTGAACACATAACTCTCGCGAGCGACCCTACAGGGATCAATGCATTCATCGACGAGCGGCAGGGCGATTTGAACGCCTTCACCGGCGAGCGCACAACGTCCTTCTACGGCACCTTTGGATTGCTGAAGACGATCAAGCGCGGCACGTCGGCGAGCACAGCAGAGAGTGAGGCGCAGGCAGCGTACCTCGACGACATCAAGCAGGGGTGCCGGAAATTCGCCGCACTCTTCGGCCCTTTGGTCGGCGACAAGAGCGCCGTGGTCGCCCAGGAGGTCCTGCGGGTCGATGCCGAGCTTGTCGACATCGTCGAGCGACCCTCGCGTGCCCTGATCGAGATCGCGGCGCTCAAGGCCCGCGCGGCGCCCGAGTCGGCATGGAGCCGTCTCGGGCGAGGCGGCCGCTCGACGCTTCGCGCCGAGACGCCCGAGCAGGCTCGCACGCTGAGCGCCCAGGTCGCGTCCTTGCGTGAGGACCGTTACCGTCCTGAGGGAGTGCGCTTCGCGGTGGTGACGCCACTCCCCCTCGCGCAAACCGTGCCTCAGATCGCCGAGTCGTTTGGCAGTAGCTTCCCCCCCTCGATGGCCCCCTCGATGCCCCCTTCGAGCGCTGCCTCCGCGGCGCGCACCCCGACTGCACGCGCACGCACGACCTCGCTTCAGACGGCGCCCTTTCCGGATTTGGGTCGCGTCTCGGGCGGCGCGATGGCGATCAAGCGCCCGGGACAGCGCGCGCTCCTGGTCCTCTCGTGGGAGGTGCTCATCGAAGATGCGCTGGCCGAGGCGCGCCGGAAGCCCCTCGACCTGCTGGGCCACACACTCACCGAGCCGCACGCGCACTCGCTGGCTGCGTTGCTGCGAGCGCGCGGCCTCGCACCCCTCGCACTCGAGCTCGAGCCCGTGGTCACCGCAAAGACAGTTGCGCGCGCCGATGGCTGGCAGATCTGGGCGCTCGAGATCACGCTCGCAGAGAAAGCGGAGGGTCGGTGGCGCGAGGCGGCGGCGCTCGCTCGCGCGGCCGTGGCGCAGCTCGCGCGGCGCGGTGTGCCGCTCAGCACAGCGGCTGAGGCCCAAGCGATGGCTGACGCCGCTTGGCGGTGGTCGTCGCGCCCTCCAACGGCTTTGGATCTCGCCTCCGATCTCCAGGTGGAGACGGAGGCCGCATGGAGCGTTCGGGGGCCACGCGCGTTTGTGGGCACACCGGCCGAGCTGAGCCGCGCCGCACAGGAAGCAGCGGAGCAGTTGGCGGGCCGCTCCCCCATCATCACCATTTGGGCCGCCGACCCACGCCTGCTCGGCGTGCAGGAGGGCGGGTTCAGCCCGCCGCTGCCTTGGCCGCTCGATGGCGTCGCCACCCTCGTGCCGCTGATCCCTCCGCTGGTCACCCCGCTGATGGCGTCGGAAGAGATGCTCGCTGCGAGCGGCAGCGACGGCCACCGCACCGGTAGCAGCGACGGCGACAGCGGCGGAGGCGGCGGAGGCGGCGGCTTCGATTGGCAGCCGCCGCCCCGCAACCCGTGGGTGCCCACCACGACGCCCAACGGCTTTGAGATGCCGAGCTCGCTGATGGTCCAAGTGGGCTATCGCGTCGGGGCGTCTGCCGAGGGCGACGCCCAAGGCGCAAGCAGCAGTACCAGCAGCGGCCGCCGGAGAAGCCAGGGAATTGGCACGCTGCAGCTGCCTGGGTGCGTTGAGCTGCGCACCATTGCGATGCTCCCTGGCAGGCATGCTGCTCTCGCCGACGCTATGTGCCTGCGCAGCCTGGCACCAGCGGCGCAACGGCCGTTGGCCGTCGCGGCTGTTGAGCTGCTGTCGAGTCGGCCGTCGGCTGCCGGGACGCGCGCGGCCATTCAGGCCGAGCTTTGGCGGTTGACGTTGGTGCATGCGCTAGCAGAGCCTTCCTCGGCTGCGGCGCGTGCGGGCCTCAAGTGCGATGTGAGCTTCAACGATCGAGGCATGCGGCTGCTTGTGACGGGATACGCTCAAAAGCTACCTCGACTGATGATTCTCGTACTGCGCAAGACACTGCGCCACGTGCCGCCACCAGCCGCCTCGGCTGAGCTCGCTGCCGCGCGACGCGTCGCCCTGAGCGCGCTTGGGCGCCCTGGCAGGCCACCGCGCACTCTCGACAACTTGGCTGACGTCGCCCGCACGACGCCCGTCCAGATGCAGCGTGAGCTCTCGACCTTCTTCGGATCGATCACGGGGGCATCCCTGCTGATTGCGGGCGCGCTCAGCATCGAATCCGCCGACTCTCTCTCCGCCGCCGTGCGCACGGAGCTGCGGCCATTGCTGCCTCGCATGGAGCTGCCGCCGATCGAGGCTGCGGCCAGCTCGCTGCAGCTAGAGCCCTCAGTTAGCCTCGAAGACGAGATCGAGGCGTGGCGAGGGCTGCTGTACAAGCCGCTCTTCTTCAACACGGCCGCGCAGAATGCGTGCCTCGACCCCGCGATTGGGCGCGCCCTCGACCAGTGCGGGGGCATCTGAGATTCGACCTCAGAGGATGCTACCGCACCACGGCAGTGAGCTGAGCGCGCTGCTCGCCCGCCCGTTTCCGTGGAGATTCGGCGCCGGCGTGTACATGGATTTTGATAATGCAGGTTGCTATAGGGCTAGCGTAGCGAAGTTTACGCGGTGAAACGTGAAAGGCCGTTCGTCGTGAAAGTCGTTGTCCCGAGTCCGCCCGAACACTGGAGACTCCGGTGGAACACTGGTGGTTTAGATATTTTGAAATTACGTTTGTGTCACATTTGACATTAAAAGCATTATAATATAAACAAACAACTCGAATGCGCGGACTCGAATGCGGATCAACGATGGTGCTTAAAGTCAGTGCTCAGTCCAGCAGGTGTAGATCCGCAGAGTGACAAGAGGATTGGCGGTGGCGGGCGCTGCGGCCACATACTTCAAGATCTGTGCCATGATCCGCGCGTGGCCACACACGTCGCGTCTGTGCCGGGTGGCGTGTACGGTAGATGCGGTCGTAGTGATGGGGGCGAGCGTGGCTCTGAGCGTTGCTCACGCCACCACTCAGATGAACCTATCAGCATCGGTGGTGGCGTGCTGAGTCTGACTCCGACGTTGCGCGGGCTGAGCGGCGCTTTTGGCGTGAAGGGCTTTGATGGCAGCTGCAACGGCAGCAGGGCAGCATGCTCAAGGGGCAATGGGGAGATGCCAGCGTACGGTTCCCCGCGCCCCACTAACCACTGCTGTGCGCGCTCAAACCACTTGTCGGCATCGGCCAAGGTTGGGCCCGAGGTCGGTCCGTTGAACGAAGGGCCAACGACGTGACGTTCCCACCCCTTCGGTGTTCTAGGGATGGAGGATGATGCAATAGATGGACGGGAAGAGGCCGATGGTGGCCGCGGCGCCGAGCGGAGGCGGCCGTGCACGAGTTCAGGCCCGAGCGCGGCGCCAGCGGCGGGCATGCGCGAGGGCGGCGGCGGCCTTATAGGGTCGGACCACGGCGTCCAACACGGTGGCACTGCCAACTTCGCCTCACGTTCTGCCTTGAGCGTCTCCAGACGCGCACGGGAGGCGGTTGTGCCGGCCGTGTATACACGGCGACTGGGCTTGGCTCGCGGCGAGAGGCTGGCCGCAAATTCATTTTGCACGACCGTGCTCAGATTCCAATCGAGGTCATCGATCTCCGCAACTTCGTTCAGCCGAAAGCCGTTGCCTGTATCCTCCGGCTCGATGACCGCGTCGAAAAGGCTGGAGAGGAAGATGGCATACTCGCCCGGATGTATGCCGCGCGTCCACTCATCCGCGATGGCGAACAGAGCGTCGCAGAAGCCGTTCTTGCGCAGTAGCTCCTCGCCCTTGAGATCCAACTGCCAATCCTCAGCCGCCTGCTGCTTGGCGGTCTGATAGTCGAAGGTGCTCTCGCCGTCCTTGCTCCAGGGGCTGAGTACCCGGTGCATGCTGAGCTGCCAGCGGCAGTACTGGTCCTCGTCCATGCCTGGCGTCTTGCCAGGCGCCAGATTTTGAGTCATTTTGGGAAAGGTGGTCAACATCATCTCCCACCACTTGCTGAGCTGCGACAACACCACCGGGTGGTGGCGCAACTCCTTGCGGGCCTTGCGAGCGATGTCGGCGTGGCTGGCGCCGTCCGCCTGTGAATGAAAGCGGCTGCAGCTCTCCCAGCTATCGTACAGACGCCCAAGATTGCTGCCGAGCTCCCCTCCGAGCCGTGCTGCCTGCCACGTTCTTGCCGAAATGCATCGCAGCCTGGTCTCAACCAAGTGATCTTGCAATGCATTCGTGGTGCCGGTCGGCTGCAAAATGTTCGACCACTTGTTGCTGTGCAATATGCTACGAGGTCGTAGCCAGCGCCTTTTGTGCTCGAATGATGGTGTCGGCAGCGGCATCTTGCTCAGTGGTCCCGCTGGAGTGGCGCACGCAAATCCTGGGAACTTATGAACTACCAACCGCTCCGCCCGCAACGCACACAGGACTACATGTAAACCAGAATGCATGCACACAAGGCTCCATAGGATCTTCCTCAAAATTCTCGGTCTCTGCGCAAATCCCCGCTCAATCTCATGCCCACAGGCGCTTTCCAAGTCTAACCTTTATTTGTGTTGTACCTCATCCTCAACGGTACTGGCCAAGCGAACATCTAGCCAAGAGCGCAGCCAAGAGCGCAGCCAAGAGCGGGACGGCGGCGGGCAGAAAATACGAATTTTCTGCCCTACCGCTCGCCCGGTAAGTAAGTACGAGTAAGTAACAAACGCCAGACGGCAGCGCCACGTGGCGAGAGGGTTACCCATGCATGCAAACGCGTGGCGGGGTGGTGCCCTACCTCCCGGGGCCCGGACGAATGCTCCGCTCCGAACGAAGCGAAATCTGAACGTGAACCAAGAACATGGAAGCTGGAACCGGTCCGCCGGTGGTTACAGGTCGGGTTAGTCGCTCCGGTCCTTGGTCCTCGAGGCGACGAGAGGCGCGGAAAACCTACGGAAAACCCCTCGTATCGCGCGACGCCCTCTTCCAAGCGGACCGGACCGCCCCGACACCCACTTTGAATTCTGCGAGTCCTCAACACAATATTCAGCAGCACTGGTCAAGGTCCATTCTCCACGTTACAGAGTAGTGACTTGATGTACATGTCCAGACAGGATGCAGCCTCCAAATCTTAGGCCTTAGCCGGATTGCTAGGGTTGGCCGGGGCCAGCCTGCCATTTAGCGGCTATTCTTTGTTGCTGGACCTGTGAGTTGATGCTAAGTTGATGCGCGCATCGAGTGGGCACATCAACTCACACGGCGCTCACGTGAACTTTGCCTGTGCACAGCCGCACGCGCGCGACATCCCATTGTGAGCGAAAACAACGTTCATCAATAGACCCGGCGAGGCGGCGTCGCGCTCGCCGGATTGTGTGAGGTGGGGAGCTAGTGGGGAGCATCTATGCACCTTCCATGGGACGACGGGTACTGCTGGGTTGACCACCGAACGTGTCGAGCGCTCAGCGCACTTGTTGAAGAAGTTTCTCGGTTCGCAATAGTTGCGCGACAGCACGAGCGGCGGCTCGTACCAGCTCATCTGCGCCATCTCAGAGCACGCGCTGAAATGCTCTGGAGTGCGCTGCGGCAGCATCGTGTGATCGACGTTGAAGGGCTTTGTTCTGAACTGAGCGAGTGGCGTTGAGGTGCGCATCAGCGACTCGGACGAGGGGTGCACTTGACCAGAGCCGCGCGGTGTGGCTCTGAACTGAGGATACGGCGTTGAAGTGCGCATCGACGATTCGTAGGAGACGGGATCGTAGGAGGCGCTTTTTTGTCCAAAGCCGCGCGATTCGGCCGCGAGAGGCTTCCATGAGTACATAGGGTTGGGCACGCTGTATGGCCTTGGAACGGCTGAGGCTACGATTGCGGTAAGCGGCCGCTCCGGACGCCCGTGTGAACGTTCCTTGAAGATTTGCTCGCGATAGCGATCCGTGTCGCGTGAGTAGGTCAGCGGCGGCCAGCGGCACGACATCCCTCACCCGTAGGAACCACAAATTCCGCGCGACCGTGAAGCGAGCACGAGTTCAGTTTCAGTTGAGCAAGTCCGACGCGTCTTGTACCGGTAGGTCTGATTACTGAGACAATTATCCTTTTATGGGCGGGTTTCGCCTGGTGACGCTCGGTGACGCTCCCTATAAAATCAAAACCGATAATCGATCGTCGCGGTAAAAATGCTCTCTCTTAATACTCTTGCCGTATCGTCGAGCAAACGTGGAACAACCGCGCGTAAACTACGCCGTATAGCTATAGGCCGGCCGTGAGTCCCCTGCAGATGATGCGCGTTCACGGCGTCATGAAGCGCGCTCGCTAACACCACCACCTTGCTGTAGTGTACTGCCTGCGGGCCCAGGTCCTATTATCACCATCCCGTCGCGTTCCATGCCGTCTCAGGCATGGTTGTCGTCGGCTGTCCTGCTCCTCGTCCTTCTCGTCCTCCCATGTCCTACTCATCCTCCTCGTCCTCCTCGTCCTCCTCGTCCTCCTCGTCCTCATTCTGAGCCGGCGGCGGCTCGTCGTCCCGCGCCCGCTTGCCCCCGGCCATCAGCGGCGCAGCGGGCAGCGCCAGGCTCACGCAGGAGAGGGCGGGCGCACCGGGCAGCCCAGCAGGAACGATGGCCGTATCACCGCTGGCCATCAGCTGGGACGACGCGTTCGCGACAGCACTTGCGAGCTCGCGAGGGAGGCCGGGCGGTGCTGCCGCCGGGCCCAGCGCCAGCGCCGTCTCGCCGTCCGCCGTGGGGCCGTCCGCCGCGGGCGCCGGCGCGCTGCCGTCCGCCACCGCCGCCATATGCACCGCGGCTGCATGGAGGATGCTCGGGCCTTCGTCGCTCGCGGCGGCCGCCGGCGCCGTCTTCGCGGCACAGCCGGCGTCAGCCGCGCTGACGGAGGGCATCGATGTGTTGACCGAGATCGTGTTGAGATGCTGCAGCCGGCGCGAGATATCCTCGCGCCGGTCGGGGCAGATGGTGAGGGCGCGCGTGTAGGCTTCCACGGCGGCAGTGATCATGCTGGTGGCGCCCGCGCCCGAGACGGCCAGCGCATCGTGCCGGGCGGCGCCCAGGTCGAACCACGCGTGAGAGGAAGGATTGAGATGCACCGCCTGCTCGTACGCTTCGATGGCATCTTCGCGCTCCCCCTGAGCCAGGTACAAGTCGCCCACCGAGCGCCATGCCTTGTCCGAGGTCGGCTCGAGCGTGATCGCGTGCCGCAGGCAGTCGTACGCGGCATCGAGCTCGCGATGGTCGAGAAGGCACGCGCCAAGCATGTGCCAGTTCGGAGCGTCCATCGGCTCCGTCTCGAGCGCGCGCTTGAGGCAGAGCAGTGGCGACTGCGCCTGTGCCTCTGCGGGGTTGAGGATGCCTAGAAGGGGTGGTTGGTCGAGCGCAAACTTGTGGCACACCCAGCCCAGCTGACGGTAGACGCGAGCGACCTTGGCCTCCTCGTTGAGTTGCATGAGCCGGAGCACATGCACGTACGCTTGGCGCGCAAACTCGGGCGCGGGCGGCTCCATGGTCTCCTGCACCGAGCCGATGAGGAACCAGACGTCCGCCTGCGTGAGCGGCGGCGGCGGTGCATCGCAGATCGCCTGGAAGCACTCGAGAGCGCGGTGCGGGTTCTCTTGCGCTTTGTAGATGTGGCCGAGCCTGCGCCGTGGGCCGGCGCACAGACGCACAGAGAGTGAGTGAAAGAGGGCGGGCGGCAGGGAGAGGGACAGAGCCGGCGAGAGGCGACACAAGAAGTGAGCGTGCCGACGAGGCACCAAGCGTCAAGGGATTGACGAGGCACCGCGCGTGGGGGGATTGCTAGTCGGGGGACAGGCTGAGCGCGCAGCATGTTCTCTCTCAGTGAGTGGCTCGCGCTGTCTCGGGCGCGAAGACGCAGCTCAAGGGTCGCGTACCGGTACAGGATCTCGGAGCGCTTCTCAAATTCGGGCGCCGCCTGCAGCACCGAGCGCAGCGACTCCTCCGCCGCCGAGAAGCACTCGCTCTGCCCCACGCCCGGCAGCATCAGATTGGCGTAGCGCTCGTAGAGCAGGCCGATGCCGTACCAGAGGTTGGGATCATTGAGGGCGCCGAGGTGGAGGGAGGCCTCGTGGTAGGCGTCGTAGCACTTGCGCAGGCAGTCGAGCGTCATGTCGAGATCCTGGGTTCTCTGAGAGAGGGTGAGGTAGCAGTGGCCGATCGCTCCATACACCTCCCCCGTGGGTCCGTCGATGACCATGATACGATTGAGGTAGTCGACCGCGTCCTCGAAACGCTCCTGCATGCGGCTGATGCTCGCGAGCTGCAGCAGCGCGTGCACATTTCTGCTGTTTGTGAGGAGCACGTGGTTGTAGGCGTCGGCCGCTTTTGCCAGGTCGTTGCTCTGCTCCGCAAGAGTGGCCACCTGCAGCCAAGCGATCTCGTTGGCGCGCGCGAGCTTGTCGCTATCCGACTGTTGCTGTCCGATATTCGCGCCCTCCAACACGCCCTCCGACTGCGGAGGCGCGCCCTCTCCCCCCTTCGAGAACATCGTCTCACACTCGAGTACGACCAGCTTGCATTGAGGCGGATTTCGGGATGAAGGTCCGCAAAATGGACGCAGCTTTCCCACAAACCAATGAACACGTGTCGATGCTTCTCTTGATTTTTCGTCGAGTCACAACCCCTACTCGGTGCGCTCAAGAAGTGTTTCACAGCCCCTTTCCAAAGTCTTCTCGGCCCTCCTCGGCAATCGTCCAACGCCGATGCAATGGCTCAGAGAGCAGCGTGCCCGAGGTTCTGAGGCGGTCGGTGAGGCGATCGCACTGAGGCGCTCGCACCATGCACAGCCCATCCCTACACAGAGCATCATGGTTCAGCGGCATCATCGCGACAGAGGCTATGGCGACGACGCGAGCGTGCCAATGCAAAGCGCTGCACTCGAGACGGCTGTCGAGCGGACCCTCGCCGCGTTCCTCGAGCCATTTGCGCTGTCCGATCTCGGCGAGATCGTGCACAAACTCCTTGGCGCCGGCTACACGTCGCCCAACGCGCTCCGCGCGCTCGATGAGGACGCGCTGAAAAAGATCAAGCTCCATGGCCGTGATGGCGATAAGATAATGCTCGCCGCCTGGCTCGACTCGGTCGGGCTCATACAGCACGGCAGCGACCTCGTTGCCGTGGGTCTCGACTCGCTCTTCGGCCTGGTATGCGCGAGCGATGAGAAGCTCAAGGCCGGCGGAGTCCGCACGATGGGCCACCGCCGGCAGCTGCAGCGTTACCTGCGCGAGGACGAGCAGGTGCAGGCGATGGTGGCGCGCGCACGCGAGGCGCAGGAGGCTGAGAGGGATCCCGGACGGAGGCAACTGCGCGGGATATACGCGGCCAGGACGGGCAGCGGGACCTCCGCCTCCATTGGCATGGGCGGCCTCTCCCTGCTCGAGCAGCACAATGCAGTTGTAGCGCAGCGCCTGCTCTCGCTGCCAGGCGCCAGTTCGGGCCCGCTGAGCGGTTTGGTGGGGGTCGTCACGCCGCGCGACGCATGGCACTCGCCTTGGCGCACGATGTCACACGCGTCCTTGAGCACCGGATCAGGCGAAGTAAAAGACTCTCATCCAGAGGTGTTGGGCCAACCCACATTCATCATAGGTGGCATGCGCATGTGGTAGTGGGGCCGCACACGGTTAGACCCGTCGAATTATTTGAAAAGTCACAGTTGCTGTGAAGAGTGCGCACGGGCGCAAAATTGGACCGACGCCGGTACCCGGAAGCGGGGGTTGGAGCGACCTTTAGGAAGGGTCGGTCAGAGAAGACTTTGGGGTCAGAGAAGACTTTGTCGCAGATGACGTCGCACGAGCGCCGAAAAACCGTCGCTCGAGCGCCGAGAAACCGTCGCATCTGCGCGCAAATGCGAAGCATCTGCGACGCACAATGCCACATCTGCGCGCGCAGAATGCCACATCTGCGAGCGCAGAATGCCACATCTGCGACGCCTCCATGTGCGATCTGCGGAGCTTCCATGTGTGATCTGCGACGCTTCCATGTGTGATCTGCATCGTGTGCAGTTGACGACGCTCGACGCGCGCTGCAGCGGCGGGCGCCCGCTGCCGCGCTGCCGCGCGGTTGTGGCGGGCGG
>Ga0180442_102042_pt1 | contig 11229 bp, 8 predicted proteins | sample ChrtobMetP5_16mM_FD_119746 | JGI IMG/M metagenome (GOLD analysis project Ga0180442, IMG submission 119746) | Chrysochromulina tobin associated microbial communities from unialgal haptophyte culture, Seattle, Washington, USA - P5_16mM MetaG | ecosystem: Host-associated > Algae > Haptophytes >... | reverse complement strand
GGGGCGTGGGGGGGGGGGGGGGGGCGGGAGGGGGGGGGTGCCCGGGGGGGGTGGGACGCCCGGTATGGGGGGAATGCCCGGTGGGGGGGGGACGCCCGGTATCACACGCTCGTCGGCCAGCCAAAGGGTGCCCCTTGCAGTGCTCACCTCCGAGCCGGCCACGCTGCGTATGGTTCTCCAGTGGCTGATCGCCGCCATTCGAGCCGGCTGGAGGGACGGCGCGCGCGCGCTCGACACAGCGCCGCTCGCGCTGCCCGCCCAGCTCCTCCTCAAGCTCTGCGCGCCGCTCGCGCTTCCCCATGCCTCCGCGTCCCTCGTGCTCGCCGTCCTCTACGCCCTCGCGGACCAGCGCCCCGCCACCGCCACGCCCCTGATTCACAGGCTCATTCACACCCGGGGGCCGTCGGGCGACCTCTGGGCCGAGCTGCTCAACCTGGGGCCCGATACGGCGCGCGATGGGCCCGACACGGCGCGCGATAGGCCCAACACGGCGCGCAATGTGCCCAACACGGCGCGTGGAGGGCCCGGCGCTCACAACTCGCCCGCTTCGCTGTCTAGTTCCGCAGGCAGCCTGCCGCCCGTGCCACCTCCCATGCTGCCGGGTGCCCATCTCGGCGCGCCCGCGCGTGTGACGCCGTCAGCCGGGTTTGATGCCCTCGGCTTCCGTGTCCCCAGCGCCGTACCGAGCGCCGGCCCGAGCGCCGCCTCGAGCGTCATGCCGAGCGCCGTACCGAGCGCCGTACCGAGCGCCGTACCGAGCGCCTGGCCGGCCTCCGGGCTGGCTCCAAGCAGCGAGTGGGACGCCATTGGAGCGGCTCATTCACAGCGGCTCATTCACAGCGAGTTGGACGCTGCTGGCCCTCGAGCTGCCGCGCTGGTGCGCGCTGCCGTGGGCGCCGCGCTCGCAACGCCGCCGTCCACTCCACAGCGCCGTGTTGGGCGCGACCTGGGCACTGATGCGGCGGCCGTTGAGGTGGCGGCGCCATCGACCGTTGCCGACACGGCGTCGAGCTTGCCCCCGGCGTCCGTGCCACCCCCTAGAACACCTGATCGAGTACAGTCGCCACCCTCCATGCCCTTACAGTCGCCACCGAGCACCTCGCGCATCCCAACACCGCCCGACCTCCTGCCAGGCACGACGCCTGCACGCAGCCCGCCGCCAAGCACAACGCCCAGCACGACGCCTGAGCGCCCTCGTGAGCGTACCGGTACCGAGGGCGGCGGCACGAGCGTACCGGTACCGACGTTGCTCCTGTGCGACACTCCCATGCAGCTGCACATGCTGATGCAGGCGGAGGCGGTGCAGCGTGCGCACGCCGAGGTGCGCGATGCGGCCAGCACCGCGGCGCGCAAATGGGCGGGCGCGCTGCGGACCCTCATCGAGACGAAACTCGATCTCGTCCTCGAGATCGAGCTCGAGGCGCAGCTCCTCGCTCGGGCGTCGCCGCTGCCCACCACGGCGCTCTCCCCGCCGCCGCGCCTCGTCGCGCCCGCCACGACGCGCCTCGACGCGGGCGTTACGTTCGATGGGGCAGCGGCGAGCTCGCTTGCGAGCTCGCTGACGGCGCGGCAGCATGAGTGCGAGAGGTGCCTCTGAGTGCCACTGAGTGCCACTGAGTGCCACTGATTGCCATCTGATTGCCTCCCTAATTCAGCATGAGTGCGCGGACGGCGCCTACTGCTCCGTGCCCTCTGCATGCAAGTGCTCACCACAGCGCTCCACCTCTCCCCACAGGTGCGCGGCGCGCGGATGGCGCGAACTGCTCCGTGCCCTCGAACACGAGCGCTGCCTTGGGCTCGGGCCGTTAATTGCGCTCGATGCCGCCGTCACCACTGCCGCCGCGATGGCGGCCGCCGCCGACGCGAACGCCGGCACCACCGATGCGCGCAGTGTGAACGCCGGCGCCTCCGATGCGCGCAGTGTGAACAGGACGCACGCCGCTGTGGGGAGTGGCCGCACCGAGAGCCACAGTGACGTTGGGATTGGCCTTCGGCTTTCCCACAGCGACGTTGGGATTGGGTTGATCTTCAGCGAGGCCACGTCGCTGTGGGAAGGCCTTCGGCTGCTCGACGCCCACGACGACGCGCAAGATGACGACGCGCATGATGACGACGCCCACGACGACGCCGCTGCCGCCCACGACGATGACGACGATGACGACGATGACGACGACGACGATGTCGACGACGATGTGGCTGTTGCTGAAGCTGCGGGTAGGAGCAGCGATGCGGCTAGGCCGGCGAAGGAGGCGAAGAAGGCGAAGAAGGCGAGGGCAGCCATGGTGCCTGCTTGGGCCAAGGGCATCGCCACCGCATGGAGGCTCGACCCCTGGGAAGGGCCGCAGTTCCCCACAGGCGCCGTCCCGAGCGTGGGCCATGGGCGGATGCGCCTCAAGATGCGGCGCGACTTCGCACCGAGCAGCCACGTGCTCGCGAGCCACGATCGCTCGGCTTCGTCGGCTTCGTCGGGTTCGTCAGAGAAGCCGCGGCCGCCGCCGCCGCCGCCGCCGCCGCCCGTGGTCGAGCTGCCAGAGGTGGGGCCGGAGGAGAATGACTCGGAGGAGGAGGAGGAGGAGGAGGAGGGCGCTCGCGACGGCGCCTCCGAGGCCGTTGCCCGTGACTCGAACCCCAAAAGTGAGTTGACGAACCCCAAAAGGGACTTGGGGCGCGCCGGATCGATGTTTGGGAGCGTCGTCCCGAGCGCTGAGCAGCGCCTCTCGAATGACGCCCGGGACGACGCCCCTTTAGCCGCTCGGGACGACGCTCGCGTGCCCCTCGAGCGCCGCCCGTCCTTCAGCAGCGCCCGGGACGACGCCCTCGGGCGCCGTCCGTCCTTCAGCAGCGCCCGGGACGACGCCCCTTTAGCCGCCCGGGACGACGCCCTCGGGCGCCGTCCGTCCTTCAGCAGCGCCCGGGACGACGCCCCTTTAGCCGCCCGGGACGACGCCCTCGGGCGCCGTCCGTCGGTATTGAGTCGCTGCAGCAGCGATCGACTGGACGTGCCCAACGCTTCCGCCACCTCTGCCGGCACTACTAGCGCCGCCCCGGGCACCTCCTTCTCCGGCGATGCCAGCGCCAGCGCCGCCCCAGCCCCCTGGCTCGCTTGGCTCTCGATTTCGTCAAGTGCGCCCGAGCTCGCGCCCGCCCAACACGGCGCCGTCGAGCAAGACCCTCTGAAGGGGAAAGCGCCCGAGACGGCGCTCGCGACGAAGCCCCAAACTAGGCAGGTGGCGCTCGATACGGCGCTCGGGTCGCCAGCGCGCGCGCCACCCGACGCGCCGTCTCGAGCGCCACCGGACGGTGCGAAGCTGTCGGCGATGGCGCGCCGTAGCTTCGTGGTCGACGGCCCTCTCCTGTTGAGCGCTCGATGTCATCTGGTGCGTGATTGCACGTGATTGCACTTGAGTGCACTTGAGTGCACTTGATTGCACTTGATTGCACTCGATTGCACTTGATTGCACTCGAGTGCACTTGATTGCACTTGATTGCACTGTATGGCTAACTACATCGCACGCCCCGCCGTGCTACAGGTGCGTGGTCTGAGCCGCCAGTCGGGGTTGCTGCTGCTCTCACCTCAATGGATCTTATTTGAGCCCGAGGCGGAGGAGCTGCCTAATAAGGAAGAGGAACTCGCGCCATCTGGCTTCACCTCGTGGGCACGTGATGGCGAGCCAGATGCATCCGAGGTGGGACTGATTGCCACTGATTGCCACTGATTGCCTCCCTAATGAGCCAGATGCATCCGAGGTGCGACTGATTGCCACCGATTGCCACTGATTGCCTCCCTAATGAGCCAGATGCATCCGAGGTGCGACGCCCACGACGACGCCCATATGTGTGTGGAAGGTCTGATGACTTCCGATGACCTCTGATGACCTCGGATGACCTCCGATGATCTCGGATGACCTCTGATGACGTCTGACTGCCTCCGTCCTCAGGTACCACGTCCACGCGCGTGGAAGGTCGAGGCGCTGCGAGAGGTACGACCCCGACGCTACCTCCTCCGATGACCTCTGATGACGTCTGATGACGTCTGATGACGTCTGATTGCCTCCGTCATCAGGTACTCCCCCGCCGCTACCTCCTCCGCCGGATTGCCCTCGAGTTCTTCTTCGGCGGGGGGGCGGCCTACTTCTTCACGTTCACAGATCGCGAGACGCGCCGTCGTGTGCACCAGCGGCTCGTCGCCCTCCGCCCGCCCTCCCTCTCGGCGGCTTCCCACAACGTCCACTTCGTTCGCGATGCGCTCGAGACGCGTCACCAGCAGTTGCTCGACGACTGGCAGTGCTGGCGCATCACCAACTTCGACTACCTCATGCGGCTCAACACGCTCGCCGGCCGCTCATTCAACGATCTCACGCAGTACCCAGTCGTCCCGTGGGTCATCAAGGACTATGCGAGCTCGAATCTCGATCTGACGAACCCAGCCTCCTTTCGAGATCTGACGAAGCCCATCGGCGCGCAGGAGCCCGCCCAGGCCGCGCGCTTCGCCGAGCGGTACGCGGAGGGCCGCGGAGGGCCTCGAGTGCCGCGGAGTGCCGCGGAGTGCCGCGGAGTGCCTCTGAGTGCCTCTGAGTGTCGTGCTCGCCTGCCGCTGATTGCCACTGATTGCCACTGATTGCCACTGATTGCCACTGATTGCCGCTGATCGCCACTGATTGCCTCCGCTGATCGCAGGTACGACTCCTCCGAGGACGCGGTGCTAATGACTTCCAATGGCCTCCCTCTGATGACGTCTGATTGCCTCCCTCATCAGGTACCACTCCTCCGAGGACGCGGGCATGGGCTCGAAGCCATTCCACTACGGCTCGCACTACTCCTCCTCGGGCATCGTGCTGCACTACCTGCTGCGCCTCGAGCCGTTCACGACGGAGCACATCAAGCTGCAGGTGAGTGTCGTTGATTGCCTCTTGATGGCCCCCGGTGGCCCCCGGTGGCCTTTGATGGCCTCTCTGACGGAGCTCATTAAGTTGCATAGGGGGCGCTTCGACGTGGCCACTGATTGCCACTGATGGCCACTGATTGCCACTGATTGCCACTGATTGCCACTGATTGCCACTGCTCTCAGGGGGGGCGCTTCGACGTGGCCGACCGTCTCTTCCATTCCATCGGAGACACGTGGCGCACATGCCTGACCAACATGTCCGACGTCAAGGAGCTCATCCCCGAGTTCTTCACCAACCCCGAGTTTCTACGGAACGCGAATGCGCTGCCGCTCGGCACCATGCAAAAGGGGCACAAGCTCGGCGACGTCGAGCTACCGCCGTGGGCCTCCTCCCCAGAGGACTTTATCCGAAAGCACCGCGCAGCCCTCGAGTCCGATTTCGTCTCGCAGCACCTGCACCACTGGATCGACCTCATCTTTGGGTACTGATTGCTACTGATTGCCTCCCTAATGAGCCAGATGCATCCGAGCACCACTGGATCGACCTCATCTTTGGGTACAAGCAGGCCACTGATTGCCACTGATTGCCACTGATCGACCTCATCTTTGGGTACAAGCAGCCCGGCGCGGCGCCCGTCGAGGCTCAACGTCTTCTATGACCTCTGATGACGTCTGATTGCCTCCGTCATCAGGTACAAGCAGCGCGGCGCGGCCGCCGTCGAGGCTCTCAACGTCTTCTATTACCTCACGTACGAGGGTGCTGTCGACCTTGATAAGCTCGACTCGACGACGCGCGCCGCCTTTGAGTCGCAGGTGTTCGTTGATGGCCACTGATGAGCTGCCTTGCATGCAAGTGCTCACCGCAGCGCTCGTACATGCCGCCGTTGGGTCTCAGATCCTCTTCTTTTGACACCCCCCCTGCCTTGCATGCAAGTGCTCACCGCAGCGCTCCCCCCTGCCGCATTTGGTCTCAGATCCTCTTCTTCGGACAGACCCCCGCGCAGCTGCTCACGCGACCGCACCCAAAGCGCCGACCGCGCTCAGCGGGCGCTGTCCTGCACGGGCCACGTCAGATGTTCGAGCGCCCCGAGGCTGTGCGCTCGCACGGACCGTTTTGGGTGGGCGCGGCGCCTGCGGGGGGCTCGGGGTGGACGCGGCGAGGGGGGTTTGCAATCGGGGGGGGCGCTGCTGACCCCAGCGCTGCACCCGACCCGATTGAGTTTATCGCCGCTGGTCCACTTGAGGATAGATTGCTCACGATCTCGCGCGCGGGCAAGCTGCACATCCATCGATGGTTCCCGCTCAAGCCCAACGGCTCTGGCCGCCCGTTCACATTCACGCTCTCTTCCACGCCTCAGCTCACGCTGCCCGAGGCATCGGAAGCCGCGCGTCTGAATGCGAGCGCTCTTCTCAATGCGAGCGCTCTTCTGAATGCGCGCACTCTTCTGAATGCGAGCACTCTTCTGAATGCGAGCACTCTTGGCCCGGGCGGCGCTCGCTGCGACGGGGCGGCGGCGGCGGGCGGTGGCGCGGGCGGCCTAGCGGGTGCGGCCGGCGTGGCCGAGGCCGCCTCAGCGGCGGTGCCGCCGCTCGTGGTGGATGTTCCCGCAGATCCGGCCTGTGGTTCGTCAGGTTCGTCAACGGCCGTGGGTTCGTCAGGTTCGTCAGGTTCGTCCGTCGTGGGCCCCTCGTACGCCGTCTCCGCCGACGGTCGATGGCTGCTCTCGGGCGGCCATTGGGATGGCTCGCTCCGATGCACGAGCCTCTTGCCGGGCGTCGATGTGAGCGTGCATGCGCAGCAGCATGCAGGGGTGATCACGTGCCTCTCAGTCGGCGCTGATGGGCACACAGTCGTGACGGGCTCAGCGGACTGCACGCTCGTCGTGTGGAACCTGTACCGCACGCCCGGCGGCGGCGCCTCGGGCGGCAGCGCCGTACCGAGCGCCTCGCCCTGTCCTGTGCACGTGCTCTCTGCCCATGCGAGCCCCGTGCTCTGCGCCGCACTGTCCACTCAATTGGACGTCGTCCTCTCGGGAGCGACCGTTACCGTGCCTCTCTCCCCCGGTAACGGTAACCGTTACCGTTACCGTGCGACCGTCACCATGCCTCCCTCCCCCGCCGAGGCAGCGAGCGATGGTGGTGGTGGTGGTGGTGGTCGTCGCGCGAGTAGCGGGAGCCGTTACAAGCGAGGCGTCGGCGCCGACAGCGACGGTGGCGGCGGCGGTGCCGCGCGCGAGTTGTGCGCCATGTGGTGCGCCGATGACCTCTGATGACCGCTGATGGCCTCTGATGGCCTCTGATAGCCTCTGATTGCCTCCCTCATCAGGTGCGCGTCGCGTGGCACGTTTGTGCGCTGGCTGCCGCTCGAGGGAACAGCCCCACGCGCCCTCGCCATCTCGCATACAGGCTCGGGGATCCTCGTCGCCACCGACCTCTGTGGGGATTCTCGTCGCCGGCCTGTGGGGAATCTCGTCGCCACCGACCAGCCGACCGCGGCGGCAGCCCAACACGACGCCCATCGCTCGGGTGCCTCGCCCGCGCTCGACACGACGCCCCCGCAGCAGCAGCTCGACACGACGCCCCCGCAGCAGCAGCTCGAGCTCTTTTCGCTCAACGGCCGGCCGATGTGCCGTGTGCCGCTGCGTGCGCCGCTGGGCCACTTGCTGTGCACACGCGACGGCGAGATGGTGGTGGCGAGCGAGGGCGCGTTGGTCACCGTGCGCCGCCTGCACGACCTGCAGCTGCTTCATTGCTATCCGGAGGCGGCCAGCGCCGTCCCGGTGCCGCCCCGCGTGTGCGCGCTCTCGCTGTGCGCCGAGAACCACCACACGTTCGTCGGCACCGAGGATGGCGGGCTGTGCATCCTCGCCAACCCGATAGTCAACATCCAAGTGCTCGAGGCGATCGCCGGGGAGCTCCTCAACCTCTGATGACCTCTGAACGTAAAGTAAGCACGCGGAGTCTCCCGCGCGCGAAGCGAAGAATTTTGTCCGGTGAGCGCCGGTGTGACGGATCAAGAACCTCTTTCTACTTTCAGTCTTCAACCTGTCCCGGATGTTGGACCAGGACTATCGTCTATCCCGTCCGGACTCCTCTCGGACCGGACGCGACTGACCCTCTCGTGGTCTCGACGGACGCGGGTCGCGGCTAGACAAGCGGGCAGCTGCGCAGCGTCCAGCGAACCAGCGTCGTGCGTCGAGCGTGCCGCCGGAAGCCGGGGCGTCCCGGGTTGCCAATACATCATGTAAACAAGTAACTCACGACCACAAAGTAACTCACAACCACACGTGCCACTCACGGCCGACACTCCAGCCACGACGACGCTCTCGAGAGCCCTTCGCCCCAGCACGCATCCGCACGCACACACCTCTCACAGCCCACAGCCTGCCACTGCCACCTCAGCCTGCCGCCATGACAAGGTACGCCGAGGCGGGCCGCGCGCTCACGCAAAGCTCTCCTCCTCCTGCGGGTTGTTCTTGAAGAGGTACTCGGCGATGTAGTCCACGGGGTCCTCGGGCTTCACCTTGCACACCTCGATGAGCCCCTCGGTGAGCGTCGGGATGACGTTGGCCATCAAGTAGTTGCGCAGCGGGATGGAGCGCACCTCGAGCAGCTCGCTCTCCTGCTGCTTCACCTCGGCCGCCCGGGTCGACTCGTGCTCCTCGCGCCGCTTGCGCTCCGCAGCGTCGGCCCGCGCCTGCGCAGCCTTCTGCTCGTCCGCATGGCGCTTCGCTTCGGCCGCCTCGGCCTCCTCGAGCGCCTTCTTCGCCGCGATCTCCTCCTCCGTCGGCCCGTAGTTACGCGGCTGCCCAAGGTAGACGCGTGCCTTCGAGAGCAGCGCGTCCGCGGCCGTGGTCGCCTTCACCTGGAGCGGCCCGAGCACTTCGACGCCCTTGAGCGCCGGCAGCGCGAGCACAGAGCTCGGCGAGTCTTCCGCGTTGGTCGCGGCATACTCGGCGAGCATGGCACCGAGCTGCTCCTCGGTCATCGCGGGCGTGCTGAGCGCGAGCTGCTTCTCCTTGATGACCGCCTCGTCCGCCTCGAGCGTGATCACAAACTCGGGCGCCGCGGCAGCCAGGGGGGGCGGCGGCGCCCCCTCCTCGGGAGGCGGAGGCGGCTCCTCCCCCTCAGCCCCCGCCGGCTTGGTCGGGAAGATGAGGGCGGCCTGCGCTAGGTTCTTCGGGAAGCCCTGCAGGACGTAGCCCTGGTTGCGGCAGGTCGTCGTGGTCAGCGCCGCGGTGAGCACCTTGCCCATGAGCTCGTCGGACACGTTGCCGCCCGCCGCAGCCACCTCGGCGGCCAGCGCATCGCCCTTGCCAGCCGCCTCGGCGACCGCCGCCGACGCGTGCACATACGGAAGCTTGTACTCGGCGACGAGCGCGGCCGCGAGCTCAGACTTGGCGAGCTCGTCGTTCCCGTGCACGAGCAGGCGCAGCGGCTGCAGCCCGCGCGACGATCGGAACTCCTCGACCACCTTGGGCATGTGCGCGAGCATCCCCTCTTTCGAGTGCCACTCGATGCCCAGGTCGTTGATCGCCGCCGCCGCCAGCTTGAGCCCGGGCGTATCGCCGATGGGCGCACCCACCTGAAAGAACTCGTAGTCGGGCATGAGCAGCAGGCTGTCGCGCGCGGGCGGCGCGAGCACCTCGCCTGTGCCCAGCTCCTTGCTCAGCGCGCTCACCACACCGGCGAGAGTCTGCGGCGCCTCCGGGCTGTCCACGGCGATGAGGTACGGCAGCGAGTCGCTCTCGAGGAGCTTGAGCACCACACTGCACAGGTCGGTCACGTGGATCGTCGGCAGCACGTTCGAGCCGTCGCTCATGCTCAGCAGGGGCAGCGCGGCGTTGCTCCACGCCGTCTTGAACAGCGTGTGGAACACGTCCTCCTCCTCTCCGTATGTGAGGCCCGCGGCGACCACGTGCGCGCGCAGCCCCTCACGCTTCGATTTGGTGACGAGCTTCTCGAGGGAAACAAGCTCCTTGTAGTTGCCGTGCGGGCGGCGCGTCTTGTAGTCCGACTCCGTGAGCGGCCTCTCGGGCTCGTCCGCATTCGGCGACGTGCGCGCCCACGCCATGATGCTCGAGACGCCCACGAGCACCTTCGGAGTCTCGAGCTGCCCCGCCTGCGAAATGGCGGCGAGGATGGCCTCCGACATCTCCATGTCACCGAGGCAGTCGAGCACGGTGATCTCCGACTCGAGGAACGCAGCCACGAGCGACGCCGGCTTCGTATCTACCACCCGAGACACGGCGAGCGGCTTTGGCGCAGAGGCGTTCAAGGTGCCGAGAACCTCAAAGCCGGCGGCCGCGAAGCGTTTGCTCAGGTTGCGACCGACGAAGCCCGAGCAATTGGCCACGAAGACCTTCTTCGGCGGAATGTAAGGCTCGACCTCCTCGTCAGCCATCGTGTCAACGGTAAACAATGTGTCTCAACGGCGGGCCATCAATTGTCGTTTTTCCTCTGTCTTGTCGGATATCATCGAGAATTGATGGCTGAATTGATGGCTAAGAAACACTCATACACATTGTCGACGTCATCGAGGAGCAGCCAGAGAAGGCGTGCTCACTGATGCTCATGAGGCCGATGGGTAGGGTGATCGACGTCAGCGACGTGTCCCCACGGCCTCTCTCTTCCTCTTTGCGGCCTCTCTCTTTCCCCTCTCTTCGGCCGCTTCCCAAGCCAGGGCCAGTGCATCAAGCTCGGGCCCGAGCTCGAGCTCCACAGCTCTGCCCAGCCGGCAGGTGGCGCCGAGCATCGCGAGCATATTTGTGGGCTCAAGGACAAGCTCGGATATGCTGGAGCTGGCCGAGGGCATCCCCAGGGGTGCTGGTGGCGACGGTTGAGACCATGGCAATGGCGGTGGTGGCGGTGGTGGCGATGGTGGCGACGGTGGCGACGGTGGAGGTGAAGGTGCTGGGGGTACAGGGGGTGATATCTGGCGAATCACCCGGTAGAGGAGATCACCGGGTAAATGGAAGAGGAGGCACTCAGGTTGTGATTGGTTCAGCGCAGACCTTGTCTCCCTTGCTGCCGACGACGGCTCCGGCTCTGGCTCCACCACCCTCTCACCCTCCTCCTCATCATCCGTCATCGGCATCATATCCGCCGCCTCGTCGTCTGCCGCCTCGTCGTCCACCGCCCTTTCGGCCGCGGCCGCCTTGACGGCCGCCGCTTTGTCGACCTCTGTCTTGTCGGATGCTGCCCTTTCGGACGCTGCCTTCTCGGCCGCCGCCCATTCGGCGGCCGCCTTCCCGGCCGCCGCCTTCCCGGCTGCTGCCGCCCATTCGGCGGCCGCCTTCCCGGCCGCTGCCCTTTCGGCCGCCGCCTCCTTGTCGGCCGCCTCC
>Ga0180442_102021_pt1 | contig 11340 bp, 8 predicted proteins | sample ChrtobMetP5_16mM_FD_119746 | JGI IMG/M metagenome (GOLD analysis project Ga0180442, IMG submission 119746) | Chrysochromulina tobin associated microbial communities from unialgal haptophyte culture, Seattle, Washington, USA - P5_16mM MetaG | ecosystem: Host-associated > Algae > Haptophytes >... | reverse complement strand
TGTCGTGTTGTTGTTGCTGTGTCCCACCCTCCCTTCCCTGGGGGTTTCTGAGGCATTGGGGGGACGTCGTGTTCGTTAACACTATACATCCCAACCGAGCCCAACGAACTGTGAGGCTGAGCGTCGCCAACTTTAGAAAAGATGAAATGTTTTTATGAGTACATGCTTTCAATAATCTCAGCACCAGTCTTACTTTGATTTGCTGCTCGTGCTCTTCTTCGGAGCCGCAGCGGAGGGGGCACGGCCTCCTCTGGCGGAGGACGAGCCGTTACCCGCCTTACTGCCTCTGGGCGTTCCAACCGCCTTGGCCCTGGGCGTTACAACTGCCTTGGCCCTGGGCGTTACAACTGCCTTGGCCCTGGGCGTCCCAAACGCCTTGGCCTGAGGGAGCACTTCCTTAGTGGTCGAGGCAGCCCTCTCCCGGCGGTTATTGGCACCCTGCCCCCGGATCCCAGCGATAGGTGATGCAGATGATCCACCTGCTGCCAATAACTTAGTCGAGGACCCACTTAGTCGGTTTCGGCTGTTGATTCGTCGCACGGCCAGTGCCACGATGCCACCGAGCAATTCGCGCACGAATTCGTCGGTGCGTTTGCGCTCTCTGCACCGCTCGATGACGACCGCCGCATAGGAGGGGCCGAATCGACGTTTCATGAAGTTTCGCCAGCACTTCTGGATAACTGTCGCCCGGTGGGCTTTCCCTATGCGCATGATGACACTCATCTTCCGCCTGGTGATGGACTCCGAGAGCCTCGCGCGTAGCCTCTGCTGCAGCAAGCGCGCGGCGGCCTCCACGCGCGCGAAATTCTCGGCGTACTCGAGCGCCTTGATCTGCGCCCTCTCGTCGAGGAAGAGCTTGCTGCGCGTCGCATTTCGCTCTGATAGGTCGATGGTGTGCAGCTTCATGGCAGCCTGGCTGATGTTGGCGCGCGAGGCGGCCGCCCTCGGCAACATGCCGAGGGCGGGCAAGGGTCGGGGACCACCCGAGCCGGTGACGGCGCGCGCCTGTCCAGCAGCAGGCGATGGCTTCTTGCCAGCACTGCGGCTACCGCTCAGAAAGGGAGTGCTGCTGCGTAAAGTCTGGATTGCGAAGGGGCTTCCGCCGCTGATCGCATTACTGCTGCTGCCGCTGCTGCCGCCTTGAGCACCGACACCGCTTGCGAAGCTTGTGACGCTGACATCATCGGTCCAGGCACTGGGCGCTGACGTAGTGGTGTGGCGACGTGCACTGGCGACGTGCACTGGTGAACGGATAGCGGCGGACGATGACGGCGAGGCAGGCATGAGCGGAGGCACCTTCGGATGCCGCATCGGTGGAGTCTGCAATCCAAAGGGCGGCGGCTGCTGCTGCTGCTGCTGCTGCTGCTGCTGCTGCTGCATTATCGCTGGGCTCCTTACAAGTGGGAGAGGCGGCGGAGGCGGGGCTTGCAGCACGTGGGCGAGTCCGTGCTGCCGAGCAAGATCATGCAGCTCGCGCTTGTCATGCACCATGTACAGGTCAGGCGTCGTCAGGCCGTGGTCGACGAGGTGCTGCGCCATACTTCGAAGGCTCAGGTTCCCTGGGTGGACTGATGCAAAAGGCAGCTGAGGTGCTTTCGTCGAGAGACTTCGAGCCGATGCAATGCCGCGCTTAGCTGCGGCGATGCGATAGGCTGTGATCCTGCTCATCGCGCGAGGTCGACGCGCTGCCGCCTCAGCCTCAGCTGCGTCCTCGAGATCGAGAATGAGGTCCTCGATCAGCTCCTCGACCGCCCTCATGGTCGCCGCTGCTGCTGCCGCCACTTGACGAGTTTGCCTCTGCGCCTCAAATTCCATCGCCTCAGCCAGGCGCTCGCCCTCTTTCGCAAGCTCCTCGTCCAGGCGATTGCGCGCGCGGCGGCGCGTCTCACCGTCGATGTAGGCGCGCCACGTGCGGAAGACGACGAAGATGAGCGCCTGGGGCGTCCGCGACAAAAGGAGTTGCCAGCGTGCCATGGCCATCTCCCTTAAGGACTGCGCCGCCATTGCCATGTCGCTTTGAGCTTGTAGGACCCGTCCAGATTGAGTACGCTCCTGCTCCAGATTTGCTCCAGATTTGCTCCAGATTGTACGCTCCTGCTCCAGATTTGCTATGCGTACGGCTGACTTTGGGATAGTCGCCCAGAGTCGCCGTTTGATGAAAGAGGGCTCTGTGGCTCCGCCACCGTCAGCCACAGTCGCGCTTTCAGGCGACTTTGGCGGATTGTTGTTCCGTCTGAAAGAGTCTTCCCCTGCTGAGCCTTGAGCCTTCGCTTGAGTCATCGGCGCGGCCATGGGCGCCTCGCCCTCAACACCCGCATGCTCCGTCGTCGTCGCGCTCACCGGTGCACCTTCGCTCTCGAGTTCGCTGCCCGCCGCCCCATCCTGCTGCTCCTTGGTGTTCCGTGCTGCTCGAAAGCTCCCTCGTACCCTGGCCGCCTTGGCTGCCTCGGGCGCCGCTGGAGACGGCGCAGGCTCCTCGGGCACGGCTTCGACTGGTCTGGCCGTCGCCGGTGCGAGCCCCGCCACCGGCTCGATGGCCACCGGCTCCCTGAGCTCCTCTCCATGCGCGTCGAAGAAGCGGAACGCACACGTCACCTGCCGCCCGAGCGGCCAGTAGAGCGCCTCCCGAGGCGGCGGCAACATCTGCAGATGGATCGCGGCAGTGATGGGGCCGTACTCCTCCTGCACCTCGACCAGCCGTCGGCGCGCCTGTGAAGCATCTCGCGGAGGCAATCACAGTTGGTCAGTCGCTCTCAACGTGACCTCAATAGTGCAATCAAGAGGCACTCAAGCGGCATTATATAGATAGGGCATTCGAGTCCCATTCTGTATGCGCGCCTTGTCTTGCACACGCTCGCGCTTCTTGGCGAGCTCGATGAATTTGAGCGCCTTGGTGCGAGCCGCCTCAATGCGGGCCATCGCCTTCTTGGCTGTGGCCAAGCTCTGCGAGAGGCTCTGCTTCTTGGCCGTTGCGCCTGCGGTGACGCCTGGAACAGAGGCTGGGCCTGGGGTCAGAGCGGTCGGGACGATTATTACTGGGTTGCTCGGTTTCGACGTCGTCGTTGTCGATGGCTGCGCATTCGCGTTGGAAGCCGCATCGCTCGTCTCAGCGCTTGCAAGAAGAACCTCTGCCGCGCCTTTGCCATCCGTGGCGGCGGCGCCGCGACGGGCGCCGGCGGCGCTGCTCCCATCTCCTGACTCTCGAGACTCGCGAGTAGAGCGAGACTTGCGAGACTTGGCATCGGCGCCTGGCGCCTTAAACTTCGATATAGCATCTGTGACTGTGGCAGCGGCAGCGGCGGCCCGAGAGACTAGAGCGGCAGCTTCTGCGGCGGCTGCAGCCAATGCGGAAGCTCTTTTCTCGTCTTCAACAGTGGTGGCTAGCCTATGAACGGCAGTCTGGCGCTTGCGCGAGGCCCGATCTACCAAGTCCGCCTGCCCCATCAGTTTTGCCCGTTCAACGAGAGCGTCAAGCAGGGCGAGCTCATACTTGCGAAGCTCGACCTTTGAGAGCTTGGACATCTCCTTGTCGGTCAGCGGCATGGCCCTTGGGCCGACCGTCTGATCGAGCTTCGACAACGTCCTGTCGCGCAAGAGCTGAGGCGGTGTGTCCGCAGACATCCTTTCCAATTTGGAGGCCGTTTTCGTCGCATGCAATTAATAGGGGCGAATGGCGGGACCACGACGGAGGATCTGCGTGCTGTTCAATACAACACGCTTTTGGAAAGCTCAACACGGCGTCCTCGATAACATGAAGTGCTCCGATCACCTGCGCTCAGTGCTGCTCGCGGAGCCCGCTCTCACCAAGTACGTGGACGCTCTTTGCGAGCACGCAGAGGCGCTCATCGCCGGCACCGACGATCGTGAAGCAATGCACGCGCAGCTCAGAAGTTGCGGTGTCAGAGTGATCGGCCACCGTCACAGGGCTGCCGCGGTGATGGGCAAGCTCAAGACGGAGTTGCATACACGCAGCGCCGACGCTGTTGTGCCGTCAGCCTCTAGCGTTGCACCCGCGTCCGCCATGAGCATGTCCGGCCTCACAACTCTAGGTCTGATGATCAGCCGCTGTGAGAAGCACACGGGTCCTCTGCCATTTGTCGTGACACCTGGCCTGCGCAAGAAGCTCAACGACAACAGCGGCATGCACTTGCACATACATGAAGACTATCCAGGCCTCTGCAGGATCAGTGTAACGCCACCCATCTACCTGTGCGAGCATTTCGCTACCGACGCAGAGTGCGACGCTCTGGTGCGCTGCGCAGACCCTCTGCTGCTGCGCTCGATGACGGATTCAGGCGTCTCCCAGGTGCGCACGTCACGCTCTACACACCTGTGCAAGGAGACGCCGCCGTGCCCGTCGCTGCTCGCCAAGGTGCAAGCGCTCACACGCAAGCCCATCAGCCACATGGAGGTTCCGCAGGTGGCTAGGTACGAGTGCGGCCAGTTCTATCGCATGCACTACGACAGCACCGATGCTGAGTCCTCGGGACGCATGTCAGACGAGCCGGGCGGGCCGCGGGCGTGCACTGTGCTCATCTACTGCAACGATGTGGCCGTGGGCGGCGGCACGCGCTTCAACATGCTCGGGCTCCAGCTGCAGCCACGAAAGGGAACTGCACTTGTCTTCTTCCCAACGTTTACCGACGGCACCATCGACACCGACACGCTGCACGAGGCGCTGCCGGCTGATGAGACCAAATTCGTGTGCCAGATCTGGGTACGGCAGCACGAGCTACCCCACTGGCCCGACGAGCGTAACTCGATGGGTCATCGGCTACTTGCGGCCTTGCAACCCCCACCCCCAGCTCCATGAAAACACCTGAGTACAAACGAGAGAAGAAGCGTCGCCCGTTCCGAGGAAGCCCCTCAGGGGACCATTGGCAAAAGTTAGCCTGCAACCCATCGGAAGTCTAATTAAGGCAATTAAGGCAAATTGGGATATTGATCACGACACGGCATAAATGAAATCAGTCGTTCTCCTTGCCAATGCTTGTGCATGTGCAGGCCTTCTCTTCAATGCACCTTCGCCTACAATTGTGGCGGTGCAGACCTCCTCTTCAACATTATTTCAACGCTCTTGGCGCCAGGCGCAAGCGGTTGAACTTGCCACAGCCACTTTGCTGGCGCGTGATACTGGCAATACTGGTGCCTTTCCTATTTCCGGACTCATCGACGATATCGACCCGGCCACAACAGCTATGGATGCCAAGGCGGCCGCAATGCGAGCTCAGCTGGCTGAGGAGCAACGCATCATGGATGCTCGCGATGAGGTCGCTATTCGTCGGATGGCCGAAGTGCAGGCGGCGAGACAACGTGAGCTTGAGGCGCAGAAGGCCTCAGGAGTGCCGTTTTGTGCAGAAAATGACCCCACAAAGGTGCTCGGTGATTCGGGCCGAACCGGCGTCTTAACCGCCAAAGCATGCCAGCGCATCAGAACAGGGCTGATTGAGACGGGGCCGCGCACGGGTGCTCTGCTGATCTTCTGAGAGCGAGAGGATTCTGCGGATCTCGGGTCCTGTATACTCGATCGGAGGGAGTACTCGATCGAGTAGCCACCTTTTTACGCACTGAAACGAATCGAAGGTGAGTCCCTTCCAAGTTTTGAAAACGACACATCCGACGTCGCGACCTGCCGTGTGTCAGCGGATAATGGTACACGAACTACACGACTCTACCGTACCGGTCGAACAGTCAACAGACGGAGGATTCCGGAAGCGCCGCACTCACGAGTAGGCCGCCGTCGCTAACCTATAACGGACAGACAGAGACACGCCACTTCCTCGAGTCTTCCTCGGCCCCTGAATGTCGCACATCTCCCCACTCGGGCGCTCATCCTGGCGGCCACGAGAGCTGCCGGCCGCCGAGGATGTGCAGGTGGAGGTGGGAGACGCTTTGGCAAGCTCCTGGCCCACTGTTGGTCACGAGCCGAAAGTCGTTGAGACCTTCTTTCTTCGCAATGGCCGCGGCAGTCACCATGAGGTGGCCGAGGATAGCCTCGTGCTCGGCGGTTGCGGCACCAAGGCCGATGAGCCCATCCCGCTGCTTCGGGATGAGCAGGATGTGAGTAGGAGCCACTGGGTTGATGTCCCGAAAGGCGTAGCACAAATCGTCCTCGTATACCTTATCGCTCGGGATTCGGCGCGCGAGGATCTCGTCAAAGATGGTGCGCGGGTGCTCGTCGCGCGTGCCAGCGCCACGGATCGAGTCCCAGCGCCCCTTGGCGTCCCACGGCGCGAGGCCTGCACGGATTTCGGCCGCCACACGCATGGCGGCCTCGTCTTTGGCTGTCATGTGCGCCCACCAGCTGAGCAGCCGCGGGCCGAGCGCGCCCGCGGCGGCGTCGCGCGGCTCGGCCGTAGACGCAGGTTGATTGATGAGGGTTTCCTCGAACTTGGGCAGCATGTGCGTGATGAAGACCATCGTCGGGAAGACGGTGGCATCCGCGAGCGAGAACTCGCGCCCAGCGAGGTACGGTCCCTCGGAGTGCGCGAGCGCCTCGAGAACGCCCAGCTGTGTCACGAGCTCGCGTAGCGCTGCTGGGCGGCTCGTAAAGCGCCCAAATGGCGGGGTTGGCTTGTACAGACAGCCCTGGATGGGGCCGAGGTAGGTATCGTGATGCCTCGTGATGACCTCTGCAGACGTGCGGGCGGCGAGGTCGGTGGGATAGCAGCTCGGCCCGTTGCCTTCAAAGGCGTGTTTGTCGAGAAGATGCCGGCAGATGGCATCCGACTCCCACACGGCGCAACCATCGCCGTCGGTCAGCAGCGGCATCTTGGCCTGCGGGTTGAGTGCCATGTAATCGGCAGAGCGCAGGCCACCGAGCTCCATGGGCGAGACGATTTTGACCTTGTCCTCGAGGCCTCGCTTGTACAAGACCATCCTGACGCGAGCTCCGTGGTTGGAGACGGGCACATCGTAGAGCGTGGACTGCGCTAGCAACCCGAAATACCCGACGGCTTGGAAGGCCAGCAGCATATGGCCGCCCGAAGTCGATCTCCGATGAAATCTCGAACTGTGAAGTCAAGAACAAGTCAAGACAAGTCAAGATGAGTCTAGACGATCACGCTCCCCTAGCCTTTCGTTTGGGGTCAAGTGTGACCTGTGTGACCACTTCATGGCCGTCTCGTGACGGCCAACGCCGCGGCGTTCACACATTCATCATCGTCTCCGACGCTGCTCATGCATGCGCTGCTGGCGCTGCTGGCGTGCTTGCCACGTTGCCAGCGTGGGTCATGTAAGTAATGTAAAAGCGCCTCCCTCGAGCACATTTTCGAGAGCGGCCGTTCCCTTGGCCGTTCCGTTCCTGGTTTGGTTGTCTGTTGTTACATGTAATGTATAGACTTGACTTGACTAACTCATGGAGCATCCAACAAGGTGGATGGCAGCGGCTGACTCGCCGCTATACAAAATAGCCCCGCGGGGCTTTGACCATAGACCCACCATCATTGCCCACCATACCTCGAGACTCAAGTCAGCTTATGCCAACGCGTGCGTGTTTCGCGGTATCGGGTATACGTTTCTGCGCTTGCAGCCACGCCAAGTCGCACATTCGTCAAAGCGATGGCCTCACTGTACACGCGAGAGCATCGATTGTTTGGGGTTGAGTAAAAGCGGCTCATTTGTAGCTTTTCAAGCCCAGACGAGCCATGTCATCCGCCAACCGTTCGGCTTCCGTCTTTTTCGCGACCTGGCCAGTCTCGGCCGCCTTTCGCTTGGCCTCAGCTGCCTTGAACGCCTCTGTCTCAGGCATAGGCTTCGCGAACTTGATCGCCTTGGCGTTAGCAATGGATTGAGCTTCTGCAACCTTCGGCGCTTTACCTTCGCCGTAGAGCTCCGCAAACGCTGCACAAGGCACGAACGTCGCCGACGCAAAACCGAAAATAGCGGCCTCGCGGCGCGAAAACGAAGGCGGCGGAGGGACGCTGAAGGCGAGCATGGCGACCACAAACGTAGGCACCATTCGCCTCCGCGAGCTCTTCGGAGATGAGCGCTCGTTTTGGGAAAAGGCGCACGGAGTTTTTTTGCGTTTTACAGTACATGTACATGTACATGACATGTAGCGCGCGCATTTGAACCAAACCGCACATCTACAAGCGAGGTCGCGTGGAGTCGAGGGAGTCGACCTTCGTCCAGCGTGTTGAGAGGGCCCAGTGGGGAAAACCTTGGGTATGCTCCCTGGCAAACGTTCACACGGGCTTTCGAAATGTGAAGAAGCGAGAGTGAAGACTCCGTACGAGAGCGACGCGTGTCTGACCCGGCCTTTTCGTGCAGCTGGGAGCGCGAGCGCGCGGAGAGCACCACAGCGACAGGGCGCTCACAATGAGCCACAATGGCGAGGCTGCGTCGCCGACCGCTCCTCCCCCTCCTCCCGCTCCTCCCGCTCCGCCTCCGCGCGATGGCGGCCGCGACGAGGGTGAGATTCCGCTGCCGCGGCGTCATGACGACCGGGACGACGACAACCGCCGGCGTGACGACCGGCGCGACGACCGGCGCGACTACGACCGGCGCCGCGAATACGACCGACGCGAGGACTACCGGCGGCGGGACGACCACTACTCGCGTGACCGTCGCGATGATCGCGGACGCTACGACGACCGCGAAGACCGCGGACGCTACGATGATCGCGATCGGCGCGACCGGCGCGACGACCGGTACGACCGCGACCGACGCGACGCCCGTGCGGACGCCGAGGCGCGCGTTTCGCGTGGTGGGCTGCTATGCGACGACGACGACGACCGCGGCGGCAATTTGACCCGCTCCAAAGACGACCGGCGGAGTGACCGCGATCGCGATGATGACCATGAGCGCGACCGCGACCGGCGGCGGAAGCGCAACATGTGGGACGACACGGGTGGCCGTGACCATACAGAGCTCGCGCAGGCGCAGGCGACACACCTGGCGATGACGCAGATGTGGGCGCAGGCGAATCCGTCGCTCATGATGGCTGGTCCTGTGCAGCCTTCGGGTCGCAAGCAGCGCGAGCTGTACGTGGGCAACCTCGCTGTGGGTATCGTCAACCAGGACATGCTGAAGGAGTTCTTCTCCTCAATCCTCACCCTGTGCCCGGGCTACTCTCCAACTATGGGTCCGCCGGTGGCGGTGGTGCAGCTGAGCGGTGAGGGCAAGTTCGCCTTCGTCGAGTTCCGCGACGAGCTCATCGCCGTCACCGCGCTGCAGCTCGACAAGGTGGAATTCGCGGGACGGCCGCTCAACATCGGTCGTCCAGCCGGCTATATGCCAGCCCCGGGCGTGCCGCTGCCGGCGCCGCTGCCGCTGCCGCCTGGGATCATGCCCGGGATGCCGAGCATGCCCCGCGCCGCGGCGCCTGACCCGGCCGCCGCCGCCGCCGTCGCCGCGCTCGTCGGAGGCAGCTTGCAAAACCCTCTGGGCGTCGGCATGGGTGGCGTGGTCACCCCCTCTGCCTCCCTGGCGGCAGCGAATGCGAGCCACCAGGCCAGCCGCAAGCAGCGCGAGCTGTACATTGGCAACCTGCCAACGAATGGAGGCATGCCTATGATCGCGGCCTCGCAGCTCAAGGAGCTCTTCCGCGCCCCGATGCTCACGATGCCTAATATGGACGAGAGCGCTGGACCCGTCGTCATCAACGTGGACCTGTCGACCGACGGCAAGTTCGCCTTCGTTGAGTTTCGTGACGAGACGATCTGCACGATCGCGCTCACTCTCTTCGACAAGATGGAGGTGTGTGGCCGTGCCCTCAACGTTGGCCGTCCGCGCGGCTACGTCGACCCCACCCAGCCGCTCGGAGGCATGTTCGGCGGCGGCCTGCTTGGCACCGCGGCGACTGCGGGGCTCCTGGCGCCGAGCCAGGCCCTCCCGATGGCGCCCAGCCTGGTGCCGTCGGGGCTCGCGGCGCTTAACACGACGCTCCCGCCGCCGCCGCCCGGGCCGCCCCCCACGCGCTGCGTCAAGCTCGAAGGCATGCTAACGGCCGAGATGCTCTCGGACGACCAAGAATACACCGAGATTTGCGACGACATCAAGACCGAGTGTGAGACGAACGGGCCGGTGACCGAGATGAAGGTCGTGCGCACCGGCCCGATGGCGGGAGTCGCCTTCGTTAAGTTCGAGATGCTCGTGGCTGCCGCCAAGGCGCGCGAATCGCTCGACAAGCGCCAGTTTGATGGCAACACGGTGAAAGCCTCTTTCGTGAGCGAGGAGGTCATGGCGGCTGTGGTCCATGAAGGCTGACAGGCCGAGGCGCGAGGCGAGGCTGACGGGGCCGGAAGGCTGACGCGGGCCGAGGCGATGACGAGGCGAGGCGATCCGATGGTCGCGCGAGGACGCGAGCAAATTATGAGCGGCGGTAGGGGCGTCGCTGCGATGCGATGGCACGCTGATGCAGGGGAGAGATGCGAGGTGTGCCTCTCATGCAATGTTCCGATAATGTTCCGATGGACAAAACGGGATGGGCCCGCTGGCTGCGTGACGCTGTGTGTGCTGCCCGTGGTGCCGACGCTCGCGTCGCGTCGCGCTGTGCGCATGGATTATCGGTACGATTTCTGTCGCAAGCGTTAAACTCATAAAACGCGTCACCCTTCCTGTTCCGCATCGCGTGAGATCGCGATCCTCGCCGCGCACACAATTCGCCGTCAACGACAACCTCACACATATCGGGCACGCGGCACGGCCCCCGTGAGCTCGAGATCATCACCGCACCTGAGTCTTCTCCGCGTAGAACCCGAGCAAGATCGCCGCCGCGGCGCTTCCGTGACCCTCTCGCTATACCGCGCTCACTCATGGCCATATCACACAGCACGCATGGCCGTCTCACACAACGCCCCATTACACACGGGATGGACCCCTCAGCTGTCCGGCAGCCTCCCAAGAGCTCACTAATCTTTCAGCGCCTTGCCCCCCGTCGCCGCCAGCACCACGTCCTCCTCGTCATCGTCGCCAAGCAGGTTGGCGAGGAAGCCGGTCACTTTGGCGCCCGGACCCATCGGTGTCACCCCCTTGTACTTGTCGCACGCGGTGCGCGCGACGCACACGGGCAGCTCGTCGGGCAGCAGGCCTGACGAGGGCGTCGCCGCGGACGCGTAGAAGGCGGCCCTGGCTTGTGGCTCGGTTAGGCGCACCACGTAGCCGTCCACCATGATGTCCGAGAAGAGCAGCTTGCCCTCGAGCGTCTTCAGCCACTGATCCAGTTCGAGGAAGGGTCGGCCAGCCGAAACGAGCTCGTAGAACTGCGAGAGCTTCTCGAGCTGTGCACCGAGGGCGGCCTGCACCTCGGGCAGCGGCAGCGTCGTCTCGGCAAACTCTTGCGCGTACGTGTCGTGGCGCGCGTTGGGCAGCACCAGATTGGTGAGCATGTCGGAGAGG
>Ga0180442_102013_pt1 | contig 11416 bp, 8 predicted proteins | sample ChrtobMetP5_16mM_FD_119746 | JGI IMG/M metagenome (GOLD analysis project Ga0180442, IMG submission 119746) | Chrysochromulina tobin associated microbial communities from unialgal haptophyte culture, Seattle, Washington, USA - P5_16mM MetaG | ecosystem: Host-associated > Algae > Haptophytes >... | reverse complement strand
TGTGCTCTCTAAGCTAGCAGTGGGGGTGAGAGTCGTCGGAGATGGTGAGACACAACGGAAGGAGCACGAACGGGAAGGAGACCAGGAGGAGACACGCCACAGGGTGCTAGCCTGCGTGCCCTCACCCCTCAGAGTACAGCTAGAGATCGTCAGATCGAAGAGAATAGATAGAGAGAGAGGGGAATTGGGGGAGAGAAAGAGGGAGACATAGGCGCCTCGACCGAGGAGCTCGAGGAACTGAACTGAACTGAACTGAACTGAACTGAACTGAACTTCCTTTCACAGCCAATGTTTATAGTTCGACACCCAACATGAAGACCTCCCGCGACCTCCGGTTCGCGGAGTGCCGCTTGAGGTCACAAGCCCGAAGATGGCTTTGTCGCGGGCGCTGATGACCGTTGGGTCGCTGCTTCAGATCACGATGGTCTGGTCGTTCACGGCCGTGGCTCCGACCCACGTATCACAACGCTCTTACGGCACCCGCTCGCCGCGATGTGGACAGGCCATACTGGCACTGCTCTCTCGGCGTGCCGCGCTGCACTCGGCTGCCGCGCTGCCTCTGTTTGCTGCCGCGGCGCCTCTGTTCGCTGCGACAGTTTGTTCGTGCCCCGAGGGATCCGAGTCGTGCGTCTGCGTCGAAAAGGATTTGCCCAAGGCCAAGAAGCGTGCCGACGCGGCTGGGCGCGACGCGGCACAATCCAGGGCTGACGTGGCAGCTCTCCGGGCTGAGTTGGACGAGATGGAGAGGATTGAGAATGGGCCCAGAGCAGGTCCCAAGCCCAAAGGTGCCAAACCCGAAGAAGACCGGCGCAATGTGCTTGACGAGAAGCAGCGCCGGGCCAGCGAGGCCAAGTCCCTGAAGGCCAATGAAGCTCCCGCCACGTCCGCACCTGCAGATCCGGGCTTTATGGGCCTGACGGGAGGCAGCTCACAGAACTTCGGCGAGGTCGACAAGAATGGTGCCGAGATGCGCTTCCAAGCGATTGTCGCCGAGACGGCCAGGAAGCGCGAGGCCGACTTCGGCTTCGAGCTCGATGAGGATGACATACGTCAGATCGAAGAGGTGCTCCGCCCCAAGTACTGCGGCCCCCAAGGCCTCATCGGCCCGTGCCTCACGGCGAGCCCCACGAAGAAGTGAAGTGAGGTGATCTACAGTCTGTGAGGTGATCATCACAATATCAAAAACTGCATTTGACTTTGTATTGACTTTGAGCATTTGTCTTTTCGCGGGCTGTTCGCGGGCGATGCGTGCGTCTTCGCCGCCAGCATGCGCGCCAGTCTTCGTTCGCGTGGTCGCGTCGCGTCGGCCGGACGAGCCGGCAGCCGCGCGCTCGGGAACCGAACGGTCCCGGCGAGACCGAAGTCATGACCGAAGTGCCCGTTAGTGCCCGTGCTTGGATAGTGCGGTTCGTTGAGCAATACCTCGATATAAGGATTATCGTGTTTTTTAGCGCCCGGTTCGCGGTTATACTATTTGAGCATATCCATATCATATCGTCCGGAGCGAGCGTGAAATCTGAAAAGCATAACGAAGGGGGAGCGGTTCCGGAGGCGCGGAAAGGGCTCTCGATGGGTTGGTATTGCGATTTTCACTCCGTGCGGATTCGAACCGCAATGCCGCCCCCACACCGACAACCCCAACCTGGGGAATGTGGTGTCGGCACAGCATGAAAGCAAGTTGCCCTCGGGCATTCCTTTTTCCGGAGTGGTGGGGCATGGGGCAATCAATCTGACTGGGGCAATCAATGTGACTCAGAATCGTACTCAGAATCATCCACTCAATCGTACTCGGAATCACTCGATCTCCTCGATGGCGTGTGCGTCCTCGCTCACGATGTGCTTGAGCGCCGGCAGCCTCGAGCGCTCGGTGGCGGCCTCGACAACGAGATGTGCCAAGTGCTGGCAGCTGAGCGAGTGCAGCGTGGCGCTCTTGAGCCGGGGCGCGACGAGGCCGGCGCATCCGTCGATCGTCAGCTTGAGCAGCCTTGGGCAGTCCTTGCATGCAAACTCGAGCGCATCGTCCTCGAGAGCGGTGCAACCTGCGAAGATCAGCTGCTCGATCTGCGGCCCGCCTAGCGAGGGGCGGCACAGCCGCTCGCAGTGAGAGAGCTCGATGCGCTTGAGCGCTGGACCACGGACGATGGGCGACGCGAGCATCCCGCAGAGCGAGAGCGAGAGCCTTGAAAGCCGTGGGCAATGCATGCAGGCGTACGTCACGGCGCTATCCTGCAGCATCGAGCAGCCGCTCATGTTGAGGTCCGTGATGAGGGCGCCGTGGATGCGAGGCGAGCGTAGCGAGCCGCACAGGGCGAGCATGAGCGTGGAGAGGCGCGGGGACGTGTCGCATGCCGCGCTGACTGTCTCGTCAGCGAGGGCCTCGCATCGCGTGCCGATCAGGTGGGTGAGGCACGGCCCTCCCACTGACGGCGCGATCACCGCGTGGCCGGAGCGCGAGAAGTCGAGGTGACGAATCTTTGGGGCACTCGCGCAGGCAGCGCTGAGGAGTGCGTCGTTCATCGTGAGGATGTCGGAGACGTCGAGGGTCGTCAAGCTCGACTGGCGCGACGCGGCTGCAGGGGCGGTTGGCAGCGACGGCGGAAGCGACGGCGGCAACGTAATGTAGGTCGAGGACGGCGTCGTCATCAATGGCATTGTGATGCCTGCTGGCGGCGTCGAAGGCGGCGGCAACGGAAGCGGCGGCATGGCAGGCGAGAGCACAAGCGGGGAGCCAAGTGGGGAGCCCACGCCGGCATCTGTGCCACTATGGTTGCCGTTGCCGGCGCCAGCTCCACCTGCCAAACGTCCGCCGAATGGCAGCGTATGAGGCTCGAGCTGGCTCGTCAGCGACTCGCAGCCCGCAATGAGGAGAGTCGCGAGTTGCGGACACGCCTCACCTAGAGGGCGGAGCGCGCGGTCGTGGAGGCTCGTGCACTCGCACAGGTTGAGGCTGGTCAGGCTTGCGCCGCGCACCGGCGGCGTGCGCAGCGCCGTACAACGCCACAGGCTGAGCTCGGCGAGCTGCGGACTGCCCGCACAGAGGTCGTGCACAGCCTCGTCGGTGAGGTTTGCACAGATGGCGATCGTGCAGTGTTGGAGGTGCGGGAGCGTAAGCCGTGGCCGGCGCAGCAGCGCGTTGACCGTGACGCGCAGCCGTGTGAGCGTCGGCGCCGCCGCGGCGGTGAGCGCCTCGAGCCCAGCATCGGTGAGGAAGCCGCAGCCTCCGAGTTCGAGCTCGCGGAGCCTCGGAAGCAGCATCGTAGGCGCGTCCTCCCAGTCGGGCAGACGCAAGGAGGAGGTGTACGCGCACGTGCCCGAGAAGACGCCGCGTTGCAGCGACAGGTTCTCGAGTCGGCCGCCGTATTTCGGGTCGGCCGCCACCTCGAGGACCATCTCGAGCGCGTCGTCGTTGAGGCCCTCGAGCTGCAGGCAGCGCAGCGGGCCGAGGCGTCGCAGCGCGAGCGTTGCGAGTTCAGACACATCGAGCGGAAGCACACGCAGTGTCGCATCGCGCGAGCGGCGGCAGTCGCGGTAGGTTGTCACGATTGCGTCCAGGTGCCCACACACGGAGCGACACACGAGCCGTAGGAGCGAGCGGAGCTGCTGCGGATGCGCGACGTCGACGGTTTCGAGCTCAATGCCCATCTGGGAGAGCACGAGGGAGAGCAGGTCGGGGTCGTCCAGGATCATGTTTTCGTCGTTGGGGTTCCAAGAAGTGGGGGTCGGTCGGCGATCGGGAAGCCGACTTCGATGTCCGCCAAATTTGATGGCCGAAAAAACCCAAGCGCGTCACGAAAACAGACACGAAATCGGCAGGCACTCGATCGTACATGTAGCAGGGTGGTGGGCCCGGGAGTTCACGCTACTTGCCGACTCCCCTTTCCACGCCCCGGTTCACACCGGCATCGCCGAGGTTCCGTGTAGCAAAAAGACATAAAGACAACATGACGACCTGTACGGAGTAAGGCGCTGCTGCTTTGTTTGCCGTGACGTTGCGTATACCAGCTCATACTGTGCCCACACATCCCTCTACCCCTCTGGCAGGGGCACTAAGTGCACATGGACCTGCGACGGCGGCCTCACATACGATCTGAGTTCGCTCAAACCCCTTTTCCTTGACCCAGACACCACGGCCACGGACTCGGAAAGTAAAAATTACTTCTGGAGGACGTGCAACGAAGAGGCCTACAAGGAAGTGTGCTCGGCCACGACGTTGCCGAAAGCATCGTGGGCGGCCGTGCAGACGTGGGGCACCGGCCCGACCGACTGCGCCATCATCGGCGACACCACCCAAGGGACATGCTCGGTGATGGATCCAAGCAACCCGACCCAGGGCATGCAATGCAACTATCCCGGTGGTGACAAGGTGGGGAGCACACCGCGCGACGTCACCTTCGAGTGGAGTTGCGCCCAGACGGAGCAGCCTGCGCAGGTCGATGCGACCGGTGCTTCCTCATACGAGATCAAGATTGCGGGGCCCGCGGGCTGTGGCACGGGAGGCCCTGGCCCCGGGCCTGGGCCTGGGCCTGGGCCTGGGCCTGGCCCAAAACCGGCGTCGCCGCCGCCGTCACCTCACTCCCCGCCCAATACCCCCGGGCCTGGGCCTGGGCCTGGGCCTGGGCCTGGGCCTGGCCCAAAACCGGCGTCGCCACCCCCGTCACCCCCGCCACCCCCGCCGCCGTCGCCGCCTCACTCCCCGCCACCCCCCTCCCCCCCCGCCTCCCCTCCGGGCATCACCAATCCGCCGCCGCCGCCGCCGCCGCCCATCGTGTGCGAGACCGTGCCGTCCCTAGTGGCGCATGCGACGGGCTGCCTGTACGACTGCGGCGGGCACCGGTACGACCTGAGCTCGATGCTCGAGTGGTCCGGCGGCACCATGACCGCCCTGGATCAGCGTGGCGCCCAGTACCATTGGGCCTTGTGCGGCCAGATCTTGCCCGTGCAACACCTTCAAGGTCCCATCGGCCCGTGCAACGCCTCCCTCTCTGTGAACGACGTCGCGGCGGCGACACGCGTGGCTGGGCCGTATGACCTCGGACCGGATGGGCCGCCGGGTGCATGCGAAACCGTCGGCCTGTGGAAGGACACCCTCGGGTATCCGGTGCGTGAGACCCTCCCCCACACCTCTTCCCCACCCTAGCTGCCGCTCACCGCACCCCCGTCGTTCAGCACAACACGCCCACCCCTGTTCCCCCCGCCGCGCCTCGCCCTCCCCGTTCCCGCTCGCCCGCCCTCACCCCTCCGCACCTCCGCCCTTCGGATTCCCCACAGGCCGTCTGCTACCTACTCGAAGCTTCCCAGCCAGGCAACGGCATCAAATGCGACTTCAAGCCGTCGACGGTCTCACGAGGCTTCGTCGTCGAGTACCAATGTGCGGACAACTCGGTGCCGCCGGCGGTGCGCGACATTGGCAAGCTCTACGTCGCCTCGATGGCCGACCCCAATGCATGCGAGCTGCCGGCGCCCTATCCGTGGGTTCTGGTCCTGTCGTGTGCAGGATCGGGGGTGGGCCTGCTGTGCGTCCTGGTGCTCGGCTGCCTGTGGTACCGAAGCTGCAGCAAGCGCAATGGCGGGGGCGACAGCCGCCCACCGGCGCGCCGCGACGGCGATCGCGCCGTCCCGGGCAGCACGGGCAATCCGGGTAAGAAGCCTGCCAAGTGGATCACGGGTGCGGATGGGAGTTGCGTCAAATCGGAGGAGGATCTCAAGGAAGAGCTCCTCGCCCAGAGCCGCGCCGAGTACGGAGCAAGCAGCGGCGCGTGCAGCTCCAGGGCGGCGGCGGGCGGCGCTTCAGCGAGCACGAGCGCCGCGCCGAGCGCCGCGTCCTCTGGGAATAAGTATGGGGCCTACGCGCCGCCTAAGGATGACGACGACGACGGGCCGGCCGCGTACACGCCCACGACGGCGGATGGGCGTCCGGAGGAAGCTCCCACTGAGGACGTGGCCAAGGGTCTGGCGGCGGCGGCGCGCATCAACGGCCTCGAGGCGCTCATGACAGCGTCAGGGCTGCTCGAGAGGCTGCCCGCGGCCGGCAACTGGTGCGAGGAGCAAAAGTGGCAGTCGGTCGCTCACCTGCGATCTGGCGGCTCGCGCGCGGCCGAGGCCTTCGTCGCCGCGATGCGCCTCAAGCCCGATGGGCCGCGCGCGCGCCGGCTCAAGAAGGAGCTCAAGAAGGATGAGTTTGGGTGGGACGCGCATGCGGCGGCGGCGCGCGAGGCCTTCTGAGGCGCCGTGGCGGTGTGCGGCGGGCGACGGGCGGGGTGACCGTACACGTGGCACGTGTAGGCAGCGATATGGCATGGGCATAGGGACGCTGGTCCGACATTGGCACTCAGAGTTTCAGACGTGGCGCGACAAACGTGCATAACATCCGTCTTGCACGCTTGCACGCGGTTGCACCCGGACGCTGTCCGATCCACATGGCTGTCCGTCATGTCGCTCACGCTGAGTGGTGAGTGGTGGAGAGGTGTGTGTGTGTATGCGCGAGCGGCGCGCGCGCCGGTTTTGGCGATTTTGTTACCATCCGTAGGAAAGGACAAAAAGTTATCGGCTGAGATGGAGGGCAGCTTAGGCTTTTGGCTTTGGGACCCTCGCCTAACGTAAAACGAAAGTGGGCGTTGCCGCTCGTTTAAGACAATTCAGAATTCTTACTAGTCGAAGCGGAGGTTCGTAGCGTCCCGTGCTCCCCACGCCTCTCGAAGGCGCGCCATTGCGGCGTCTGAGAAGGCGTTGCCACCGATGTCGATTGTGGCGAGCACCCGATTCGTTTCCAGCATGGCGGCCAAGAGGTCCGCGCCCGCATCACTCAGCCCGTTGCCGGCGAGGTTGAGCCCCGTCAGCGTGCGGTTGGACGCGAGCGCCGTAGCTAGGTGTGCAGCCCCCTCGTCGCCCAAGCAGTTGTCGCCCAGATTGAGGCTCATTAGAACCGTGTTCAGGCGGAGCGCGCACGCGAGGTGCATAGCGCCCTCGGGGTCAACCTTACCGCCGGCCACGCGCCCACCGCGGCTCTCGTCATGCAGCTCCAGGTCTGGCAGGAAGTTGTTCTCTGGGCTCAATCGCTCTGCAGCACGTGCACCCCACGGGCGCTGCTCGCGCAGCCATTGTAGGGACGCCGAGAGCTCTTCGGAGATCGCGTGTGACGCAGCGGGGACGACAGGCACGAAAATTCCGTCTACAACCTTGACAGCTGTCGCATGCAGACGGCCGTAGTATGTGCCCGCCGGAAAGGTGATCACCTCCTCTGGAGACGGCTTCGCTGTCGCAGCCTCAGCTGAGGCTTCCATGAACGATGTTTCCTTGGCCGCTGCGTGCTGCTTCAGGGTGGCGGCCACCTCGGAGGTGCTCAACCCGGCGGAACGTGCCTCCCGAGCGTACTCGGCCATCGTCAGCCGTCCTGCAGCAAGGTCCGTGCGCAAGGCCAATGCCAAGGCCGCAGGCGCGCCGGCGGGCTTGAACTCGGTCTGGCTAAAGGCTGCCTGCATCCGCGCCCTGTCATCGTCCTCGGACGAAGCGCCCGAGGCTCGAGCAAGGTCGGCCGCGAGTTCCATGTTTCGCTCGCGATCAATTTCGTCACACCATTATGCGCTTGCCGCCATGGTGTGAATGTGTGAACGTTAACACGACAGACGCGACAACCGATGCTACGTGTGTGGAACTGGGTGTGGGGATGGACCCAATCAACTGAAAAATAGTAAACCACTCCCCTGACTTCCCTTTGGGTCAACCTGTTTCATTAGCGTGCTGATGTAGTTTTGGGTCATCTCTCTCTCTCATGCGACGAAGTGCCGCAGGCGCGCCTCGCGAACCTCCTTCAGCGGCACGTTGGCCGTGGGCGTTGGCGTGGGCTCGTCCTCTTCGGTCGACGCATCGTCCACCGCAACGGCCGCGGGCAGCGGGCCGGGCGCCACCGCCTCGTCTTCATCTGAAGACAGTTCGATAGGCGCGTCGACGCTCATGCCGTTTGCACAAGCCTCGCAGCCGCCTTTGTCCGTCAGATCCACCTCCACCGAGCGGCTTGCGATCCGAGGCTCTCGAGTGCATGCCGCGATCTGGCGCGAGAGCTCAAGCGCCATCGCGAGCTCCTCCTCCTCATCCGCCGCCGCGGCATGCGCTGCTCCCGTGGGCATCGCCGCCGACGCCGCCGCTCGCCGCTGTGCGTCACGCGCTGCCTCGTCGCGGCTTGCGGCGAGGGCAGCTTCTAGGTGCTCGTCCTCGCTCATTCCGAGCCCAGCTCCAGGGCCACCTCTACTGACGCCGCTACTGCTAGCGCCGCTGCCGCCGCCGCTACTGCCTCCGCCACTGCCTCCGCCGCCTCTGCCGCCTCTGCCGCTGCCTCCGATGGCCGCATCGCCTGAGGCGGATAGGACTGCCTCAAGGAGCGCCTGCTGCTGCGCCGCATGCTCGCGTGCGGATGCCTCGAGTACCTCACGCAGCATCGCCTCCTCATCGAGCGCCGGAAGGAGCGCCGGGTTGAATCCGCCGGCGCCGCCGCCACCGCCTCCTCCTCCGCCACCGCCACCTCCGCCGGCCGCGCTGTTCGAGGGGCCATCGGGCCCGTTGGCCAGCACTGGGCGCAGAGCCATCTCCACCGCAAGCCACTGCTCGACGCTGAGGGACGCCGCAGTGAAGAGGCCATCGGCCCCATTGACCCACGGAGAATCATCCGATGCCGCGGCCGCTAGAGCAACCGGTGCGATGGCTGCGTGGCCAGCGACGCCAGTGGCACTGCCACTGCCAGCAAGGCCAGCGGCGAGGCCGGCGGCGCCATTGGAGCCCCCGAGCCACCGAGCCATCGCAGAGGCACTTGCCTCCGTCGCAGCCGTCGCCTGTGCCGCCCGCTTGCCCGCAGCCTGCTTACCCGCCGCGGCAGCCGTCGTCAGCGCCGCCCCGGCTGCCACAGTGGCCGAGGCGCCCTGCTCGCCATCGCGCACCGAGACGATCTCAATCTCGCCAAGCTCGTATTGCATGCCCGAGGCCGCGGCGACCATGAGAAGGCGGCGCGACTGCGGCGGCACGCGAGCACTCGTGCAGTAGGCGCTCCACTTGGCTGGCCAGCGCACGCCGCGCTCCCCACGCGGCGGCGGCGGCGGCACGCCACGTGCGGCCTCGGCGGCACGGAGACGCTCCTTCTCCACTTGCCGCCTTCGGTAGTACGCGTCGGCCTCGTCCTTGAGGTTCGTCAACGGCCCCTCGACCCCGCGCGCCGCGCATGACTTGACGAACGCAGTCGCGCGGAGCATGAGCGCCGGCGCGGAGGGGGGTGCCCAATTGTAGCCGGCGATGAGAGTGAGCTCGTCCCCTGTGACCACGAGCGCGGCGGCCGTCTGCGAGATCCGATGCAGCCGCGTTGAGACGCGCGCGCCAGAGCCGCCGTCCATCAGCAGCGAGGCATTCTGCGGCAGCATCAGTAGCTGCTCGAGCTCCGCGGTGCACCCAAAGCTGCGCACGATCGGGCGCGCCACCACTGCGACGAGCGCACCGGCCATGGCCATGTGAAGCGCCTGCAACGCGAGCTGCGCACACCAGTCGAGCTGGAGGCGCGGCGCGGCCTCGTGCGGCGGATAACTTGAGATCGAATCGATGTGCACCCGCTCGGAAGCCCACAGCCGGACTGTGAAGGGTTGACGCGCCGTCGTCTCCGCGGCCGTTGGGTTATTGGACAGGCAGAGCGGCAGCACAACGTACGTCGCGTGCGCGTCGAGCGTGGCGACCCAGGTGCGCTCGCCACGGTCCGCCCCACGCAGGCCTCCGCCCACAAGCTGCGCCAGACGCGTGCCGTCCGCTGTCAGCCGGCCGACGAGCACGGAGAGGTCGCCCAGGCGGTATGACTTCTTACGGTCCGCACGGCACCACGAGCCCCGCTTGGTCGGCTGCAGCGCCATCACCATGAGTGTCGTCGGCCGCTCGTGCACGCGGATCGTGAGCACGGACGCGCAGAGCCGCTTCGAAGTCTTGCGGTCGGGCGGAAAGTGGTTGGGGTAGCTGCGCGCATGCCAGCCTCGGAAGGCGTAGCACACGTCCACGTGAGAGAAGCCCATCATGAACTTGGTGTAATCGATCCAAAAAGTGCCATCGTCGACACCGGTGCGCTCAAAGCCTGGGCCAGCAGCGCCGCCCGCGCCGCCCCCGTCGCTGCCGACGAGCTGTGACCACAAGTCTGACGAGTCCGACCACTCGCCATTCCACTCGGTGCAGCCGTGGGGATTGCGCACGCGCAGCAGCCGCACGCGCTCTCCCGTGCGCGTCGTCGCCTCGCGCACATCGAGGATCGAGTACGCGTGACCGCCCACCAGCCCCACCTCGCGCAAGTTCTGCTGCCCCTCGGCGTTGTTGGTGCCACACCCCATAGGCAGCTCAAGCGCTCGGTATGCGCGCAGCCGTGCCCACATGAGCTCCGAGTCGAAACGGTCGTCTCCGAGGTAGATCATCTCCGTAGGTGCACCCGTCAGGTCGAGCAGCGCCTCCGCCACCTGGCCGCCCGAGATGGCCTGGAAGGAGCCGTGCGCCTTGGCGTACGCCTTCTCGACGAAGCTAGCCCAGAGCTGCTGCGCGCCCGTGACCGAGGAGCAGCGGCAGAAGGCGAGCTTCGTGTCAAAGGCGAGCGCCTCGCGCCGGGGCTGCGAGGTCACCGGCAGCTGGTCGTCGATCCAGACGGAGCTCCACGCGCCGTCCAGGAAAAGGCGCACGCAGCACAGGCCGGCCGCGTTGCGCGCCGTGTCGGCCGCAAAGAGCCGCGCGATCAGGTCGTGCCGCTCCGCGACGACGGCGAGCGCACTCATGAACCAGCAGTCGCCCACACCGCCCTGGCGCAGATCCTCGGCACGGAAGCCGTAGTCAGAGACGATCCCCAGCTCAGGCGGCAGTCGAGCCCACGTGAGCTTCGCGGCCGATCCGCCACCGCGAAAGGCGACCTCGCCGCCGTCCGCCCAAGCAAAGAAGCTGCACCGGCGAAAAGGGCAGTGCCAGTACCTGCGGCCCTTGTTGGGCGTGTCCTTGGACACGATGGCGGCAGCGGCCGCAGCACCGCACCGGCACGTCGGAGGCGCGCCGGGCTCACGCGGCGGCGGAGGAGGAGGAGCGTCGGAAAGCGGCACCTCGTCCTTGCCCTTGATGGACAGCTGCGTGGCTGGGAAGTCCTCGTCGACAAACTGCTGTCCCGCAGCGGTGAGCCGGCACACCTCCTCCTCGTACTTTGCGCGATCTTCGTCCGGCAGCGCGCTGTCGTCGCCGACGAGCATCGTGCGCGCACTCGCGTCGGCGGCGAGCCGGGGGCGCTTGGCCGAGGGATGCATCGCCATCACGCCGCGCTCCGCGCGCCGTACCAGGCGTTCACACAACACACACTCGGGTAGCTCACTGAGCTCTTCCTCACTAAGAGGGGATGACCTCCACACGGTTGGCACAACGGAACAGGTCCCGG
>Ga0180442_102002_pt1 | contig 11455 bp, 8 predicted proteins | sample ChrtobMetP5_16mM_FD_119746 | JGI IMG/M metagenome (GOLD analysis project Ga0180442, IMG submission 119746) | Chrysochromulina tobin associated microbial communities from unialgal haptophyte culture, Seattle, Washington, USA - P5_16mM MetaG | ecosystem: Host-associated > Algae > Haptophytes >... | reverse complement strand
CGACTTGGGCCCCACCATGCACACGATGCACGTGGTCTGGCCGCCGATGGTCGATTCGGGCGCCTCGTCGTGCACACGGCCGGTGATGTTGCCCACGTCGGCGAGCGTCAGATGCCTCTCCGCATGCATCAAACCTGCAGCCAGTGCTGGGGCTGTTGGTGGCGCAGGCGCAGTGGGCGGCGGATGCACGGTAGTCGGGCCGCGCCCACCGCGCCCTCCGCGCCCCCCTCGCCCCCCTCGCCCGCCGCGGCCAGCGTTCTCTGCCACGGCCAGAGCCGTCGCGCGCTCCACCTCCGCCCTCTCCGCCACCGCCCTCTCCGCCTCCGCCCTCTCCGCCTCCTCCCTCTCCGCCTCCTCCCTCTCCGCCTCCGCCCTCTCTGCCTCCGCCCTCTCTGCCTCCGCCGCCGCAGCCGCCTCAGCCGCCGTAGCCGCGGCCACCTCCGCTGCGGCCGCCTCTGCTGCTGCGGTCGCCTCCACGTCCTCCTCAGCCTCAACGGCCTCCGATGTTTGTGCTGGTGCCGCCATCGCCACTTGCTCTGCCGCAGGCTCCTCGATCTTCTCTTCTGCCACCAACACCGCTTCCGTCGGCTCTGACTGCGACGCCGACAAGCCGGTGCCCGCCTCGCCTGCGGCTGTGGTCGCCGCTCTACCCTTCTTCGCCTTCTTCTTCGCCTTCTTGGACGCCTTTGCGGCCTCCGCTTCGGCTCTCGCTTCCTCTTCAGCGATCAGGCGTGCCATCATCGCGTCGGCGCGCGCCTGCTCGTCCTCGCGCGAGAGGCCGCCTCGAGCGCCGCCAGCCACGACGGACGTGACACCTGCACTGGACGCTGCTGCCGCGCATGATGAGGCGATGTGCTGAGTCGCAGCCACAAACCCAAGTTGGCACTGCGCCGAGGCATCGCCCTGGTCCGCAGCGAGCTTGAACAGTGCCGCGGCCCGCTTATCATCTTGGGCCACACCGCGTCCCTCACGGTGCATGTCCCCAAGTAAGCACTGCGCCACGGCAAGGCCCTGGTCCGCAGCGAGCTTGAACAGCGCCGCGGCCCGCTTATCATCTTGGGCCACACCACGTCCGTCAAGGTGCATGACTCCAAGTGCGCACTGCGCTGCAGCATCGCCCTGGTCCGCAGCGAGCTTTGTCAGCTCTGCGGCCCGCTTATCATCTTGGGCCACACCGCGTCCCTCACAGTGCATGCGTGCAAGTGCGCACTGAGCAAAGGCATCGCCCTGGTCCGCAGCGAGCTTGTACAGCGCCGCGGCCCGCTTATCATCTTGGGCCACACCGCGTCCCTCACGGTGCATGTCTCCAAGTGAGCACTGCGCCGGAGCATAGCCCTGGTCCGCAGCGAGCTTGTACAGTGCCGCAGCCCGCTTATAATCTTGGGCCACACCGCGTCCCTCATGGTGCATGGTTCCAAGTGAGTGCTGCGCCGCGGCATAGCCCTGGTCCGCAGCGAGCTTGAACAGTGCCGCAGCACGCTTATCATCTTGGGTCACTTCGCGCCCGTCACGGTGCATGTCACCAAGTGAGCACTGCGCCGCAGCATCGCCCTGGTCCGCAGCGAGCTTGAACAGCGCCGCAGCCCGCTTATCATCTTGGGCCACACCGAGTCCGTCACGGTGCAAGAGTCCAAGTAAGCACTGCGCCGCGGCATAGCCCTGGTCTGCAGCGAGCTTGAACAGCGCCGCAGCCCGCTTATCATCTTGGGCCACACCGCGTCCATAACGGTGCATGTCTCCAAGTGAGCACTGCGCCAGAGCATAGCCCTGGTCTGCAGCGAGCTTGAACAGCGCCGCAGCACGCTTATCATCTTGGGCCACACCGCGTCCGTCACGGTACATGAGTCCAAGTGAGCACTGCACCGCGGCATCGCCCTGGTCCACAGCGAGCTTGAACAGTGCCGCAGCCCGCATATCATCTTGGGCCACACCGCGTCCCTCACGGTGCAAGAGTCCAAGTGAGAACTGTGCCTTGGCATCGCCCTGGTCCGCAGCGAGCTTGTACAGCTCTGCGGCCCGCTTATCATCTTGGGCCACACCGCGTCCGTGACGGTGCATGAGTCCAAGTGAGAACTGTGCCTTGGCATCGCCCTGGTCCGCAGCGAGCTTGTACAGCTCTGCGGCCCGCTTATCATCTTGGGCCACACCGCGTCCGTCACTGTGCATGTCTCCAAGTAAGCACTGTGCCGCAGCATCGCCCTGGTCCGCAGCGAGCTTGAGCCTCTGCAGGTCGCTTATCATTTTGTCTAAATTTCCAAAATAGGAAACGCGAATTCCGCACAGGAATTCTCTTCGGCGGAATTATCTCCACAAGCAACACATATGAAGCATGAACCTCGTGTAGGAAACTGAAACTCTATGGACGACGGTCGACGAAACCGCGAGAGGGCGCGAGGTACGCTGGCGCCTCCCGCCTCGCGGCAACGGCTGACCTCCCTGTTCACGCTTCACCTCACTCTGAACCAAACTTCCAACACAATAACATCGCCGAACTCCAGGGACGACCTTTTCAACTGTGAGTTGGTGCGGGAGCACGCTCCGGCTCACACAGCCATCCAAACCGCCGACGCCCAGACCATCCTCAACGCCGCCAGCGCGCGCAGGGGTCACACAGCCGTTTCACACAGAGCTGTGGCCGAACACTTCTTGTACAATAGTAACATGGCGAAAGAGGTCCGTCGTTCCTTTGTGGTGCGAGTGATTCAAGAAGGGGTGCGAGACGCCTCGATCACGAGCCAGTACCGTGCGGACGAGTCCGGCGGATGGATCTGGGAGGCGTCGAATGTGTGCGAGGCGGCGATCGTCAAGCTTTGCACGGCCAAGGATTGGGAGGACATGCGCGTGCTGGAGCTCGGCTGTGGCACGGGGTGGCTCGCGCTGCGCGTTGCACGGCTCGGTGCGAGAGTCACGGCCACCGACCGTGGGTGCCGTGTTGCCGCGGCCACCCTCAACGTGCTTCGCAACCAGAAGCGCGCCTTCACGGCGGACGGCGAGCAGTCGCTACGCGTGGCGGTGGTGGCGCTCGACTGGGAGGAGGAGCGAGCCGCGGCGATGAGCGCGGACGCCGCCACCGCTTCCGAGGTCGACACAGGCGACGAGGGCGACGAGCTGCGCGGCAGATTCGATCTCGTCATCGGCTCGGACCTCATCTACAATCGCGAGATGCACGAGCCGTTGCTCGCGACTCTGCGCCGGCGTGCGCCCGACGGAACGCCGTGCGTGCTTTCGTGGGAGGAGCGCAAGCCGCACGAGGAGGCCGCCTTCCTCGCCCTCGCGCGCGAGCCTCGCTTCGGGTTTGCATGCGAGCTCGCGCATCAGACGACCTCGACCGTCAACGGCCGGCCCATCTATGCATACTGCCTTCGACGAGCCTCGTCGTTGCCCCCGTGTTCGGTCGTATCGCCGCGCCCGCATGTACCCGCACCGGTGGACAGTGCAACCTCGGCCTTCCACAGCTCATCCTTCCACAGTGCAACCTCGGCCTCGGAGAGTGCAACCTCGGCCTCGGAGAGTGCAACCTCGGCTTCGGAGAGTGCGACCTCGGCCTCGGAGAGTGCAACCTCGGCCTCGGAGAGTGCAACCTCGGCCTCGGAGAGTGCAACCTCGGCCTCGGTGCCGCCCTCTGCGTGCACATCCTCCTCATCCTCGGGCCTGCTGCAGCTGCCCACCGAGCTGCTGCGCGCTGTGTTGAGCCAGCTGCTGAGCCCCTCTGATGTGCTGCGCGCCGGGAGCGTGTGCGTCGCCCTGTGGAGTGAGAGCCGCGCGGATGAGCTGTGGAAGGGGCTGATGGAGCGCCGCTGGCCTGCATGGACACTGCTCACAACGGCGTCGGCGACGGAGCAGGAGGGAGTACTCGAGGGGGAGGCCAGTGCGAGTGGCTACGCGCAGCTAACGGAGGAGGACGAGGAGCAGCGGCAGCAGGACGAGGCGCAGGAGAAGGAGGAGGAGAGGGGCGAGGCCACCACGTTCACCACAGGCGCTGCCGCTGCCTCCTCCTTGTCCTCCGATGACTCCTCCTCGGCGTTCGCTCTGTACATCCGCCGGCATCGAAGCGAGGGCCTCACAGTACGAGCCAGCGCCGTCTTGGTGCTTAAAGGCACTGCGCACGACAGCTATGACGGCAACCGCACGCCGATGGACGTGGCGCTGTGCCGAGCGCCTCCAGGCGGCCTGTCGGCGCGCCTGGGAATCCCTTCGCATGGGCTGCTGGCCGAGGTGAGCTTCCACGTCGGCAGCTTGGCACTGATGAGCCTCTGATGGCCAATGATTGCGTCCCTCCTCAGGTGAGCTTCCACGCCGGCAGCTTGCACAACGAGCCCGTGCGTAAGACGTGGCTCGGCGAGGTCGTCTCCATGCGCTCGAGCTCTGTGACGTCGTCGGCGACGGCGAGGGCAGTGGCCGTCGAGTGGCGTGAGCACAGCCCGACCTTCGGTCATTGGGTCTACGAAGGCACGATCGCCGCGGATGGACGCTCCATAAGAGGCCGCTTCTGGCTCAACGTGCTCCCGCGCAAATGTGGCACCTTTGAGTTGCATGCGTGCGACCCGTCTGGTGCCGAGGGGCCGGTGCCTAGCCCGCAGGCCCTCGCGACCCGGGTGCTGCTGCGCTGGGCTCATAAGGCGGTGGCCAAGAAGGCGGCGCAGTCGGAGGTGCTCGCCGAGGCCGCGCTGCTCGGATGACGAGAGGTGTGGCGTACCAGCACGGGCACGACGGCCGCCACGCGCGTTGAGACGATTGCAACAAAGTACCTGCCGTCGCTTGACACACGCTAATAAATGAATATCCACCGCACCCTCCGCACACACACCGGCACACAAACACCTGCAAGAGCCAAGACTCACACGGAGAGGCAGGTGGCACGGCAGCTTTGAGTGCTGACGAGCGGAGTGACGCGCGTCCTCGAAAACTCGAATGCGTGAAGAGTGACGTTGAGTGTGTGTTGCGTGTGCTGCAATAGAGATCAAATTCCACAGTGGCCGTAGAATTCGCTGATGGGGGTGTCTCTCCCAAGATGCTGCAAGTGCTCGGCACGTGGCAGACACACGAGTCTCAGACCATCTCCTGGCCACTGTGGGAATTTGATCCTTGCTCATCTCCTGGCCATCTCAGACCATTTCAGACAATCTCCTGGCCCGGGCCCAGCTTCTTCGGCAGGCATGTGCTCGCGCACGGGCAATTGGGCACGTACGTGCGCGAGGCGTTGCTCTAGAGCAGCCAGCGCGTGATGCAGTCGGCGTGGAACGTGTGTCGGCACGCGAGCGTAATGACGAGGTCCTCTCATCAAGGTCGGCCAAGCACTATTTGAGAGGACACTCGTGGCCACCCTTGGTGGACTTACAGCTGGCCTGTGAGGAATGCTCGCGGCTGGAGCGCCATCGCCTCGCCTGCAGCATGGCTATCTGGTGTCGCGTCGTCCAATCGCCCACCTTGAGGCCGAGTAACTCAAAGCGGATGCAGCTCAAGAGTGCCGACAACACGAAGAGCGCCAGCGCGAGCCCTGTGAGGCCCTCGAGGAGCCCGGTGAGAAAGTGGCGGCTGAGTGGCACATTGGTGAGGCTTGTGAAGACTACGAGCTCTGAGAGGCCGTCTCGGAGGGAGTCGCCGAGCATGCCTGCGCGCTCCCGGGTGCCGTCCACCCGAGTTCCCGCGCGTGCGTTTTGTGGTTTCCCCCGATGACGACGCGTCATAACTCGATTCGTCAGAAGTCCGCTTTTGTGCTCGCCTCAGAGACGAGATGGCCGAGGTGAGAACCAATCTGGAGCCAATCACGACGTCAACGACTCTGACTCACGCGTCACGGCGGAATCGCCGTTGGGCTTCTTGAGTGCCTTCTTGAACGCCTTGTTGGTGGCGGCGCCGGCCGCGTCGCACGCCTCCCTGAGGCTCGCCACGAGCTCGGGCGCGAGGCCGTGCTTGGCCGCGAGCGCCATGTACCACTGCAGCAGCCGCTCGCGCTCGCCACGGCGCAGCCGCGCCGAGAGCCGGCAGCGCGAGGTGCTCGCCACGGCGCTCGAGGGCGCCGTCTCGAGCGCGCAGAGTTTCGTCACGTGCTCTTGCAGCCAGAGGGCGACGCGTGCGCCGATGGCGGCCGCGCTCACGCCGTGCTCGTCGCCCATCTTGCCGGTTTGGGCGATCGCGGCGAGGGCGGCCTGGTTCGTGCACGAGGCGATCAGCGCCACCTGTGGGGCACGTGCAGGCGCGCCGTGGTGAGCGCTTGCATGCGGGGCGCCAAACTCATGCGTGCTCGAGGCCATCGCTACCTGCCGCATGAGCGTCGTCGTCTTTCCAGCCGCAGCCTGCGCCGCGGGCAGCTTGAACGGACTCACGGTAGGGCAGTGTGCGTCCACGCCGAGCCTCGCGGGCGTCAGTTGGAAGCGTGTGAGTACTTCGCGCTGTCGTGGTGTGAGCGTTCCCCACAGGCGATGTGGAGCGGCCGTTGGCTCATCGTGGGGGGAGGTCGCGCCTGTCGCCGAGCGGTCGCCCCCTGGCAGCCAGCCGTACATGTAGAGGAAGGCGCCCGCGGAGAGGTCTCCGTATGAGAGCAGCACCTGTGGGGAAGCGAGGGCGCCGTGGTGAGCGCTTGCGTGCCGGTGAGCATATGCATGCTGCGACCTCCGTATCTGAGGGCACTCTGAGGCCAATGAGAGGCGCCATCAGAGGCCAATCAGAGGCGCCATCAGAGGCCAATGAGAGGCGACATCAGAGGCCAATGAGAGGCATCATCAGAGGCCATCAGCGGCCAATGAGAGGCCATCAGAGGGCACTCTGAGGCTAATGAGAGGTGCAATCAGAGGCCAATCAGAGGTGCAATCACCTCCTCGCCGGCCTCGATGGTGCGTGACGAAATCGCAATCACAATCGCAATCACCTCCTCGCCGGCCTCGATGGTGCGTGACGAGATCGCAATCACAATCGCAATCACCTCCTCGCCGGCCTCGATGGTGCGTGACGAGATCGCAATCACAATCGCAATCACCTCCTCGCCGGCCTCGATGGTGCGTGACGAAATCGCAATCACAATCGCAATCACCTCCTCGCCGGCCTCGATGGTGCGTGACGAAATCGCAATCACAATCGCAATCACCTCCTCGCCGGCCTCGATGGTGCGTGACGAGATCGCTGCGACGCACGGGGCCTGCTCGGGCGCGCTTGCTGACGCCGCGAGGTTCGAGAGCTCAATCGTCGCGTTGTGCTCTCCCGAGGGCATGCCGTTGATCAGGTCGAATAAGGGCACGAGACCCACGCCCGCGATCAGACGCGTCGCGACGAGGCCGATGGCATGTGTGAACGCCGCACGTACGTCTGCATCGTTCACACGCGGCGCAACACCGAAGAGGCTCGCGAGAGGGGCTGAGAGGGCGGCGAGGTCGCGCGTATCGAGCGCCACGAGCGCGCCAATCGACGTGTCGAGCAGCAGCTCCGCGGCCGCGCCCTCCCCAAGCGACGCCCACAGCGACGGCGGCGCGGCGTCGCGCGCGCTCGGAAGTGACTTGAGGTATGGAGACCATGTCGAGTTACGTCCGTCGAGGAGCTCGAGCGTGAGCAGCACGATGGTCTCGAGCCGGCCCGGATCAGACGCATCCACCAGCGGCGTCGTCCACGCGCCCACACGGCGCAGCGCCGTCGCCGCCAGCTCAACCTGTCGGATCCGCGCGGCCGTCAGCGCCGGATTCCCCACATGCAAGCACGACGATCGAGCCACCCCCATGATGAAATGGCCCTTTTCGACGCGCCGGGTGGCGACGAGCTTCACGTTGGCCGCGTCGCCGCCAAAGGCCATGTAGCTCGACAGGTACAGCAGCGGCGGCGACTCGGCATGCCGCACGAGCGCCGGCGACGGCCCGCCGCGATCGAGCCATTCCTTGAGCGGACCGATGGCCGACAAGCGGTCCGCATCGGCGCTCGACGTGCCATGGGCGTCGTCATGGGCGTCCGTCTTCTCCGGAGGACTGCAGTCCGAAGAGGGCTGTCGGATGAAGGCCGAAGAATGCAGCCTGAAGTATTCGCCAAAGCCCTCGTCGTCGAGCTGCTGCACTGATGATGCGACCGTGAAGCCGTCGTCCTCGACCTTCGGGCTCAGCTCCTCGGACGGCTCTGCTGGGCTCGACCCCTTGGGAGTCTCGACCACCTTCGCCTCCGCTGGGAGCACACTCACCAGCATGCCGCGTAGTCGTGCCTGCACTCGCACCACGGCCTTGTGCAGGATCTCACAACCCTCCTTGGAGAGCTCCGAGCCGAGTGTCTGTAGATGGGATGCAGCCTCGTTGAGACGCTCGAGCCTATCAGCGCCGAGCTTGCTGGCGTTCGCTTGCCACGCGTAGTAGATCGCGACGCCGACGCCGACAGCCGCAGTCGCTGCCGCCGCCGCACTGACCCTGAAGCTGAACATGATTCCGATTATCCGGGGATACCCCCATTCTCCAAGGCAAACTTCATTACGCAAACTTGGAAGTAGGTGCGTGATGGCATCACTTTTGCGCCACCTTGTTGGGGACGCCGCAAAAGGGTCGTGCGATCGTTGCAGCTTTGATAACGCGGTAAGGACACGCGACCACCGCGCGTTAAAACACCGAGATCTTCTCTAAACGCGAGGCGAGTCTCACCTTCTCGCCCTCTAGCCGGGCCGGGAGCGTTCGACGCGCGCCGCCCTGCGGGCATGCTTGGTTCGTACCACCGCACGACAGAGTGGTCGCTGTGTGAGACACTGGCCGGCCGGAGCTTGTGGCGCCTGCTGTTCGTGCCCGCAGTCCGAGTGAGGCTCCCTCACTTGGCGTGAGGGTGCTGGAGCACGTACCTGCGAGGGCGAACAGATGGCAGTCAACATCAACAGTCCTCGCGCGCGCCTCCGACCGTGCGGGCAGGCGGGCTCGGCAGGGCGCCAAGCCCCGCCAGAGTCGTCCTTCCACAGCGCCACAGTCGCCGGAGAGTGCAGCGCAGCGCGTGCGCGAGCGCGAGGCGCACTTGATCGCGTCAGCGGTGGAGACAATCTTCTCCGCATCGGCATCAGGGATCTCGATCGCAAACTCGTCCTCGAAGGACATGACGACCTCGACTGCGTCCAGGCTGTCCAGGCCGAGGTCATTCATGAAGTGTGACGTCGCGGTCACCTGAGAGCGCCAGCAGACAGGAGCATATGTCAGCGCCGCGCGCGCGCGCTCGGGCAGCCGCTGCGAGCTTCGCCGACATGCACTGCCGCGCACCTTGGTCGGGTCCACCTTCTGGAAGTTCTTCAGGCAGCCCAGAACGCGGTCAGTGACGTCTGCCTCGTCCAGGAATGCGGCCGCCCCCATGCCGCGGCGCTGCTGCAGCGCCGGAAGCACGGGGCGCAGCGCCTGCACGCGCGCGAGTGCCGGCGTGGGGCGCGAGAGCAGCACAGAGCTCGCGCGCGACAGCGCAGGCGCCATAGCGAGTCGCGAAACTGCGCGTCGAAGCATTGCAGAGCGGAGTAGTCGTGTGAATTGGCTGTTAATTCTCGGCAGCACTCCCATGCACGCCCCAACTGTTAAGCGGCCGTGAACCACCGCGTGGAGACAGACAGCGGAGCCATCCCCGGCCAGGGGGGAAGGGGTATGCGGGGAGACGTCTCCCGGCCGTTTGGGATATTGGGCTATGTCAGGAGATCTGCTGCTCGAGGCTCGAGGCCCAAGGGGGATTCTCGAGGCCCAAGGGGGATTCTCGAATCCACTCGATGCGCATCTTGACTAATCCCAACGGGAGATACATAGGGGCAGACTGAGTGCCACTCGGCACCTGTGCAGCTCTTGGGGAGATTTCGAAGCGCTATGGTGCGCACGATGTCGGTCTCTCTGACGAGAGCTAAGTGTTGCAGGGGCCCAAGTGCTCGCACCCTCGTCCTTCTTTTCCTCATGGGCCAGCCGCGTCTGGCCATGGCTCTCCCCGTGGTCGCGAGAAGTCCTTCGCGCGCGATTACCGGGCTCCGGTGGCATGCCAATTTTTCAGGGTGACTTTTGCGACCCGTTCCCGATCAATGTTAAGATCAATGGGCCCACCCGCGGTCGACGCAGTACCGGCAAGTAGAATCCGCCGAGACCACACATGTCCGTCGCAGGCACTCGGGGGCCGCGCGGCAATGGTCGCCCAGGATTTGCCGACCCAGTTGAGGCTGTAGCGATCGGAGGCGGCGACAGCGGCTTCGGCCTACATGTACAGCGCACAGCGCAACAGTACGTACCACTGCCCATGGTGAATGCTAGCGCGGTCGTTGGTGCAATGTTGGTGGACCTTTTGGTCGTCGCTGGTGGCATCCCGGTTCTCGGCGTCCCTCCAAGACATGATGTTCGACGGCGCCGGAGGTGCGTCAACGTCGACGCTCGAGCAGCGGCTCGATGGCTGGGACGACTCCCTCGTGGGCGCGTACAGCAGCACTGATAAGGAGTCGAGGGATTGGCGGAAACTTATTGCGGGTGCAGGAGGTCACGAAGCAGTCGTCCAATCATTCAAGCAGGTCCCAAAGTCCACCGTCAACAACCCTGAGTCCCTCCTGCTCTGGCTGGCCAAGTACTTCGGCATCTTGGATGACAAGATCATGTTCATGGTGCTCACCGTGGCCTACTTCAATATCTCGGGGGGGCCTAGGGGGTCCCACCGTCGAGATCGAGACCGACATGTTTGGAGGGCTGCACTACCTTCACGGTACCCACATGCGTGGATGGATCTTCGTCTACATGTACCACCTCCTCAAACACCCACAGTGCCTCAATGCAGGAGTGACTTGCACCAAGGCCATGGCCAAGGCCATGGCCTTGGTTGCATTCTTGACATGCGGACCATTGGTCTGGCGTCGCATCTGCCGTAATGTAAGAGCTGCTGCCAGCCTCACTCTCCTTGTCCACATCACAAGTGAAGCCACTTGGAGACGCGACAGAAAGGAAGTGAGCCGTGGAGCAGTTGGCGCAGGCGCAGTTGGCCCAGTTGGCGCAGGCGCAGTTGGAGCAGTTGGCGCAGGCGCAGTTGGCCCAGTTGGCGCAGGCACGCCACGCGCACACGCACACGGGCAGGTGTGGAACATATCCGCTGGGATAGTGCAATCCCGGGAGGGGGCGGAATACAGCGTATCCGACGCACTGAAGTGCATGCGCGATGACAATGTATCAGGCCACGTCGTGAGCAACGAAGAATGTGCATCGCTTGCTGCCGCACTGGCACAGTGACGGGTCAAGGACTCTGTCCCCCACAACACCTTAGCTAAGGCCATTGCCCCGCTACAGACTGTAGCTGACAGGTGCTTCAGGATGGGTAAGGAGCTTCATTTGATGTTGATAGGCTGCAACACCATCAAGGCAGTCCCTCCCTGAAGAGGGCGATCCCGGCGAATGCGCAGGGAGTGGTCACAGTGCTGTGCACCTCGGAGGTGTGGCCATCCGACTGCTCCACCATGCTGTATGGTGCTCTGGCCAGAACCAAGGATTTGAACAGCTTCAGAGCACAAACATGT
>Ga0180442_101999_pt1 | contig 11476 bp, 8 predicted proteins | sample ChrtobMetP5_16mM_FD_119746 | JGI IMG/M metagenome (GOLD analysis project Ga0180442, IMG submission 119746) | Chrysochromulina tobin associated microbial communities from unialgal haptophyte culture, Seattle, Washington, USA - P5_16mM MetaG | ecosystem: Host-associated > Algae > Haptophytes >... | reverse complement strand
TGCAAACTGCAAAAGGCACGCGATTGAAGGAATGCGTCCTGCACTCGGCCACCCGCGCGAAGCAGGGCCTTGCATTGCGAGGCAGAAAGGAGCTCGAGATAGTGCAACGGCGACGTATGGTCGTGTGTGCGGCGAAGCCAACGGCAGACAGTAGGGTAGCCAGCCGACACTTGTATGGCTGTCGGAGCACCGTCCAGCTCTCGAGTGGCACCATGCAAACACAGCTCCTGCACGTTGCTTAGATGGCCTTGACGTGCCGCTAAGAAAAGCGGCGTATTGCCGAAGCCATCTGTTTGGTCGATGTCGGCGCCCGCTTGCAGAAGGAACCGCATGCAGCGGACATAGTTGCGCTCTGAGTCGGCATGATCGCGGGGTTGACAAGCAGCGTCATGCAAGGGCATTGATCCATCTGCCGCTGCCGCTACCAGGCTAGCCGCCGCCCCGAGCTCATGCAGCGCATGCAAGCAGCTCACGTGGCCTTCCATAGCAGCGTCATGCGCGGGCAACCTTCCATTTGCATCCGCCGACGACAGGCTGGCCGCCGCCCCGAGCTCATGCAGCGCATGCAAGCAGCTCACGTGGCCTTTTATTGCAGCGCCATGCGCGGGCGTCCCTCCATCTGCAGCCACCGCCGACAGGCTAGCCGCCGCCCCGAGCTCATGCAGCGCATGCAAGCAGCTCACGTGGCCTTTTATTGCAGCTGTATGCGCGGGCGTCCCTCCTCCTGCAGCCGCCGCCGCCGACAGGCTGGCCCCCGCCCCAAGCTCATGCAGCGCATGCAAGCAGCTCGCGTGGCCTTTCAGAGCAGCCTCATGCGCGGGCGTCCCTCCATTTGCATCCGCAACCGACAGGCTAGCCGCCGCCCCGAGCTCATGCAGCGCATGCAAGCAGCTCGCGTGGCCTCCCAGAGCAGCGTCATGCGCGGGCGTCCCTCCATTTGCATCCGTCGCCGACAGGCTGGCCCCCGCCCCAAGCTCATGCAGCGCATGCAAGCAGCTCGCGTGGCCTTCCAGAGCAGCCTCATGCGCGGGCGTCCTTCCATTTGCATCCGCAACCGACAGGCTAGTCCCCGCCCCAAGCTCATGCATCGCATGCAAGCAGCTCACGTGGCCTCCCAGAGCAGCATCATGCGCGGGTGTCCTTCCATCTGCATCCGTCGCCGACACGCTAGTCCCCGCCCCGAGCTCATGCAGCGCATGCAAGCAGCTCGCGTGGCCTTCCATAGCAGCCTCATGAGCGGGCGTCCCTCCTTCTGCATCCGCCGCCGAAAGGCTGGCCCCCGCCCCGAGCTCATGCAGCGCATGCAAGCAGCTCGCGTGGCCTCCCAGAGCAGCGAGATGCGCGGGCGTCCTTCCATCTGCAGCCGTCGCCGACAGGCTGGCCGCCGCCCCGAGCTCATGCAGCGCATGCAAGCAGCTCTCATGGCCTTCCATAGCAGCGAAATGCGCGGGCGTCCCTCCATCTGCAGCCGCCGCCGACAGGCTAGCCCCCGCCCCGAGCTCATGCAGCGCATGCAAGCAGCTCACGTGGCCTTTCAGAGCAGCGTCATGCGCGGGCGTCCCTCCATCTGCAGCCGCCGCCAACAGGCTGGCCGCCGCCCCGAGCTCATGCAGCGCATGCAAGCAGCTCACGTGGCCTCCAATAGCAGCCTCATGCGCGGGCGTCCTTCCATCTGCAGCCGTCGCCGACAGGCTGGCCGCCGCCCCGAGCTCATGCAGCGCATGCAAGCAGCTCACGTGGCATCGCATTGCAGCCCAGATTGCGGGCGTCTTTCCATTTGCATCCGCAACCGACAGGCTAGCCCCCGCCCCAAGCTCATGCAGAGCATGCAAGCAGCTCTTGTGGCCGTGCGAAGCAGCGTCGTGCGCGGGCGTCTTTCCATCTGCATCAGCCGCCGACAGGCTAGCCGCCGCCCCGAGCTCATGCAGCGCAAGCAAAAAGCTCGCGTGGCCTTCCATAGCAGCGATGTGCGCGGGCGTCCTTCCATCTGCACCCACCGCCATGAGGTTGACAAGCGCCAGACCGCGAAGACTGTCGCCATCTCCTTGAAATGCAGCATTGTGTGCAGGACCCAGCACATCTTCCATGGCTCTGAGGAGTGGCCTGGTAGTGCGTGCCGCTTTCGTCACGCCGTCAGCGCGCCTGGGCACCGCTTTGTGAGGTCGATTGCTGACCTGAGGAGGGAGGATGCCTTTTAAGGACAGGGCGCCGTATAGGTAAATCGGAGAGGATGCGCATGGATGCGTAGCCGCTGGTGTACGCGGCTTGACCTGCCCGTCTATGGCCACGGGGAAGTAATTATTTCATGCATTGTGCATGCGCCCGGGACAGAAGTGGGCCGTAGGAGGTGCGTGGTTGCCGGGCAAACTCCATGGGAAACTCGAGACAAAAGGGGTGAACGGGCCGCGAAAAGTACTCGGCGCGTACAGCACATCCTGCGCAGGCGAGGCCGGCGGTATCAGCAACGCAAGTTCTGTGGTTTTCATATTACCGGTCCCGCAGCGCGGCCGGGCACAGCAAGTTCGGTGGACTCATACCGGTCCCTCAGAGCGGCCGGGCACAGCAAGTTCGGTGGACTCATACCGGTCCCTCAGAGCGGCCGGGCACAGCAAGTTCGGTGGTTCCATTACCGCGCGGCGTCGACTATCGCCTCTCAGCGTACGAAACGCTTGACGGTGATGACGGCACCGGCGACAGTGAGTGAGGCCCAGGTGGCAGCGTACACGATGTGCGTGTGCGGCTCCACGTAGAAGCTCATCAGTGAGCTGAGCGGGCGCACGCGTGGCCACGTCCTGTGAACGCTCGACGCGGCGCGACCATCAGAGGCGTCGGAGCCCTCGGCCGCGGCCATGACGAGGATCGGGCTACTGCCGCTGCTGCGGGCGAGCGAGGCGAGGTCGAGCCAGACGTAACGGCCGGCGGCGGGATCGTTGTGCCCGTACTTGTTCTCGCGGTCGCCCTGCTTGAGCACACCTTCGATGCGCTGCTGCCCCGTCGGCTGGTCGATGGCGGCCGTCGCGTCACGCGGCACCCAGCCGCGATTGACGAGCACGCGCGAGCCGTCCGCGCACGCGAGCGGCGTGACCACGTCCCATCCCGATTGTGCCGGCGCGCCGGCTGGCGAGTTGCCCTTGTCGGAGCCCGGCGGCGCCGAGCGCGGGCCGAGCAGCACCTGCCGCGCGTGGTCGAACGTGCCCTCGACGCTCACCCGCGTGTACTCATCGCCGGCACTGATGCCCGCGGACAGCTCGGGGTAGACCTCGCGCAGCGGACGCGGCGCAGCCTGCAGCGCCGTCTTGCGATCCTCGACCATCTGCACCTTGTCGCCATACCTCTTGACCTGCCAGCCGCACAGGCACGCGGTCGTGCCGCACAGCCCAGAGAAGAGGGCGGCGCCGAGGCGCCGGAGCGTGGTACTTTCTGCAGAGGCTGACGAAGACGCCACCGATGCTGAGCTGAGGCGACGCTCCGTCAGCACGTGCCGCGAGAGCACCGAGCGCCGAGCGCCGCGAAGCATCGTGAGAAAAGACATTTCGTCTAGAGAACTTTCCGAGACTTCGCAAGACGATTGTGGAGAGCAGCACAGCATGCCTCCCAGGAGCCGCCCGCGGCAACGCGTGCGCTCGAGGCGGTGATCGCCTCACGGTCGACGGAGCCCTCCGGATGCGTGGAGCGATGCGACCACTCCGCGCGCAGACAGCGCGCGCGCTCTCTACGCAGCCAGCGATCGCGTGGAAGTCGCTCGGCTTCAACTTCACGCAGACCCGCTCGATGATCAAGCACAACTGGGCCGATGGCTCGTGGGACGAGGGCCACCTGCAGCAGGACTTCAACCTGAACATTCACGCTCTGTCGAATGTAATGCACTACGGCCAGGCCATCTTCGAAGGCCTCAAGGCCTTTCACTGCAAGGACGGCAAGGTGCGCGTCTTCAACTCCGGCGCGAACGCGGCGCGCCTGCGCAGCGGCTGCGAGCGGCTGTACATGCCCACCGTCGAGCGGGCCATGTTCGACGACGCGGTCGACCGCGTCATAAAGGACAACGTCGACTACGTGCCGCCGTACGGCTCGGGCGGCTCCATGTACCTACGGCCTTTCCTCTTCGGCCACGGCGCCAAGCTCGGCCTCGGCCCGGCGCCCGAGTACGCCTTCTGCGTGGTGGCAAGCCCGGTGGGCGCGTACTACAAGGGCGGTCTGGAAGCGATCGATGCGCTCGTGGTGGACGGCTTCGACCGCGCCGCGCCGCGCGGCGTGGGCTCGATCAAGGCGGCGGGCAACTACGCACCCGACGTCTCGCCCTCGGCGGAGGCGAAGAAGAAGGGCTACCCGGTCTGCCTCTACCTCGATGCCGCGACCAACCAGTACGTCGAGGAGTTCTCTACGTCCAACTTTCTCGGAGTGACGGAGAAGGGCGTGCTGGTGACGCCCACGTCGAGCTCGATCCTGCCCTCTTGCACCAAGGGTGTGTTGCTTCAGCAGGCCCGCGACATGGGGATCCCGGTCGAGGAGCGTCCGGTCGCGTGGGAGGAGGTGTGCTGATGACCGCTGATGACCGCTGATGACCGCTGATGGCCGCTGATGGCCGCTGATGACCGATTGATGGCCGATTGATGACGTGGGAGGAGGTGTGCTGATGACCGCTGAGGACCGCTTGATGACGCGGATGGCCTCAGGTGCCCTCGCTTCGTGAGGTGGCCGCGTGCGGCACTGCGGTGGTAGTGACGCCGATCAAGACGATCACGCGCGCGGGCAAAGTGCATCAGTTCAAGAGCTATGCCACCATCGAGCGCCTGTACAACGCGGTGACGAAGCTGCAGATGGGTGAAGCGCCAGACCCACACGGGTATACGCGCGTCGTGTGCGAGCGCCGTCATGAGAGCTCATGAGCATTAGCATGCATGTGCGCTGGAGGAATGCATGCTCAATGCTCGTGCTGCAGCTGTAGCTGCTGTGCGTGTCGTCTACGCGCGCCGTCGTGAGCGACAAGGAGCCCTAGCACGCGGCGGCTTGATGAGGGAGGTAATCACAAGGAGCCCTAGACACGCGGCGGCTTCGGCTTCGTGAGCATTCGCGGAGTGGCCCAATCTCGATGGGAGCTCGTGGGATGTTCCTAAAGGACAAGCGGCTGAGGTACACACGCTCCCGCCAAGGACCGCTCTTTTGCGGAGCGGTTCACCTGCGCTCGGAGTGGCGTAGGCTTCTGTGGTGAACGGCGACCAAATTAGCGGCGCACATGTTGCTGCGTGATCGAGCTGCGCTTATTTTACGAGGTGCTGATGGAACGGTGTAAATGAATGAATTAATTCCCCCCCCACCTGGTAACCACTCTGTGGACCCATCAAGTTGACTTGACTTAAATTGACGTGACTTGACTTTCAACTTCTGACGTTTTCATTTGACGAATCTTTGAAATTCGATGCAGCACAGCGAGATCGACGCGCTGCGGCTCGCGATCTGCGTGACGTTGCTCTGCGCTGCGGCCGCTTCGGAATTGTGCACGGAGCTGGGTCTCGCCTACTTGCCCGCAGCGGCACTTCCGGTCTCACTGTTCGTGCTGCTGCCCATTCGTGCCCTGCTTTCCACTTGGCCCAATGTCGTCACGTTACTTCGCATCGCGGTGGCTGCGACCTGCGTGCTCTATCCTGTGGAATCGGGCAGCGTGCGATGCCTGGCCGGGCTCCTCTTTGTGCTCCTCGACTTTGCGGATGGGGCTCTGGCGCGACGTCTCAATCAGGCGAGCGCAGTTGGCAGCCTTCTGGACGAGGAAGCAGATGCCTTCGGCACGTTGGTGGCATCTGCGGAGCTCATACGCCTCGGCCTAGCGCCGCGCTGGCTCGCGGTGCACCAAGGCTGCGCGCACTACCTCTTCGTAGTCCTCATGCGCGCGCTCTGCCCAGGCTTCGAGTGGCACATGCCATTCGCCCGGACGGCGGAGGGCATCATGGGCGTCTGCCTCGTCGGCGCGAGCATCGCCCACGCCGCCCACGCCCCTGGCTGGTTGAGCTACAGCATGGGGCTTGCCGGCTGCTCTATCAACGCAGCCTCCTTTGGGCTCTCGTACGCCTTGATGGCGCGCGAGGTCCTCCGCCGCCGCCTCGCCGCAGCGCCCCGGTTCGTCTTGGCAACGGTTGGGCCTCTTCACAGCACGAGCGGTGGTTACATCTTCGAGAGGCTCATGTACGAGGGCCTCTCGAGGTCGTGCGCGAGCTCGATTCGAAATCGACCGCTGTGGAAGCTCGAGCCCGAGCTGTGGGAGCTCGCGTACGAGCACGAGATCTTCATCTCGAGGGCCGCGTTGACGAACCCGACCGAGCACGAGATCTTCATCTCGAGGGCTGCGTTGACGAACCCGACGAACCGGACAGCCTACTCGCCGCCGCCCACGAGCCCCCGAGGTAGTGACGACCGGAGCCTGATCAGCCGCGAGGAGGCGGCGGCGAGATTCGGGGCGCTCCCCCCCGGCTCGGTCGTAGTGATGGACGGTCTCGCACTGCTCCAGGTGCTTGCTTTTTGAGGGCCTCTGATGGCCTTGCTGGTGGCTCCGTGTGCTTGCCTTTTGAGGGCCGCTCAGATGGCCATCGAGTCCCATCGAGTGCCCTCGACATTGCCACGGACGATCGATTGATATGATGACGATCGCCACTGGTAGCAACTGATCGCCACTGATCGCCTCGCGCGTCACTTCACAGCTCGTGGCGCCCGTCGAGGCGAGGCCCGCGCATGAGGTGACCCTCGTCGCAATGGAGCACTACCCGTTCAGTTGGGAGTGCGATGTGTCCGAGGCCACCCGCCAGCTCTGTTTCGAGCAGGTATGACCACTGATGAGAGCTGATGGCCACTGATGAGAGCTGATTACCACTGATGACCACTGATGACCACTGATGAGATCTGCTCGCATCTGATTGCGCCTCGGATCGCATGTCGGATGGCCTCTCTGATGGCCTTTCTGATCGCCTCTCTCGATCAGGAGAAAGCAGTGCTCACGCGATGCCACGCCATCCTCGCGGCGGGCGAGATGACACGCTCGACGCTCGTTCGGACCTTCCCTACCCTTGAGCCTACGCTTATCTCCATCATACGCCCACCGATCCGCTTCGACACCTCCGCCACCGGCGTGGATGTGGACATCGACGCGCTCACCGACGCGCAGCTCGACGCCGCCGATACAGCGCTTGGCGCGCCCGCCGCCGCCGCCGCTACCGCCGCCGCAGTCGACGGGGCTCCAGACGAGTTCTCGCTGCCTTCGCCACCAGCGCCGCCACCGAGTCGAGATGAGTCTGTGGATTCCGTGGATTCCGACGCACTCACCGACGCGCTCACCGATGCAGCGCAGGCAGAGGCCGCCGATACAGCGCTCGATACAGCGCTCGACACAGCGCTCGACACAGCGCTCGATACAGCGCTCGTGACGCCTGTGGAAGAGGAGGACTCGCTGCCGTTGCCGCCTGCGCCGCCACCCAGCCGCAGCGTTAGCCGCAGCGAGCCTCGGAACGTCGCGTCGCTGCAGCTGCTCGTCGTAGCCCACGCGATCCCGCGCAAGAGCCTCGGCGTCGTCCTCCGCGCGCTCGGCGCGGCGCGTGGCCACGGGCTCAAGCACTGGACGCTGCGGATCGTGGGCAGCGTAACGGCCGACGCGGCGCATGCCGCCGAGCTCAACACGACGCGGATCGCGCTCGGGCTGCATAGCTCTCAGGTCGAGTGGCTCGGTGACGTGGACGAGGCGCGGCTCGCGATGTTGTATAGGGAGGCGAGCGTCGTCTTTGTCTCGGCACACTGTGAGCACTTTTGCAATCCCGCTCAGGAGGCTGCCTTTTTTGGAGTGCCCGTGCTCGCGTTCGACGTGGGCGAGCACGCGAACTTTGGAGATCTCGCACCCGTCGCCGACGAGAGGGCATTCACAGCCGACGAGAGGGCATTCACAGCCGACGAGAGGGCATTCACAGCCGAGATCGAGCGACTGTTAAGAGAGCCCGCCCGACTCGACGCGATGCGCCGAGCCGCCCGCGCGAGCGCCGCGGCTATTCACGAGCAGCTGCGCTCCACCGCCAAGGCGTCTCTCACCGAGGAGGAGGAGCCGCTCGACACGGCGCTGCCCCCGCGGGCGGTGCTGCACCTCGCCATGGGCCGACGTGCGGCCGCCGAGCGCTTGGATGCACGGGCGCGCTGGAGGGACCATCTTCGGTGGAGCCGCGGCCCGGTACTCCTCGGTGTGAGCGTGCAGATCGCGCTGCTCGTCTTCGTTCGGATTCGGTCCGAGGCGAGCGCGCTGGATGTCCTAATTAGGCAACGCTCCGACGCCGGCGCGCTCGACGTAGCGCTCGATGCAGACGCTGTGCTGGGCGCTCTGGTGGTCACCAACGGCACGCGCCAGTGCCCGAGCGCCGTCCTGGGCGCCGTCCTGAGCGCCGCGCACGCGATCGCCGTCGCCGCACTCCCAGCCACCTTGACGTTTGGCATGCATGCATTCACTCCCAATATGTGCATGCATTCACTCCCAGCCGCCTTCGCGTTTGGTGTGCCGCTCGCGTCGAGTCTATGGATCTGGCTCCCTTGGCGCCTCACGCAGCGTCCACCGTTGCACGCACGCCCATGGGCTGTGAGTGCACTGTGCATCGGCTCGGCGCTTTCGGTGGTCGCCACGTGCACACTGCACGCTTGCCTCGCCTCCGCTGCTACAACTGGCAGCGGCTCGTCGGACGTTGGCGTGCCCGCCTCTATGTGCATGCATTCGCTCTCTCTGTGGACTCGAAACCTGATCAACTTGAGCACGATCGTCGTGGCAGGGTATGCTCGCAGCTCGCGCTCTCGAACGCGCTCAACTGCCTAATTAGGCAACTGTTGCCTTGATGCATCCAAATTAGGAAGCTGACCTCTCTCTCTCTGAGACCTGCTCCTCCGTGCTGCACGGCCTCGCAGGGGCCCTCGTTGCATGCTGAGTGCCCTCCCTCATTGCATGCTGAGTGCCTCCCTCATTGCATGCTGAGTGCCCTCTCTGATCGCAGGGCCCTCAACATGCTCGTGCCCTCGGCCCCGGGGGTGCTCGGTGTCCTCTGGCTGGCCCTTGGCGCTCTCATGGCCTTAGGCACTCTCGATGGTCTCATGGCCCTTGCCCACCCTCTTCCGGCATGCAACCCCAACGGCTGCGCTGCTCTGACTGTGCTGGACGAGGACGGCGCTGCCACCGTCGAGTACGCGGGCGTTACATTCAAAGTCAGCGATCCCGCGGCCTTCATGGCGAGCCCGGAGGCGGCCCTCCCCATCTCCACCAAGCTCTCGATGTACGCCAGCTACGCGTACTTGACGGGCGACGTGGCCCCAGCCGTGGTGTGCTCGTGCGCTTAAGAACTAGCCGCCTGGGGCTCATGCTATTTCAAGTGAACTTGATTCACATCAGATCAAACTTCAAGAAACAAGTACGTATTGCTATCAATCGGCCATCGCATGCAATCGGTACTGTACAAGTACTTGCTTGGACTATCTTGTTTTCATTTTATTATAATAATGTCAAGTATTGACTCGTGTTCACTCACCACACTCAGGTTCGCAAAACGTACGTAGGACCGGTGACGCCGGCGGCCACGCGGCTCCGGCCAAACTCCGGCCGCAGAGAGAGAGATTTGTAGTAACTGTAAACTGACCAAGCTACCTACCAATTCGCAATTGGTGGCCGCAGGGAGGGATTTCGGATACGTGGAGCGAGGTAGAAAGGAAGGCCGCCGCTTGCGCTCAGGAGACAGGACAGCGCGGGCAAGGGCAGGCACAACCATCACTCAGGGTGAGTGAAGGTCAAAGCCGAAGAGGGGACGACAGGCAGACTCGCGAGGCGAGCCGATGTCATCCGAGCAAGGTCGGGGACCTTTGTGTGTGAACGAGCTACCCGGGAGTATCTGATTGAGAGACGCGGGAAGACGGCGCGTCGCTGCTTGCGACGTTGTCTTCGCGTCGGCTCTACATAACAACAACCTTGGCGCCGTCAACGCCGATGTAGTTGAGTTGCGGTCCAAGTCCAAGCGGGTCAGGACCGCATTGACCTTAAGCGCCACCGCGATCGCCTTGGCACCGTCAACGCCGATCTTGTTGTCGCTGAGCCACAGCTTGGTCAGGACCGCCGTGACCTAAGCCGTGACCTTCAGCGCCTCCGCGATCGCGATGGCACTGCACCCCCGATGTTGTTGCGTGCGAGGGAGAGGGTGGTCACCACCGCGTTGACCTTCAGAGTCTGGTTGTTCATAGTTCTTGGTTAGCTTGAATACCTCCTCGTGATGACGGTGGGCTGGTCGCCGCGCGAGTTTCGTCGTTGACGAAACCGAGTTTCGTCAGCCGTTAACGTCTCGCGCGTGGCCGAGCCTCACCGTATGCGACCCTGGGCAGGACCTGTAGTCCCCACGGACACGGCAACCACCTCGCCTGACTGGCGTGTGGACCGTGGAGGACGCATGGTATGCCCGGTTACTATACCATGCGTCCTCTATCACAGCATGATGTATGTACCCGTACCCCTATCATGCGACATAGGTGCGGCGAAGGGTGAGGGCGATTGATTGACTGAGGCGAGGGACGCTGAGTCGACTCCATCGAAAGGCGGAAGGATTGCAGTCTTTCGAGGGAGTGGGTTTGTCCTGAAACACCCGCGTTCTGCTTCTGGGTTCTAGATTCATCGTTTCTCTTCTCCCTCTTACCTCTCATAACCGCGTTAAGTACTTAACTTTGATTGTTGCGTCCGAGGCAGAGGGTGGTCACCACCGCGTTGACCTTCAGCGCCTCCGCGATCGCCTTGGACCCCGATCTTGTTGTGAACAAAAGATGTTCGATAACGGTCAGGACCGCGCTCCGCGGTGACCTTCATTATGACCTTCAGCGCCTCCGCGATTCTTGCGATGGCTTAAGCGATGGCACGGCACCCTCATCCCTGATGTTGTTTGCCTCCGAGGGAGAGGGTGGTCACCACCCCATTGAAAACCGGCCTAATCAGGCAGCTGCCAAATTAGGAAATAACCCACAGCAGCAATCCACACATGTTCACAGTGCTTGCACAATCTACAGCTTCAACTTAAATCCACTCCGGCCCTTCACCGCGTCTCGCACCGCTTGTTCCCCTGCATCTCCCATGTTAGTGTTTCCAAGCCACAGCTTGGTCAGGACCGCGTTGACCTTCAGCGCCTCCGCGATCGCCTTGGCACCCTCCGCACCGATGTTGTTACCGTTCAGGTGCAGTGTGGTCAAGACCGCCATCAACCGCAGGTCAGATGCGATCAGGATGGCGTCGGCGGGTTGGAGGCCCTGGCCCATGAAGTCGGCCACTGTCTGGTAGCGCGGCATGCCCGAGAGCATGATGCCCTTCTCTGCACCAATCTTGGCAAGCATCGTGGCCGACTCCACGTCGAGGCCGTTCTTGAGCAAGTTGCAGCTTTTGAGCGCCGAGCTGAACTTGAGCAGATCAGAGAGGACGAGGGCGCCGGAGACCCCAACGCCTCTC
>Ga0180442_101981_pt1 | contig 11567 bp, 4 predicted proteins | sample ChrtobMetP5_16mM_FD_119746 | JGI IMG/M metagenome (GOLD analysis project Ga0180442, IMG submission 119746) | Chrysochromulina tobin associated microbial communities from unialgal haptophyte culture, Seattle, Washington, USA - P5_16mM MetaG | ecosystem: Host-associated > Algae > Haptophytes >... | reverse complement strand
ACTCAGATGCGCAAATCTGAAGAGGCCGGCGTCGTCGAGCAGCTGGATGTTGGCCTTGACGATGGTATACGTGCGACGCGCCGCGTCTTTGACCGCGTCGAGCGGCTCGCCGGCCATTGTGGATGTCTACCAGGCCAAAAGGCAAAGGTAAATCCAAAATCGTTCCCGTTCACATCTTTGCGAGGCGCTGGCGAGGAGCTGACCAGAGGATTGGGACTGTCCGAGCCAACCAGCCAGTCTCGTCGTCACATTTCTCTTGAACTTCTCGTGCACAACCCATCCGCAGGGACATCCTTATCCAGGATGAACCTGCCGAAGGGCATGCTCGTGGCTCACTCTCGCCTGCTCATCGTCTCACTTTGGCTGGCGTGCGGGCTGCGGAGGGTGTCGGCCGCGGCGTGCCCAGCAGCCTGCAACGGCCACGGCTCATGCCTCGTCTCTGGGCTCTGTGCGTGTGACGACGGGTACACGTCCCCAGATTGCTCTGTGAAGGTGTGCCCCGGGGGCTGCAGCGGTCGCGGTCTATGCTACGATGGCACGTGCTTCTGCGAACCTGGGTCAGCAGGCTCCCGGTGCGAGCTCGACGCGCACGACTGCAATTTTCACGGCTCGTACTCCCCCTCTACTGGGCGCTGCGAGTGCTCGCCAGGCTGGAGTGGTCTCACCTGTGAGCAGCCCGAGTGCACAGACCGCTGCAGCGGCCACGGATTGTGCGACGATGGCGTCCAACCTCCATCACGGCGCAGTGGCCGCGGACGCTGCGTCTGCGAGACGGGCTACGCCGGCGACGCGTGCGAGTCCAAGCAGTGCCACAGCACGAGTGCAGGCATCTGCTCTGGCACCGGCGTGTGCGTCGACGGCCATTGCCACTGCCCGCCAGGTCGCACGGGTCCGGCGTGCGAGCAGCTGGAGCAGCTCTGTGCATCTGACTGCTCCGGCCACGGCGTCTGCTTCGCTGGCCGCTGCCGCTGCGACCTAGGCTGGGGTGGCCCGGCATGCGCCAAACGACAGTGCGCCGGCCTCGGACAGTGGACGCTTACCCTGTGTTCGGGCCATGGTGGCTGCTCAGCCAATGGCACGTGCGCGTGCCACGAGGGCTGGACGGGCATCGACTGCAGCGAGCGCGTGTGCGCCGGCGGATGCGGCGAGCACGGCGTCTGCCACTCGGGGCAGTGCTTTTGCGCACCGTCGTACACTGGGGAGCGGTGCGAGCGCCGCACGTGCGGCGTGGGCGCCAACGGCCTCCAATGCTCTGGCCACGGCGTGTGCCGCTCCGATGGACAATGCCGCTGCGATAAGGGCTGGCACGGGGGCCGCTGCGAGGCCGCGTCGGCCGCCGTACTCTCGTGCCCTTCGGGCTGCAGCGAGGCGAGTGGCCGTGGCACGTGCTTCAACGGCACGTGCTGGTGTCTCCCCGGCTTCACCGGCCTGAGGTGCGAGAGCGCTGTCTGCTCGGGCCGGCCGAGCGAGTGTGGCGCCGGCGCCGAGCCGCCCCGCGGCTCCTGCGTCACGCAGCGTGGCCACCTTGGACGACCCTTCTCGCTGTGCAAATGCCAGCCTGGCTGGACGGGTGCCGACTGCGAGCTGCGCGAATGCCCGGTCGCGCCCGCCGCGCCCGCACCATACACCGCCGCCGCCGCTTCCAGCAGCGGCACCTTGGGCTGGCTGTGGCGGAGCGCGCCGAAGCCGACGCCGCTGCCGTGCTCCGGCAGAGCCCCGTGCAGCAATGGCACGTGCCTTTGCCCTCCCGGCTTCGGCGGGGTGGCGTGCGATCTACTCGCGTGTCCAAATGACTGCACGCAGCGCGGCGAGTGCGTCATCGAAGCGCGCCGTGGCGCGGGCCTGCCTGTGCTCTTTGGCTCACGTGGCGAGCCTCGCCCCACGTGCCAGTGCGCGCCGGGCTTTGGCGGTGCCGACTGCTCCGTGCGGGTGTGCGCTGCGCCTGGGGCAACCGCCAACTGCTCGGGCGTCGGTTACTGCAGCGTGGCGATTGGCAACGTGTGCCTCTGCCCCGAAGGCCTCGGCGGCGCCGATTGCTCACAGCCCGCGTGCCCACCGGGCTGTGCCGCGCCGCGTGGGCAGTGCCGGCAAGGCAAGTGCTTGTGCGCAGTCGGTTGGGCCGGGCCCGCATGCGACCGGCCCATGTGCGACAAGGCCTGCAGCGGACATGGTGTGTGCACGCTGAGCGGTTGCCGCTGCGATGCGGGCTGGAATGGCCAGGACTGCTCGCAGCGTGACTGCGGCGACCACAGGTGCCACGCCGACCAGCGGCAAGGCAGCTGCCTCAACGGCCAATGCGTGTGTGCGCTCGGCTTCTCAGGCCCTTCCTGCAATTCAACCTGTGGCGCTGACGAGGCCGCGCCTGGCCAGCCGCTCTGCTCGGCGCATGGGGTGTGCTCGGCGGCGCGGCGCTGCCAGTGCGAGCCCGGCTACGCGGGCGTGCGCTGCGAGCGTCGCACGTGCCTCATGGGCTGCTCGGGCCGGGGCCTGTGCCACGACGGCAGCTGCGTGTGCGCCCTCGGCTTTGGCGGTCCCGACTGCGCGACCACCACCGTGCCTAGTGCGCGTGACTGCGCCACCGGCTGCGTGCACCTGTGCGCGAAGCGCTGCGCCGAGGCGCCCGAGGGCGATGAGGGCGGCGGTAGCTGCTTCGTCCGGTGCCGTCGGCAGTGCGCCCAGTCGTGCCAGGTTGCGTCGGGGCAACGCGCACACTGGGCGGCCGGCGCGGCACAGTTGCTCGGACCAGAAGGGCTGCTCGGGCCCGCCCGAAGCGAGATCGGCGGTCTTTGGGAAGCGCCCACCGCCGACTACACGTGGGCCGTCGCCGCGTCGGCGGCGCTAGGTCTCCGCGTGCCGTTGGCCGCGGCGCTCCCGAATTACGATCGGTGGGGCACCATGCGACGGCGAGACGGGGACGCGCTCACGCCAACTCGAGTCGACTCGATGTAAAGTCAGAATAAGTGCGAAGATGCCACGCCTCAAGAACCGAACCTAATGTCACCATACGATCATGAAAGCATGAAACAAAGCATGAAACAATTTTTACACGCGCGCCCGCGCCCGCCCGCCCCGCGCGGCACGGTGCGCCCGCGCCCGGGCCGGGTCGCGGGTCCCGTCACACGCGCCACCCACCCCCGGGCACCGGACCACGAGAGCGAGCCCCCGGCCGGACGATGGAATCTCGAATGCGAAACGGTCGAGAAGAACGGGCGGAACCGGGAGGCACGCACGCGCATGATGCGGTTCCGCGTTCCGTCCGGGCCGTCCAGCGTGCGGTGAGCTGCCGGCATGGTCTCTACTTTCGTTCCCAGCCAGAGCCACCGCCACCCCAGTCTCCACCTAGGGTTACCTAGGGTCAGCCTTTCCGTCTCTCTATCCAGCCACGCGGCCTTGTCTTGCCTGGGCCAGTCCATTTCACAGCCCATTCACCGTCCATGGGATTGCCATGACACTGTGACGTGTGCACAGAGCTGCGAAGGCCTTCACCCATACAGGTGAAAGCCGAGCCCACAGACCCATAGCTTCTCTCTCTTCCCAATAGGCTACATGTGCATGGCTCTTAGTCGACGGCTCCATTACGGCTCCATGAGGGCCCCCTCAGGTTCCCACAGCTCCATGAGGGCTCCCTCAGGTTCCCACAGCTCTCAGGCTCCCACAGCTTCGCCTCCGGCCGGCCCAGCCGTTCGACTTATTTCTTGAGAGGGACGCCGAAGAAACTCTTGCCATCCGGCACGAAAAAGAACTTAATGGGCTCGGACGCGCGCACGTAAGGCTCGTCGCAGATGTAGAAGCCGCGGCGCTCTACCTGGATCGTCTCGCCCTTTTTGATCGTTCGCATAGCGGCCTCGCCCTTGGCCATGTACGGCAGCACCGTGTTCGGATTGAAGATTTCCTTGATGTCATCCTCCTCCTCGATCTTGTCCTTGTTGAGCATGAAATCGAGGTCGATGAGCTCGACGTCCACGAGATTGTCGGGCGTCGAGGCGAGCCACGTGAGCTTCTTCTTCGTCTTCTTGACGTCGCCCGCGATGTGCAGCTCGCCTCGCACCCTGACCACCTTGCCGTCGGCACCCATCTCGACATGGCGCACAATGGCGTTGCCCCACGACATGAGCGTCACCTCTTCGTCGGCCTCGAGCGTGATCGCATCCTCCGCCTGCAGCATGACCGTGCTGGCGAAGAGGCGCGTCTTCTTCCCAAGGGATTCGTCCTTCGGATGGCGGAAGAGCGTCTGTGCAAAGGGCTCCGCGGGTGCACCCGCGAGTTCAAAGGGCACGAGGCCGTCGGCCAACAGCGCCGTGTACCTCGTGGCCACCGGATCGACCACGGCTTTGTTGATGGCCCAGATCTTGTCCCACTCCATCAGGTTCGTGTTCTTGGAGGCGCCCATCGCGAGGATGAACGTTTTGAGGCCGGCGACGGTCAGACCCCGGCGCAGCACGCCCGCCACCGTGGGAAAGCGCGGGTCATCCCACCCCTCGGCCTGCTTTTGGTCGATGAGCCACTGCAGCTTGCGCTTCGAGAGCAGCGTGCGCACGAAGTTGACGCGCGAGAACGGCTGGAAGTTGATCGGCCCACGCGCCCTTCGCGCCGTGAGGTAGGGCGCAAGCGCCTCCAGGAACCACCGGTACTGCGCGTCGCGGTCGGCGTACTGGCTGTCGCGTAGCGTATGAGTCACGCCTTCGAGCCAGTCGACGATGGGGCACGCCATGTCATAGGTGGGGTACGCCTTGTACTTGTCCTTCGTCTGCGCGTGCGGCGTGAGATTGCACCTGAAGATGGTCGGGTCACGCATGGCGCCGTTGTCGCTCTTCATGTCGATCTTGGCGCGCAGGCAGCAGGTGAGGCCTTCCTCGGAGCCCTTTTGCATCTCGTCCCACCAGCGCAGATTCTCCTCGACGCTCGCTGAGCGGTGCACATTCTCCTTGCGCTCGAAGCGGTTCTTCTGCTGCTCCTCCTGCGGCGATGGGTCGCAGTAGGCCAGGCCGGCCTTGATCATCTCAGTCGCGATGTCTTTGATGTCGCCGAACCAGTCGGACGTGTGCGACACGGCGGCGGGCACGATCTCGAGCCGTGCGAGGTCGTGCCTGATCGCCTCCTCGTACTCCTCCTTCTCCTTGGATGGGTTGGTGTCATCAAAGCGCAGGAGCATCTTGCCTTGGTAGCGCTCTGCGAAGTGGGAGTTGAGCAGTGCCGCCTTGACGTGTCCTATATGAAGGTGGCCCGACGGCTCGGGCGGGAAGCGTGTAACGACCTCACCCATGACCGCATCCTTGAGCGCGAGGTCGAGCGAGCCCGCGCCATCCTTCTGCGCACCGAGAAAGTCCTGCGCGATCGCGACGCACGCTGGGTGCGTCTCCATGAACTTGAGCCAGCGGCGCACATGAGGGAACCCATGGGAGGACGCCTTGGCGGCTGCCGCATTACGCTTGAGCGCGAGCCACACCGCGCCGTCGCCAATGGTAACCGCATGGCCGGCAATCACTGTGCGCATCGTCAGGTGCGTGTTGAGCGCGCCGAGCGCCTCGGCGACCATCGGGCCCGTCGCACTCTCGAGTGTCTCGGCATGGCTGATCCACTGGTCGACGGTCGTCGCGCTCGCCGCATCGCCGGGCGCGCCGTACAGCTGCGACGGGGCGTCGACCGAGGGGCCGAGGCGTGCGAAGTAGCGCGCGATCACCATCTCGCCCGAGAAGCTGCCTGCGCCGAGGGGCAGCAGCAGGTAAGCAGTCGAGCCTGGGGGCAGCTGCTTCGGGTCCACACGCTTGATAACCACCTCGCGCTTGGCGAGGCGCGAGGCGAGCAGCGCAAAGAGGGGCGGCGCATCTTTGCCAAACCACAGCTCTGTCGTCCTATTGAGTACCACCTTCTTCTCAGCGCCGCCGGAGACCGTCGCGGCGGCCGAAGTGACGGTTTCGAGAGCTGGGCGTTTGCCGGCTGTCGGCGCAGGCGCTGATGCCTCTTTCTTCGCAGGACTTGCTCCCTCCTCGGCCTTCACCTCCTTAGCCAGAGGTGCGTCGCCGCCGCCTTGCTTCTTCGCCTCCTCCGCCGCCTTCTTGCGGGCCCGTGCCGCCATCTTCTCTTCCTCCTGCTTCTTGGCGGCATCCGACTTGGCATCTTTCTCTGCGCCATCGTCCTCTGCCTTGGACGCCTTCTTCTTGTCCTGCTTGTTTGGCTTAGGCGCGGCTGGGATCTTGGCTTTGAGCATCTCTGCTGTCGCCTCGTCGGGAGCTGCAGTGATTGCCGCCTCGAGCGCAGCCTTGAATTGCTCCTTGCGGTGCAGCAGCTCAGCAACGGCGCTATCGACCGTATCCTTGTCGGCATTGCCGGCCGTTTTCAAGTCCTTCACGACATTTCCTATTTCCGTGACGAGCCGCTCCCACTCCTCCCAAGAGGCGGCCGTCTCGACGTGCTGTACAGACATTATCACCGGCGAGCAATTGCCGAAGCCTCGTGTCCACCTTGGCTTTTTCCTTAGCTGTGAACAGCGCTGACCTTAACTCCATGTGTGTGGGAAAAAATACTTTGGGGTCGCCTGGGGTCGGGTCGTGTCAATGGTCGTTTCACATGCGGCTCTTGACTCAGGCGGTCCTGAGCACCTCCTCAACGAGAAAGCGTGCTTGCGCGGCCGGCCTCATCGGCGGCGTGAGACCAAAGAGGATGCCGCCATCGGCCGTGCCCGCCCTCCTCCAAGGCTCTTGGCTGTAAAATTGCTCACGCAAGCGCACGCGCTCGGCGGCGAGGTCCGCGCGCATGCGTCTCATCAGCTGGTCGTGCCACACCACGTCTGTCCAGGCGGCAAAGACAGGGCGGAGCACGCGCTCTCGCGCCCTCTCCGCCAGGACCGCTTCCTCCCGGCGCTGCCGCACGCATGCAGAGGCATGCGCTGCTAGCGTGCCGAGGGCGCGGCTGATGAGCAGCAGCCTCCAGCGCGCAAGGCAGCGGAAGGCCGCGTCACTCAAGCTTGGATCGGCCCGCAGAGCGCCGCTCAGAACAGCAAGGTTCCGTGACTGCCGTTGCGCTTCGCGCCGCGCGTCGGCGGCATGAGACTTGAGCGCCCACCAGCATCGAAGCGTGAGGGCTTCAAGGGTGACCCGCTCTAGAGTCGCCGCGACCGCCGCCGCCGCATACTCTCGCCACCAGCAGTCGAGGATGCGAGCGCGCTGCTTGCTGGCGACGCGCGCACGCACCTCAAGGGAGATGCGACGCAGCACGGTGCGATGGGCGCAGAAGGCTGCAAGAGCACGCAGATGCGTGCGGCACACATTCTCGGCGACGTGCTTCTGCACACGGCGCGCGCGCACAAGGACCTGGCACAGCCGTATGAGCGCGCGCCAATGACTCGCAAGGCACTCGTGCGCGCGACGCTGCTGAGCATCGGCGATGCGCTGCCGGATGGCCAAGGCATGCCGCCACGTGCGCCAGCTGCGGGCTCGGATTCCGTAGGTCGTCCGGCGCGCGGCGCAGAGCGCGGCGGCACGCAGGCGCTCGAGACGGCGAGTGCGATGGTGCGACGGGAGCAGCCAGTCGACCAGAGCACGCTGTGCCAGCCGGCGGCAGTCATGCTCCACGGCACGCTGTGTAGCAGCGCGCTCGTTGCACACGGCATTGAAGGCGGCAAATGCACGCCGCGCCAACCGGCGGCAGTCATGCTCCACGGCACGCTGTGTGGCAGCGCGCTCGTCGCGCAAGTCATCTCTCAACGCCTCCACACTGGCTGCCTGGAGGCGCCGAGCAGTCCGCGAGTTGCGCCAGTGCGACTGCGCCATCAGCGGCTGAGCGAGGCACCACTGGCGGTGGAGGGCGAGCGAGCGGAGAGCGCACATGCCGCGCCGCTGGCGGGAGTGGGCGACAGCGGCGGCGGAGCGCACGCGCGCGGCGCTGCACTCCCGCCAAGCCGCAAGCATCCCCCTCAGGCGACACGCCCTCGTGGCATCCAGACCCTCACGCGTCAGCCGCTGTATCCGCACGAAGCTCGTGAGACGCCCGAGGGCCGCTGTGGTGCCCGCACGACGCGCGTGTTGCTCGCACGTCGAGCGAAGCAGCAGCCGATCTGCCGTCCGCTGCGCCGCGCTCGCCGTGAGCGCGCGAAGATGAGGGCCAGCCACCCGAGTCTTGCCGCCGTCCTCCGGCTCTGTCCTCTCGAGCACGAGCACCAGCACGGCCCACCGGCTCCACGTGTCACGGAGCGCCTTTGCATGCCTCCTCTCCGCGTGTTCGCCCTCGGCTCGCCGCAACGCGCACTCGCGTCGCCAGCGTGCCCACCAACGGAGGTGACGCACCGTCCGCACCTCCACCGACTTGTGCGCACGCCATGCGGCCGCCGACCTCCAACTGCTCCAACGGCTCCAGAAAGCGGCGCGGCGGCTTTCCCTGAGCGCCATGGTCATCGCGTGGGAGGAGGTATGGAGCCGAGCGCACCGCATGGTGTCGAGGTGCCATCTGGCCACGACAGTCGCGGTGCGGGCTGCACGGTGCGCCGCCGCCCCCCGCAGCAGCAGCTGCCGCTTCCGCTCGCCCCTCTGCCAAAGCAAGAGCCACGCGCCCGCTGCACGCGCCAAGGAGATGCTCTGCGCCCGAGACGCGCTCGTCATACTCATGACCAATGTAGCGAGGCGTGAGGCTGCAAAAGCGCGCCACGCAGAGAATGTCGCCGCCCTCCGGTGCGCCCGAATGGTGACGGCGACCTCAAAATGCCACTGGCGGCGCGCAGCTTCCACAAGGAGGCACCGGAGCCCATGCCGTTGGCCAAGCGTACGCACTGCGCGTGCGATCGCCACGCTCTCCACGCGCGCCTCGTGGCGGCTATGCACCGCCCATCTCTCGAGTTGCCGCCGCCGCACATGGCCCAGCGCGTGGGCGTGTAGCTCGCCCCTTGTCTGGCGAACTCGAGCGAGCGTGCAAGCGGTGTGTCGCCACTGCCGCGCGGCATGCACCTGCCGTTGGCGTCGGGCGCACGCGAGTCTCATATGGTCAGCGTCGAGAATTCGACGGCGCTCACCCGCCACCATCCGCCAGGACGTCAGCGCAAGCGGGAGCATCGTCCGCAATCGATGGCGGTGAGCCTCCCGACATGCCTCCTCCCACCACTCTCGCTGCGCTCCAAATGCCTTTGCTCCGTCCAGCCAGCGCGCCCATCCCATGCTGGCAGAGAGCGACCCACTCAGCGCACTGAGGCACTCGGCAGCCGTCGCCAGCAGGCGCTGCTGACGCCGGTTCTTCCCTAGGGCCATCAACCCATTGACCATGCCCCGCTCAGTGGCAGCACTAGCCGCGCAAGCGGCCCTCGCCGCTGCAAGGCCCCTCGAGTGTACACGCTCGCGCCAACGCTGCATCGACCTTCCCAGCCGCTGGCGTCGCGCCCATGTCGCGCCACACTCGAGAATGAGCTGCGACCTTACACTTGCCTCAAACGCATGCCGCCAGTTGCGCATGCCGCCGCGCCGCCCTGCCGTGGCGAAGGCGGTGGCGCCAGTCTCCTCGAGAGTGGCCCCGTCGCTGAGTGCGTGCGACTGAGCTCGCCAACGCGACCACGCTCGGCAGCGCACCTGCGCACGAGACCAATCGATGGCGCGCGGAGTTGGGGGGCGCGGCGGCTCTGCGGCACCCAGACCGAGCGTCTGCGGCGCCCAGACGGGGCGCCCACGAGCGTCTTCATAGCGGCATCGGCGCCGCCACCGTGCCCATCGGTATGCTTGAGGCGCCCAGCAGCGGACCAGTGCACGCGTGAGGCGGCAGCGGGTGATGTGCTTGCTGCACACGTCCGCACGCTCCGCGACCGCTGCCTCGAACTGCATCCGCAACCACCACGAGCGCAGCATCGCCACGTACTGCTCACGGTGCGTACGAAGTGCTGCGATGCGGACAGCGGAGTGGCAGCCCTTCGTAACAGCTACCCAGGCCGTCCAGCTGCGCGTCAAGCGGCGAGGCCTACGAAAGGCCTGCGCGGTCGCACGCAGGGAGTGCCGCGGGGATAGCGCGGCGAGCGGGCTGGTGGGATCGGCGGCGGGCGTGCGGGCGGGCGTGCTCGCGTGCGAGCCGAAGGGGGACGCAAGCGGCGAGGTGCGACCTCGAGCCGGTGAGATACGATTTCGAGCCTCGGACACCGCAGCGGCTGCGGCAGCCCGCCTTCGCCCGGTGGCACTCTCCTGACGCCACCGTGCCCATAAGCTCAGCAAGCGCCCAGCAAGACGGCGTCGGCCGCGGTGCATCGCCACACGGAAGCGCGCCGCGAAGGAGCGCCACGCCCCAAACGTGAGCGCCTGCAGGGACAAGCGCCGATGCGTCTCTGCTGCGAGGCAAGCCTCGACCGCCCGCCGCGTCAACAGCGTCGCTACGTAAGAGGCGCGACGGTTGTGCGAGGCAGGTTGGCTGGGGTCGGCTGGTGGTGTCAGCGGCGGTAGCGGCGGCGGCGGCGGCGGCGGTGGCGCCGGCGGCGGCGGCGGAGCGTACAGGGCAGCAACTGGCGATAGCACGAGCCGCTCCACGGCTCTGAAGAGCCCGATCTCGGTCGGCGAGAAGTTCTCGACGGCATCAGCAGACTGCAGCTGGGACAGCCGAGCACGTTTGCCAGCTTCGTTGCTCTCATCCCAAGCCAACGGCGGCGACTGTGGCACTGCCGTGCCATCCTCAAGCAGCAGCCGCCGTCGAACGCTGCCCGTCGTAGCAGCGCTCGTGGCAGGAGCAAGTGCGAGCGCAGTGCGTGGGGCGGAGGATTTACCAGCTCGGCTTAAAGTTGTCTGAGGCCCTTTGGGCGGTTGGCGTTGGACTGGTCTAGACGTGGACGGTGCAGCGCCGGCCTTCACCTTCACGCCCGGCCGCACTGCTTGTACGGCTCCGTCACTTTTGGCTGCGACCTTGACCGCCTTGATGGCATTGGGCGTCGATTGCCTAGCCATTAATCGCGCCCTCCACCCGCTGTAACTTGTGTCCACGCCCTCGCTGCACTGCAGCAGCACACGGTAGATGTGGGCATCCTCTGCCGGCTGGATGCCATGGCGTGGCAAGACGATTTCGTATGCACGCAAAAGATGGATCAGCGTCAATGGCCCTCCACCGTCTGCAAAAGATTCGTGCGCACGCCGTGCCTCTTCGAGTATCGCGAGGAGTACCGGGAGCAGCGGCGTTGGCATCACCGCGATGTGAGAGAAAAATTGTCCCTCTTTCACACATGCTGAACCCCATGGTGATTGATGCCTTCTTTTCATACCCGTAGCTGACCTTTTTGCTTAGCTGACCTTTTTTTGCTCATCTTGACGCTATTACGCATCGTGTCGCGATACGGAATACACTCCGACATGTGTGCGCACGGCACGCACAGGCCTGCAGCACAGGCCCATTGATTCCGCCTCTCATGGCACGACGGTTTCCCCATCGCCTCGTGGTTGCGCACAGTCCACCCTCTCGACCCTCGCGTGCTCGCGCACGTCAGCACACGGCAGCGGCTTCGCCGTCGTAGCAGCCGGAGCCGCCGCAGCCGCCTGCCGCATCCCCTGATTGCTCACGCCCGCGCGCTCATCGCCGGAACGACGACGTGGAGGACCCGCCGTCGGGCCCCCGCCGCCGTT
>Ga0180442_101959_pt1 | contig 11647 bp, 10 predicted proteins | sample ChrtobMetP5_16mM_FD_119746 | JGI IMG/M metagenome (GOLD analysis project Ga0180442, IMG submission 119746) | Chrysochromulina tobin associated microbial communities from unialgal haptophyte culture, Seattle, Washington, USA - P5_16mM MetaG | ecosystem: Host-associated > Algae > Haptophytes >... | reverse complement strand
TTTGGGTCTCGCCGATCTTCTCTTATAGGCTGTTTCTCAGCTCTCTGCCTGCATGTGTCTCAGTTGAGGCCTGGCCTGTATTGTATTGTATTGTCTTCACAGCTGTGCTGCTTACGTGTTGTGTGTATTCATAATGAAAAGGACATTTCCTGTGTTTCCCTGAGCGGTTTGCCAGGGCAAATACCGGATAGCGTCCGACCCTGTAACGCGGCAGGGTCGGTGAAGCTGCTCGGTGGCCCACCCTCGAGCGCGAAGCCGCTCCAGGTCGTCAAGCATGCCTCCCAGCTGCTTCCTGCTCGTGTGCCTGGTGGCTACCGTCAGCGTCGACGCCCGGGTTCAGAGCCGGCCTTTGATGTTTACTCCGAAGGATGTGCACGCGACGGCCGTACATCGTCTTCGAGGAGGCCTTACTCCTGTCACGGCAGGTGCTCTGGCCCGTGCCAAGCTGCTTTTGCTGCTCGCAAACGCGGGTTTCGGAAGCTACACTGTCTTCCTGCGATCGTTGGCTACGGTTCCCGGTGCAGAGCCGCTCGGGATGATCTTCATAGTGTTTGTCCGTTACAACGTTCTCTGCCTCCTGGCCACCATCACTCGCACGATACAGTTCTTTATGGCAAGACGCGAGCCCGACAGGGCCAAGGGTAGATCCGACAGCGAGCAGAGCCCGCATCTCGCCGCCTTTGAGCTCGCTCTGCTCTCGGTCCTCTGTTCCTTCTTTTCGGTGTGGGGAACTTGCAGAGTCCCCGCTGCGATGGCGGAGATCTTCCAGTCGACCGACAACGTCTTCGTACCGCTTCTGTCGGTGCTGCTCGGACTGGGTGACTTTGGCGCACGCACATGGGCCGCGTGCGGCTTGGCTTTCGGCGCCGCCGTCCTCGTGGCGGTCGTCGACGGAATTCAGGATGGCAGCGGCATGACCTCCGCTGCATTGAATCTCCGAGGGGCAGCTGCACTCGTGGTGAGTGCCTTGCGGTGGCTCGAGCTGATTGCGTCTCTGAGTGAGCCTCTGATGGCGTTCGATGGCGTTCGATGGCTTTCGTCCTCAGGTGGGCGCCTTCCTTTACGGGTGGTTTCGCGTGCGTACGACTGTTCACTTGCAATCGGTCAGCGCGGCTTCCCTCAACCTCCTTCGCATGTGTTACATGGGAGGGATCTCGACGGCAGTGATGCTCCTCGACGTGGCTCGCGGAGGACCCTCTGCGGCGACCGTTCGGCGCATTCGTCACATTCCACTGGCCCAGTTTGGGCTGATGGCGCTCGGGGTCTTCGTGCCCGGATTCCTCTCCTCGTCAGTCCAATTCGAAGCGATGCGCTCCATCTCTGCCGCGAAGGCACAGCCATTCGCTGCGCTCCAACCGCTCTTTGCGGGCATCATGGGCTACTTGGCCCTTCGGGAGCCCGTCTCGATCGGCACCTGGGTAGGCGGCGTGTTCATGATCTTCGCCGCCCTCCTTGCATGCTCTGAAGAAGAGGGAGTGGGTGCCTCCGCGGTGAAGCCAGCTTTGTCGGCCGACGAGGGCGCGGTGGTGATCTCGAAGGCGACCCCGGGCCAAGTAGCCTCGACCTTCCCACTCAAGTCGCGCCTCGACATCGTCGAGGGCGCCATCGCCGATGAGATCCTTCACAAGCTCGCGGATGGCCAGGCTCCGCCCGCGGAGGCGCGCCGGCTGAGCTTGAACACATTGCCACTGGGGCTCGGGCTTGCGGCATCGATCGCGGCCATCGTCAGTCGTGGCAGAGCAGACGAGAAGGAGAAGACGCGGGCTGTCTAGCAATTTGTCAGCTACTGTTGTACTTGTCACTAAAACTGTCCCCCGCGCTTTTACTATGATCTTCATGCGCATGTGTCGGTTCGTGTTTTCCATCGCGCCTGACTCCCGCGTGCGGTCGCGTGGCCGTGGCGGTTCGTCATCAAGACTGATCGAATTCGCGATGTATTGTGCCCGCACCCACTACTAGAGCTACCCGTTCCGCCGCGCGGCGTTTATGGTTGTAAGGGCGGGCAGCCAACAGCATCCCCACACACACAGGCCGCGTGCATTTAGTGCCCCACGGCATCGTACAGATCGACGCTCACAACTCTCCAGTCTTGGTGTCGGTTGCCTTCGACTTCGACCCCGCGCTCTTCGCAGCGGCTGCCTTCGACCCCACACTCTTGACGACAGCTGCCTTTATCCTCCACTGGATGCAAACGAGCTTGCTTTGGTGTGTTTTTTCGGCGCAGTAGGCCTTGACAGCCTCCCTGCTTTCATCGAGAGAGGGCGGTTTCTTGAGTGCGTCGCCGGTAGCTTTGCCCTGCGCACTCAGCTGGCACAAAGCCTTTTCCTTGTTTGTCGCATTCTTGCACCACCACGAAACCATGGTCTTGAAGCCCATGGCGTACTGGGGCGTCATGGTCGGAATCGTCGCATTCGCGCCGTGACTCGCCACTTTCGTCTTCGCTTTCTCGCGCGACGTGAAAAACCGCTTTGCTATGGACCAAATGCTGACGCTCTTGGGCTTCGGCGGTGCCGGTGCGGCGGCCCCATGGGCCTGCAGCTGACGAGCAGAACCATCAGCAGCTTTGCCAACAGCTTCGATTGGGGCTTTTGTATCCGGCAACGCGTGCGCACAAGCGAGAACGGCTGCGAGCGCAATGAGGCTTCGAGACATCGTCACGTCGCCCGAAAAGGCAATTTCGACACGGAAATCGTTTTCGTTGGCTGAGAAATATTTCCGAGTTTCTCCAGGGAGGAGATCCATCTTTGCGACAAAGCCTCGAGGTGCAGGCACGACCTTTCAACTGTGAGGTGCGGTGCCTTCTCGGGTCCCCTTCTCGCGAAACGCAAGCTCCGGCTCACAGCCGTTTCTCACAGAGCTGGTCCCACGAGAGCTGGCGCGAAACGCAAGCACCTGCTCACATCCGTTTCATTCAGAGCTGCTCGAGGTCAAGCTGTGTGAACACAAATGATGATCGCGGTCACGTCCTTCGTCTACACGCTCATCGGCCCGTCGCCGACCAAGTGGGTGCTCGGGCTCAACAAGTACTCGCATGATGCGGGCGCGTGTCTAATCTCCACGTGCGGCCAGCACTCGATCATCGTGCCCAACGAACGGCTCTCCCGGCTGAAGCACGACGGTGGCGACACGGCCGCCGCGACAAGGCACGCGCTCGAGGCCGTCGGAAGCTCCATCGAGGACGTCGTGGCCGTGTGCGCCAACAACCACCATCACCGCGTTGCTTCCTTTGAGGGACGGCTGCCGTGGAGCGTTCCGATGGGGCTGTACGCGACCAGCGCTCTCTCAGACGACAACCTACTTCCGGGCGTGCCGCACTTTGAGCTCTCGCACCATCTGGCGCACGTGTGGTGCGCGATCACGCAGGCGCCCTTTGAGCGCGGCCTCGTGGTCGTCATGGACGGCATGGGCGAGACCTTCGCCGCGATGCAGGCCGCCCGGGACGACACTCACTATATGCACGACCTGCGACTGCCTGAGGCTACGGGCTACGTGGCGGTGCCGCAAGGCTCGTCGACGCTCGGAGCGCCGCCTGGCCACCGCGAGGCTGAGAGCGCGTACCTGTTCGAGGGCTCCGCCCTCTCACGCGTCTTCAAGCGCTGGGTACCCCAGCGCTCGCCTTCGGAACTCTACAATCATGGGTTTGAGAATCTCGAGTCCGTCGGCGCGCTCTACTCGAGGGTTTCGTCACACATCTTTGGCGACTGGAATGCATGCGGCAAGGTGATGGGGCTCGCGCCGTGGGCGGGCACGTGGGCGGACGTCCAGCGCGACCCCGTGCACGCGCGCCTGCTGAGCACGCCGCTGCTCCGCGGCAAGCTCGACGGCGAGGACGGCGAGGCGCTTCACCTTGAATGGGACGCCCTGGAGGCATTCGATCAACTGCCGCCCATCAATGGCTTTCGCGCGCTGCAGAAGGCGCTCGGGCCCAAGATCCTGGCGGAGCGCTCCGAGCTGCCTGCCGCGCAGGCGAGCATGCGGGGCGCGTATGCGGCCCTCGCGGCACGCGTGCAGATGGATCTCGAAGAGGTGAGACTGATGACCGATTGATTAACGACTGATGATGACTGATGACCGACTGATGACGATTGATGACGACCGATGACGACTGAGACCGACTGATGACGACTGATGACGTCCGATGAATGACTGATGACAACTGATGACCGACTGATGACCGACTGATGACGACTGATGACGACCGATGACCGACTGATGACGACTGATGAGTCTTCAGGTGACCCTCGAGTGGCTCTGCCGGCTGCAGCAGCAGACTGGCGAGACGAACCTGTGCTTGGTCGGAGGCGTGGTGCAGAACTCCGTGCTCAATGGACGCGTGGCGCGCGAGGCGGGCTTTGAGCATGTCTTCATTCCCCCGTACCCGGGAGACGAGGGCATTGCCGCGGGCTGCGCCGCGTACGCGCTCCATGCGCTCCTGCCACAGCTGGGGGTGCCCGCGCCGGCGCGTCGCGGCAGCCCGTGGCCTGCATGCATGGGGCGCGCGTACAGCGCGGCGGAGGTGCAGGCGGCGATGGACGAGTTCAGCCCGTGGATAGAGGAGGTGACACTCGCCGCGGCGCCCAGGACGGCGCCCGATGGGGGCTCGGTGGATGACGAGACTGATGAGGATTTCGTCTCAGCGGAGGATCTTGAGGAGTATCGAGCGCTCGAGGCGGAGCTCGAGGCCGAGCTCGCGGCCCAGATCAAGGCCGAGCTCGAGGCCGAGCTCGAGGCCGCGCGGCCCACCAGCACTGCGGAGACGGCCGCCGGCGCCGGTGCCCAGGACGGCGCCGGAGCCCAGGACGGCGCCGTTGCCCAGTACGGCGCCGCAACCGGCCCGTCGTCCGCAGCGCGGGGCGGCGCCCGGGACGGCGCTTGGGATGCCCCCTCCGCGGCAGTGCTGCAGTACACGGCCGAGGCGCTCGCCCGCGGGGAGATCGTCGGCTGGGTGAACGGTCGCGCCGAGGTGGGCGCGCGCGCGCTCGGTCATCGCTCGATCCTCGCCAACCCCGCGATGGCCGAGAATCATTGGAAGGTCAACCATGTCAAGCAACGCGAGCAATGGAGGCCACTCGCCCCGTCGGTACTGGCGGAGGAGGCCGACAGTTGGTTCGATGGGCTGCCGACCTTGGCGTCGCCCTACATGCAGATCACCGCGACGGTGCGGCCAGAGGTGCGCGAGCAAGTGCCCGCGATTACCCATGTCGACGGCTCGGCACGGCTGCAGACCGTGGGCGAGGCCGACGCGCCGATCTACCACGCGCTCATCGCCGCCTTCTTTGCCCTCGTGGGCGTGCCCATGCTGTTGAATACTTCATTCAACCTCGCACGCATGCCCATCGTCGAGTCGCCACGCGACGCCCTCGCCTGCTTCCTCGAGGCGGACGAGGCGCTCTCACTCCTCATGCTCCATGGGAGGCTCATCCGACGGCGGCCCTTTCCCACAGGTGCGCATGCCACTGATTGCCACTGATTGCCGCTCCTCGTGCTCCATGGGAGGCTCATCCGACGGCGGCCCTTTCCCACAGGTGCTTGCGTCTGATGGCTTCGGATGGCCTCCGAGTGCCTCTGATGGATCGATGGGTGCTTGCCTTGGATTGCTTACCCTTGGTTTGCTTCGGATTGCTTCGAATGGCTTCTGATGACTAGATGAGGCGCGCTCGCCCGACGTCCTTGCCTGTGAGTCCTGTAATGCTGCGAATGCTGTGAATGCTGTGATGAGGCGTGCTCACCCGACGTCCTCCTTGCCCCCCCCAAGAGGCAGAGGCGCTCCAAAGGGCGGTACCGATGCAGCGTCGACCCTTTGCGTCGCGCTCCGTATCCGACGCCGCCGGCGTGCCCGTGCGCGTCGAGGTACGCGCCAAGGACGCGGGCCAGGGCGAGGACACGTGGCTCGAGCTTGCGGATCCGCTCGAGCTCGAGGTGCTCGAACGCGTCGTCCCGGGCGCGGGCGCGAGCGCGGCGCGCCTCGCGGCGGACCTTGCAGCCGAGTCGGAGGGGAGCGTGACCAAGGAGGACGTGATCGAGCGGCTCAGGCATCTGTACGAGCTGCGCCTGATCAGCATGGACTTGGAATGACGCGCCCTAGTCGCGCGAGCGCCGCGCGCAACGTAAGCTCCAGGGTCAGGCGTCTGGCGGCCCTGGCCGCGCGGGGGGGTGTTTTCGTTTGCAGTGTTTTGGCGTAGCTACTGTACACGTTCTTCGGTTCGATTGCCGCGCGGCGGCGGACCGCGGTTTCGCCGCCCTCGGGCCGGGCCCCTGCTTGCGTGAACGTTAACACGACAGACGCGACAGCCGGTGCGTGCGGTCAAGGACCAATTTTGATTGCGGTTTCAATCAGGGTCGTAATGGCCGACGTGGCCATCCGATCGCTGCTTCAAGGCAAGGCGATCGACGACGACGTGATCGACTACCTTGTGGGTACCGTGCAGACCGTGGTCGAGGAGGGCGACGCGAGCGTGGAATCCCTTTCTGAAGCGCTTCGGGACCTACTGATCTCATATGAGCTGGCCGCGGATGAAGATGCGGCGGAAGCCATGTGCCGCACGCTGCACGAGCGACTCGGGAGCGTCGCGCCGGCAGCATCCTCGAGTGCAGCGTCAGACAATGCGCCACCGGCCCTGCTCAACAAGCCGTTCAGAATGGGTGACGACACATCCAAGGTGGCCAACTATTTGATCGGTGGGATCGGCAACGAGGAGGTTGACGCCTTTGGCAACCGGCAGTCGGCCGCTGCGCGAGCCAATGGAGCCACGCGCACCGTCACATTGGACGGTGTCAAACCCGATGACGATGAGGAGGACGGCGGCGGCAACGGCGGCGTCAAGTTCGGCACCCTTCGGCTCGGTGCGCCAGCATTGGAGGTGATCCGCAAGCGTGAGAAGGAGGAGATGGCGGCGGCGCAGCGCGCGCGAGAGCAGGCGTGCGAGCTGTACCTCGCCTCGAAGGCGGCGGGCGGCTCGCGCGACGTCGCCATCAAATCGCTCATCCTCCTCTCCGGCGCCGGCAAGACACTCCTCGATGAGACCTCGTCGCTGCGCCTCTCCCAGGGCCATAAGTATGGCCTTGTCGGGCGCAACGGCACTGGCAAGACCACGCTCCTGAAGGCGATCGCGAGCTATGAGCTGCCGAGCTTTCCCAAGCATCTCAAGGTCGTGTACGTCGAGCAGGACCCGATGCACGATCTCGGCTCCACCCCCCTCGCGACGGTGCTCGGGTACGATCTCGCGAGGACCAGATAGCCTCTCTTGATTGCCTCTCTTGATGGCCTCTCTTGACTGCCTCTCTTGATTGCCTCTCTTGATTGCCTCTCTTGATTGCCTCTGAGTGCTCTTGATTGCACGTGATTGCCTCCGAGTGCATCTCCGAGTGCCCCTCTGAGTCCACCTCTGATGGCCTCCCTCATTAGGTACGTCGAGACCATGGCTGAGCATCTCCGAGTGCCCCTCTGAGTCCACCTCTGATGGCCTCCCTCATTAGGTACGATCTCGAGGGCCAGATTCTGCGCCGGCGGCACGCGGAGCTCGCGGAGGCCGTGGCGAAGGCGACGGAGGCTCTCGCCCCGGACGCGGCGTCGGCGCTCGGTACGGCGCTCGATGCCGATGCGAAGGCGGCCGAGGCGCGCAGCGTGAACGAGAAGGTGTACGCACGCCTCAAGAAGCGACTGGACGAGACCGAGGCCTTGATGGCAGATCTCGATCTCGACGGCTCCGCGGCACGGGCGTCCGCCATCCTCTCGGGGCTCGGGTTCTCAGCCGCCACGGCCTCCGCTCCGATCGAGCATCTGTCTGGCGGATGGCGCATGCGCGTGACGCTCGCGGCGGCGCTCTTTGTGCCGTGTGATGTGCTGCTGCTCGACGAGCCCACGAACCACCTGGCTCTGATTGCATGCTGATTGCATGCTGATTACATGCTGATTGGCTCTGATTGCAGGTGCTGCTGCTCGACGAGCCCACGAACCACCTCGACTTCCCCGCGCTCGTCTGGCTGACCAAGTGGCTGCAGGCGTGCAAGGCGACGATCCTCATCGTCTCGCACGACCGCGGCTTTCTTGACGACGTCGTCTCGGATGTGATCCAGATCCGATCTCGAAGCTGATGGCCTCTGATGATGATCAGATCCGATCTCGAAGCTGATGGCCTCTGATGATGATCCAGATCCGATCTCGAAGCTGATGGCCTCTGATGATGATCCAGATCCGATCTCGAAGCTGATGGCCTCTGATGATGACCTCTGAGCGCCTGCGATGCGGCAGGGCCTGCTGAGTGCCTGCCGAGTGCAACCTTCCTCAGGTGATCCAGATCAAGTCGAAGACGCTCACGCACTACAAGGGCTCGATCTCCGCGTACGTCGAGACCATGGCTGAGCAGCGCATCGCTCAAAAGCGGCGGTACGAGGCGCCCGCGGCGGCGCGAGCGGAGGCGGCGCATGCGAGCGCTCGGCACGGCGCTCGAGCTCACCACGGCGCCCTCCCTCTCCGCACAGGTACGAGGCGCAGCAGCTCGAGAGGAAGCACATGCAGGAGCTCGTCGACAAGTACGACCCTGCGAAGAACTCGAGCGCGGACAACAAGAAGAACAAGAGGCATGCGGGCGTGGTGGCGCAGGCGAAGCAGCGCGAGAAGCAGCTGGCGAAGATGGAGGACGAGGGCCTCGTCGCCGATCCGGATGCGAAGACGGATGAGGCCACGATCGCGATCGTCTTCCCGCCGCCGCCGCCGCTCAAGCGCCCGCATCTAGTCACGATGACGGACGCCGCCTTTGGGTACTCAGTCCCCCCCCCAGCGATACCCAAGATCTTGCTGCGCAACCTGAGCCTCTCCGTCTCCCTCGGCTCCAAGATTGGCATCCTCGGCGCCAACGGAGCGGGTAAGTCGACCCTACTCAAGCTGATGACCTCGCAGCTCGCGGCGACTTTTGGGACCATCGAGGTCAACCGGAGCGCGCGCTCTGCCATCTTCGCACAGCACTTTGTGGAGCAGCTCGACCTGTACCAGACGCCGACTGAGTTCTTGATGGCCCGCTTCCCCGGCTCCAAGGAGGCCGAGGTGCGCACTCGGCTGGGCGGCTTCGGTATCGTCGACGGCATGTCGTGGCTGCCCATGGGTAAGCTCTCGGGCGGCCAAAAGTCGCGCGTCGTGTTGTGCGCGATCACATGGTCCGAGCCCACCCTCCTCTTCCTTGACGAGCCCACCAATCATCTCGACATGGAGACGGTCGATGTGCTCGCGACGGCGCTGCGCGAGTTCACGGGCGCCGTCGTCGTGGTCAGCCACGATGCCTACTTTTTGCAACGGGCCGTCACCGAGTTTTGGAGCGTGCGGGACTGCACGGTCAAGACGTTTGGCGAGCTCGATCAGGCGAAACGCCATGCCCAGGGCAGCGCGGCCGCCGTCGAGGTGTCGTAAACGGCGGAGGCACTACACGCGAAGATGCTCGCCGCGCTGGGGGCTGCTCGTGGCGTCCGAGAGGCGAGAGCAGTGCTGAGCCGAGGGAGAGACGACATCGCGAGCCCTCGCGGTGCTGGGAAGCGAAGGTGCGTGAGAGTTCGGCTTGTATGAGACGCGCGGTCTCTCGTCTTCGCTTCCGCGCACCGCGGCCCGGTCTCTCCTCTGTCTAATTACCGAATGTGCAAGATCTCTCTACAATGTGGTCACGCGCTAATTTAAGCTTCTTTCTGAGCCGTACCGCGCCGACTTCGGCTTTAGACGAAGCGCCAGCTGGAACGCCCCGTAGCCACGCCCGTAGCCCGAGACCGGACCAAGCGCACGAGCCCTACGAGGAGCGGCGCGTCGGCGGCGTCGCTCCTGACATTCTCATCATCCGCCTCGGGGGGAGGGGCAGTCGGCGCCCCGGGCGGCGCCCAAGTCGGCGCCCAAGTGAGCTCCCAAAGTTGCACCTGCCTCGTGATGTCGTCCTGCTCGTCGTCCACACCCTCTGCCGCCTCCGCCTCCTCCGCCTCCTCCTCCTCCTTGTCCTCAAATTGTCGACCGACGTCGACGCTGCGCAGCTTGGTGGCGACAAGCCCGTGGGCAGGCACCATGGTGAAGAAGGCGCCTTGTCGAGCAGCCTGGCACCGGTCATGCACCTGATACGTGAGCAGCACGCGCGGCTCGTGTGGACTCGCACCGCCCGGCACAGCGCGCGGCTCGGTGCCCGGCACGGCGCCCACTGGTCGAGAGCGCGACAGGCAGCACACGATGGCTCGAAGGAGGGCCTCGTGTTCACATTCATAGAGGAGGTCTGACATGAGGATCAGGTCGAAGCGCCGTGGCTGCTCCGGCAGAATGTGCGCCTCCGCGCCGCGGTCGAAACCGAGATCAAATGCGAGATCGAGCACGCGCACGGCGCACGGCGCAGCGCGCGCCCCGCCGCTCACGATCGCATCGAGCGCGCCCAGAAGCGGGTGGGGCGGCGTATTCCAATCATATCCGACCACCATCACGCGCTGGTGCATCTCCGGCGCCAAGTTGGCGTTCAAATTCGCAGCCGTGTTGGCCAGCATTCGCGCGTCGGGCCAGTCGCTGGTCACGACCGCGCACGCGCCGAGCAGCCCGGCGACCACGGACGGGAGCGCCGCGCCTGCGCCGACTTCGAGGACGGCTCGGCCGCGTGCATGCTCTGGATGCGCATCCAGATGGGCCGCGAGCACCTGCGCGGCCGGCCAGAGTCGATGCGCCCAGCGCTGCCGATGGCTGATGAGCCCGAAGCGCAGCACGCGCGGCCCTGCACGGCCGTCGGCCAGCCATGTGGCGTCGTCCTGGGCGCGCTCGTAGATCGTCGGCCCCTCACCTGGAGGCAATTAGGAGGCAATTAGGAGGCAATTAGGAGGCAATTAGGAGGCAATTAGGAGGCAGTTAGGAGGCAATTAGGAGGGCAAGATCGTCGGCCCCTCACCAGCCACGTAGACGGAGTGCATCGAGGGCTCGTCCGCATCGGACGGCGGTGCCGGGTCGGCGTCGGCGGCGGCGCCGTTCGGAGCGGCGTGCTGAGCGCCGTGATGGGCGCCGTTCGGAGCGGCGACGTCCTTCGCGGCGGCACATACAGCCCTCGCTGCAGGAAGCCACGCCCAACGGCCTGCATCGTCGGGGGTGTCCGGCGCGTCGTCCTCGGCGTCCCCCGCCGCTTGCCCAAAGAGTTGCGCCAAGCTGGCAAACTTGAGGAATGTGGCCGAGTCGTCGCCGAGAGCGAAGGTGGCTGCGGCGGCGCCTCGACGAGCCCAGTGAGCGGCGCGGCCGAGACGGGCAGACTGCTTGAGCTGCACGATGACGAGCAGCATGCCTGCCTTCGCCCACACCAGAGGCAACCCCTCCGCATTCAGAAGCGCCACACTCTCCGCCACAGTCGCCTCGAGCTCCAAAGGCGGCACGCTCGACAATGTCTTGTGGATGCATGCAAGCCGCTCGAAGCGATCGTCGCTCGCCTGCTGCGCCGTGCCGCGTAGCTCGCACACATCGCACACGCAGCCGAAATGATACTTCGCTTGCAGGTGGGCCTGGCGGCTTGCTCGGCCGCCCGCCTCGGCGCCAGCGACGTATGCGATGGTCACCTGATGAGGGAGGCAATCAGTTGCAATCAGCATGCAATCGGCGCCTGCGACGTATGCGATGGTCACCTGATGAGGGAGGCAATCAGTTGCAATCAGCATGCAA
>Ga0180442_101952_pt1 | contig 11688 bp, 8 predicted proteins | sample ChrtobMetP5_16mM_FD_119746 | JGI IMG/M metagenome (GOLD analysis project Ga0180442, IMG submission 119746) | Chrysochromulina tobin associated microbial communities from unialgal haptophyte culture, Seattle, Washington, USA - P5_16mM MetaG | ecosystem: Host-associated > Algae > Haptophytes >... | reverse complement strand
AAGAGGGAAAAGAGGGAAAAGAGGGAAAAGAGGGAAAAGAGGGAAAAGAGGGAAAAGAGGGAAAAGAGGGAAAAGAGGGAAAAGAGGGAAAAGAGGGAAAAGAGGGAAAAGAGGGAAAAGAGGAAGAGGGAAAAGAGGAAGAGGGAAAAGAGGGAAAAGAGGGAGGGAGGGAAAAGAGGGAGAAGAGGGAAAAGAGGGAGAAGAGGGAAAAGAGGGAAAAGAAAAAGAGGGAAAAGAGGAAGAGGGAAAAGAGGGAAAAGAGGGAAAAGAGGGAAAAGAGGGAAAAGAGGGAATCAAAAGAGGAAGAGGGAAAAGAGGGAAAAGAGGGAAAAGAGGGAAAAGAGGAAGAGGGAAAAGAGGAAGAGGGAAAAGAGGGAAAAGAGGGAGGGAGGGAAAAGAGGGAAAAGAGGGAAAAGAGGGAAAAGAGGGAAAAGAGGAAGAGGGAAAAGAGGGAAAAGAGGGAAAAGAGGGAAAAGAGGGAAAAGAGGGAAAACAATTTCATTTCTGCCTCCTCGTCCTCGTCCTCGTCCTCGTCCTCGTCCTCGTCCTCGTCCTCGCCCTCGGGCGCAGCCGGCCGGCCGAGATCGATTGATCGAGTGTGAAGGCAGCCATCCCGCTGCGCACCTCGCACATGGATCCATACGCGTCGCGCGTCAGGTGCTTGGCCATGAGTGACGTGTGGGCGGCTGAGAACTCGGGATAGTGCGCCGTGTGCGCGCCCATTTCCGTCGACTCGCCGTGCCCGCGCCCTGCCGCTGCCCTCGGCAAAGTGCAACATTCACATTCACACCGCTGCCCTCGGCAAAGTTCGCCAGAACGTGCGAGGGCGCCGAGAGAGGGCATCGACATGATCGGGGGCGATGGTGTGCTCGGCGCGCGCCTGCTCTCGGTTCATCGCGGCGGCGGCGGCGGCGGCGGCAGAGGCGGCGGCGGCCACGGCCGAGCCCAGCGTGGCCAACGGCACCACGATCCCTTCTGCCAGCACGCTGCTGCTCCTGCTGCTGCTGCCGCTGCTGTGACTCTGCCTGGCCTTCCAATCCAATCCACGGCGCACGAGTAGAAGACGTCCGCCTGCACGGAGAGGGAGCACACGGCCTGGTTGTGACGGTAGAGCTGCCGGATGAGCTCTCGCGTGCGCGGATTCCACAGCTTGACCATCACGTCCAGCCCGCCCGAGATGAGGGCGAAGCTCGCCATGAGCATGCCCCACACCGAGCCCTCGTGCGCCTTCCACAAGTGCGAGAGCTCCCTGCGCTGGATGTCCCACTCGTACACAGTACACGTCGAGTCGCCAGCGAAGAGGATGCCGCCTTCGAGGCTCTCGCGCCCCTCCAGGTACAGCGCCTCGCGGTACACCTTGTCCTTGTGCCCGTCAAACGCTTTGATCTGTCTGAGCTGCTGTACGTCCCACGAGATCACCTTCTTGTCGTCGCAGCACGAGTAGAGCCGCCCGATCTCCTCGTCGTACTGGAGCATCCAGATGGCCCCCTCATGTCCGACCAGAGTCCCCTTGCACTGATGCTGGTCCTCGCCCGGACCCACCTGATCAGGGATGCAATCAACAGCAATCAACGACCATCAACGGCAATCAACGGCAATCAACGGCACCTTCCACAGCTTGATCTCGCCTGTACGGCAATCAATGGCAATCAACGACCATCAATGGCAATCAACGGCACCTTCCACAGCTTGATCTCGCCCTTGCGGTCGCCCGCATAGAGTGTATCGCCGAGCAGCTTGAGCGAGAGTACGCCCTTCTCGTGCCCATTGAGCACCGCCTCACAGTGCAGGTCGGAGCGGCGCCACTTGCGGATCGTCACTGGCCCTGCGAGCCCGAGTACATGTACTTCTCATCGTGTTGCAGCGTCTCGCCCCAATTCGTGTGCGCGTTGAGCGTCGCACCGCATCCGCAGCCGTTGCGGCATGTGCTCCACCGTGCATGCATCGGTGGCCGCCGCAAGCAGCGCCTCGATTGCGTCACTCCCCATTTCATTTCAGCGCATGTCAAGCGTCTCAAGCGGCGCCGCTGATGGCCCACGATTACGGCTCGCAATCGCCAGCTTGTGGCGAGCTTGTGAGCGTCTTTGTTGCCCCAGCAGTTGCCAAGGATGCGCAGGTCCTTGAGCAAGCATGCGGGTTCGTGGCCCACGGTCACGCGAAGTCCAGAATGATCAGAAATTCGTCTAACCAATTTCCGGGGAATTCTGGCGGAATAGTTTGACAGGGTTCGTCATTGAATTTGAAGGGTTCGTCATTGAATGTGGCAGGGAACTTCGAAAAGGAAAGAGTTTCGAATGCCGATCGCGCATTAGAAACGATCGCGCATTCGTAGAAACTTAGAAACGCCCGCGGCAGCGTTAAATAACGACGAACAGGTACGTACTGGACAGCGAGGCACGGTACGATATGCGACCTCTTTTCTCGTCCCGGGGCCCTCTAGCGGTACAACGTATCATATATACTGGCCGACACCTCTGCATAGTACCTAGCGGTATACGTGTGCTCCATAGAGCTGGAGCGCGACTTGTATACGTGAGAGGTCGCCGCCATCGCCTTCCCTGCGTATTGCGTATTGCGTATTGCGTATTGCGTATTGCGTTTTGCGTTTTGCGTTTTGCGTTTTGCGTTTCCTAACACATACCTAACACATACCCAAACTCATGCTGGGCCTGTGCAAGTGCTTCCTAATCTTCTCGTGGTTACGTCATACCGCTCCACCTGTAAGGCGTCGTTATGCTGGCTGGGCCAGTAAAGCGTACGTTTTCCTAACACGCTTAGCCAGTAAGGCGTAGCCGTAAGAGTAACCGTCATACCGCTCCACCTGTAAGGCGTCGTTATGCTGGGCCAGTACATGTAAAGCGTACGTTTTCCTAACACATACCCAAACTCATGCTTAGCCAGAAAGGCGTAGCCGTAAGAGTAACCGTCATACCGCTCCACTTGTAAGGCGTCGTTATGCTGGGCCAGTAAAGCGTACGTTTAATAGCTCGTGGTTAGTCATACCGGATACAGCTCCACCTGTAAGGCGTCGTTTTGTTGGGCTAGTAACGCGTACGTTTTCCAAACACATACCCAAACTCATGCTGGGCCTGTGCAAGTGCTAGACAACGACTATTTACAATCGCTACCTGAGCGACCTCTTCTGGGACGACATGTCCGATACGGCACCATGGATGCGTGAGGCGTGAAGCCTGCCCATCGTGGGCGGCCGAGCCCGCGTGTGGAGCCGTGTCGAAGGACACTGAGCGAGCGCGGCGAGGTGCGGCGGGGCTGGGGAGAGGGTGGTGCCGATGAGCGAGTGCAGGCACTGTCTGAGTCCACCTAGTAAACCCCAACAAACAAACAAACACCCCAACAAACAGTCCAACAAACAAAAACCCCAACAAACAAACAAACACCCCAACAAACAGTCATCAATGGACAAGCTCGGCGAGTCTAGCTGAGCCGCGTGGACCGCTGTTCGGAGGATTCGCCGGGTCCTAAAAGTAACAGTGACGATATTACTTGCAGGCGAGAAGTATCGCTCGTGGGGTAATCGACTTGTTTTGTTTTGTTCCCACACGTGCCGTATTTACACTGTTCGCCCCAGATCTATTTTTAGACCATTTCGGGGATCAACGCGCGGGGGCTTCTTCATTCTTCTCGTTTGGGTGAAGTTTGCGTCGAGGGCTCATCATGCGTCGAGCGATGCGCGAGAGCCTTCAGCTCGCACCGCCCAAATTCGAAGTGGGCGCGCGGGTGACGGTCGCGCTACCTGAGACGGGGTACCGCTTTGCTGGCACGGTCAGATCCTGCCGAGCGCCACCAACCGGGGGGCGGCCGTTGTACAGCGTGGAACTCGACGGCGATGATGAACTTTTGACCGATCTTCTCGAGAGCGACCTCAAGACGGCCCCTGGAGAGCCGGGGACAGCGGCCGCGCCTCCTCTTGCCACGCGCCCATCGGCCGACCTCCTCCAGTCTACGCGCGAGCATCTCGAAAAGGCGCCGCTGCCGCCGCCACCTGCGAGCCTTGCCGAGGACCTCTGCCCCGGCGGCCGCTCGCACTGTGGCGGCGATCTGTGCTTTCCCAACCTGACTCTGGCACACGAGGCTGCGAACGGCAGATTTCGGATGCCGCTCTTCATGATGGCGCCCGGGGCCGTCGCGCTCTTTGCCGGGGCCACGCTTTGCCACTGCACCACCGGCCATCACGAAGCGGCGCAGCGCAAGCCGCACTGCGAGGCGCACGTCTCCTTTGCGGTGCAGACGCCCGCCACCGTGCTGGGCCTAGGCGGGCAGCCAGCCCAGCGCCACGAGCTGCACAATCGCCTCCTCGAGCTTGGCACCAGTGACCTGCGTGCGCGGTGGCACGACGCGGTGTGGCTGCCAGTGTGGCACTTCCGGGACAAACCTTCGCCGCGCGCGCGGCTCGACTACTCCGAATCCGAGATGTGCGTCCTACGGTGGCGGCGCATTGTGCTGTACGACGCCGAGCTCGGCCGCGACCACCCGCGAGCGGCGCTGGTGGCGTACAGCGTCGACGGCGGCCTACCGCCGGCAGCGGCGTCCCACGCGCGGTCGCACTTTGGCTTCTTGGCCAAGGAGTGGCAGTTTGTGCTCCATCGGCACAACAACGAGACTGAGCGCTCGGGCTGCCTGCACCTGGACGGGCGCGGTGAGCAGCGCATGGAAATGCTCGGGCTGCACGACCGGCGGCGCAACACGTTCCAGCCGCCGGATAAGACGCGCCCACCCAGCGTCGTGAAGGTGGCTAACAAGAGGGCGGACCTGGACGCCTACGTGGTGCACATGGACAGCCCGGCACAGTTCGGCGCCGCCGCTCTCAAGCCCACCTGGGAGAGCATCAGCGCGCGCCTGCGAGACCTGATGCCCTCGGCGATGGGCGGGCTCCAAGAAGCGCTCGAGAAGGCGCGCGTGCGCGAGCGCCTGTACACAACCCTCGCGGGAGGGGTGGTGTCGGACGACCTCCTTGTGAACAACGTGGGCGTCTCTTCTGGGTACCAGAGCCCGCCCCACTTTGATGTTGGAGACGTGGGCTGGACGGGCGCGTTTGCCGTCAAGTGCGGCGAGATCGACCACGACCACAGCGAGATCAAACAAGATCACAGCGAGATCGGCTCCTCCCATGGCGTGGACAACGATGAGTGGCTGCGCGCGGGCGCAGACGCCTCATTCGCGTCTGGGCTCACCGCCATTGGCAACCACGAGAGATGTCGCATGCCGCGGGGTCGCTCGCGCAAGCCTTCTGGAGGAGTGTGCCTCGTGGAGAGGGAGGCGTACAGTGCATGCCATCTCGCAGAGGGCTGCCTGCTCGAGGCGAAGCATGCTGGCCTGTGTGTCCTTCATTTCCTCGAGAGAGGCAAGAGGCGGAGGACCGCACAATAGACTAGCGAACGTGGGCAGCCGGCGGAGAGCTCTACATCTGCCGCGGCATCTGCGGCGGCCGAGACGCTCGGGAGACGCTGAGAAAGCAAAAGGGCGCACGCTGGCTTGCGGAGCTCGAGTGGGGTTCCTGATTCAATTCCTGAGGCTGTGTGGAGACAGTTAGATTTGAGTGTGTGCCAGCCTAACGTAAGTGTATGCCAATATTCTCGCTGGCCGTCGCAGCCGCGCTGACTGTCCTGTCACGGCACCCCAGTGGCGCCACCTCCCACTGGCGCCTGCCATCGGGCGCATTTGAGGCGCCGGCCGCCGCGCACCAACGGCTACAACTTGTCAGCAACAGTCACACCCAGCCCGCCGCCAGTCCGGCAAATTCCTCTCTTCGCTCGAAAATTGCCGAACTGTGCGTTTCGTCGTGTTGACTGCTGAGGTTGTGAAATGTGAACACTTTTCATGACCGGTCGTCGCCAGATCGCAACCGCATTACGGCCCTCTCCCTCGCCCGGAGGCCGGACAGATGGTCCCTTGCGATCGAGGCACATTTGCAGCAAGTAGCACCTCCTGAGCTTGTGCACTGCATCGACATATTTGCAGGCACCGACGCGCGAGCGCACCTGCCAGCCACCGTCGCCGCCACCATCACCGCCACCGTCGCCGCCGCCCTCGCCGCCGCCATCACCGCCACCATCACCGCCACCGTCGCCGCCGCCCTCGCCGCCGCCATCATCGCGACCATCACCGCCACCGTCGTCACCGCCCTCGCCTCCGCCATCACCGTCCCCATTACCACCTCCATCACCACCACCGTCGCCGCCGCCGTCGCCGCCACCGTCGCCGCCACCATCACCGCCACCCCCGCCACCGCCCTCGCCGCCGCCATCACCGCCACCTTCGCCGCCGCCATCACCGCCACCTTCGCCGCCGCCATCTCCTCCGCCGTCGCCACCACCATCGCCACCGCCCTCGCCGCCTCCGTCCCCGCCACCCTTCCCACCGCCATCTCCGCCGCCATCTCCGCCACCCTCACCGCCACCATCGCCGCCACCCTCTCCACCTCCATCGCCGCCGCCGTCGCCACCTCCATCACCTCCACCGTCGCCACCTCCATCACCTCCACCCTCGCCGCCACCATCACCGCCGCCATCCCCGCCACCTCCGTCCCCCGCCCTCGCCACCTCCGACTCGGACTCGTAGGCCGTGGGCGGCTCATCGGTACTGCTGGGCGTACCGGTACTTCTGGGCGACGCAGGCCTATGCCTCGACGATGGCGTTCAAGACGAGCCAGACGATGACGCCGACGCCGCGCTGCTCGAGCGCACCGGCCTGCCCGACGCCATGGAGCTCGACGAGCTGCTCGACCAACTGCTCTGGTGCCACCGGGGCGCGGGCCGCGAGCGGAAGGCGCCGCACTCGCTGCCGACGGCGTGCCTGAGCACGGAGCTGTCTCGGAGCGGCTGCAGGCGCTGCTTGAGGCTCACTCGTACGCACTCGTACGCGCTGGTGCGAGTGACTGCAGGTGCTCTCGAGGTGTTGCTTGAAGCCGAGGTTGGCGACGTACGCTTCTTTAGCCAGCCAACGGCGTGGGAGGCGAAGCACGCAGGCCCGGGAGGGCGGGTGGGACAGCTGCTGCTATGGTCGTGCGGCTTCACACCAGCTGGCCGAACCGCCAACAGTGGCACGTCGTCTGCGGCGGGCCCGACGCACCGTCATGGCCTCTGGTGGAGGCTACTCTTCATGATTCCTTCATTATAGTCGTGTCTTGTTCCACCATCTCTAACTCTATTTACACAGCATCTGCTATCATTTCACGAGTTATATTTTGCTCGTGCTGCTAAAGAGCTCTGCCGCGCAAGGATAACAGTACGGTACCTCGGTACCGGGTAATGGATGCGCGGTCACGATAAATTAATTTCATGATCTGCACACTCCTCTGTTTTCGAAACGTCTCTTTATCACACGGACTTTACTATTCGCGCCGCGCGCGCGCTCGCGCGCCGCGCCGCACGCGTATAGTTCAGACGTTTTTTCGGGGGTTTTCCACGTAGTGTTCATACACAAAACATCCCTGGGCTTTTTCGCAGCAATGCGGATCGGGGTGCTAAGACTGACACAGCGGGGAGTGCGCGCTGCGCGCGCCGCGCGCCGCAGCGGCCGTTGGCAGCGCATGGCGTGCGGCATGGCACTGGCAAGCTGGCGCTCGGCAAGCCGGCGATCATCAGGCAGCCGCAGCAGAGCAGCAGGTCCGACTCTTGAATAGCCAGAGCAGTGCTTGGCCCTGCTGTCGCTGCTGCCAGCGCTACCGGCGCCGGCGCTCCCGCGCCATTTCGATGTGCCCGCCAGCCTCGGCGCCGGCATCGGCAGCTCGGCCTGCCGGCACGCGCCGCTATCACCACGCCTGCTTGCTGCCGCCGCCCTCGCCGCCCTCGCCGCCGCCGCCCTCGCCATGACCCTCGCCGCCGCCTCCCTAGCCGCCATCGCCGCCGCCGCCCTCGCCGCCGCCGCCCTCGCCGCCGCCGCCCTCGCCGCCGCCGCCCTCGCCGCTGCTCGGCGCGCCGTCGGCGCCCACGCCGTTACCGCCCTCGCCGCCGCCGCCCTCGCCGCCACTGCCCACGCCGCTGCATCGCGCGCCGTCGGCGTCCTCGCCGCCGACGCCCTCGCCGCCCTCGCCGCCCTCGCCACCGCCGCCCTCGCCGCCCTCGCTGCAGACCTCGCCGCGGCCGACGCCCTCGCCATCTCCGCCCACAAACCCGACGCCACAAGGTGAGCGACCGCCCTCTCGCACACCGCACGCCCAAACCTCAAGCACGGACACTCTCCTTCGCTCTGCCGGCCGGACCTCCCCACGAACCCAGCTCAAATACCTTGCCTGCCTGCCTGCCTGACTGACTGATTTGAAGTGCTCTGACTGTCTGCGATCATGTTCTCTGCGCGGGGGTTTTGTTTTGTGCATGCATTTGCGTATGTTTGTGAATGTGCATTCCTCTCTCTCCGCGCGTGTTTTTGTCTTGCCATCCCATGTGGCCTTCCCACTGTGCGCGCGAGCCATGCCATGCTGCGTTGCGCGCGATGCTGTGCATGCGGCATGCTGTACGCATGCGCACGCGCACGATCATGCCCATGCCCATGCCCATGCTCATGCTCATGCTCTGCTGCTGCTGCTGCTGCTGCATGTGCTGCTGCTGCATGTGCTGCTGCGTGTGCTGCTGCAGCTTGACTGACGGCGTGCGCGAATGTGCATGTGCCCGCAGGTCCCGACGCCGCTGACGACGACGATGACTTTGCCCCCGATCGACCGTGCTACGCAAGAGCCTCGTCTCTTGCAGCCGCCACCGCCGCCGCATCCTCCTCCGCCGCGTCCACCGGCTCCGCACCAGACTGCAAGCGCCAGCGCCTCATCGCGGCGGCTTCCACGCCATCCATCGCCCTCGCCGCACCCGCCACGCCGTCCACCACCGCCCTCGCCGCGCCCGTCGCCCTCGCCGCGCCTTCCGCCGCCACGTTCGCCGCCGGTGCCGCTGCGGCTGCCGATGCCGCTGCGGCTGCCGCTGCCGCCGGCGCCGCCGCCGGTGCCGCCGCCGGTGCCGCCGCCGATGCCGCCGCCGCCGACCGGGCGCACGCCTGGCGCAACTCGCCGCTCACCCTCGCGGCCATCCGCGACCCCGGGCTGCGCGGCGTTATCAGCGCCGCCGCGGAGTTCGCCGACGCCCTCGCCATCAACTTCGAGATGTGCGCCGGCAAAATCCGCCTGGAGGGGGCCCGCTCTGTGTGCGGGTGCGCCAAGTCGGAGCGCACGCCGCCGTGCCACATCCAGCTCTCGGCAGCCTTCAAGGAGGTGCTGCCGGCGGCCGCGTACGAGTTCGCCTTCCCGGCCACCTCCGGCGCGCCGGGCGGCGCCACCTTCGCGATCGGGCTGCTGGCCGCCGCCGGCTTGCAGGTGACCACAACCCAAACCAAGCTGTGCACCGGCGGGAAGACATACGGCCGTGGAGTGCTTCTCGGCTTTCGGCGCCGTGCAAGGCCGCGGCCGCTGCCGCACCTCCCGTCAGCCGCCGGCACCGCCGGCACCGGCACCGCCGGCACCGGCACCGCCGCCGCCGCCGATGCCGACGACGCGGACGACAGCGCGCACGACCGGAGCGCGCGCGAGGCGGCGGTGGCCGCCGCGCACAGCGTGTGGACGCCGGCGCGCGAGCGGACGCTGCGCGCGGCGCTCCGCACGACGCCGGCGCATCGCGCCGGCCGCCGCGTGCCCGACGACCAGTGGCAGTTCGTCGTCGCCCGCGCCCTCGCGGCCGCCGAGCCGCCCGCGTCGGGCTGGGCGCCCACTCTCGACGCCTGCAGGCAGCACTACCAGAAGCGGCTGCTGCCGCGGCTGATCGCGCAGCTGCCCGCGCCGCCTGCCGCCCCGCCCGCCCGCCCGAGCGACTGGTCGGCGCAGGCCGACGCGGAGCTGCAGGCCGCCGTCGCGCTCCTGCACGAGGAGCACGGCCTGGGCCGCGACAGCCTCGCCCACTTTTGGGTGCACGTCGAGGCGCGCTGCCCGTCGGCGCCGGCGCTGGCCGGCACGCACTTTGCCGACAACACGTACGCGCGCCGCCACGCGCCGGCGTTCACCTCGCAGCACCGAGGCGCCTACGTGGGGCGGGTGCCGTGGGCGCCGCCGGCGGACGGCTCGACGGCGCCGTCGACCGTGACGGCCGCCGTCGACGCGGTCGCGGCGCTCGGGACGCGCGGCGCGCGCATGTGCGCGCTGTACGGGATGCCCGAGCGCGCCGCCGCCGCCGGCGGCGAGGTCGCGGCCGCCGCTGCGGCTGTTGCGCGGGCCGCGGCGGACGCCGGCTGCGAGCGCGCCGCGATGGCTGCCTGGATCGGCTCCGTCAAGCTGCCGCGCGACCGCCGCGTGCTGCAGACGGCACGCGAGGCCATCGCGGCGCGGCGGCTCGACGCGCCCGAGGGCGCCGCGCTCGTGCTTCTCGGGCTCGGCGGCTGCGTGGGCAGCGGCTCCTCCTCCACCGCCGATCCCCTGCTCGCCGCGCTCGTCGCCGCCTTTGGCGTGCCCGCCTCCAGCATCTGGGCGTGGCGCCGTGCCCACCGCCTCGGGCAGAGCGAGGCGCTCGCCGAGCTCGCCGCCGACTCGGACGCGTGCGGGCCCGCCGCGCTCGCGCGCGCGCAGGGCCTCGGCACCGCCGGCCTCACCCGCCTCGCCGCCCTCGTCGTCCAGCACTGCGCGCTCGTGCACGCGCGGGACGTGCTGCACGATGCCGGCGCGGCGGACGAGGCCGCGTGCGCGATCGCGGCGCTGCTGGGCGCCGCGGAGGCAGTCGGAGCAGCGCCGGAGGGAGCGGCGGCGGAGGGAGAGGATGCGGAGGGTGAGGAGGAGGAGGAGGCGGAGGAGGCGGAGGAGGAGGGGGAGGCGGCGGCGGGGCTGCCGGCCGCGGTGGACGAGCAGCTCGCGACGGACGTGTTCGGCAGCCTGCTCCCGTGGCTGGCCGAGGCGCGCGTTGGGGACGCCGTGGCCGCGCTCGCCGAGTGGGGGCGTTCGCTTCCGGCGCCCGCGGCCATGCGCCGGGCGCCGGCGCCGAGGAGCGGGCACGTGCGCAGCGCGGTGGACGCCCTGGCGCGCCAGATGCGCGACGACGTGCTCGACGCGCACGAGGCGCGGCTCGCGAACACGGCCAGCGTCCTCGAGCTGCACACGGCGCTGCAGGACGAGCGCGCGCCGCTGCGCGCGTCGGTCCCCAACGTGCTCCGGCAGCTGAGGCTGCTGGCGGAGCGCGACGACGACGAGGCGCTCACGCACGCGAGCCGGCTGCTCGAGCTGGCCGCGTCGTCGGCGCGCGGGGTGGGGGCGGTGGTGAAAGCCGAGGCGCTGCGTCTCGCCCAGCGCCGCTTCGAGGCGGTGGCGGCGGCGCTGGCGGCGGCGGCGGCGGTGCCCGCCCACGCCCCGTGGGCGGTGGCGAGGGCCGGCTGCTTCGGGAGCATTCTGGAGCGGCTGAGCGTGGGCGGCGGCCGCGGCGCGCCGCTGCGCAAGCAGGCGCGCAGCGTGCTCTTCAACCTCCTCTCGGCGCTCGCGACGGCCGAGCTCGCGGCGCTGCCGCCGCCGCCGTGCCTCGCCCCGAGCCGCCGCATGCCGCTCGTCGACGCGGCCGCCGCCGCCGTCCTCGCCCGTCTCGGCGCCGACGCGCCGCGCTTTGGCCACTTTGTGGAGGAGGACGAGGCGCTGCGCGCGCTCGGCCGCCAGCGGCGCGAGCTCAAGCCGCAGCAGCTCGAGGCGCTCGCGGCCTGGCGTCGCGGCGCCGATTT
>Ga0180442_101944_pt1 | contig 11706 bp, 10 predicted proteins | sample ChrtobMetP5_16mM_FD_119746 | JGI IMG/M metagenome (GOLD analysis project Ga0180442, IMG submission 119746) | Chrysochromulina tobin associated microbial communities from unialgal haptophyte culture, Seattle, Washington, USA - P5_16mM MetaG | ecosystem: Host-associated > Algae > Haptophytes >... | reverse complement strand
CGAAGACTGCTGGACCGGCACTGCGGGTGCGAACAAGTGCCTCGAAACCGCCCTGAAGCTCGTCGGACTGTCGGCCGAAGATTGTGCGACGGCGGGGGCGGAGAAGATGGCGAGCTCGAACACGCCCAAGTGCGCGGCGACCCCCCAGGCTGTCTTCAAGCGGCTCTCGAACGGCAACGTCGAAAAGGTCGGCGATGAGCCGGCGGCTGCCGTGTCGTTCCAGGAGCCAGTCCAGGAGCCCGCGCCCGAGGAGCCCGCGCCCGAGGAGCCGCCACCGTTCGAGGCGATCCCACAGGAAGGCGCCTCGGAACCAGCGCCCGCACTCGAGGCGCCCGTGTCCGAGGAGGCGGCGCCCGAGGAGGCGGCGCCCGTGACCGAGGAGGCCACGCCCGTGTCTGAGGAGGCCGCGCCCGTGTCTGAGGAGGCCGCGCCCGAGGAGGCCGCGCCCGTGTCTGAGGAGGCGGCGCCCGTGTCTGAGGAGGCCGCGCCCGTGTCCGAGGAGGCGGCGCCCGTGTCTGAGGAGGCGGCGCCCGTAGCCGAGGAGGCCGCGCCCGTGTCCGAGGAGGCGGCGCCCGTGTCCGAGGAGGCCGCGCCCGTGTCCGAGGAGGCCGCGCCCGTGTCCGAGGAGGCCGCGCCCGTGTCCGAGGAGGCGGCGCCCGTGTCTGAGGAGGCCGCGCCCGAGGAGGCCGCGCCCGTGTCCGAGGAGGCCGCGCCCGTGTCCGAGGAGGCCGCGCCCGAGGAGGCCGCGCCCGTGTCCGAGGAGGCCGCGCCCGTATCCGAGGAGGCCGCGCCCGTGTCTGAGGAGGCCGCGCCCGTATCCGAGGAGGCCGCGCCCGTGTCCGAGGAGGCCGCGCCCGAGGAGGCCGCGCCCGTGTCTGAGGAGGCGGCGCCCGAGGAGGCGGCGCCCGAGGCCGCGGCGGAGGCGCCGGCACCTGAGGGCGAGGCGCCAGCGCCTGAGGAGGCGAAGCCCTAGGCAGTGGCAGTGCGCCGCACTTGACACAGTTCAAAGGCGAGTTTAAGGTGAGCCATGCCGGCATCGATCAGGCGCGAGTGTGATGGTGGAACCGGGGGAGAGCTGACGGAGGGTCGGAGGCAGGGGGGAGCGGCGAGGCATGAGTGTGATGATGCACACCGCTATGCATCGGTGCCCTTTTCATCAGAGGAGAGGCCACACGAGAGCGGAATGGATGTGGGGGGTACAGCGAATGTCGGGCGCAAGCGCGTGAGCGACGGGTGTGCGATGTGCGTCGCGATTGTGCACGATCGAGGCATCGAGCATGACGGACAATAGTGGCGACAGCGGTAACCGTCGTGCTGTGCATCGCGATCGGATGGCCGTACCCATTAACCGTTCGGCCCATGGAATGTAGAGGATGTGTACGGTAGAACCGCTCGTGGTGTCCGCCTACCCGCTATACTTAATGTGTGATATGAGTGAAAGTAGAAAGACGAAAGTGAGACAGAGCGTTCGGCGCGTCGCGCGCGGTACCCGGTAGCGGCTAGCGGTACTCCAAAAAAGAAATCTCTACGTACTCAAACTTCAGACCTTGAGTCCTTGACTTCAGACTTATACGATACGATTGAGATCCCCATACTCTGAGCTCTCCGTATCCCCCTGTCTGGTTCTTGATGGATTTACCATGCTTTTTCGAGACGTTGAGTTCACAGCCGCGTACTGTACCGGTATCTTTGTGTGTCCCTTGTGGTGAGCGCGGGGGGACCGCGACGAAACTGACTGAATGACTGACTGTGTGTCACGGTAAAAAGACACCGGGGGGAGCCGGGACATACATGTGTGTGACCCGGTGTCTTTGCTCTCACGCCGACATGCAGGTCCTGCCCATGTGCAGGTAGCTTGGTAAGTTACAAAGTTCTCGCTCGATGCACCGAACTTTGTTCTTCGGGCGCAAAAGGCAAAGTGCGTCCACAGGATGCCGATGAGGGCGCGCAATGAAGGTGACGACTTTCAGCACTCCGACACAAGTTCCCGAGTCAAGCGATTGAAGAGAAAGATCTCTACGGCACTACGAGACGAGCCCGGGCTTGCTGGGCAGACGCATAACGCCAATGATCCACCTGCACCTAACCACGCATCGGCAGCTGGCACGGCTGTGGCGAAGCGAGAACGATCCAGCCTGCCGCCCGCTGCCAACCTGCCGCCCGCTCCTGACCAGCCGCCTGCTACTGTCCCAGCAGCCTCGCCACGACCACGAGCAAGGTGGTCGAGGGCGCAAAAGCGCGCGGCGAAACGGCAACGCGACGCAGCGGGCGAGCCCATGAATGAGCAAGCGCACGACGGGCGTGAGGGCACCGTGCCAGCGACCGAGCACGGCGACTGCAGCGATGCAGCGGCCGCGGACGCGGTGCCGACGCCGGAGGCGCGCCGGCCTTTGCTTGTGCTGCTCGACCTCAACGGCACGCTTGTTCACCGCGACACGGCGACGGCACCATTTGTGGTGCGGCCGGGCGCGCTGCCGCTGCTGCTGGATTTGACGCTCTGCAAGCACCTCGATCTCGGTTTCTGCACCTCCATGCAGCCGAAGAATGCGCGACGTGCGGTCAAGGCTCTCGTAGAGGCGGCGGAAGAGGCAGCTGAGACGGCGGCTGCGGAGGCGGCTGCGGAGGCGGCGATGGTGCGCTCGTTGTTGAGGCGGGCGCTGCCGCAGCTGGCGCTTTTTGCCGGGGACGACTTCCACTTTCGGAACGACGTGGGACTGCCGCTGCTGCCGCTGCGCGTGCCGAGCTTGGCGCCGTGGCGGTTACTGCGGAATCTCTCTCGCATCTGGGCTGATCCCCGGGCACAAGGACATACTGCCACCTCGACCGTCCTGGTCGACGATACTCCAGGTAAGTGTCCCCTGTCTCCTTCAAATGTGCTGATCATCGAGACGTGGTGTGGCGCGCACTCCGACGAGGGCGCGTGTGCCACGTCGCGGGCTGTACTCGGGCGACTCACCGACCACCTCCTCGCAGCGAGCCGAGCACAGGCAGCCACCGGGGAGGCGGCTGACGTGCGCGCGTGGCTCGCATCCCATCCATTCAAGGGCGGGGTGGAGGGAGAGGGCACCGCCAACGGACGCGCATGACGACTGAATTGAGCCAAAACGGCCGAATCGGCGGTTCTCAGGATCACTGAGTATGCAAGTAGGAGAGGGAGGAAGGGCCCTTTCTAACCCGACATCCGATCGATGTCCCTTTGAGAGATGAGCGCGCTGGGTGGCGCAGGGGAAACGCGACGAGAAATCGACTGACTGACTGGGTCTCGGGTCCTGACGAACTCCGCCCTAGCTATTCCTACTTAAATTCCTACTGTACCGAGGTCAACTCGAGAACTCTTCTGAACTCCAAGTATACCCGGGTTCAAAAACACCCGGGGCGGGGAGACACACCGACACACGAGACAGACACACGAATCACCTCACGAACCAACATCAAAGCCCACCGACTCGCGCACCGGTTGTCGCGTGTGTCGTGTGAATATCGTGTGAACGTTCACGCGCCATACGCATACCACGCCACACCCCGGATCGCGGACAAAAGTACCGGAGATCCGTACCCGTGTGTCCCCGTGTGTCCCGTTTGTGTGACGGCTCCCCCCGGTGTCTATTTACGGTAAAAAAGACACCGCGGGGGTCAGTTCCGTTTACTTGTATACTACCGGCATGTTGCAACACCATACATGTATCTTCGACGACTGATGTTCGACTGTACAACCCACAGCACATGGGGTCAAATAGTGACGTAGCATTGTCGCGTCTGTCGTGTTAACGTTCACAGGAACACTCACATTCTTCTCGAAATGACGAGGACTCTCGCTTTCGTTGCCGGCGTGGCTGTCGCGCTCCTCGGCGCCTGCCTTGGAATCCTGGTGTACGCCCGCACCACCATCGGCGGCCATCTGCTCGCCACTGCCTCTGCGGGCAGTCGCGTGCGCCTGCACAGCTCCCTGGGCGTGTATTTGACCGTGTCTGCGAGCGACGGCGCCGTCAGACTTGGAGGCAACAACAGCGGTCCGGAGGCGTGGTTGCTCGTGCCAGTGGCGCCGTCCATGGTGGCGCTCCTGAGCGCGCGCGAAGCGGAGCTGCAGCTGGAGGCGGATGGCACGCGACCTTCGATGGTGACGCGCTCGGGCTGCCATTGCAATGGCTTCTCGAACGCGTACGGCTTCGGCGGCCACTGCGCCGCGTGGGAGGAGGAGTACGAGGCGCCGTGGTGCTACGTGGACGACGACTGCGCCGCCGTCGCTAACAAGGGCTCGTTTGGGCTCAAGCACCAGCGGTGCGACGCGGAGGTGACGGGCGAGGGGGGGATGTACCAGGACGACCTCGGCGGCTCGACGCCGTACGCGCCCCTGGCCGGCTGGCGCGCCCCGGACGGGTGCGCGTGCAGCGGATACAGCAACAAGCACGGGTATGGCGCCTCGTGCAAGGCGTGGGAAGATGCGATCGCGCCCGGTCAGACGCCATGGTGCTACACCCATGCCAATTGCTCGAGCGTCTTGGTACGTAAAGGCTCCTTTGGGCACCGACACGTCGACTGTGAGCCGTGGTATGAGCCTCTGCCGCCCGCCGCATCGCCGCCCAAGCCGCCGCCGCCGCCGCCGCCGCCGCCGCCGCCGCCGCCCAACCCACCCAAGCTGACTCGCCGGCAGCGACAGATACGCAAGGCCATGGCACATGAGGTGGCCGCCGAGTCGCTGCTCAAGTCGGCGCTCAAGTCGAATGCGGTCTTCGCACTCGTCAGCTCGACGACGGGTGGCTTCGCGGCGGTCCGCGCGCCGCCCACCAAGGAATCGCTCCTCGTGCACGCCCGCGACGCCGGCCTGTCCATTCACAGCCTCTTTGCGAGGCTGCCCACTGGCCACTTCGTGGCTCTTGGCACGCGCGCATTGCTTGGACTCTGCGCCGAGCAGGGCACTTCAGCGCCGCTGCTGTGCACCGGCTACCGCTCCAAGCCCAATGAGCCGCACCGCAAGCTGCTGCGCTCGGCGCAGCACCGCTCCGTCCTCACGTTCGCCATCGAACACTTCTGAGCTCACTCTATGCAGCCGAGGTGGGCGGATGGAAGCTTGATTACTTCGGTCTAGGGGGGCTGAGGCCAAGTTGCGCATTGCAATAGCCCGTTGCTTTGACCGGCCGGGCGGCGGGGGGGCGATGGGCAACCGTGTGTGTCCCCTCGAGGCCCGCGTGGCTGGAGGGCTCGAACGACTTTGGCAGTGAGAGAGGGGCAGCAGCCCGCCGCCCGGTCGCTTAACCACTTCTTCACGCCGGCCGCGAGCAGTATAGGCATGGGCTACATTATTGGATGAGGATTCGTCGATGAATAGAAAACGAAATGAACAGTGACCTCGTGCTTCCGTTCCGCTCGTGTGCCTCGTGCGCCAAACGCAAACCTCGCCCCGTCTAACCGGCCATATTTATACGACGAACGCGGTATTCAAATTACAAATACATTCACGTGCTATCTGCGAAATCCGTCCTCGGAGTCGGACCGCCTCGTGCGATCCGCCGCCCGGCGTATCGACGGTCTCAAAGTGAAACGCTTTCACGTGTTCGTCCGCGTCGGTCCGTTTCCGCGCACCCGCGCAGGCACCAGCCACTCGCGACTCGGGCGTCCGGGGCGGAGACCGTTAAGGGGAACGCGGCGGAGATTGGATCTCACCCCCCCAGGAAACCCGGGAAGAGATGCCGCCGCGGCCCGCGCGGGTCGCGTTGGGTTGGATCGATTGGACGCGGTTTGGCGACCCGGCGCGCGGCGGCGGGACCGGCCGGTTCCGGAAGTGGGCTAGGAGCCTAGGACCAAGGACGTTACAACAGCGAACAGGACGGCGAGACGGGATATCGGATCCGGCTCGCAGCGCTCCGCCATGTGGCATGTGCTCCTCCCTGGCAGACGCGGCACTGCGCGTTAAACCGGCGCGCCGGCGGTCGCGCCGCCCCGCGGCCCTCCACCGAGCGGACCTCGTCTCTCGCATCCCAGGCCGACGCGGGCCCGGGCGCGCGGTGCACGCGGAGCACGCTCGTCCGGCGCGCGCGCGTGGGGCACGTCCGCGATCAGGGGGCGGGGCCGGGGCGCCACGGTGTCGCCGGTCCCTAAGCGACTCACGGCACCTATTTTCATATGAATGTGAAAATATATGAATGTGACACCTGTCGTTAAACTGTCAATGCGCGCGTCTATCAGCGCGTCTAGTGGCCTAGTGGGTAGGTGTTGGGTATAGGTGAACAAAGCCACTTCGCAGCTAGCGCTGCTGCATGGCGCTGCAACCGCTGCTGCTCGTCAAAGCGCTGCTGCTGGACAGGGCGAGCTGATCCCATTCGCCATAGTCCCATCGCGTGGATGCTCGCGCCTGTCGAGGCGCGCGCCCCTCGTCCTCGGCGTCAGGCATCCTGCAGTTTATGTCTCGCCTGGGCTCGCACTTCGGGGATGCTGCGGGCGATCGGCCAGCTCTCAGCATTGATGGAGCGGCCACGTCAGATCGTTGATACCATTTATTCAACGATGGTGTCTGGCTGATGATGGAGTCTGGTGAAACCAGCCTGGACATGCTCGGGGATGCGCGGGCCAGCTGAGAAAGGTCCGAGTACGAATTCTCGCTACGGAAGACGAGCAATCCCCCTTCAACTGCGAAGGTGGTGAATCCCTCAAACGCGGTCCCGCTGTGATGGCTCCCGTCCTCGGAGGAGCAATCATTGAAGATGTTCCCACCGCGCACTCGCGGGGATCTCGGTCGCGACATCGGGCTTCCTCTTGCGAAGGCTATCGACGTGGTTGTGCGCAGCTCGCGCGATTCGAAATTGAAAATCCTATTTACCATTCAATGAAGCGAGATCTATTATGGAGATGACTGAATGTCATGTTGTGAGTTCCCCAAGGCAAGAGGTGGAGGGCGGTCCGGCTCAAAAAGGGTCATGGGAGTGGCAAAGGCTGGGGTCGTTGCGTCGTTGCGATGCTTCTCTGCTTGCGACGCTCCGATGCTTCTCAAGCCGGGCGATTTGTCAGAGCCTCCGTCGGAGGCTTGCAAGGCCGCATCGGATGGGCACCCTGCCATATTAGGGCACGGCCCATCGGAGGGCCATCCAAGAGCGACGAGGCGGAATCGGCCGCACGCAAGCACTACGAGCCCGGCGCGCTTGAGACGGCGCGCCGCGATGAAGCCGCGCATCATCTCATGCACCGTCGAGAGCTGATCGGTGCTCACCTGATGAGGAAGGCCATCAGTGGGGGCATCAGGGAGGTCAACAGAGACGCCATCAGAGGTCATCGGACGCCCTCCGACGCTTCGCTCCTTCTCCTCCAAAAGGCGAGTCCCCTGTGCTCGGATGAGAGAGGCAATCAAGGGAGATCGCACCTCCTCGGGTGCGCCGTCCTCTCCCACCTTCCACGAGGCAAACCACGGGTGCTGTAACGTCTCCCGAGCAGAGTATCTCTCCATCGGCTCGAGCTTCAGCAGGCGCGAGATGAGGTCTTTGGCGAGCGCAGACACCGTCGGAGGTCCTCGAGTTGTGAATTCACACGTCGGAGGTGCTCGAGGCCCACCCGAGGCGAAGCTGTTACTCGCGCCGCCGTCGGACGCGCGGTCCTGAGCGCCGCCGTCCTCGTCTCCTATTCCTATCGCGGCGGTGGCGGCGGTGGCGGCGGTGGCGGCGGTGGCGGCGGCGGCGGCGGCGGCGGCGGCGGCGGCGGCGGCGGCGGCGGCGGAGCCTTGGCGTCGGTGGTAGCCCGCACCACCGCAATCCGTCGCGTCGCCCGGGTACGTGTACTGGCCGCGCTGGATGCGCCTGAACAGGTCGTGACGGTCCGTGCCCACAAACGGCAGCATGTTTGTAAGCACCACGTACACGAGGACGCCGAGGGACCACATGTCGACCGCCTTGCCATACCCCTCGCCAGAGACGAGCTCCGGCGCGCAGTATGAAGGTGTGCCGCATCGCGTGGTGAGACGCCCCTCCTTACACGTCGAGAGCCCGAAATCGGTCAGCTTGACCACCTCGCCAGCACCCGCGCCCAGGCCCGCGCCTGCGGTGGCGCCGTCGCTGCCCTCAGCGGCCGCGACGGCGCCACCGCCGCCGCCCTCGCCACCCTCGTCGACGGCAAAGAGGATGTTCTCGGGCTTGATGTCGCGATGGATGATGTTACGCGCGTGAAGGTACTCGACAGCATCCACCACCTGGATGAGCAGATGGCGCGCGCGCAGCTCCTCGTACGGCCCGTGCGCCTTCAGCCTCGCCTGCAGGTGACCCCCCATCACGAGCTCCATCACGAGATACACGCACATCTCCGTCGTGACGAAATCGATCAGCTCGACGATGTGGCCGTGATGGATCCGTTTCAGGATCTCCACCTCAGCAGGCTCGAGCGAAAAGTCCTCATGCAGCTGTCGCACAAGGAGGCAGTCAAAGGAGGTCATCAGGGAGGCCGTCAGGAGGCAATCTGAGCTCGTCGGGAGGTCATCAGAGGCCATCAGAGGTCATCAGAGGTCATCAGAGGTCATCAGAGGTCTCAGGAGGTCATCCGAGGCCCTCCGAGGCCCTCCGAGGCCCTCCGGCTCCTGCGCACCTGTCGCTTACGCTCGACGATCTTCATCGCCACTCGACGTCCGCTTTCACGCGTCGTGGCGAGCCAGACGGTGCCGAACGCGCCCACGCCGAGCATCGAGCTCACATGGTACGCGGCCTGCACGCCCGGCGGCAGACGCAGGCGCGGCGGCTGCGGCGGCTGCGGCGGCTGCGGCGAGGGGGTGGCAGCCGCCGGGGCCAGTTGCTGCTGCGGCGGCGGCGGTGAGAAGCGCGGCAGGGCGGGAGAGGGGTGGGAGCTCGTGGGGTGTGAGAGCGAAAGAGGGAGGAGCTCGCCCTCAGAGGGACACTCGTCGGCATGGAGCTCACGCGGGCAGTGCGGCAGGCTCGGGTGCAGCGGCGGCGGCGACGGTGCCAGCGGCTGCTGCGGCTGCTGCGACGGCTGTTGCGGCGGCTGCTGCGGCTGCTGCGAGGGATGGAGGAGCTCCGCGGCGCGGTGCGAGGGCGGCGGCGGCTGCGTCGGCTGCGTCGGCCGCGCGAGCGCGTCGACCGCGCCGTGAACCGCCAGCCCGCCGTTGAACCACATCCCAGGTGGCCCAGGGGTGGACGACCGCCTGTGCTCGAAATCACGCGGAGATCCGCAGCCGCATGCCGCGCCGCCGGCACCCCGCACCGTGTCACCGTCGCGATGGCTCGCGCGGCTGCTCGCGCGGCTGCGCTCCATGCGTCCGACACTCTGACGGCCGCCGGGCGACACGCTCAGGCCGTTTGCCATAGGCAGGCTTGGTTTCCTTGCCCGCACTGCGTCGGTAGCCGCGGTTGTGAGCCGCTGCATCGCGTTCGGTGTGAGCCCGATGGCCTGCCGGAGCACCGTGCTGCTGCTTCCGGCGGTTCCGTGCGGACGCATGGCATGCGTGCTATTCTGGTTCGGACGACCACGTGAGTGTGAGTCGCGCGGCGAGCTCAGAGGCTCGGCGCCGAAGCCGCCTTTGCGCCCGCGCCTTTCAGCAGAGGCGCAATTGCTCGGCGACGTGAGCTGCGGTAAAAAGGGCGGCTCTGCTCCCTCCCAGTTCATGTCTCAGGCGAGCGCCGGCCGCCTGGCGCAAAGCAGCCACCAGGCAATTGCGGGCACGACCAGTCGGCAATCCCCGGACATATTCGATGAGATGCCATCGGAAATCTTCGCCATCTAAAAATGAATATAGCAAAAGCCGATGACGACGGCCTTGTCCAGTCCCTTGACTTTGAAGACGATGTTGAGCTGAACAAGATGGTTGATGACGGCGACCTTACATGACGGCGACCTTACAGTCATACGAGCATGAAGAGGCTTCCGTTTATAGTAATGGGTGCATGGGAGCGCTGCGCAGCGTGATGTCTCTCATCCAGAGACGTTACAGTAGGATAGTGAGACTGTAGACTGTGTAGATCGTGCGATTGTGGCACACGCGTGGGACTTGACTTGTCTTGGTTCACGTATGGCGACTACTCTGCTCGTGGCGACCGCCACCGGGTCACACACGTGGGACTTGACTTGTCTTGGTTCACTATGGCGACTACTCTGCTCGTGGCGACCGCCGCCGCGCTAGCGCGCATGCCTTCCATTCTCGGCCGCTCGGCGCTGAAGCGCTACCTAGCCGAAACGTCTACTCCAGACGTCGCCGTCACGTGGGTCGAGGACGCCTCGGGCGCCGCACTTCAGCTTCGGCTGTGGGAGACCATCGCGGCGGCGGCGGCGGCGGCTTCGAGTGGGAGCAGTCCCACGCTGCTCGCACTGCCGTCCGTGACGCCGGCGTACGCGATGTCTCTCATCGAGCTGCCTAGCGACTCGACGGCGGGCGTGCGGCTCACCACGCTGCCGCCGAGCTCGCCCGTACCGGGTATCCTGGTTGAGCCCGTGCCTGCTAATGATGGCGGCGGCGCCACCGATGGCAGCAGCACGGACGCCGCCACGCGCCTCGATGCCGACGCCGTCCTGGATCGCAGCCGCGCGTGGGTGCAGCGAACGCTCGCGCCTGGACCGCTCAACTTCTGCCCCTACACGGCGTCGGCGGCGCTGGCGGGCGTCGGCCTTGAGTTGCTCGGCGTGCGGCCGGCGCCGATTGCATACGGCGTGTGCGAGGGAGCGGCGCTGCCCGAGGTGCTCGTGAGCTTCTGGCGCCTTGTGAATGACGCCATGCTCAAGCCGGGCGAGGCGGGCTCCTCCTCCATCCTGCTCATGGCGCCCCGCTGGGACGGCAGGTAGGATGGGTAGCACCAGCGCGTCTTGATGACCACGCAATTGATTGCCACTGATGAGTGCCTATGATTACGGCAGGTGGGGCGAGTGGCACCAGCGAGTCTTCCCGACACTCGAGGCGACGCTACTCGCGGCCGGCCTCTCCCGCACGCTCGGGATCGTGTGCTTCCACCCGTGCTACCTCACGCCCGACAGGCGAGTGCTCTTGAGTGCTCTTGAGTGCTCTTGAGTGCCAACGGAATGCACACAGAGTGCCAACTCAGTGGACTGATCGCTCCCACACCTTCCCACACCTCGTGCCCGACGCAGCGCCTATCTCGCGCGCAACCGCTTCGGTCACATGCACTCGACGGCGCGCCTTCGCCGCTGGCATGAGGCTGTGGACGCGCCGCTCTCGCGCACTCTCAGCGACGACGAGGTGCACTGGGCGGGCTCGTACCAGCGTCGCTCGCCCCACGCGACCATCAACGTGCTCTGGACCCGCCAGCTAGAGGTCGCTGAGCGACGGCGCAATTCGGCCAACCTGTACACGCGCAACCTGCGCCGAGCGCTTGCGGTCGGCTTCGAGCGGCTGCACGCCGAAGCGCAGCGTGAGCGCGGTGCGGGTGCTGGACTTGGAGAGGTGGGTGGAGACTTTCCTGGTGAATGCAGGAGAACGAGAGAGACTCTCGAAGACACATAAAGACAAATTACACGAATATCGTACATGGAAATAGATACTCACAGCTGCTCCAATCCCGACAGGCTGTGCCGTGCGTCCCGGCCGCCGCTGTCGGCGACGCATTTACACGACATCCACCGACATGGACATATGCACAGGTGCCAGCACCGACGTGTTGCACGCCGGTGTGAAACGAGATCCGACAAAATTTTCGAACTCCCGCAATGCGGGACCCCACTCGACTTTTCTCGCGGCCGCGCCGCGTTCAGATGCGTGAGTCCCATTGAAGG
>Ga0180442_101940_pt1 | contig 11735 bp, 5 predicted proteins | sample ChrtobMetP5_16mM_FD_119746 | JGI IMG/M metagenome (GOLD analysis project Ga0180442, IMG submission 119746) | Chrysochromulina tobin associated microbial communities from unialgal haptophyte culture, Seattle, Washington, USA - P5_16mM MetaG | ecosystem: Host-associated > Algae > Haptophytes >... | reverse complement strand
CGCGCCGTGGCGAGCGGTGCGCGCCCAGTATAGGACGGCCGCCGACCAGGTGGTCGTCTCGAAGGCGGTGCGCGAGCAGCTCAGGCTGTGGGTCACGGAGCTCGGTAAGCCCGACCACGAGGGATTGGTCTTCGAACCCAGGATTTCCAGAGCGGACCGTTGGACCGAAATTCATTGCATGCGCACTACGAGGAAAACCAACTTGAGACTTTGGCAATTTAATTCTCTCCTGCAGTGCCCACGGCACGTGAGCGGCATGGGCATGGTGATCTCTGCAGGTGATCTCAGGACTACGGACTTGAGGCAACCCGACCGAGGATGTGCCGAAGCGTACTTGGCCAGGAGATGGTGGAGAGCGGGTGGAGAACTGCCAGACCCGGTCGTCGGTGGTCCAGGTTTTGGAACACCAAAAGGTCCAAAGGAGCCCTCCTCCTAAAACTAGATTATGAACGAGGAGCCGTGAACTCACTTTCCACAGCTCTCGGCGGCGACGCGCCCGAAGCTGTCGCACGCTATCCTGTGCGCGCCGCCCTCTTCCCGCCCGCGCGCGTTTACCCACCAGCGCCTGCGCCTTCGGCTCCTCCCTCCCATCCGGCATGGCGCGGCCGCCAGCAAGGATTAACATTTGAATAGGTTAAGGCAACCGATCCTCGGCTTCACCGCCGTTCGGATTCGTGAGGATATCGCATCTGTTGCAGCCCTTATGAGCTCGGCCGCGCGCCTGCCCTGCCCACCGAACGGATTCTTCGAAGCCGCTCGTGGCCTCGCTTCCGTGCCACTCGCGGTCAAAAGCTATCCCACACCTCGGCAAGCTGGGTGTCAACAGCCTCGACCCTTGGGCTGCGTTTGCTAATCGCTCATGCGCACAGCCACCCTCTCGTCGATCAACGCCTCATCCTCACCGGTCCACGCCACCGTGTGACCATCCTCTGTGCAGGAGCCCTCCTCTTCCAGTCGCACCCGCTCTGGTGCAATGCCCGTGGGCGGTGAGCGCACGCCCAATCGACCAAATCGCGCGCAGCGCGCCACCTCTCGATGATTGCCAATCTGCGTTATTTTCTCGAACGACGGGGCCGCCCTCGAGCGAGCCCTGAGCGGTGTGGACAGCCTATGATTATTGAGGGAGGGGGCCCATCCATGGGGCGCGCCACGCCCCTATCTGTGCGTCCTCCTGCCTTCCTACCCCTTACTAACCCTTTCTCCCGCACCTTTCGCTCTCCTGGGCTATGCCCTCGCGCGCCGCAGGCTTGGCCTCGAGCAGCGACCTGGGCGGGTGCGGCACCGGCGCCGGCGCCGGCCCGCGCGCGAGCGCGCGCTCTCGACAGCCTGTCAATGCGGACATCGAGGCCCGCACGAGAGCTGGTCGCGCTCACGACGGCGCTCGCGACGGGGAGGAGAAGGCCCACGCTCACGACGGCGCTCGTAACGGTGAGGAGAAGGCCCGGCGCTCGCTCGGCAGCTCGGCGCGCCTCCTCGTGTTGCTCGCGATCGTCCTCTCCATCGGCGCCGTGCTCGCCGCCACACGCCCCCCCAACATGACTGTCGATCACCTCGGCGCGGCGGGCAACAGCCGCCGGCTCGGCGGCGGCGGGGGCCCGAGTGGCAGCAGTAGCAGCAGCAGCAGCAGCAGCAGCAGCAGCAGCAGCAGCAGCAGCAGTAGCAGCAGCAGTAGCAGTGGCGGCGGCGGCAGCCGTGCGGCTGCCGCGGCCGATGCCGCGCAGCCTGCGTGGATGCCCGTCGCCGCGCCCGCTGACGAGCTTCGCGCGGCGCGAGACGCGCTATCTCGCCTCGATCTCGCCCCCCTCGGAGGGGGCGCGATGGATGCGTTTCTACTCGGTGTGCGCAAGAGCACGGGCACGGTCGAGGTGGTGACGCCCGTCTCGTTGCCGAGCTTCTCCTACACGCTCCCACTCTTAGACACGAGCCTGAGGATCCACTGGTCGGGGTCGGGTCCAACGCCCAAGCCCCTCGATCGGTCCGCTGAAGGCTTTCATCACCTGGGCGACGTGACACTGCGAGTGCGACGCGCGGGCACCAAGGATCACTTCACCTCGCACTCAACGGTCGCGCACTCGCATCCGGAGCAGCCCGCTTTGAAGGCGGGCCCGCTGACCATCTCGGCGGACGCGAGCACCGCCACCACCGATGCGACGGCCACTCTGTATCCGTCTCATTCGGCTCTCAAGGTGCACCGTACCATCAGGAGCAGCGGTGCCGAGGCGACTGTCGCCATCACGCTCACCAACACGGGCGCGGCGACGCTCGAGGTCGGCTCCCTTGGTCTCTCCATCCCGATGAACCAAATGTTCTCCGGGCGCACCCTCCCTCAAGTCGCTCACCGGTGCTCATTCACCGAAGTCTACCTCGGCGGCGATGCGGGCTACGTCCAGGTACGAGAGCGCGGCCGCCCCCGCCCCCGCCCCCGCCCCCGCCCCCGCCGCCCGCCCTCCACGCCCACGCGCGCTCCGCGCCATGGCCATAGCCGACCGCCTCGTGCCCAGTATGGCGCCATGGTGCCCAAGATGGCGCCTCCCCACGGCCGTGCCCGATGACGAGCGTAATCCAATTTCACGGGCCGTCTTATGTGGCGGCAACGCAACGATGACGAACCCCCGTCCCCGCCGGGACGCTTCTTAGGGTTGATGGCCACCGATTGGCACTGAGTGCCCCGGAGTGCCGGGATAGGAAGACCACATATGCGGATATTTGCAGAGGCGTCGCGGAAACGCGCGCCGCTGAAGCTTTATCACAGACCTGATCTGATCCCTCCGTTTGGCCTCTGGGCTCTCCCACGGCGCCGTCGTGGGCTCTCCCACGAGGGTCCTGCGACGATGGCCTCGGATGGCTGCGGATGGCCACCGATGGCCGCTGATGATCGGCACTGATTGCCCCTGATTGCGCCTGATTGCGCCGGATTGCGACGACTGGCGACTCATTGCATGGGCGCCGTGCTGGGCAGGTGACGCGCACGACGGGCGAAGGGCCCGTGCTGCTCGTGCTGCCTCTGGCTTCAGCCGGCGGCGGCGGCTTCGAGGCGTGGCGCCCTCTGAAGCACGAGGACCGCGCGAATTACGACTGGATGCACGAGATGCTCTACGAGATCATGCTGCACACGAAGGCGTACAGTGAAGCTGAGTGGCGCTCGGCCGAGCCTTGGGAGCTGCCCACCGCAGCGCTGCTCGCCCCCGGCGCCAACCGCACGTACGGTCTGCGGCTGCGGCTGGCGCAGGACGTGGAGCACGTCACCGACGCGTTGCTGGCTGCGGGGGTGCCGGTCGCAGTGCCGCTGCCCGGCCCGACCCTCCACCTCGACATGACCGATGCACGCTTGCATTTACACCTGCCCCCCCATCTGCAGCTGCGGTCCGCAGCTGCAGAGCCTGAGGGGTGCACCGGTGCCGAGTTGGACGCCGTGCTACCCGTCGGCGAGGACGCCGCCGGGGCGGAGGCCGCACGCTTGCCGCGGGTACAGACGCTCCGACTGACGCCCACACGAGCAGGCCGATGCCGCCTTCGGCTACACTACACGAGCGGCAGCGGCGGCGGCGGCGGCAGCAGCAGCACCACCACGACCACCACTACCACCACCGAAACGGTGCAGACAGTGCACCTTCTCCTCCTCGAGCCCGCGGCGGCGCTCCTCCAAAAATTTGGAGACTTCTCCTCCTCCCGAGGCTGGCTGTCCGCGAACGCGTCCGACCCGTGGTCCCGCGGCCCAGCGCTGCTTGGCACGGACGCCGACAAGGACGGCGGGCGGGGCGGCGCGCTGCTCGAAGACCCACGCGTCTTCATGGGCGGCCTCTCAGACGAGTCTGGCGCCGCGGCGTCGCTCGCGATGGCCTCGAAGCAATTGGGATTACCCGTCCAATCGGAAGTCGACCAGCTCGAGGAGTACGTTCACGAGACGCTCTGGGCGGGCGCCGCCGGTGAGCGCAAGCGCTTCTTGCAGGGCAAGGACTACTCGGTGCGGCTCTCGATGCTCTACTGGTCGGACGAGATCGAGCGAGATGGCAGTGAGATGGCGGCCGCCGTGCAGCGTGCGACTCCGTCGCTCTACGCCACGTGTCACAAGTGCTGGGCCACGTGCTCGAAGAAGCGCGACTGCTGCTACTGGATGCACTGCTGGTCGGAGGAGCACTCCCTTGAGAATTGGCGCGCGTACAACTACCCGCACGTGAGCGCGCTCTACTGGAGCCTCTACCGCGTCGGCCGCCACTTCTCGCCGCCGCTGACGAGGCGCCAGAGCTGGCGCTACTACCTCGAGCAGGCAGGGCGTACCGCGGTGGCGATGTGGAAGTTTGGGGGCAAGGGCACCTCGCAGTGGGGATTGATGGTCGGCTCCATCTTCGCGCTCGTGTACGCGGACCTCGTGCGTGAAGGCATGAGTGAGCTCGCAGCGGAGCTCGACGGCGTCCGCAACACACGCATGAAGAAGTGGCTCGCGCTTGAGTTCCCGTACGGCTCGGAGTTTCCCTGGGACTCGACCGGGCACGAAGAGATCCACACCTGGCTGCTGATGCACCAGCACCACCTCGCCGCCAATCGCACCGTGCAGGCGGTGCTCGCTTACTCGTCGGTCGTGCCGCACTGGGCGTATTGCGGCTCAGCCCGGCGCTACTGGGACTTCACCATCAACGGCAAGACGCAGTGGGGCAATGAGCGCGAGTTCCATCACTACGGCTCGACGCTCAACGCCGTCGCCGTCCTCGACTCGTACCGCGCGTACCCGGCGCGCTCGCACCTGCTGCGCCTCGGCGCGTGTGCCCTACTCGGCCATCTCTCCAACATCCATCCGTCCGGAGCTGCCTCGATGGCGTGGCATGGCGACCCGGCCTTGCTCCGTCGTGACGCCTTCTCGGGCGATTACGGCATCGGGCTGTACGGCTACTGGCGCTCCGCCGCATCGTATGTGGCCTGCATGCCGCCGCACGGCTGGGTCTGCATGCTGTGCGACCTCGTCGTCGGCCTCGGCGACGGCGCCCAAAACGGCGGCAGTACCGACGGCGGCCACTGCGACGAACACACGCACCTGACGATCACGCCGCGCGACGCGCTGCGTCGGCGCGTGTACATCGCCCCCCTCGGGCTCACGATCAGCGTCGAGGGTGCCGCGATCGCGCAGCTTGAGACCTGGCCCGCGGAGCGCCGGATCGCGGTGACGCTCGTGGCGCACGCGGCGGCGCCCTCGGTGCAGGCGACTCTCTTTGTCTCTGCGGAGCGCATCGAGCCGCCACCCGCCGCCGCCGCCAGCGCGTATGCGGCCACATGCGAGGACGAACCCGATGGAACGGCGCCGCCCCCACAGTGCGTCAAGAGCGGCTCCGCTGCCACAACGCCGCCACTGCCGCCCGTGGCTGAGCACACGGTGAAGCTGTCTCCGTCCGGAGCGCGAAAAGTCGTGCTGCAGGCGCCCATGTAGATTTCATCTAGATAGAGATTAGCGTTGGATCATTACGATAGAGATTAGCGTTGGATCCTTAAATGAGTTCAAAATCAGGTGGGGGATAGTCAGAGTGTGTGAATCCACCTACCTAGTTTTGGTGTACCTCTCTGCGCCCCCCACGCTGTGTCTCCACGGGACCTGTGGCTGTGCGTCTTGCCGAGATGGCAATTTAACGTGAACGTGAAGTTTTGGTGTGCAGTCCGACTCGCTGTGGGAAATCGGAGGTTTCGCAAGTTACGATTGCAGGCGGGCTCCATGGAGCTCGGCGTAGTACATGTTCGCCTTCGTCGCTGCTCGACATGAGCATCCGCGATGGCCGACGCTTCGATGACCGCGAGGGTGGCGATTACGACGATCGCGACCGTGGACGTGGCGGCTACGAAGATCGCCGTTCGGACGACCGCGGGGGCGGGAGCCGCGGCGACGAACGCCGCGATGCTCGCGATCATGGACGCGGCGACGACCGCCGCGATGATCGCGATCATGGACGCGGCGACGACCGCCGCGATGATCGTGATCATGGACGCGACTACAACCGCCGCGATGATCGCGATCGTGGACGCGACTACAACCGCCGCGATGATCTTGATCGCGATCGTGGACGCGACCGCGACCGTGACCGCGACCGCGACCGCCGGGCCCGCGACTACGACGATGATGACCGCTACATTCGGCGTGGACGTGACTTCGACCGCGACGGCGGTGCGCCGAGGCAGATGAGTGGTGGTATGGGCGGCTGCAGCAGCGGCAACTATGGCGGCGGCCGCAGCGGCAACGGCAACTATGGCGGCGGCGGCGGCGGCGGCGGCAGCTCTGGCGGCGGTGGCGGCAACTATGGCGGTGGGAGAGGCTACACGGAAGCTGGCGGCCGCGGCGGCCGCGACGGCGACGGCATCCTCGGCCGCGGTGCCGGTGGTGGCGGCGCGGCCGCCTCGAGCAGCCCGCACCTGCGTCGACCGGCAGCGATTGATGAGCTCCCGCACCCCCGCCCCTTGCCCTCCGGCGACCCCGCGCCTCAGCGTCCGCGGCTCGAGGGCAGTAGCTCGCCGCACAGGGCGGAGGGGGTGGCGAGAGGGGGGGCGCTCCGCAGCACGCGACGCACACAGCGTCTGGAGGGGATCGTCGTCAACCTCGTCCAGCTCGTACTGCCCAAGCCCGAGCAGCGGCACGCCGTAGTCTATACATACGACGTCAAGTTTAGCTCGCCCAACGGTTCGGAAGTGCTCAGTCGCACGAAGCGGCAGTCCATCTTCAAAGGGAGCATCCAGCCTGGGCTCGAGCGTCGTCTGCTGCCGAATGGGGGCCGCGTCACTCACTACGATGGCTGCATGCTCCTGTGGACGACGCGAGAGATCGACCTGTCAAGCGTGCCGCCCGCCGAGGAGGGCTGGACCATCGAGGACGAGCAGCTGACGTGGCGGCAGTTCAACAAGCCCATTGGCGACGACGTTGACGGCGAAGATGAAGACCACGAAGATGATGATGCTGAAGAGAAAGACGCCAACCTGCCCAGGCTCCAAATGGTCCTGAAGAGGGCAAGCTGCGAGCCTCTGGCGCTCAGCGATCTGAGTCTGAACCACCCCGATACGCGCAAGCAGGAGTTCCTCAACATGCTCATGGGTGCGATGGAGTCCACCTCCGCCTCCATGTACCGTCTGATCGGCAACGCCTTCTTCGACCCGAGCGCCCTGCTCATGGGCACGCGAAGCCCTCTACTCCGCCAGCCAGGCCCGTCTGCCCGAAGGGGCGACGAGGAGTGGGGCTACGCCTACCCGATCGGCCAGCTCAAGGACGATAAAGGACAATTCAAGGACGTGCAGCTCAACAGCGGCTACAAGCAGACGTTGGTCTACATGAATGGCACCTTATTCGTGCAACTTGACCTCGGCTTCAAAGTCACATGTACGCGCCAGTAGGAGCCCACCTCCATAATAGCGCTGCCCACTACTGCTCACTGCTGTCCATGCGCTTCTGACATGCCGCAGACATCGCGGCTGATGTCCTTGAATCGGTCGCGAACTTAGTAGCCAATGCGCAGCGGATAGAAAGTTCAAAGCTCTGGGACGGCGCCCGGTGCCTCGTGAAATTCAAGCACTTCCAGGAATTCGATGTTGCGAGAAAGCTCACCGACGCAGGACGGCCACTCAAGTTCCAGGCCAAGCACAACCAGAGGCGATACTGCCTGTGTGGCTTCACCGACGTTTCCATCGACGACTACCTCTTCGAGGACTCGCACGGCGACGGTGGCGGCGGCATGATCTCGGTGAAGGCCTGGACGGAGCGAACCTACGGAGTCGTGCTTCGTTATGGCCATCTGCCTGGCATCGAGACCGTTCTGCGAAAGGACGTGGAGAAAGGGAAGAAGCAGATCGTGATCCCGCTTGAGCTCGCTCAGCTGCAGGGGGCGGACCCAGTGCAGACCAGGGGCGACCCGAACCTCACGGCGCAGGAGATCAAGATCACAACCGGAGGCCGAGACGGTCCCAAGATTCGAGCTGAGCGCATCCTTAAAGTCGGCGAGTCCATCAAGCTTCTCATCAACAAGGCGGACTCGTCGATGCAACAGCTGCAAGTGAGTGTGGCCCCGCAGACCACAGCGCTCTCTGAGGTACCGGCAGGCGTCTATCGGCTCACGCCGCCGATGATGAAGACGGGCAAGGAGGACCGTATCGTCACCGGCTCCTGGGGCAAGGGAGGCCCTATTGATGATGGCAGCTATTACGAGTCGACGCGCGACGATCGGTTTCTGAAGCCATGCCCCAAGGTAGGCCGGTGGATCGTGGTGAGCTTCGAGAGCAAGCGCGCCTTCAGTGGCGGCGGCGGCAAGGGCGGTGGCGGTAAGGGCGGCGGCGGCAAGGGCGGCAGCGGCGGTAAGGGCGGCGGCGGTAAAGGCGGCGGCGGTACAGGCGGCGGCGACGATGCTCAGCAGGTGATTCGCACGCTGACCAGCACTCTGCGTAGCACTGCTCGGGATCTTGGCATGGACTTGGCTGAGTTCGATGACAGCCGCGACGTGGAGTTTCTTGACGGTGGGGCGCAGCCGCATGACGCGATTGAGCGTCGCCTCGACGACATCGTGCGCAAGCACGATCCTCGCGGGGCGCCCGGGTTCGTGCTTGCCATCATCTCCAATAACAAGGACCAGAATGGCAAGGGTGTCAAGCCCGCGCTGGACAGGTGGAGTATCCTTCACGCGCCCTACATCCCGGTCATCTGCATGCAAGTCGACAAAGCCAAGACCAAGCTCTATGATACGACCTTTTTCAAGCTGAATCTCGCCAAGCTGAACGCGCGCCTTGGCGGGACGAACACGCACGCACGCGACCTGATCACCGAGGCCGTGCCGACGATGGTCCTCGGGCTGGACGTCTTCCACTCGCGAGCCGGCGACTCGGCCCGGTCGATCGCGGCCTACGTGGCCTCGATGAACGGCCAGTGCACCGCGTACCACACGGCGCTGCGCGAGCACGAGAAGGTGGGCGACGAGAAGCTCGTCGACCTCGAGGAGGTGCTCGAGAAGCAGCTGCTTGCATACCACACCGCCCAGGGGCACATGCCCCATCGGCTGGTCGTCTTTCGGGACGGCATCGCCCACACCGCCTTCGCGGCCATCGGAGAGCCGGAGATCAAAAGCATCCGCCGAGTCTTCGAGAGACTTCGCATCTCGCCCGCGCTCCTCTTCCTCGTCGTCCAGAAGCGCAACCTCACGCGCCTCTTCAAGCGAGAGACCCCTAATGGCGAGTTGTTCTACACGAATGTGGCGCCGGGGACGGCAGTCGATGTCGAGCGCGACGCCAACTTTTGGCTCGTCGCGCACTATGCACTGCAGGGCACAGCCCGGGTGCCAAGCTACCATGTGCTGTGCAATGAACCGAATCCCGATCCTGCGTCTGCCGCGCCCAAGCTCGAGATGGAGGAGATTGTCCAACTGACTTACGACCTTTGCCACGGCCACTTCAAGTGCAACCGCAGCGTCTCCGTGCCAGCGCCTGTCTACTATGCCGACCTCGCCGCCGGGCGCGCTGCCAACCTCTACGGCGTCGAAGGTCCTCAAGGCAGGCACGGAGACTTCCTCGGCGGCAACTTCGATGAGGAGCAGAGCCTTAGACTCTTCTTCTGAGCGTGGGACGTCGTGGTGAGCACTTCCATGCAGCGCTGGTCGTCTTCAGCTGGTCGTCTTCCGGGACGGCATCGCCCATACCGCCTTCGACTCTTGTCTTCTGAGCGGCCGAAGCTATCAATAGACGGATGCCATGCATCGTCTCCCGCCGTTCGCACCTCTATGGAGGTGCGGCGGTTGTAAGCACGGAGGGGCTGCGTTCATATTTGCGTCTCGGCAGTTGGGAGCGTCTCCCGCCGTTCGCACCTCTATGGAGGTGCGGCGGTTGTAAGCACGGAGGGGCTGCGTTCATATTTGCGTCTCGGCAGTTGGGAGCGACCGTTGGAGGCGCTGCCGTGCTGCGCGACGCCGTGACGGGAGCATTGGTGCGGTGGTTCGGACCACATGTCGGTCTACGATCGTTCACGGTCCGGGTGGGGGGGCGGAGACCTCGGAGCACGGTTGGATATGCGGATATGGCGCTGCGGCGCGCCGCGCGAAGCGAGTGGGACGTGCGCGGGCATCCGGCAACGGGCAGGGCCAGGGGGTGCGGGAGGCGTGCTTTTTTGTTGTACCGGTAACTTGTTTCCCGGACGTCCGCGGCGCGCACCGCGGCGCGATAACCGCGCGGGGGTCCGTTTCGCTGTTTGGTTTCGGTGGTGTGTGGCATCGCATGCCCGTTCGATGTTCGCTGTTGTATTCCTGTCGAGTGTCTTACTGACTACTGTAAGCACAGTTGTACAACACACCCGACAGCCATGTCCACGACAGCGCGGTCCGCCCGCCGAGTTCGCCGAGGTTCCACCCCGCGGCCTTCCCCTTCCCGACCGTCCCCCCGAAGTCCTCACTGGACTCCTGGTGCTGCTGGTCCGTAACCGTATTGCCCCGCTCGGTAGCTGCACTGACCGCTGTGTGCCAGCTGTGTGGACTACAGTAACCCCTCGTCGCCGTTCATGATGCCGTTTCAGATGGCATGCGGAGGCGCCAAGTGAAGCCTCACGCGTGGCCATGATCACGCGCGCCTCGGCCCGCACCGCGCCCGCCACGCCCGCCTCGACCAGCGACATGAGGGGAGCGGGGGGTTGGCATGTGAGGCGTCGTGGCGGGCGCGCGGGCGCCGCCGCCGTCTGCGAGCCACGCCTCGACAGCCTCGATGATCGTCTGCTTGTGGATGCAAGGCGGTCTCACCTCCCCTGGAATCGGCGATGGGATCGATGGGACGGGTTGCGGTGGAATCGCCTCGAGAGGACTGAGAGAGCTGCATCCCGATCCCACGATGACGCTGAGAACACTCTGAGGCGACTCGGGCGACGCAGCGAGCACCGCCACGGACAGTGCGGCGGGCGCGTCGGCGACCCCCTCGTGCGGGAAGTAGTCCGCGTAGACGTCGAGGTTGCTGTCCGCGTCTTCCACAACGAGATGGCGGCGGAAGCGCCCCTCTTGATCTTGGGCTGCGTGCTCCGCGGGCGAGATTTCAATCTCCATCACGACGGCGCGCGCGAGCGACTCTTGGGTGGCTCTCTCCAGCCTGCGCTGCTCATCCGACTCGCGACGCCAGCGCGCTACCGCCTCGCGCGCGCGCGCCTCCTGCGCGGCGAGCACACGCGACGCCTCGAGAGCCGCCTGCAGCATCGCCTCCTCCGCCTCGTCCTCTTGGCGCCGCCGCGCCTCGGCAGCCGCGGACGCCTCCGCCGCCGCCGCCTCCGCCAGCGCCTCCGCGATCTCGCGCCTCTCGATGGCCCTAAGCGCGGCGCTCAGCTCCTCCTCCTCTCGCTCCAGCTCCTCTCGCTCCGGCTCCTCTGCCGTCGCACTCGCCTTCGCAGCCCGCTCGGCGCGCGCGTCCGTCTTCGAGAGCTCGCTTTGTGCCGACGAGGGAAGGCACCCATCATGGCACCCACAGGCCGTGGTCAAGAGCGGCTGCTGCCCAGGCTCTCGTGCGCGTGCCTTCGCGCACTTGGCCGGCTGGGCCGCCCAGATCGGCCGGTGGGCGCGCTCGAGCTCCTGGATCGCACCGCCGCCGCGCTGGCCGGCGGGCGGAGCGCCGCCATGACCACGCGGGGAGGGCATCATGGTGAGCGCGTGCATGCGCGCCTGCTCCATCTCGGCGCGCGTGCACCGGAAGATTTCGACGTACCGGCTACCAAGCACCTGGTTGGTGCGGTGGAGCGCCTGCGTGGTATCTTCGGGCGTGCG
>Ga0180442_101934_pt1 | contig 11787 bp, 6 predicted proteins | sample ChrtobMetP5_16mM_FD_119746 | JGI IMG/M metagenome (GOLD analysis project Ga0180442, IMG submission 119746) | Chrysochromulina tobin associated microbial communities from unialgal haptophyte culture, Seattle, Washington, USA - P5_16mM MetaG | ecosystem: Host-associated > Algae > Haptophytes >... | reverse complement strand
GGTCCCTAAGGCACATGAGTCGTAGGGGGCCGTCGGGCCTCCGTCGTCGCAGAGGTTGTCATGGGCATATCGGCACGTATTGGCGCACCAGCACCCGTTCGCGTCCGTCGACTGTGTGCGTCGAGCCACGGCTTGCCTGAGAGTCGGGCTACTTGGTGGCAGACTTGATGACGATGCAGGTGGCGGCAGCGCTGGCTCGAGAGGTGGTAATCTCGACACCACTGGCGATGAGAGCACGACAGGACACAAGAGTGCCAGCGTAGATCGTGCCAATGTCATCTCGACACAGACGACCGTCTCCTCAGCGCACCACGCCACATGGACGGTGGACGCGGGGAAAGCCAAAAATAGCTTCCTATTGGCGCCGCCTCGGGCGCCCACTTGTTCTGTGTCAAAAAGGTATTTAGTCAGAGTCTGCAAAATTAGGGGTTGCAAGCCCCTTGAGGCCTAAACAGGGAATTGGTACCGTAAGTTGAGAAACGACGAAAGAAAACGGTATGGGCGAAAAGACCTTGAAAGACCCGACCGGGTGGTTGTGTCCATCCCTCCATGCTCAGTGCGGGGAGCGCGCACCGTAGCCGTGGACCGAGGCACGCAGGAAGGTGGTGTCGACGAGGAGAAAGTACGCGGCGAGGATGGGCATGTGGCGGAAGGTGAACCCTTCGATGCGGCCGACGCCCTGGCCGCTATGGTTCGTTAAGGAGCCGTCCTTGCCGATCTCGGCGATCACCGACCCTTGCTCGTCCTTGACATAGCCGCGCCCCGAGTCGAATTCGCCCACGAGCTGATCGGCCGCATCGACGACCTGCCCAGCGCCCAAGATGGCCTTCCCTACATAGGTCATCGCGGCGTCGCCCACCTCGCCGTTGGCCTCAATGTACGCGAGCGTGGTGGCCAGCCCGTCCGTCACCTCGCCATCCTCCTTGATGATACATCGGACCGAGTCCACGCCGGCGCCGAAAGCGAGCAGCCGGAGCCCAGCTGCATCCGCCCAATCGGGCTCGCCACTGATGATGAGCCTCATCAGAGGCTCGGGGATCTGCCCTAATTTGGGTTCGGGGGTCGTGAGCCCGTTGAGCCGCCTGGACAGTGTGGGCGTCAGCGCGTCGGGCACGGCGTTCGGGGCTGCGTTCAAGGACGCTGCCTGATGCGGTGTGAAGGGCGCGCCCGCGCCGGCGCCGCCCGTGACCGGAAGCAGCGCGGGCGGCGGCGGTTTGCTTCCTGAAGAGCCATCGGCTGACATGGCTGACATGGCCGTGCTCGCAAGGTGGAGTGGCGCGGCGCCGCTCGAGGGATGGGTCTCTGGCCGTTTCCGCTGTTCAGCGAGGCCGAGCGAGGGGGGTGCCGCCACGCCGCCCATCGCCGGAGGGCGACCACTGAACGCAAGAGCACCGGACGAGGCGCATGCGCATGCAGCACTTGAGACAGGCCAAAAGCGGTTAGCGTCGAGCGGCGCGCCCGCGCTGGAAGAGGCCGGCGCCGCCGGCGCTGCGCCTGGCGGCGGCATGGGCGGCAGAGCGGGTCTGGCGGGCGGCGGCGGCGGTGGCGGCGGCGGCGGCGGCGGCGCATCCGAAAACTCGGCAAGGGAGGAGAGCCGTTGCCATCCGCAGAGGCTCTCTGCCCACACGTACGTGTCGTTATGCACGTACTTGTGCTGGCGCAGTTGGCGGAGCCCATGGCTGTCCACCGGGCCGACGTAATTCTGCTGGTCATCAATGTAGTACCACTCCGTTCTTGTGGGCGCCGTCGTGGGCGCTCTCGAGGGCGCCGTCGTGGGCGCTCTCGAGGGCGCCGTCACGGGCGCGCCGCCGCCGGCTTCGCCGCCCACGCCGACGGCGGTGCGCACCATCTGACGGCCGAGGGTGTCCACGGCGGCTGAGCTCGACTGCGAGCTCGCGGCCGACGTGAGCAGCGCGCCATTCGGGTTGCCATTCGAAATCATCAGCGCGAGCGCCGCCTCTGCCTGGGCGCGCTGCTCGGGCGGCGCCGTGCCCGCCTGCGGGCGCAGCAGCAGCGGCGCGAAGAGACGCGCGAGCTCGGCGGCGGGCAGGACCGGGTTGAGCACGGACGTATCGTGCAGCAGCGCGAGCAGCAGCGCCGCGCTCCGGAACGAGCTCAGCGGGAGCTTTCCGAGCAGGTCGGCGAGCTGACCCAGCTTGATGAGCACGTTGCCGTTGCCGTCGCCGGCCGCGAGAAAGTACGGGTAGAGCTCGAAGCTGAGGAGCGGCTTGGGCAGCTCGCGCAGGTAGAGCTTCACCAGCCCAGCTGCCGCGTGCCTGCTGCGCGTGAGCGACGCAAGGTCGAGCTTGCGCCGGCTCGCGTACGCTGCCTCGACCCGTCCGCGCAGCTCAGAGAGCTCGCTGGACTCGCAGTCGGTGCGAAAGATGCCAGGCGTTGCCAGCGCGGACCTGCATTGGGCGGCGCGAGTCGCGGTGGCGTCAGGCAAGGCAAGGTCAGGCGCGGCAGGCCGTCGCAGTGCCCACTGTGTTCGGCAGAACGCGATCGCCACGCTCCAAGGCTCACCGGAGGAAAGTCTCAGCGCCCGCGAGGACGTAGGGAATGTCATCGGTGCCCAGGCGCTGGCCCTGGTCGTACAGATGGGCGTCCAAGTCACTGCCAATGCACGGCAGACCTGCATAGGAAGCCATCGTTCACACGACTGTCGCCGCCGCTGCGAAAAAAATGTCGCGACGCCTCATCGACGGTGGCATCGGCATGCTGGCGGGGCTCGTCGCAGGCGCTGCCGGAGTCGCCATTCGCTTCGGGCGCGACAGCGCCTCAGACACCGCCTCCTCCTCCTCCTCAAGCTCCACTTCCTCCGACCTCGGCGTGACCACCGCCTCCAGCTCCAAATCCACCGACCTCGCCGCCGCCGCCGCGCGATTCGCACCCTACGGCCTGCCATCGCACGAGAATTTATCGCTGCACGAGGGCTACGCCTCCTCCATCAACTACCGCCTCCGCATCCCCAACTGGGTGGCTGAGCACCTCGTCGCGGCCAGCGCGGCCGCCGCCTCCGACGCTGTGGGTGTCACGCGCGAGCGGTCGAACTTCCACGAGGACGTGAGCGTGCCGGCTCCGTGGCGCAGCACGAACGCGGACTACGCGCGCTCGGGCTGGTCGCGCGGCCACCTCGCGCCCGCTGGCGCACACAAGGGCTCGCAGCACGAGCTCGACGAGACCTTCCTCCTCTCTGCCAACATCGTGCCGCAGGATATGTCGAGCAACGGCTCGGACTGGCTGCGCCTGGAGCGGTTTACCAGGGCGCTTCTCGAGCGACACGACGACGTCTACATCATCTCAGGACCGCTCTTTGTGCCCTCACCCGCCGCCGACGGAACTGTCGCCGAGTCCGCCGCCGCGCCCCAGTTGCCACGACCGTCGCCAGCGGCAACGTCGTCGTCGTCGTCGTCGTCGTCGTCCAAGGCACCGGCCGTGGTTAGGGGGCGCGTGTCGTACGAGGTCATTGGGCCTCACGAAGTCGCCGTACCCACACATCTCTTCAAGGTCGTCCTTACCGACGGAGGTACAGATGGACGTCGTCGGCGCTCTGCCTTGCATGCATGTGCTCACCACGGCGCCTTCCCCCCTTCAGGTACAGATGGACGTCGGCTGTCTGCCTTTGTGGTCCCGAATGCACACGTGCCCGGCCACCCGGACCTCGACAGCTTCGTCGTGCCCGTGGAGGAGGTGGAGCGGCGGAGTGGGCTGCGATTCTTCGGAACCCTACCCGATCGGACACGCATACCGCCGCTCTGCGGCCCGGAGCGCCGCTGCGGCCTCGGCGTGGCACGCCTCGATGGCCTCATACGCTCCAACAAGAGCCTTGGCACACTGGCGAGCGCCACGGACTGCGAGGGACTCGAGCTCGCGTGGCGGCAGCTGGCGGAGGCCAGTGCGGGGAACGGCAGCCCCTCTGGTGAGGCGAGCAGGCCTTCCCGCGCGCACGAGCGCGTGCACACGCAGCGTGCCCAGGCACTCGCCTGCCAGCTCCAGCCGAGGGGAGGCTGAGCACGAGTCACTCGAAAAAGGTCAGCAGCTGTGAAGGGTGTGTGAAACGTGTTTTCCAGAAGGCGCTCGCACCACGATGGAGTGTAAGTCTTGTAAGCCGTGCACGTCTCGGCAATTGCAGAGCCAGTCCACCTTCAGCCATGTTCGCGACGCTCCTCGGGTATGCCGAGAAGGTCATGGCCTGCAAGATGGCGAGGAGTTACGAGGTCGACGATGACGCGCCAGTAGAGTCCAAGGGAGAGGCTAGTGCGGAGGCAGTCGACGCATCCGCGAAGCCCAAAGCAGCTGTTGTCGCTAAGGCGGAGGCCTTGGTTGCGATGATTTGCCAAGAGGGATTTGAGGCTGACGACGACGCCACCCTCGCCAACAAGCTGGCGCAGAGAGCTATGACTCTCGGCCTCGCAAATGTTGAGGGCGTAGACTTGGCGGATCTCGATCACATCAAAACGTGGCTCGGCCTGCCCGACGTGCTTCCGATGACAGAGGCCGTCAAGCAGGCGAATGCTATGCTCCTTTTGCCCGACGAGGGCTCTCTGTCAGCGCAGGTCCAGGCGCTCTTGCAGGCGATCGGCCCACCGATCATGCAGGTGATCATCCCGCAGGGGTGTGTTGCGGGCCATCAGTTCCGCGTGGCGGCCCCCGATGGCACGTTGCTCGACTGCGTGGTGCCTCCCGGCCACGGGCCGGGAATGCAGATCCGCGTGGCCATGCCTCCGCGGCAGAGAGGGCCAGCCGCGGCGGAGACGGAGGCGGCGGAGGCGGCGGAGGCGGCGGAGGCGGCGGAGGCGGCTGAGGCAGCGGAGGCAGCGGAGGCAGCGGAGGCAGCGGAGGTTGCGGCGGCGGTGGCGGCGGTGGCGGCGGCGGAGGCGGCGGAGGCCGTGGCGGCGGTGGCAGCGGCGGAGGCGGCGGAGTCTCTTCGAGCAGAGCAAGCGACAGCTTGGCAAAAGGCGGCGGCCGAGAAGGCGGCAGCAGAGGCGACAGCGGCGGCGCAGGCGCAGGCGCAGGCGCAGGCGGCGGCGGCGGCGGCGGCGGCGGCGGCGGCCGCCGAGAAAGCGGCGGAGGTCGCTGTAGCAGAGGTGGCAGCGGCCGAGTCGGCGGCGGCCGAGGCGGCTGCTGCGGAGGCGGCCGCGGCCGAGAAGGTGGCAGCAGAGACGGCGGCGGCGGAGGCGGCGAAGGCGGCGGAGGCGGAGGCGGCGGCGGCCGAGAAGGCGGCAGCAGAGAAGGCGGCGGCCGAGGCGGCGGCGGCCGAGGCGGCGGCGGCCGAGGCGGCGGCTGCGGAGGTGGCGGCGGCCGAGAAGGCGGCAGCAGAGAAGGCCGTGGCGGAGGCGGCGGCGGCCGAGGCGGCGGCTGCGGAGGCGGCTGCGGCCGAGGAGGTGGCTGCAGAGGTGGCTGCGGCGGCCGCGGCGGAGGCGGCGGCGGAAAAGGAGGCAACAGAGAAGGCGGCGGCCGATAAGGCGGCAGCAAAGGCGGCGGCGGCCGAGGCGGCGGCGGCGGCAGCGGCGGCGGAGGCGGCGGAGGCGGCGGCGGCCGAAAAGGCCGCAGCAGAGAAGGCAGCGGCGGAGGCGGCGGCGGCTGAGGCGGCAGCGGCCGAGGCGGCGGCGGCCGAGGCGGCGGCGGCCGAGGCGGCGGCGGCGGCGGCGGCGGCCGAGAAGGCGGCGGCCGAGAAGGCGGCGGCGGCGGCGGCGGCGGCGGCGGCCGCTGCAGCGGAGGCGGTTGCAGCGTCAGCCGAGGCGACCGTAACGCTGTCTCCTGCCTTCACGATGGCCGAGCTCGACGTAATGCGTGATGACGTCTTCGCTCAGGACATCCCTTTATTGGACGAGATGCGCTTCTGGACGCGGGAGGCGATCGACGAGTACTTTCGTACGGGCGGGGAGGTGAGGCCTGTGGGTGTGCCGGTGCCGCCGCCCGTCGCAAGTTGAGCGAGGCGGAGCCGAAGTTGCCGCTGGTGTCGGCCACGCCCACGATCGCCACCCAGGACGCCGACACCGATGTTGGCGACTTACTCTGATGGCATACTGATTGCATGCGAATAGCTCCATTGCATGCAGCGCCGACGCCGATGGCTCGTGCACTCTCCCGGGGCGGTGCCCCCTTGTCTTGCTCGCCCGCCCCCTCTCGCTGTGGCTCCCACCCCGCAGTGGATCATCTCATGTGTACCAGCATGCTACTCGCGCGGTGACGGTCGCAGACCCACCTCGCGGGTCTCGCCGGTACGGTGTCTGGACAGTGCGAGGTTCCCCACAGCTCCCGTGTAGATTCCCCACAGGAGGTGTGTGGGTGTCTGGACAGTGCGAGGTGTTCGAGGTGGCCCGGAGGTCTCGTGTGATTCCCCAAAGCTCCCGTGTAGATTCCGCACAGGAGGTGTGTGCAAGGCACGGAGGTCTCGTGTGTGATCGGGCATCTCCATGGGCACATCTCGGCCCGGCGGGTAGGCACGAGGCCGAGAGGCCCGAGAGGCGAGGCGGCTGAGCCCTAGGCCGAGCGGTGCAGACTCCGCTCCGTATCCGCGACGACGACATGATTCCTCACGCTGCTGCCCGGGCTGCGACGGGTGCGAGCGGACGAGCGCGGCGTGACCTCGAATTTTACACTTATGAATAGCAAGTGCCGAAATCGATATCGAATATTTTCGGTTTATGGTTTCACGCGCCGCGCATCGGCCATCGCTAAGGTGTAAGTGTAAGGGGGGGGTGCATGCGTTAGTCCGGGGTCGGGAACTCACCTACTCACGTCACCCGCTGGCTCAGGTTCTTGAAGCCGACCCCGCGGCAGGCGAGGAGGAGGGAGCCGTCTACCGGGTCGGTCTCGATTTGGAAGGCGACGCCGAAGACCTCCTTGAGCAGCCGGAGTGTGGCTACCGCTGCGTGCGTCAGCTCCGTGCCCATCCGCACGCGCGACACATCCTCGGGACCCAAGCACATAAGGGACAGCACGAGTGGCTGGTGGGTGGCGTCGACCACGCCGCCGGCGCCGATCTGCACGAGGAGCGCGTCGGCGGCGGTGACGCCCACGTCCTCGGGCAGCGTGCCCGCTCCGCCACACAGCTCGGCCGAGAGCAGCGCGCCCGCCGTCGTCTCCGCCACAAGCGCCACCGCAAAGCCCGGTGACGCGCCTGAAGTCTTGCCCTTGTGCACATCCGTGTACACCCAGACGTCAGGTAGGTAGTGGTTGAGGACTCCACGCGAGCCGTCGACCATCCGGTTGGCCGTCTGCGCCGACACCTTGGTGCAGTACGCCACGCCGCGCACGCGCCGCACCTTTCCCGCATCGAGCATGCTGATGGGCGTCAGTTGGCGCACAGGCGGCACCTCGAGACGCACCTCGCCGCCGCCCGCGGGTGGCGCGCCGCGCTTGGCAACGTGCAGCGCGGCGCCTTCGATGCCAAAGTGGCGCAGAAGCGGCAGCGTCACCGTGCGCAGCACGTCCACGCTCACGTCGTCTGGACCGTTGGTCACACCCTTAAGCGTGATGACCAGAGCACGCTTTGCAAACGGCGCAAGCACGAGCAGCGGCTCCGCAAAGTAGCTGATGGCACGCGAGGTGCCGCAGTCGTGCGAGAGCTTTTCGCCGCCGACGATGATGCCCGGGCGGTAGCGCAGCGCCGTGCCCGTCTCGTTAATCGCGATCTCGCACCCGTTGACGACCTTCTCAAGCAGCCGCAGGAAGCAGGCCTCGTAATCTTTGAGCCCGACCTCCGCCTCCTCGGAGCGGATGTCGTCGATGCGAACTGTGCGCCCGGCCAGCGTCGCGAGCACCAGCCGCTGGCGCAGGTGCGCCGCGCCGGTGAAGCGGAGCGTCGAGGACGAGCGGCTCGAGGCAGCCATTCGGACGTCCACGTCGACGCTCAGAATCGTCGCGGAAATCGTCTAAGTTTCAAACCTTACTGTCGCGAAGAGACCTCTCGAGCTTTATTCGCACGTGTTCCCCCTGCAAGTTCGCCAACGCGTTTCGTCAACGCTTCGCGCGCGCGAGTTTCGTCCTTTGGACAGTCCGTCCACCGATGCGCGCTTTTCTCCCGATGTCCCCGCTGCCCCTGGTGGCGCTCCTTTCCTTGGCGGATTCGGCCGCCGCCGCCGCGATCTCCCACGGTCGCCGGGCCGCCGATGAGAGCATAACGCCGCCGTTGCGCTCTCCTTGTAACTCCTGGGTGCCCGTGGCATTGTACGGGAACGTCACGGAAGCGAACAAGCTGTGGGACTTTGGCTACCCCGACTTCAGCAACCAATCCAAGGTTCCCGTGGATGTACTAACATGCTCATCTGGAACACAAAGGAGCGTGCGCGTCGGTCCATATTCCTCTCGACCAGGCGGCACGTATGACATCATGACGGATGGCCTCATTGACTCGTTATTCAGCATCGGCGATCGGATCACGTCGTTTTCCGCGATGCCCGTCACCCATTTAGGTGAGCCGGTGGGGTACCCACCATTCTATGTGCATCACATCCATGTGGGTCGGCTCACCCACTATTACGATGAGCACTGGTTCACCACGCACGGTGACTTTTCCATCGGCAGCGACTTTGGCATCGGCGCGACGAGCACCAAAGGGTACACGACGTTTCTGCCCGAAGGATATGGCTTCACGGTGGACTGCAGGCTGCCCTTCGCCGTGCACGCCATCATCCAAGACATGCGCACCCTCCCCTTGCCTCAAGAGACGCTCTCCATCTACATCGAGGTGAACTTCAACCTCGCGCCTCCGCAGGCTGCGCTCACGCCGGCCACACTCGTCTGGAACGAGGCGCCGCATGGGCCGTTTGGCTTCATGCGCTTTGCCGTGCTCGGCGACGAGCCCACAATGAGCTGGTGGACGATGAGGTGGCCCGTGAGTGGCACGCTGCTTCCCCGCGCAAAGCTGCACTCGCACTACGCGCGGCACCATCGCCTCTTCTTGATCGACGGCGAGCCGAAGGACCTTTCCTTATTTGGATCGCACGTGAAGGAGATCGTGCAGCTGCACGAGTCCAACCCTCCGACGAGCCCCCACGAGACGATGAGGCTGCGCAACCTGTCTCACACGGAGCTCACTTTGGAAGAGCTGCCGAACCTCCTCTGCCAAGATGATGGCACTACGCCGTCCTTCATAGTCTTGGGCACACCCGATCACCCGAATGCGTCTCGATGGGCTCGGCGTCGAGAGTTCTTGTGCGCTCCGGTCACTGTGGAGGCCGGTCGCGTCAGCACCTTTGTGCAGCTCTACCGGCCGGTCACCGATCCCGACGTGCAGCTGTACCCGATGCACACGAACACATGGTTCTACCTGGACAGACCGGGTGAGGCTTCCTCCTCCGACATCAAGGCAGTGAGCTACCGGTATGCTACCTACCGCACCACGAGCCTCCTCGAGCCCCTCCAGAATGAGGAGATTGGCAACTGCCAATCGACCTTCGATGCCGATGCCGTCAACAAGTACGTCGCCAACACAGTCACCGGCTTGAGCGCAGCCGTTGAGGCAGCACACGCCGGCCACTCTGGAGACGCGATCAAGGCCGGCACCGCCCGTATCCCTGTCCTCGAGGCGCAGCTTTGCACCAATACCTGCGGCGCCGCCTCCGACGGAGATTGCGATGATGGTGGCCAGGGTGGTGAGTTCTCCTTCTGCGCCCTCGGAACGGATTGCGCGGATTGCGGCCCTCGTAACCCACAGCACGCCGGCGACGCCATGCACGCCGGCGGCATGCCTGCTAGCGACGCTGACGCCGCGCCCACCACCAGCTACCCATCCAGTTGGCTGTTGGGTGGAGCGGACGAGAGAGGCATCATTTACACCCGGTTCTGGCTCGTTGCTTCTGCACCTTCGGACGAGAGACGCCTCTCCATCGCGACCGTGGCCGTGGCTTGCACGGCGGGTCTTTTTTTGGCGGGGCTGCTGCGCGTAGTGCGCGCGCGCCCGACGGTCACACTACTGTAGGCAGGTCGTAAAGTGACTGTTGGGAGATCCGGCCTCCGTTGACGTGCAGTCCCCTGAGTAGAGGGTGGTCGGCTGAAGCATACCGTACGGCGGCATTTGGCAAGGGCACTAGTTTCATTGGGGCGAAGGCCATTTTGTGAGGGCGCTGGGCGGTCGCGGGACGGTGCGGATCGGTTCGGTTGGGGTCTTATGATAATAGCTGAAGGTCAGCTGTCACTTATGGCGCGAAAGTGGAAAGGCACTTCGATTCCTCAGTGCCTATTACGAGGCCAATTCTTCCGTTCCACGCCTACTACGAGGCCCAAGCCCCATGCAGAAATCCCAACACGACACGTCCAACAGATGCACTCCACACCTGCTCCCGCGACCCGGCACTGTGCCCCTCGGAAGATCTTACTAGGAAGATCGGGGACACATTCATGGGACACATTGCGATGCACACTTTCGCCACGGTGCTGCTGCTCACCGTGCACCTCTCGCACACAGCCGCTCGCCGTCGAGCGGTCCGAACCCTCCGCCTCACAATCATGTCCCATCCCGCCGGCTCGTGCTCCAGAGCGCTCCCCATCATCCCCGTCTTCGTGGGCCGTCGCTCCCATTCCTGAGCTCCCCCGCTCCCAGCTCTATCCCAGCTCATCCCTCCTTCCTCGCTTACAACTCCAACATCAGTCGAGCCCACATCCGTCGCAACAACGCGAAGACGCGCCGCGCCCCCCGCCCCTCCCTGCCCCCCTCCCTCGTTGCCGAGTTGTTGAACAAGCTTAAACGTTTTGCACAGGTCCCTCTGGCTTCGGCGAGAACATCTGCAGGATCGAGGACACAATTGGCTTGCTCTGGAGCTCGAATCCTTCTTCCACTGCGAGTAGAAGCTTTGGGGCCTCCGGGGCCTTGGGTGCCTTGGGGGCCCCTGCGGGTTTGGGCTCTGGGGCCGCCATCTCATCCGGGGCCGCCATCTCATCGGCGCTCTCAGCTTTGGCTTTCCAAGCTGCGGGCGCCCCCTTCTCGTCCTCCTGGCCATTTGGTGCTTGCAGGCCAACATTCTTGCGGCGCTTCTCGTTGAGATGGTGACGACGGTGCATGAAGACCAGGGCGAGGACAAGAGCGACGATGACGCCGACGAGGACGCCGACGACGATGATCCAGATTGAGCCGTTCGTCTCGGCTGCCACGGCACCGGTCAACAGCGGCGCGGGAGGCGGTGCAACGTTTGCAATGGTAGGCTGCGTCACGACCGCAAGCACGGCGATCGAGACGCCGGTGACGTTCGCGAACATGCCCGCAACGCTGTTTGTGCTGCTCGTCACGATCGCCATCGTCGACTGCACCGAGGCCGCCATCGCCGTGGGCGTCAGGATGCGCACGCCGACGATGACGCTGCCCGGCGAGATGGTCAGCTCCACCGCCGATGGGTCGACGCCCACCCGGGCCGCGGTCGCGCTCCTCATCTCGGCTTGCACGCTTGGCGTGAACGAGGAGACGTCGCCGGCGAGCTCGAGGGTGAATCGGACGACACTCGTCGCGCTGGATGCAACGAAGAGCCGGACGGAGCTCACGTAGGTGAAGTGAGCGTCGTGGCTGGCATTCGAGCCGGCCGGCGCGGCGCAGAGCTTGTAGATCATCGGGCCGTCGAGGCGCACGGGGAGTGAGCCGCCCAAGAGCACGCCGCCGGTCGGAAAGAGCCCGCGGGCCGCGGCGCCCGCGCACGTGGCGTTGCCAGAGGGAAGGAAGGCGCACGTTGCGCCATCGGTCAGCGCGTTGCCGAAGAGGGTGATGGCGGCGGCGACGTTGGCAAAGATGGTCGTGGGGACGAGGATGAGGTCGGGGGGCGAGGGCGGCGGCGAGGGCGGGGGCGGCGAGGG
>Ga0180442_101933_pt1 | contig 11796 bp, 10 predicted proteins | sample ChrtobMetP5_16mM_FD_119746 | JGI IMG/M metagenome (GOLD analysis project Ga0180442, IMG submission 119746) | Chrysochromulina tobin associated microbial communities from unialgal haptophyte culture, Seattle, Washington, USA - P5_16mM MetaG | ecosystem: Host-associated > Algae > Haptophytes >... | reverse complement strand
GCGTCCACGTAGACGAAAATATCGCTCCGCAGCGGCCTTCAGCGCGCGTACAGCAGGCGAGGCCAGGCCGAGGCCAGGCCGACCCTGTGGGATCCACCACGCCCAAAACGCCGCCTCCCCCGGAAATATTCATAGATGTGGTTGCTGCTGGCAGGCGGGCTGATGGCCATCTCTGACTTCGCTACCGACCGACCGTGGGCGCTGGTGACCGGCGCGTCCTCTGGAATCGGGGCAGCTCTGGCTCGAGAGGCGGCATCTGCAGGGTACGATGTCATTCTGGTTGCAAGACGATTTCCACAACTTGTTACCCTTGCTGCGGAACTGGAAGCGACCCACGGCACTCGCACCAGGATCGTGCCAGCTGATCTGTCGTCCGTGGTGGGCGTCGACGCAGTTCGATCCGCTGCCGATTTCGAGAAACTCGATCTCCTCATCCTCAACGCAGGCGTCTGCCCGATTCCTGCAGCCATGTGCCAGCAGTCCGCTCCCGAGCTTCAGCGAATGCTTGCGCTCAACGTGGGCGCCAACGTTGCACTTTTGCAGCGTGTAGGTGCGTCGTTTGCCGCACGTGGCCATGGGCGCGTCTTGCTCGTGGCTTCGAGTGCAGGCGCCGCTCCAGGCGTGCCGGGCGTTGCGTGCTACGCTGCGAGTAAAGCATTTCTTCGCTCGTTGGCGGCCGGCGCTGGCGCAGAGCTGCGCCGTTCGGGCGTAAGCGTGACGTGCGGGATGCCGGGCGCGGTCGACAGCGAGTTTGCATCCAAGTCAGGGCTGGAGAAATCCGCCGTGTTCTCGCTGCCGGGCGTGCGCTCCGTTGGAGGGGTGGTGCTTAGCGCGGAGAGAGCCGCTCGAATCATGCTTTCGGCCACCCTGCGCGGTCAGCGCGAAGTCGTCCCTGGGGTGCTTCCCCGGATGTATGTCGGGCTGAGCGATCGGCGCATCATACCCGCATCGCTGTCATGTGCGATTGCAGCCTTCTCCTTCGGCGCCGCGCCAAGGAAAGCTGTAAGGGGGCCGAAGCCTCCCCGTTTAGCTTTAGGAAGTCGCGGGGGACGCGAACGAGGACTTCGAGGACGTGGGGAAGACTGGTCAGCGGTCTGGGAGTGATAGTCAGCCAGGATCGAACGATCAAACTCAAAACATTCAGCAGAAGCCACGTGCTCGAGGTCGAGGTCGAGCGAGTTGTTAACTTCAAACTTGCGTTAGACGCGCGCGGCCCCCCGCCCCCGCGGCCCCCGCCGCGTCGCCGAACCGGTTAATGTTGACTCCTAACGTTGGCTTAGTGTTTTTTTCAAGCGCTAATGTTGTTAAATGGTTAGTGTTCGGTTGTTAACGTTGTTAAACACAAATGATGAGTTCTCAAATGTTACAAGAAATCAAGATCGCAAGTCCCGCCGCCGCCACGACCGTCGTCCCGCAAAAATCGCTAGTTCACAGTGCAAAAACGTTCATAAGCGCACCCGCGCGCAGCACACGTGCCACCGCGCTCGGTGTGAGGCAGTGGACAGAGGTGAGACCGGACAAAAGGGGGGCAGATCACCCGGCCGAGGGTAGCCGTCATGAATTCTAAACATCGCGGCAGCGCTGCATAGAGCCCACATCCCCGCACACCCACTGCGGCACTGCACTGCGGCATGAGCTGTGTCGTACGCAGCGCGGGATGAGTGTGTGCGCAGGCTGTGCAGCATGCAGCCACGCAGGCTCCAAGGTGCAGCAGCGTGCGCGTCACTTGGGCTTGCGTAGGTCGACCACTTGGATAGGGGTCTGGGTCCATCGGATGTGTGTCGAGTGCTCGTACACGCCGTTGCCCGCGTCCTGCCCGTTACGCTGGTGGTCTGGATGGAAGCCGTGCTTCCGGCAGCGCTGAAGCTCACGCAGGCCGGGCGGGTCCGGATGCGAAAGTCGAAAGACGCCGTGTCGGGGCGTGCGTGAGGGTGAAAGGACGATGGCGACGGCCTCATCGAGCATGCTCTGGTAGCCGCAGTGCGTATGCAAGTCCATCGACGAGAGAAAGCACGTCTGCGTCGGGTGTGTGTGGATCCATCCGAAGGTACACGCGCCCTGTCCGGAGCAATAGTCCCAGATCTCATTCTCGTCCGTGGTGGTGCACGTGTCACTCGTACCCGTCTGGGAGGGCAACAGGAGTCGGTCGGTACGCAGCTCGCCGTTCACGACCGTGCCTACCAGGATCCCGCAAGTCTCGATGTTCCGTGCCGTGTTGGATGCGGCGAGCCGCTCGAAGGTGCTGATGAGTGCCTCGGGGATCAGCAGCGGCCGGAGGTTAGAGCCGATACCGGTAGGGTTGCCGTGCGCGCGGCCGGTGGCGCCGAGTTGGGCACCGACGTGACCCGGCGGCGTGGTTGTCCTCGTTGGATCCCAGGAAAAGGGCGGCGGTGCGCAGCTGCCACAACCACTGAATGGAGAGGCGCCGCCCGCGAGCAGGGTGGTGCCCGGGACGGCGCCCGGCGCTAGGGGCGCGGACGGGCGTGTGACGGGGGGCACCATGCTTGTGCTCTGCTGTACCGTTTGCGACGGTACCGCGAACGACTGGGCAGAGCCGCCAATGTAGCTGCCGCCACTGTAGGCGCAGGGCACCTTGGGCTGCAGGCTGAGGCTGACGAGGTCTTTTGGAAGGGGTCCCAAACCGTCGTTGGTGGCGGCAGTGGGCCGCGGCGCGCTGCGTGCGTCGGTGGCGGCGGCGGCGGGCGTGCTTGCCACGGCGCTTGCCACCGCGGTCGCGGGCGGAGGGAAGGTCGGCACCCGGTATGCGGGCGATGGCACGTCGAACTGGCCGAGGGGCGCGCTCGGCGGAGTCAGCGGCGACACTGACAGCGGCTGCGCGAGGGCTGCTGCTGCCACCGGCTGCGATGGCGGTATCACCGGCGGCGCTGCCGCCCACCGCGGCGCGTAGGCCTCCGCCGCGGCTGCGGCTGCGGCTTCCATGGACAGAGCCCCATCACGAGCGCTGGCGCCTCCTCCTCCTCCTCCTCCTCCGACGTTGCCGCCGCCGCTGCCGCTAGCTGCCGAACGATCTTCAGGGTAGGCCGGCGGGTATGCCGGCGGGTATGCCGGCGGGGGTAGGCTGAGGTGCGTGTCAGACCCGTCCGCGCAGGCGCCGCAAACTGGCGCCGCCCACGCTGGCTCGGACCACGAGGCCAAGGCCGCCGCCCTGGTGCCCGCCACCTCGGCCGCCGCCTTCTCGGCTGCCGCCGCCTCGGCTGCCTTGGCCTCGGCGGCCCTAGCTTGTGCCAACAGAGCGTTGGCTCGACTCGCCGAGTGCTCGCGTTTCTCGAACTCTTCGACGGCCGCGAGTGCGGCCGCCACCTCCGCCGCCTCCGCCGCCGCCTTGGCCTTGGCCTTTGCCTCTGCCTCGGCGACTCTCCTCGCCTCCGCCGCTGCCGCCGCTGCCCGCGCCGCATTCGCAGCCGCCGCTTCGGCCGCGGCCTTTGCGGCAGCCTGGGCCTCGGCCGCAGCCTGCTGCTGCAACTCCACTTCGGCTCGGATGCGCGCCTCGTCGTCGACGAGGTAGCGCGATCGGAGCACGCTCTTCACGAGAGTCGCTTCCTCAAGCACTTTCGAGACCTCTTTGATCAGTGCCTTCCGGTCATCAGCGACCTCTGCGGTCTTGAAGCCAGCGTGCGTAGGAAGCACCTCGACAAAGAGGGTTGAGAAGCGGATCAGCAGCACGTACGCGCGCTCGAGGTCCTGCTCGCCCGCCAGCGTGCGTGCTTGCTGCAAGATGGTCTTTGCTGCGTAGAAGAAGCGCTTGATAGGCATGTGGTCGGCGACGTGGATGTCACGCGCGCCGCGCTCAGCCTCGTCGGTGAGCCCCTTGAGCCGTCGGTCCGCCGCCTCGGCCGCCAGCTTCTTGAGGTCCTCGTCGGTCGGGGGAATGCTCTCCATTCGGATGCGCGTCAACCGGCGTGTGTTGTCTCCAGGGTGTAAGAAAAGTGGTACCCTACCGCGGCTTGCGAGCGCTTCGGTCGATGCCGTCACAGGAGCACCACGGTCATTCACGCGTTGCTGATGACATGTGATGAAAGTCAGTTTCGTCGCCCCCCCGCGCAGCAACAGGTCAATTCAAGACAAGTCAAGTATGTAGGATGTATCGCGCGTGACTGGTAAGACACGCGTATAGGCTCCATGTCACCGGGTCACCAGCTTCTAGGGTGCACGCGCGCTTATTTCGAAATGCCGCACCTGGGGGATCAGAAGAGTGGACTCGTCGGCCGCATGAATGCCTGGCGCCGCTCGACGATGTAGTGGCCAAACGCGGAGGACATCTTGGCACAGCGGCGCGCATGCTCGCAGTCCTTGCACTGGCCAGTCGTCGCGAGCAGCACGGTGGCCTTGAGGCAGATGGCTGTCTCCACGTTGGCGCGAACGCCCGCGTCCGGGATGGCATCAATGAAGGCGCGCATTCGAGGGTTGTTCATGCGCGGCACCGCCTTGTAGAGTATCTGCAGCGCCTCCGCCTGCGCGACTCCGACGGCATACGTGCCCGAGGCACCGCCGCGCAGATCAGTTGCGAGATACGCCTCACCAAGGCCGTGCTTGCGCATCTCGTCACTGATGTGGCTCACGGCCCAGCGTGCACACGCATGCAGCGCCTCGGGCTTCGTGTGGTCCTCGCCCCGTTTTTGGAGCTGCTTGTGCCAATCTTCAGAGCGCCATTGGACGGCGAGGAAGCGGCCGCCAGCGCTCGGGTCCATCAGGCCGGCGATGAGCTGCACGGCGATGAGCTCATAGCCAGGGTTGAGCTCCCACGTCGAGGGGCGCAGGCTCACTCCCTGATAAGGCAGAGCATGCCCTATGCGCAGCGCCTCGGCGTTCGTGACTGAGCGCCACATGCCTCGAATCTCAATCGTCTTGCTGCTCAGCACGGGGCGGAAGGCTCGCAACACCGCCTGGCGAGTGTGCAGTCGCCATAGCCCGATGCCGCGGTTGGCCTCCCGCGGCGAAATCACCACGTGCCCGCCCCGCTTGTACTTGTGATGAATCGAGCGCGGCACCAGATCGAAGCGCTCGCACAACGGCTCGAGGTCCCAATAGTGACGAAGCATCAGCCTACTGAAGCGGCGAGCGCCATCCGCGTCCGCGTCCGCGATCGCTTGCTTGGTGGCGCTCGCGGCGCGTGCGGCCCCCGCCTGTGCAGCCGCCTCGAGAGCCGAACGCGCTGTGGTGAGCACTTGCATGCAAGGCAGGTCATCAGTAGCAATCAACGTGCCTGTGCAGCCGCCTCCTCCGCCTCCTCCTCCGACGCCTCCTCGCCTGAACGCTTGGCGTTGCTGCCGTCGCCGCCGCCCTCGCCCTCGCCGCCGTCGGCCTCGCCGCTGCCGTCCCTCGAAGCGTCGGCACCGTTGGTGGCGTCCGCGTCCGCAAGTCTTCGCAAGTCTTCGATTCGCGACGAGGCGCGAATCTGGACCGTCTGCTCGGGTCTTCGCAAGTCTTCGATTCGCGACGAGGCGCGAATCTGGACCGTCTGCTCGGGTCGCTCCTCTCCAAGGCGTGAGTTGGACACCATCGGCTCTACGAGCGCCCTCCCGAGCACGTGTGCAATGTACAGCGCGTCCGAGACCACAAACTTGTTCTTGTGCATCTGCTCGCGCGCCTCGCTCACCTCGAGGAAGGTCTGCGTGCGCGCCGAGCGAGGTTGCAGGACCCGGCCCGCACACGACGACGCGCGCGCCGCACCGAGGTCGAGCCGCCGACGGCTAAACGCTACCCACTCGCGCAGGACTGCAGCTCGCGTGGCTGCCGATGAGTCCAAGTCGAGCTGCATCGCACCAAGCCAGACCGGCTCAATTGAAGTCCAGCGGCCGTTGAGCGCCCACGGCAGCGCGTCCGAGGTCGCGTCAGAGCCTCTCTCAACGCGAGCGCCGTCCGCGCCATCGGGGCCCACATCTGGACTGCCGCTGCCGCTGCCGCTGCCGCTGCCGCTGCTGCCGCTGCGGCCGCTGCTGCCGCTGCTGCCGCCGCCGCCGCCGTCGCCGCCGCCGCCGCCGCCGCCGCCGCCGCCGCTGCCTTTGCGCTCGCCACCACGGGCGACGTGAGCATTGGGAGCGCTGTCGATGCTGCGCTGGAGGCACGGCATTCGGCAATAGCCGCGCGCGGCAAACGCCGCCTGGACGCGATCGAAATCCCACACCCGCGCCGCATGAGGTCCGACCGCACGGTGCACGGCCGCGAGCCGCCGGCGTACGAGCGCGTGGCACCACACTTCTCGTCGCTGCGGCTCACCGCATTCGGCACACAGGGACGCGGCTGTTCGGGCCGCCTTGCGGACGGCGGTGCTGTGGCGTGTTGAGAGGCAAGGAGGCTGCTGCGCGGGAGCTGCCTCGGCGACGGCCGGCGGCGCATAGGGCAACCCGTCGTGCGCGGCCTCCTCAGGGCGTGCCAGCCGCGCAAACGGGCGAAAGCACCCCATGCTGCGATCGTAGCTCCAGCCCGTTGCGCCCGGCGACACTGCAGAGTACAGGCAGGGCGAGCGGCAAGATTCCCACAGACGGTTGACCTGCGCACGCGCGACGTCGATGGAGACGATGGGCGGTCCGCTGCTCGAAGAGGACGCACACACCCGACTCACGTTCCGAAGCGCCGCAGCGCGCCCTTCACAGCCTGAGGAGTGTAGCGCTGCCTTGCTCTCGGGCCGAGGCGGCTCGCACGATCCCTCGGGGCACGTGCGAGAGACGCGTCCGAGCACGCGACTGAGCTCCGCCGGATCATCGATGAGTGCCTTGAGGCAGCGGTGCGGCGCCGGCGCCGCCGCAGGCTGCTGCCAGCGATCGTAGCACTGCGCCGCTGTCTGGTACTCCCAGCCCGCCGTCATGGGCATCGCGGGGTCGAAGACGCACGTCGCACCGCACTCCCTGCGCAGGTAGAGCTCATTAGCCTGCGCGGCCGCAAGCGCATCGCTCGACCCGCTGCTGCCACACTCGTTGATCACGAATCGCTCGCGATGCTCGGAGCCGCACCTCTCGGCCATTGTCAAGTTCAGATACGAAAGCCGCTCGTGGCACACAGAAGGCAGCGGCGACAAGGCCGACGAAGAGCGCCGCCGCTTCTGGCGGGAGTGCACGCTCGAACGTAGTCGACGGCGTGCCCGCACCGGTTGGTGCGCCTCTGCTCTGCTCCTGTACGTCACGCGGAGCACCAGGCCTCGTGTGAATGATGCTGTGCGGTTGCGGATACTGTCCACACCAAGCAGGCGGCAAGACTCATCGCCCAATTCAAAAACAGCGCACGAGAGTGTGTGCACGCAAGCGTGACAGCAGCGGGTGATGTTAGTGGCGTTACTCGACGGCCAAACCCAGTCGCCTGACTCGAGGACGCAGACGAGAGTGGAGGGGCCCGACATGGAAAGTTTGTGCGCTTTCTATGTTCGGCAACTAAAGTGCGTGCATGCCGCACAGCGGCTCGTGTGAAGTTGCACGAGCGCCGAGTGTTTTCCGTTCGCGCAACTTCGCAAACCCCAAACGAAACATTGTTCAACGAAACCGGAACTTCCGAAGGGAGCGTTCATCATCACCCGCGGGCCCTGCGAGACAACGCGCATTCTCGATTGTGGATTTGGGCCTTTGCCTTTCGGCCCATCACGCAAGCAGCCACTCGAGTAGACGAGGAATGATCGTCAAGAGTACCATCATGAGCGGTAAGAAGGCTTCTGGAGAAGCTAACGGGATGAAGTCGCCAAGACACCGTCAGCTGCGATGCGAGATTTGTCAGAAGACCTTCCTCCTGGGCGGCCGGCACCACTGTCGTCGATGTGGAAAATCGGTTTGTGGAGCCCATTTCTTTCGCCCATGGTGCACCACGTGCAGGGTGGAGCAGGGGGGAAATGGGATCGATTACTCAACTTTGCCGCTGCCTGTGCTTCACGCAATTCACTTGCCGGACACTCCTTTGTCGGAGTCAATCTTTAACGCTCTTCGTTCGATCGCCGGCTTGCACTTGCCAGGACTCGAGCTGGACGGGAGCATCGGTCTGCGGTGTGCAGATGGTGATTGGCTCGTGCTATCCTGCAGCGACGGCTCCCTAACTGACGCCAGTCGTGCGCCTGCCGCCGACCAGCTGACCGATTGCGCCGCCACGCTGGTCGTCAAGAGCGAGTCGGTGCTCTCCAAGCTGCTCGTGGCCGAGGCTAGCGCGTGGGCAACGGCCCTAGCCCTGGGCCATGTGCGCCTGTCGGGCAGCTTCGCAGCGGCTGAGGCCCTCGAAGTGCTCCTTGTCAGAGGAGAGGAGGTGCTGAGAGCCCTGCTAGCTTCCATGGGCGCCGCCAACAAGGTCTCCGCCGAGACGGCCACCTTGGCCGCGGCGAAGCTCGCGGATGCCGAGGCCAAAGCTACCGAGGAGCGCCGGGAGCGCGTGAGCCGACGCTCACGGTGCTATCGGCTGCTGCTGCGCCACGTAGGCACGCATCTGCAGGTGGGCTCCTGGCTGCTCTTGATCGGCGCAGCACTCTGGGTCTGGTTGAGCTGGATCGACGCCAGAATCGCGTTGAACGCCCTGACCAACGAAACAACCCACGAGTCCGCCGCGCACCTGACGGCGGCGGCATGTGCTACTCATATCGAGGTGGCCCTATACGTCCTCTCGTCCCTTATCTGGCTTGCCGGCTCTGTACCGTTGATGGAAGCGGCCTATCCCGAAGCCGTGCTTCGAATGATCTCCACCACCTCTGCCGACGTCGCCGACACGACCCGGCGCTATCAGCTCTCGCCACTCACGCGCTACTTTTCGGACTCGCCCATGCTCTTCGGCAGCTGGCTCTTCTTGGTCGGTGGGGTCCTCTTTGCCTTTGGCTCGGTCGCCGGCGTCGTGGCGCGCCCATGGGACAGCGACGCGTGGATCTACCTTTTGCTCAACTTCTATTTCGTGCCTTCCATGATCCTGCTTTGGTACGGCTCGACGCCCGACGCGCTCTGCGAAAACGGCGGACTCGGCACGTGCTACATCCGGCGTGCGATAGAGAAATCCGCGTGCTTACGAGCGTGCTTCAGCTGCCTCGATATCTCCAAGCATCTCGCAAACGATCAGATGGCTGGAGCTTGGGGCTTTGCGTGGTTCATGATTGCGGGCGTGCTCTTCGAGTTGGTCTCAGTCACGCTCGCGCCCTCGCTCGAAGAATGGTTCATGCTGGCCAGCTCAGTGCCCTTTGCGCTCGGCGCCCTGATCTTATCCCTCTCCTCGTACCCTGAGACGGTCAACCGCGCCGCGCCATGGGCTGATATTGAGGCCATCAACGACGAGCTCTTCGCACGAGGACTGCTTGGCACAGGTGGCACGCCTGCAAACGAGGCTAGTGTCGGCGGCGACGCTGCCGAACGAGGATATGGGGGCGAGCCGACGGTTGGTGCTGCGGCTCGAAAGACGAGCGAAGTGTACAGTCGTTCGCCAGTGCGGCGGCTCGATTTGGTGTGAAAGCAATGAGGCGCGCACGGAGCGCGCGCCGCGTCGCATGCTCGTGCCGCAAGCGGTGAAGCCGGTCAGATACTAGGCGAAACGGGCGGGGCTCCCGCGGGGATCGGATAGTGTCGTGTTTTGTCGTGTAGGTGTCGTATGGCGGTGAAGGTCCGCGGCGGCCGGCGCGGCTCGGTCGCCGTGGCTACTCGGTCCGTGCCAGATACCACGAACAATCCAACTTATTTGATGAGGGCTAATCCTAAGGCGCGTCTGGTACTCTTCCACCCCGAGACGCAAGAGGGACCAGGTTCAAAGTGCTGGGTGCACCACTGTCATACTAAGAAGTAACGTAACGGGACCCGCGCTCGCCTGAGGGGCTTCCATCGCGTCCCTCACCGAGCGGTTCGCGCGCCGAGTCAATCACGCGTACCCGGGTGGAGAAGCGCGGCTGCCAATCTGGGCGCACGCCCTCACCTCGGATCTGCACGTTCCCAAAATGCTCCCACAGGTACCGGCGCGCGCTCGGTCGGTCGTGCATGAACTCCGCCATGAGCTGCAAGGGTTGCTTGTACTCATCGGGATAGTGCTGTGGGATGTGCTTGGGCACGGGCAGGACGCGGTGCATTTCCTCGTACGCGCTCCGCATGAGCAGCCCAGCCTCGCCAGGCTCCATGGATCGCCTGTGGATGTCAGCGCCCGCAAGCAGCAGAATGGCAAACGTGCTCACGTCCCCTGTCTTGACAGCCGCTCGCAGCGGCAAAGCTCCCTGACATTGCATCTCGGGTGACATTCCATTGTTGATGGCCGCTAGAACTGCCAAATGTTCCCTCTTGGCGATCAGGCTGAAAAAATCCTCAGCAGCCATAACCGGTGCAGCAAGTTGACCAGCCGCCAAGCAACCCTGCGGGGCTGGCGTAGCATCATTTGGCCCGTCGGCTGAGCAATGAGCTTCTGAGTGAGCCTTTTTGCCCGATCCGGGATGCGGCGTCTGGGGCCATATTCCAGCGCCGCTGTCAGAGGAAGACAAAGGGGCGAGGCCACCTTGGGATGAGGCTTGCGCCCACTGCATCACAGCTTTCTGCTCCGAACGTCCCGGCGCTGGCGCCGCCAAGCTCCTTGGATGCGCCCTTTGAACTTGCAAAGGGCTCCGTCGCGCGCGCGGACAGGACCTCTGCACCGAATCCACAGCCGAAAAGGGCACGCACCGCACGACCACCTCCCGACAGGAGGCGAAGCGAGACGCGAGAAGCCCCTCTCTCTGCCGAGTCTAAAAATAGAACAGTTCAGTAGTCAAGTTCTGAAAGGGGATCCTTGGGCCCTGTGTCTGGGTACATGTTGGCCACAGACTGAATTTAGGAGAAATTTCAAGGAAACTGACCTCGGAGTGACCGACTGCAACGCGGATGGTGTTCTCACAGACGGCCTGGCTGATGGCGGTGCACTCAAGCACGTTCGCTGTGGTTGCATCCGCCGACTCCATGACCGTGACCCTGAATAATGGCCTCGTGATGCCAAAGGTCGCCTTTGCGGCCAACGTTTGGGATCCAGACACTTGCAAGTATGCAACGCTCGCAGCGCTCTCTAGCGGCTTCAGGTTCGTGTGGTCTTCGGTGCTGATTGGCAACTCGTGCCAGGCCGCGCAGGCGCAAGCAATCGCTGCCGCTCGGAATGATTCTGGCGGAATTCCGCGCCAGGAGCTATTTGTGTCGGGAACGGTCAACACGGGTTCGTGCGGAGGTTATGATGATTGCGTGGCTCAGACCCGTAGTGGCGCTGAAAACCAATTCCAGGTGCTGGGCGAGCCTCTCGAGATGCTCATGCTGGACTACCCGTCTCGGTCGGGCTGCGACGCCATCAGAGGCCAGTGGAAGGTGCTCTCGGATCTCTACCAGGCGAAACGAGTCAAATCCATCGCCGTGAGCAACTTTGGATCGGACGAGCTCGATTGCCTGAAGAACACGACGGTAGCGCCAGCCTCGAACCAATTGCTCGCGTGCGTCTCATGCGGCGACCCGGTGCCGATTGTACAGCAGAATGCTGCGGCCGGCGGCGTGGTCGTCCAGGCATACTCGCCGCTGGGCTCTGGCTCACTCGTGAAAGATCCTCTGCTGATCAGCATCGGCGGAGCTCACAACAAGTCCGCAGCGCAAGTCGCGCTGCGGTGGCTCCTACAGCACAATGTCACCATCGCCACCCAGTCGACAAACCCCACGTACCTTGCAGAGGATCTCGACATCTTCGACTTCGTACTCGCCGCCAGCGAGATGGCCCAGCTTGATGCGGACCATCTTCGTCGTCAGTTTCGCTGAAGGTTGGCAACCGTCAGGCTTATTTGTTCCCCCACGCACCCTCTCACAATTTCGCGACTCGGCGCTCACGAAAGCGCGAATTTTTTTT
>Ga0180442_101922_pt1 | contig 11850 bp, 8 predicted proteins | sample ChrtobMetP5_16mM_FD_119746 | JGI IMG/M metagenome (GOLD analysis project Ga0180442, IMG submission 119746) | Chrysochromulina tobin associated microbial communities from unialgal haptophyte culture, Seattle, Washington, USA - P5_16mM MetaG | ecosystem: Host-associated > Algae > Haptophytes >... | reverse complement strand
CGTCTCCGTCCCCGCACGTCCGTAGTAGCTTTGCGAGTTCCCTGGCGTGTACTTATACACTGTCTTGCCTTCCTCCGTCTCCTCTTTGAGCTTGCCTTCGGCGAGGAGCTGCTCGAGCAACTTATGCCGAGCCAGCTGCCCCCGGTACGTGAACTCGTTCTTCAGCTCGAGGTGCCTGGGCATCAGAGCACCGAGCACGCGCCCGGCGCCGCGCTTGCCACGCTGCTGCTCCTCGATCATCGCCTCGAGCTCCTCCTCCGTGTCCAAGTCGCGGTCGTCCTCCACGTCCGACGCCGCGTCCGACTCGCCCGACTCGCCTCCGGCCGCTTGATGTGAGGCCGCTTGATGTGCCACTCGGCCTGCGCCACCGCCGCCGCGCCGGCCGGCGCTGGCTCGCGGGAAACTCTCGCCCGCCTCCGACCCGACGTCGGACAAGTCGGCGTCGGTGTCGTCGTCGGCCGTGGGCCAACCTGACGACTCCGCCTCTGACCCGATGGACGACAAGCTGTCGCTCCGACCCGAGTCGCTGCCCGAGTCGCTCGATGCGAGCGGCTTGCCGCTGGAGCCGTGCTTGTCGTAGTTGCGCAGCCAGCGCGAAGAGAGCGTGAGCACGAGGTCGCCCACGGGCACGCCGTCGTGCAGGAGCACGAGCATGAGCTCCTCGCTCACGGCCTCCAGGCTGGCATGCCGTGCGAGGTCCACCTTGGCGCGCCCGAGCGGCCGGAAAGAGCCGGTCTTCTTGCCCTCTCGGCCGCACAGGAGCGTGAAAGTAGCCTCCTTGGGAAGGTATTGGGCGGCGCCGCGATCGGGGTCGCGGTACATGGTGCACACGAGCGAAAGCTCCTCGTCATACGAGGCCACGCCGACGCTGCTGGCGGCAACCTCGCGCGTCGAGGCTGCACGATCACCCTTCTTCCACAGAACGCGGTAGCGCACGTCCGGCAAGAGGGCAATCCCGTCGCGCAGGCTCACCGACCGCACCTGCACAGAGAAGTGGTACTTGAACTTGCCGCCCTTGTGCAGGAACCTCTTCATGAACTTGCGACTTCGGGCGTGCCGTCCGTGTGAGCGGGTCGCAAGTTCTTGCGAGCACACTTGCCCCCTGCTAGAAACCCCGCCTCGCGCCGCACTGTAACTGCAGCCCCTTTTCACATACTGTTCACCGATGGACGTGGGTGAAAGTTGGTGGGTTTTGATTGGACGAGAACAAGATCAACTTTTCGTGGGGTATGGAGTTCATCCTCGGCAGCACCACGAGCAGAACGGCCCCCGTTGCTTCTACCCGAGATGTCCTGCCATTAACGGCCGCCATCAGCATCAAACGCCCCACCGAGTGCATGGTGTGCATGGAGGCTCCGCGGAAGATCCGCTTCGCGTGCGGCCATCTTGCGTGCTGCGAAAAGTGCACAGCCGAGTGCGTTGTTGGACTATCGATCCCTCGGGCTTGCCCTTGAATGACGCCTACCGATTGAGATGCAGCTTACAATAGTTCCGCACGTCGACTCTTGCGCTCGCAGCCTGATTGCCACTGCCGACAATCGCGTGCCGCAGAATGCCTGCCCAATGTGCCGAGCAGAGATCATTGTGTGGGAGCAGTTGGGAGAGGATGACGATGCCTTCACGTATCGCCAGCCCGCTGGGCCAGTTCCAGGACCGATCAAAACCAAGCCACCGCGGCCGCCCGATCCAGCACGGTCGCCCGATGCAGTGGCACTGGACCAGGAGCCTTTCGTCCTTTTGTTTCGCGAGAGCGGCAGCGTGGGGATCAGCCTCGCACGCCCTTGGCGAGGGCCTCAGGGGCTGATGCACAGCGTGCGCGATGTGAGCTTCGGCTCACCCGCGGACGATCTAGGGTGCCCCACGGGCGGTGTGATCCTGCATGTGAACGGAGTCAGTGTGATCGGCATGTCGCGAGCCGAGGTTCTCCAACGGACTCAGGAGCGGCCCCTCCGGATCGTGATGCGCCTACCCCTCGCGGGCGAGTGGCCGATCCCCGACCCGCCCAACCAGCCGCCGCTACGAGCCACCGTGATCCCCAAAGGTTGCTGGGACGTCCAGTATACGGTCACGTTGCCCCCGAGCGTGGTGGCTGGCGAGACGCTCATCGTTGCCATGCCGCCGAAGTACACGGTGCACGTTGCGTTCGTCGTGCCGCGCACTGTGGCTCCGGGCGCCCAGCTGCTGCTCAAAGTGGCCCCAGAGGATCTTCGGAAGCTGCGCAAAAGCCGAGGCCGTCTGGCGCTGATCGCGATGAATATTATTCAGGCGCGGAGGACGGTACGATACTCGATAGCTACTACCCCCACGCTGTAGGATCTCTAGGACGTCACGTCGAACGGGACGCGAAGACCGAAGTCGCGTTGTGCGAAACCCGAAACGAAACACTTACCTCTTTCGTTAGGGGGGAAATTGAGTAAAACACGACCAGTGTGTCGCTCGGTTGCAACTTGCAAGCCGGACTTCTTAACCGTTTCGCGGTTCGTTCGCGGATCCTCCGGTCCGCCCCGGCGCCGGCCCCGTGCGCACGGGCCACGGCAGGTCGGACGGGGAGACTCGTTTATTATTACGAGTACCGTACGTACCCCCGACCCGGGCACGATCTCTGTTCTCTCTGTCTCTCCTCCACTCGATGTCTCTGCCCCGCACTCGTGGTGTGCGCCCTGCGGAAGCAACGAGCGACATGATCCGAGTCGACTCGGCACGAGCACGAGTCGCAGTCCGCGACACGACGCGGGCGCCTTCTCTTCTTGATGGGCCCGCTTGGGCTTCACACACGCCAAGCCCCACAGCCACATTCGGCATCTCGCTTCAGAGCACTGGCGTGCCGATCCCCGCGTGTGCTTTCGCCCTGCCCCGATGCCCGAGTACGGAGAGGCGAGATCACGTCGCGTGGGCGCAGCCACCTTGCTCCCAGCGGGTTCTCTTCGCCTCACACAGTGCACGCGAGAGGTCCTAGAGAGAGCATCGCAGCATCGGCGATCCTCACCGTCCAGCCAAGCTCGTTCGCTATCGCCCCATGCACTCCCGCGGCGAGCCACTTCATGCTAGTGTGTCCTTGCCCTGTATGCACCGCGCCTTTCCGCGCTGATAATACCGCGCCAGCCTGCGCCGTCGCGGCGCGTCTCACTTGGCGGCCTTGCCTTTCTTGGCGGCCGCAGGCTTGGTTCCCATCTCGGGCTGTGTGGGGCGCGCCACGTCCCGCAGCCGTACGGCGAGCCCGCCGCGCTCGCCAACGAGCTCGACCGCATGGCGCTGGCCCGCCTCTTCAAAGTATTCCTCACCCACCTTGATGAAGCAGTCCACCTTGAGCAACCCGACCTTAAACTTCTCTACCTCCTCCTTGCGGAACTCATGCTTCTTCCGGAGCGCCTCGCTGAGCGCCTCGTTGAAGAGCTCGGTACCAGAAGCTGGTCGCTCACGCCCAACATTCGTCCACTTGGTTCCGAGCGCGGGCGGCTCGTTGGCCAGGTGGAGCAGGCAATAAAAGGCCTGCGCAATCGAGATGCTCTCGGGCTTGGCGGGCGGCGGCATCCGCTCGGGCAGCCGATGCAAAGCCTGCTGGAAGTCCACCACGCGCGTCGGCGAGCCCGCACCGTCGCCCTGTAGCAGGGTCCACAGATCCTCCTTGAGCTTGCCCACATCCACCACTGTCGAGCGGCGTGCGGTGGGCCAATCCTTGGAGCTCACCTGATGAGGGGATTACTCAGAGGTCATCAGTGCCAATCAGAGGTCATCGGGGGCCAATCCTTGGAGCTCACCTGATGAGGGGATTACTCAGAGGTCATCAGTGCCAATCAGAGGTCATCAGGGCCAATCCTTGGAGCTCACCGCGATCTGCGCCGGCGGGACGATGGGCGCGGGCGCAGGGGCGCGAGGGCCGGCGCCGGCGCCACCATCCTGCTCGTCCCCGCCACCGATATCCCATCCGCCCTCCTCGTCGGGCCAGTTGCCGTCGTCGCCGTCGTCGCCCCCGTACGCGTCGACGCCATCGGCTGCGCCCTTGCTCGCTGCACCGGGCTCGGCGGAAGAAGAGGGTCCGTTGGCGAGGGCCTGGGAGCCGTCGGCGTCCGGGAACAGGCTCTCGGTCCGGCGCTTGGCCTGACGCTGCTGGCGCTGCACGTGCCGCTCGTACGCGATGCGCTTCGACGGGCGCTCGAAGAGCGTCTCGAGCGCCGCCATCTGCACTTGGAAGTCGCGCTTGAGCAGTGTCTCAGCCGCCTTGGCCTTGGAGAGCATCGTCTTGGTCAAGATGGTCGTCCCCTTTGTGTCGAGCGCCGCCGCGTCCTCCAGCTCAAGTACGAGCGCCGCCGCGTTCGAAAAGTCGACCGTGACCGGCTCCTTGGCCTTGCGCGCCCCCGCACCCGCGCCGGCCGCGCCTCCCGCAGCAGCCGCGCCCACACGGTTCCGGCGTCTCCTCGCTAGCTGCTCCGCCATGCTGCTGCCGCCCTGGTACCCGTTGCCCTCGAGCCCGCCCCCGTCGAGCTCGAGCTCGTCGCCGGCGTCGTCGATGAGCGATGCGGGGCCCTCGGCATCGACGAGGCCGATGAGCCCCCCCTGGGACTGCGCCACGCGCTCGTCGGGCTCGTCGGCAGCTCCGGGTCCGTCGTCGCCCCAGCCGTCGGCGCCGTCGTCGGCGAACTCATGAGCACCAGGGCTCGACAGCGCTGGGGGTGCAACCTCGGGCGCGGCGGCCAGCTCGGGCTCCAGCTCGGGCCCCGGCTCTGGCTCTGGCTCCGGCTCGGGCTCCGGCTCGGGCTCGAGCTCGAGCTCGAGCTCCGCCTCCGGCTCCTCCTCGCCGTCGTCGGGCTCGCCGTCGGGCCGCCGCTCCGCCCAATACTGTCGGAAGGCTGTCGCCACCCGGAGCTCCTTTGTCACCGTGGGCAGCAGGCCGACCAGAGCGGCCGCGGGCAGCGGCGCCGGCGGCGCGGCGACCTGCGCCTGAGCCCGCGCCGCCGCACTCGCCACCTCCGCGTCGCGCGCGTCGAGGACGAGCGTGAGGCCGTCGGCGCCGAGGTCGAGGCTGTGTACCATCAGGCCGCGCGCGCCCTTGATGCCGTACAGCGCGGAGGTGCGGTAGAAGAACGGGTCGGCGTCGGCGCCGAGTTCGTGCTTATCCATGTTTAGCTTCGACGGGTCGGTCTCCAGGTACGCGGTCGGGTTCTTGCGCTTGGGCTTCTTGGGCTTCTTGGGCTTCACGATCTTGGACTGGACGAAGTTGAACAGTTCCGTCGCCTTGGCGTCGCTCAGGTTCAGCTGCGTCGCGATCTCGTGCATGTCGGCGGGACTGGCCGTCTTCTTAGCCTCGGCCATGAGCGCGGTCATCTCTTCCACGACCGACGCCTCCGCCCACTCGGGCGCGCCCTCGAGGTCGACTGCGCCAGCCTTGGCGCCCTCCTCCTCCTCCTCCTCGTCCGCCGGGTCGTCCACCTTGGCGCCCGGCCGGTCGATCATGCGGCGGAGCCGCTCCTGCTGCATCTCGAGCGCATCGACACGCGCCGCGATGATCCGGGAGCCCGCATCGAGCATCATCGCCCCCTTTTGGAAGATCTCGATGGTACCGCCGGTGGAGTTGCGGTCCATGTCGCGGATCATCCGGTCCATGTCGTCGATGTTGTACGCATTCAGGAAGGCATTCTTCTTGTTCACCTTGTTGTCCATGAAGCGCTTCATCGCGTCGCCGTAACCCTCTAGGCGTCGCTCCTGGCGACCTGGCGTTTCCTTGAGCGGTGACTTCACCTTGGCGAGCTGCTTCTGCACCGCCGCCTGCGCGGCCTCCTGGCGCTCGTTCTCGTCATCGTTCTCGTCCAGGCCGACGTCACCAGGCAGGAACCCGCCGGACAGGCGGCGCTTGCCGCCCGACGAGTTGCGCCGGGGGGCGATCACCGGCAGCGGAGAGCTCATCGCACGGGGCAGGGAGCCGGTGGGGGGCGCGGCGAGTGGGAACCGCGACGCAGCCCAGTATGACGCTTTGCGGAATCGCATAATAAACTTGCCTACCAGCAACAAGTAGCCGTGTTGCCGAAAGATGGGCGAGTTCGACAAAAGAACCATTCTGGAGATTGGACACCAGTACTTGACACGTAGTTACAGCGTGCACATCTGTCATCTCTTCGTCGCGTATAACATGATGGTATGAATCGCACACTCCGCACTTGCCTCTAGGCCCACAGCGCGCCACGCCGCCACCCATCCCATCGATCGTACCGCGAGCGCCTCAGGCTCACCCGGCGCCTCGGCGTGGCCGCCCCCCCCCCCCCCCCCTCCGCAGCCCCCCCCCCCCCCCCCCACCCCCCCCCCGGCCCCCCCGCGCCCCCCCGCCCCCCGGCGGGGCCCCCCCCCCCCCCCCCCTCTCATGCATGGCTCCCGCCTCTCTCCACCACCACCTCAATGGCCAGAACTCATCGAGGCCCACGGCTCGTCGGGGCGATCGAGTAGGTCGGGCACCACACGCGGCGACTCGTAGAAGCTCACGAGCTCCTTGGCTTTGGCGACCACATTCTCGACGGTGAAGCCGAAGCGCTTGGCGAGGTCCTTGCCCTGCGCCGAAGCGCCAAAGGTCGTCATGCCGATCACCGAGTGCGCGTACTTGCTCCATCCCTCGGCGCAGAGTGCCTCGACGGCGAGCACGGGCACGCCTGGCGGGAAGACGGTGTGCTTGTACGCGCGCGGCTTCATGTCGAAGAGCTCCCAGCACGGCATCGACACGAGCTGAATGCGCAGCCCCGGCAGCTTTGGCACCGCGTCCACGATGAGCGCCACCTCCGAGCCGGTCGCGCACAGCACGAGCTGCGGCGCGCCGCCCTCGGGCGCCTGTTGCAGCACGTACGCGCCCTCCCGCACCGCCTCGATTGACGAGCCGCTGAGGTTCGGGCAGCTTTGTCGCGAGAGCGCGATGACCGACGGGCACGTGCGGTGCTCGAGCGCGACCATGTACGCGCCGCTCGTCTCGTTCGCGTCGGCGGGGCGCAGCGTGAGCGTATTGGGCATCGCGCGAAAGTTGAGCAGCGCCTCTACCGGCTGGTGCGTCGGCCCGTCCTCCCCGAGCCCGATCGAGTCGTGCGTGGCGATGTAGATGACGCCGTGGTGCGAGAGCGCCGAGACGCGCATCGCACCGAGCGCATAGCCGGTGAAGTTCAGGAAGGTCGCGCAGAACGGGAAGAGCGCGGGCGAATAGGCGGCGATGCCGTTGCACACGGCAGCCATGGCGTGCTCGCGCACGCCGAAGCGGATGTACCGCCCTTCGGGCGTGGCTGCCTGGAAGTCGAGCGCGCCGCGGAATTTGGTCAAGTTGGAAGGCGTCAGGTCGGCCGAGCCGCCCACGAGCTCGGGCACCGCCACGCACAGCTTGTTGAGCACCTCCTGGGACGACTGGCGCGTGGCGAGGGCCGGGTCCTTGGGTGTCCAGCGAGGGAGCACGTCGCGCCAGCCCTCCGGCAGCCGCCCCGCCACGCGCCTTTCGAGCTCCGCCGCGAGCTCCGGGTGCGCCACTCGGTAGCCCTCGAGAAGCTTCTGCCAGCTCTGCTGCTTCTCCGCGCCCGCCGGCTTGCACCGGCCATACGCGGCCGCCACGTCCTCAGGCACGTTGAAGAAGGCCTCCTCGGCGAAGCCGTACTGTTTCTTGACGTTGGCGAGGTCGGCGTAGCCGAGGGGCGCGCCGTGCACACCCGCGGTGCCCTGCTTGGCCGAGCCGTACCCGATCGTCGTCGTCACCTTGATCAGCGTCGGGCGCGAGAGCTCCGCCTTGGCGCTCGCGATCGCCTGCTCGAGAGCGAGCAGGTCGGTGTCGCCGTCCTCTACGTGGATCGTCTGCCAGCCGTACGCCTCGTACCGCTTCATGACGTCCTCGGTGAAGGCGAGGTCGGTGCCGCCGTCGATCTGGATCTTGTTGTCGTCGTAGAAGACGATCAGGCGGCCCAGCCCCAGGTGCCCCGCGAGCGAGCACGCCTCGCTCGTGATGCCCTCCTGCATGCAACCGTCGCCGCAGATGACGTACACAAAGTGGTCCACCACCTTGAAGCCCTCGCGGTTGAAGGTGGCGGCCATGTGGGCCGCGGCTAGCGCGAGCCCGACGCCGTTGGAGAGGCCCTGCCCGAGCGGCCCCGTGGCCACCTCGACGCCCGCCGTCACGCCCACCTCGGGGTGCCCGGGCGTCTTGGAGTCGATCTGGCGGAACGCGCGCAGGTCATCGAGCGAGAGGTCGTAGCCCGTCAGGTGGAGCATCGCATACTGGAGGGCGCACGCGTGCCCGTTGGAGAGCACAAAGCGGTCGCGGTTGAGCCACGACGGGTCCGCCGGGTTGTACTGCATCACCTTCTGCCACAGCAGGTGCGCGATGGGCGCGCAGCCCATCGCGGCGCCCGGGTGGCCCGAGTTGGCCTGCTGCACCATGTCGGCGGCGAGCACGCGCACAAAATTGATCTGCCGCCACTCGAGGCTCTTCAAATCGATCTCGTGCCGCGGCTTCTTGTTCAGGTTGATGTCCACGCTGTTGCGCGACGAGGCCCGTGACGGCGACTGCCGTTTCGAGGAGAGCGTCGCGAGTGGCAACGAGGAGGTGAGGCCCTCCTTGGGTGGCAGGTAGCCAAAGTTGAACTGGAGCACCCGGTCCATGGGTATGCGAGCGCGCGGCTGTGCGCTTTCAACCGCCCTTTGGCGCGAGCACGCCGCGGAGATGTAAGCTTGTTTGCGCTGTGAGACCGTGGCCTCGCCGGAGGCCTCGCGTCATCAGCACCTCGCCCAGATTCTAAGTTTGCCGCGGTGATTGCATCCTCGATGCCGCCGTGGTGAGCGCTCACTCGCGGCAGCCCGTAATCCCGAGCATGCTCTCTCAAAGACCTGTTGCACATGTATGGATACTCAGACCCCACGAGCAACCATGATCTCACAGAACAATCTACATTCTACAATGGCCTCCTCTCAGTCTTTCTCTCAGTCCACCTCAGGGATCGCGTGCCAGTCCAGGGACGGCTCCCTGGAATGGCGCGGCGAGAACGATGCTGAGGTCGCGCTTCTCACGCCCGCGTACGCCGATGGCGGCGCAGGCGAAGGAGGTGCGCTCAGAGGCGGCTTGCTCAGCGGCGGCGGCGGCGGCGCATGCGCGACGGCGCCCAGGAGGAGCGGCTGCGTCATCGCCGCCGCCGAGGTCGCTCCGTATTGCAGCGACAGCGTCGGCTTGGACCCCTCGGTGGCGCCGGGCACGAGCACGCCGCTCGCGCCGCCTCCGCCCACGACGGCGCTGGTCGCGCCCTCTCGAGCGCCCACGGCCGCGCGAGCGATGAGGTCGGCGTTGCGCTTGATCTGCCGGTAGAGGCCGGCGCTGCGGCGCGCGATGACGGCGGAGGCGACGACGGCGAGCAAGCAGAGGCCGGCGATGATCGAGTGCGTCGGCAGGAAGCACTGGGCGCCCAGGCAGGTGGAGGACGATCCCGCGCATGTCCGATTCGTCAAATCGGGCCCCGAGCCAGCCCCTGAGCCACCCTCGTCGTCGTCGGTCGCGGCCCGCGAGTAAAAGAACGTTGGCAGCAGGTTGGCGAGGAGCAGCGTGCCGACGGCGCCGCAGCCGCCGTCGAAGAACAAGTAGTTGGCGGCCAAGTGGGAGCTGCCGAAGAGCTCTGAGGCGAGCACCACCAGATGGGGCCACATGGAGCCAAAGGCGATGCCCGCGCATACGCTGCCGAGCGCGAGGAGCGCCGCCTGGCCGACGGAGCCCGCAGCGCACAGCCCGGCGAGCAGAAGGACGAGCTGCGCAGACCCCATCAGGGCAGCGATGGCCGCGGCGATCCACGGGCGTGGCCGGCCTCGGAACGCGAGCACCCGATCGGAGACGATGGTCGCGACGAGCCGGCCGAGCAGGTTGCCCGTGCTGAAGAGCGTGACCACCGTGGGCACGAAGGCCTCCGAGGCGCCGCAGGCCTGCACGATCTGGCCAAAGTTGGTCGAGAGCATGTTGCCGCCGCCGATGACGACGGAGCCCACGCCGCACAGGAGCCACGCGTCGGGCGTGCGCAGCATCTGGAGCGTCGTGTACGATACCTGTGGGGAGTCACTCAGCATGCAATGGAGTCACTCAGCATGCAATCAGCATGCAATCAGCATGCAATGGAGTCACTCAGCATGCAATCAGCACGCAATCAGCACGCAATCAGCACGCAATCAGCACGCAATCCGCATGCAATCAACATCTGGAGCGTCGTGTACGATACCGACGACTCGAGCTTGAGGATCGGCAGCGTGGTCAGTGCGGGGGCGGCGGCGGCGGCGCCCTCGACGTGCCACAGCAGCCCGACGGTCGGCAGCGGCGCCTCGTCGCCCTCGCGCAGCGCGCGCTGTCGATCCCAGCATGGCGCGAGGGCGATGCCGAGCGGCGCGAGGGCCATGGCGAGGAGCACCGGCACGAGGCCCCTGTGCACCGGCCCATATGGGGCGAGCGCCACGGCTGTGCCCACGCCCGTCAGCACGAGCAGGTGGGTGTGCAGGTAGCGCAGCATCGTGCGTGGCTCGCGCGCGCTCTCATCGGGCGTGCTCGGCACGATCACGGACGCGAAGACGCAGCAGCTGAGCGAGACGCTCGCCCAGAGCAGGATGCAGTTGAGCGCCTCGGGCTCGGCGCCCGGCACGCCGAAGAGGAGCACTGCGCGCGAGCGGAGAGGTCGGACAGCAGTTGGGACGGCGGACGAGGTCGGGCAGCAGCGGGGAGAGGGCGCGTTCTTGAGGCGCTCTGGGGGAGGCGCGCTGGGAGAGGCGTATCGGCGCAGCATATCGTGTTCGTGACGTCGTGCGCACCGTAGAGCTGAGAGACGACCGCGCCCGCCAGGCCGACAAATGACTTGACGAGAGCAGCGGCCATGCCACGCTGGCGCTGGAAGTGCATGATTGGCGTTGAAAAGGCGCAGGAGGAGATCAGCTGGATGCCCATGTACTGCAGCATCGAGATCCCCAGCAGGACCTTTGCTGGGTCTCCGGCGTGAATTCTCTGCGTGGCGACGAGGTAGAAGACAATCTGCGCCGAGCTCACCCACAGGCCGCCGAGGAGCAGCGTGCCCTTGACTCCGCAGCGACGCGCGAAAGCGCCGAAGAGTGGGCTGAAAGGACCGAGGGAGAACTGGATGGTGTTCAAGTTGGCGAGCTGCTGTTGGGAGAAGCAGAATTGCTCTTTGAGCGCGCTCGAGTACATGGAGAAGCCATACGTGACTCCCGTGGCGACGGCGGCATACATGCAGCCGATGAGAGCGCGACGGCCAAGGGCCGTGCTGGTGAGGGAGCCATCGGAGACCCAGTACATGCGTTACGGATTCGATGGAGGCTGTCTGGCCTGCGCGGAGCGAGAGCGGCTGTTTGATGGAGGCGTTCGTCGATTTCGCAAGAGTCGAGTGGTCCGGGGAACCCGAGTTCGGATGATGAGCTAAGTTTATCGCGCGATGGGAAAAAGGAAATCGGGGGATGGAGTGCGGGAGCTGGGATTGCGTTTGGGGGAACGGTTAGAAGGGAGAGAAGGGTAGGGGGTTTGGAGCACGCACTGCGATTACGCAACTGGGAGGACAGCAGCGTATCCGCAACTCTAATTGACTTTATAATTGTTTTAAAGTACTCAGTTACCCTCAGTAAGACTTCGTGCCCGAGCGGTTAAGGGGGCAGACTAGAAAGATGACACGTTCATGGCGATCAATTCCTCGACATCTGCTGGGTTCCACCCGCGCGAGTTCGATTCTCGTCGAAGTCGTTTTTTTTTTTCCCTCTTTTCCCTCTTCCTCTTTTCCCTCTTCCTCTTTTTCCTTTTTTCCCTTTCCCTCTTTTCCCTCTTCCTCTTTTCCCTCCTCTTCCTCTTTTCCCTCTTCCTCTTTTTCCTTTTTT
>Ga0180442_101891_pt1 | contig 11998 bp, 4 predicted proteins | sample ChrtobMetP5_16mM_FD_119746 | JGI IMG/M metagenome (GOLD analysis project Ga0180442, IMG submission 119746) | Chrysochromulina tobin associated microbial communities from unialgal haptophyte culture, Seattle, Washington, USA - P5_16mM MetaG | ecosystem: Host-associated > Algae > Haptophytes >... | reverse complement strand
GCGAGCGTCGCCGCATCCAGCTTGCCAAGAGTCGAGACCGCCGCCTTACGCACACCCGAATCGGAGTCCTTGAGCCTTGCGACGATCGCGGGCGCGTGCTGAGCGAGCGTCGCCGCATCCAGCAGGCCAAGAGTCGAGACCGCCGCCCTACGCACACCCCAATCGGAGTGCTCGAGCCTTGCGACGAGCGCGGGTGCGTGCTGAGCGAGCGTCGCCGCATCCAGCTTGCCAAGAGTCGAGACCGCCGCCATACGCACAGGATACTCGGAGTCCTCGAGCCTTGCGAGGATCGCGGGCGCGTGCTGAGCGAGCGTCGCCGCATCCAGCAGGCCAAGAGTCGAGACCGCCGCCGCACGCACACCCCAATCGGAGTGCTCGAGCCTTGCGAGGATCGCGGGCACGTGCTGAGCGAGCGTCGCCGCATCCAGCAGGCCAAGAGTCGAGACCGCCGCCTTACGCACACCCGAATCGGAGTCCTCGAGCCTTGCGAGGATCGCGGGCGCGTGCCGAGCGAGCGTCGCCGCATCCAGCTGGCCAAGAGTCGAGACAGCCGCCTCACGCACATCCGAATCGGAGTGCTTGAGCCTTGCGAGGATCGCGGGCGCGTGCTGAGCGAGCGTCGCCGCATCCAGCAGGCCAAGAGTCGAGACCGCCGCCGAACGCACACCCGAATCGGAGTCCTCGAGCCTTGCGACGATCGCGGGCGCGTGCCGAGCGAGCGTCGCCGCATCCAGCAGGCCAAGAGTCGAGACCGCCGCCATACGCACATCCGAATCGGAGTCCTCGAGCCTTGCGACGAGCGCGGGCGCGTGCTGAGCGAGCGTCGCCGCATCCAGCTTAGCAAGAGTCGAGACCGCCGCCTTTCGCACGTACGACACTGAGTCCTTGAGCATTGCGACGAGCGCGGGCGCGTGCGGAGCGAGCGACGCCGCATCCAGCTGGCCAAGAGTCGAGACCGCCTCCAAACGCACACCCGAATCGGAGTCCTCGAACTTTGCGAGCGCGTCGACAACCTCCGGGGCCAATGCGGCCATCGGAAACTCAAACGCCGCCGACGCCGCTTTTCGCTCCTGCAACGAAAACTCACCAAATGCCTTTGCCGAAGCAAGGTCCCTGTCTCGGATTGCAAATCGCGCCATCACCCCCGCCCGCTCCACCCCCGTAAACCCCGCCCCGAGGAGCACTTCCTTCGAGAAGCCATAGGGCAGATTCGGCGCGACGCCTTCTTCTTCGGCTTCCGCACGCAGCGCCCTCGCCGCCTCGACACCCCAGGCCTGACGCACCTCGCCATCGAGCATTTCAATCTTTTTGAGCTGCGTCACCTTGTCGCCCGTGTTCGTCACCGTCACGTCAGGCTTTGAAAGCAGCTCGAGCGCCATTTTCGGCGTCACGTTGCACCACATTCGCTGCAGCTTGACGTCCTCCGACCCGGTCGTCGCATTATGCAGGCACACCATCTGCAAGCGCCGCCGCCGCTCTGACGCCGCGCGCAAGCCCTTCGCCGACGAGCCCTCCTGCATCGAGAGCCACGCCTCGAACTGCGTCCAGAAGCGGGAGAGGTACGAAATGTCGATGAGTGCGAGCACCTGGCAGCCGAGGTAGAGCAAGTTGACGTTGCCGAGCATGTGCTTGAAGCGCACCGTCTCAGCGAGCGTCCTCTGCTTGCCCTGCGGCATGCACCAAAAGTCGAACCAGACGCCAACGACCTCGGGATGGGCGTCGAGGTACGCGCGGATCGCGCGCAGCTGGGCGCCCGCGCCGTCGGGTGCCGATGGGTCCTCCCATCGGTGGCTGACCGCGAGCAGATCGGACACGTACCCCTGACGGTAGGCGACGCCAGCCTTGAGCGTGCGCTGTTCCAGCACGCTGCCCCCAGAGGCGTTGTTGAGCTTGAAGAGCTCTTGAAAGGAGGGCAGCGTGATGGTGGTCGTGAGATCCAGAGAGCGGATGTGCGATGCGGACACAAACCAAAAGGTGCACTCGCCAGCGGCGGACTCCTCCAGAGTCTCCCGCACGGCGACGGCCTCCTCGGCGGCGGCGGCCACTCCGTCCGCCGCGGTCTCCCGCACGGCGACGGCCTCCTCGGCGGCGGCGGCGGCCACTCCTCCAGCCGGTTGCAAGTGCATGCACCTCGAGAGCCACTCGGAGACTGCTTGCCGCGGATCGAACCGCAGCCGCTCGTTCAACTGTTCGTTCTCACCCCGTAATCTGTCGACCTCGTCCTTCAGCCGCTCGTTGTCTGCATTGAGCTGCTCCTTGTCTCCATGGAGTTGCTCGATGTCTGAATTGAGCCGTTCGACATCCTTGCGCAGCTTCTCGAGTTCTTCAGAACTGTCTGCGCTGTTCGCGGCAACCGTTGGTGACGCCGCGCTGGGGCTGTCACCGGCGACGTAAGTCGTAGAACTGCACGCCGAGTCCTGCTTCAGCAGGGTCAAGCCCTTGATCCTGCTCGACAACGCTCGGAAGCTATGCTGCATTGTCCTCGGCCCCTCTGCGTGCCATTTTGGGGTTAGGAATCCTAGGTTTCAGCATACAGTCAGTTTCGTCGCGGTCCAGCCTCAACTTCGGGTGTTTTCTGACCACCTGCATGGACTACAGCTGTACCTGGGCCTAGAACATCGTGCACGTCTGTCCCAAAATGTGAACGCGGGGTTTGAGATTACGTGCTCGCTCACGCGAACGAGCGCGACTCCATTGTGCCCGGCTTGCAGCATCGGCTGAGGCGAGCGCGTCCCGTATCGGCGGATCCGTGGCCCTTGGAGACACACATCCACCAGGTCCACCACGTGGGCAGCTCCGCCGGAGGGATGAGCAACAGGGGCACGTCGTTGGAGCCGAAGAGACTATTCTCGCTCGGGAGCACGAGGACGGCGGGCAGTCCGAAAGGCTGAGGCTGCCGAGCGAGGACCTGTTGGAGGCTGCGGTCATCATCCGCAAGGCCGGGGGCCCTCGAATGGGCCTCAGACGACGCGTTGAGCCACGCGTCGCCGAGCGCAGCCACGGCTCCGGTCTGGCGACGCACGATGGCAGCCGTGGACACAGACGTTTCGGTGCCCGCCGTCTGCGCCCGTATCGGAGCGGGCAACAGCATCGACGCAGCGCTCGACGTCAGGAAGCGTCCGCCGATGGCCTCGAGCACGGCGGGCACATTGAGGGTCCGCCCCGCGGAGGCTACATAGAAGGCGCTGTAATCAAAGGCGGCCAAGGCCGTGTGCCGATGAGGAGCACGCTTGAGCACGCGGGCTTCGTGCTCGTGCGCAATCCGGCTAGTGCGCCAGCCTCGGGTCTGTGCCGCCTCGAGATGCATGGGAGAATCGGAAAAGAAGAGGCACTCCACCGTGCTCATCCCGGCCGTCTTGGCAGCAAACGTGTCGTCACACGGCGGCGCGCCCACGGCCACATCGCGGCCACCATCGGCTGCAAGCACGATGGTATAGACGGCGAGCGTACTACGCAGACGCACAATCGGACGATGGGTGCGCTGGTGCGGCCCGTTGAAGGCAGCAAACCACGAGCGCTCCATAAAGTGACCCGCCTCGACGTTGGGCCCCCGACCAACATCTTGGAGCATCCGCTCATAGATGGCGAGCGGCGTGCGCCGAATCGCCTTCGCCGACGCGGCGAAGATGCCACCGGGCACAAACTTGTAGGTCGTCTCGTTACCCAAGCCCATGCGCATCCGCCACACGCCGAGCGGGCGGCTCTCTGCCCGAAGATATTCAAAGTCGCTCTTGTAGCAAGCCTGGCCACGGGTGCGCTTCACGAAGCGGTTACGACAAATGTCGCTGACGTATTCCTCCATCTCAAAGTCGGGCCCGGCGCGCCGAAGAGCGCGTGCGCCCCAAAAGTCGACGGGCGCTGGCAGCCGCCGCAGAAACGTCAGCAACTTGCTGCCGTAGCCCAAGTGCAAGTGCGCAAAGGTGGTGTCCTTCACAAAGAGAGTCAGCTTGGCAAGCGAGCTGAAGTGGCGGGTGATGTGCGTGAGATAGCTGTGGTCGCAGCGGCCCACGTTGGCCAGGCGCTCTATGCGCACGGTCAGGTGGCGAACGTTTGCGAGCCGGCGGCGTTCTTTCGGAGGTAGCTGGCCTTTTTGGTAGACATACACGGTGGTGGCCCGTGCTAGCTCCACGCTCAGAGCCTCGTGGATGGCGTCGACCAGGTCCACCATCGGCGTCGAGTGGAGCGCCACAACGACGTCGAGATTGAAGCTCCCCTCGATCCTGCGCAGGTAGCCGACGACGCTCGAGTCTTCGAGCTCGTGAAAACCGGGCGCAGGCAGCTGCTGGAGCACCTTGGAGAGGCACGGCCGCGCTCGGCTGGGCGCTTCGCACGGATCGTGCAGCGTGCTCGAGGCGTGGGCGAGGTCCTTTCGAAAGCCAAAGAGGGCGCTCAGGCTCTGGCCGCACGGTGTCTGCAGGGGCTTCGCCGCGCTCGGCCCAACGCAGAGGCAGTGCCCACCTCGGCCCGTGATGTCACACGCAGCGTTGGCAGCGGCGCTCCTTTGGGTCTGCGGCGGTGCTTGGATAAACCTCACGAATCCCGGCCCACGCGCAGACCGCCACAGTGTGCAGCCTGCGAAGCTCTGCGGACGACCGGGCGCCACGCCGTCCCATCGAGCCGCCACGAGGGAAGCTGCACGCTGGCACTCTGGTGGCCCTCGCAGGCCGCGCAGCGCTCGCCAGTCCTCGCAGCGGCCACCAGGCGGCAGAACACGCGGAGCGAGCGCGCTCATGCCCGCAAGTCGTGCTGCTGCACGAGGCGTAACCCCCGCCGCAATGTCGAGCAACGCAGGAGGTCGGTCGCAATTCGACGCGTCAAAGCAGAGCGGCAGTCTTGACGGGCGGTCTAACCAGAAGGTGAAGGTGGCGATGTGCTGTCCCAAGTCACGGCGCTCGCTCTGCCGCGCCTTCTGTGAGCAGGCGAAGTACACGCGCGCCGTCCGTGGCAACAAGCCGACCGTCGGAGGCACCGATGGGGTCACCACCTCGACGAGCGTGGCCGAGTGGAAAGTGACATTTCTCGTCCTGAGCCGGACGTCGTCGTGGCCAAAGCTGAAGATGACGCCTTGGTGGACCACGCCGTGATCGGCTCCAATGGTGCGCAAGTACAGCGTGGATCCGCCGATTGCTGGTCCGCCGAGCGGCCATGCCTCGAAGACCCATGCGAGGCACATGCAGTCCAGTGCGGCACCGCCGCGCGGATCGAAAGTGTGAACATGTGGTTTCACAAACTTGGCGATTCAGGGGATGGCACGCGAAGCGCACAAGTCAAGTGACTTGACTTGACTTGACAGCGACAAGGCAATAAGATCAACAAGCCTCGCGCGCCGGCCCCGGCCGCACCGAGCAGTTCTGCCACCTCCTCGAAATGCTCGTCGTTCATGTGTTTCGAAGGCATCTCTCACGCTCGGCGTGGGAGCCCCATGTGAGATAGGAGGGGCTGTGTTCTGTTCTGACGAAACCAGTTGTTCACGCTCTCATTCACACGAGCAAATAAGATTTCGGGATGTCACAGCGCCCGCTCGCCCCGTGGCTGGTGACGCCTCTGAAGCCGTGCTCGATCGTCCTCGAGCGTCATACGCACAAGAATGGTGGCAGTACGCTGCGCCACATCGTGAATACCAACGACATGTTGGACGGCTGGGGCTTTTGGGGTTATGGACTGCACCAGCACTGGCAGGTGACTGACACGCTGACGGCCGCGCTGCTGGGCCCGCGCAACGCGAGCTGCTCGGACTGGGATCGCCGCGCACCATTTCGCCTCTTCGCGGAGCACCACTACTCGCGCATGGGCATGCGCACGATCCTCGCCGCGTTTGGGCCCACGTCGCCGTTGCAGCAGGTCGCGCTCCGCTGCCAGTGCACCGTGGTGCTCGTGACGCGGCTGCGCGAGCCGACGTCTTACTACGTCTCCTTCTACCGCTGGACAGTCTCGTGGCGCCAGGCGCGCAACTCGACCCTCTTCGGCGCGACCATTCTCGACTGGGCGCCGCGCAACTTGCAGAGCTCGATCATGCTGCGTCCGATCGATGCGACTTGGGCCGAGTTCCTGGGCGTGAACACGAAAGATGGGCAGGCGAAGCGCCGGGAGTACTCGCAGTTCGACGACGCGCCCGGCCCCGATGGCCAGCTGCCACCTGGGGCCACGGTCGCCCGCCGCCCTGGCGAGGGCGCCAAGCAGCGTGCCCTTCTGCGCTCCCTCCTCTCCTCGTTTGACCTGGTGGGCCTGATGGAGCGGTTTGACGAGACGCTGCTGCTGCTGGCAGACCTGACTGGTTTGCAGCGGCTGCTGCACATGCGCGCGGTCCCAGGCACCACCAACCCGCACTACGCGCAGCCGTCGGTCTCCGCCGTGTGCCCAGACCCGGCCGCGTGCGACGCGCGTATTCGTGAGGTCGCGCCCTTCGATCACGAGCTCTACGCGGCCTTCTCGGCGGCCTTCGCGGCCAAGGTGTCCGCGCTGGGCGCGCCGTTCCAAGCGCGGCTCCGCGCCTTCCGGCAGGCCAACGCCGCGTACCAGTCGCAGACGCTGCGCGCACGGGCCGAGCGGATCGCCGCGGCGAAACGGTCGGGCGCTGAAGACGACTTTGATGGCGAGGAGCTGCTTAGGGTCGTCGCTCGCCATCGCTCGTCGCCGACGCAGATGCACAGCCGGGTGCCGATGAGCCGGCTGCACTGCCCAGTTGGGGGCAGCAGCCCCATTGCTTTGGAGGCGTGCCAGCGCATCTTTGCCGACACGCCATTCCGCTTCAACTGGCGCCACACGCGCGCCTCGTGCTGCCAGCACATCCACGCGTGCTTGGCCATCCGCATGGCACGCCGCAGGCTACCCACGCACTGCTACCACTGGCTGCCCGAGGTGGGCGACCCTCGCGCTCCTTGAGCCCTGCATGCAAGTGCTCACTACGGCGCCCTATCCCCACAGGTGGGCGACCCGCGCAACGAGCGTGCCGTGCGAGGCCCTGGGTACGACGCCATGGCCAAGGCCATCAATGCATCACTCCCCACGATCTGCGACACGGAGTGCTCACTGCCGCCCGACGCGGAGCCGCCGTTTGCGCCCGTGCCGTACCGTGTGCCGAGCGCCGCGGAGAGTGCCGTGCGCGCGTCCACGTTCGCGAAGCGCGTGCGCGACAGGCTGCGCCCGCTGACCTTCGAAGCGATAGGATGTAACGACACGCCGCCCGAGGTGCTCGCTTTCGGGAGCCCGTGGGCCGACTTTGCTGGGTGCGAGGCTGAGGGCAACTCGGCCGCGAACCTGCACGACAAGCAAGGCCCCTGCGCCACCTCGTCGTGGATGCGCACCAACTGCAAGAAGACGTGCGGCCTGTGCGGGCTCACGCTGCGTCAGGTGCTCGAGCTCTCGCCGGCGGGGGCGCTGCGCCAGGCGCGCAAGGCGGCGAAGAGGCGCGGGGTGCGTGCTGACGGAAAGGACACAGGGTGACGTGACTCTTTAATTCGGAATACATTCAAGATCTTGGAAGGGCTAAATTGTCGACCGTTAAGCGCGGGCGGCAATTCAAACCGGCACCATAGCGGGCAACTCGCGAGGTTCGCGCGGCGATCGTCGAGACTATTTTGGTTTCTCACTGGCGGTATTTCACACACGGGGGGTAATCGACTAGTTCTTTTTCACACGCGGTCCCGCGAGCGACGCGTGGATTGCGCGCGCCGGAAGTCGCGCAGACTTCCGAAATTATCATGTCCCTCTTCACCTCCGAGCAGCTGCAACAGCAGCAGATGGGGATGGGCGGTAGCGCCTCCTCTCCGCGGAGGAGCAATTCCCTCTTCACGCAGGAGCAGCTCTCGTCCATGGGGCTCGATCCGCAGCAGGCCGTGGCGAGCGTGGCACCCTCGTCACGGATGGGCGCGCCCACGGTCGTGGCGCCCGCGTCGACCAAGGTGACGCTGCAAACGCCCGACGGGCAGGATGTTCAGCTGCCGACGCCGTCGCCGCGCCGTGAGAACCCTCAATCCAACTCGATCGCCGCCTCCGACCCGGCGATTATTGCCGCCTCGACGGGCGGCGGCGGGTCGGTGGCCGGCGCGATGGGCGGCAAGGTGGACCTTCGCGCGCCCGACGGCACGCCCATCGAGCTGCCGCCCGCCGCCGCCCGCCGGCGCTCATCGTCGCAAAACGACGGCGGGTCGGCCGGCAGCGGCCCCACAGCCAGCGGCGGCTTCGGAGGCGCGAGAATGGGGGGGCAAGCTAACTACGACGCTCTGCAAGCTAGCCACTACGACGACGGCGCGGATGGCGAGTGGGAGGGGGCGCCTACGATGGGTGGAGGCTCCACCGGCGTCATGTCGTCCTCCGGATGGGGCGGTGGTGGCGGCGGCATGGGGGGCGGAGGCGGCATGGGCAGCGGCGTCGGCGGTGCCGGATGGAACGCAAGTACCGGCACGTCGCAGCGCACGGCCGCCGCCCCCCCTGCGCGCTGGCCGGCGCCCGCTAACTCTGGGCCAGCCCCCCACGCCGCTCGCCCGAGCGCCGCCGCGGGCGGCGTCTACTCTCCCAGCGGTGGCAACGCTTCCGATTTCGGAGGAGCTGACTTTGGCGTGGGTGGCAGCGGCGGCTGCGGCGCCGGTCGGTTGTCGATGCCACCGCTTCCCGACGGCGGCGCCCAACACGGCGCCCAGCACGGCGCCCAACACGGCGGCTTCGGACGGTCCTCGGCATCGGCCGACAGCGCGGGGCTCTACGGAAGCCTCGGCGGCGGCGGTCTGCGGGGCGGCGATGGCGGCGGCGGCATGGGCGGCGGCGGCGGCATGGGCGGCGGCGGCGGCATGGGCGGCGGCATGGGTGGCGGCGGCATGGGTGGCGGCGGCAGGGGCGGCGGCATGGGCGGCAGCGGTGGCATGAGCGGCAGCGGCGGCATGGGCGGCGCTATGCGAGGCGGTGGCATGGGGGGCGGCGGCATGGGGGGCGGCGGCATGGGGGGCGGCATGGGCGGCGGCATGGGCGGCGGCATGGGCGGCCAGTTGCCTAATATGGGCACGATGCCCGGCGCGTTTGGCCTCGGCGCTCCGCTCGGGCACACCTCCCTTTCCCATGGCATGCATCTCTCCATGTCCTCGAACGGCGGCGTCCCACCCTCCGCCGCGGGCAACAACGCCTCCGCCAGCTTCCCCGTGCTCCTCCAGCCGTCCGCGCCCAACATGGCGCTGCCGCCCTTGTCGATGTTGCCTAATATGGGCACGATGCTCCCCGCGATGCTCCCACTCAACCAGCTCCCTGGCGCTGTTCCGGTCGGCGCTGCGCCTCTGGTGAACTCGATGGGCGTGGGCGGATCGGCCTTCGGGGGCGCCGTGACGGGCGCATGCAATGCTTGCTCGCTGCCCCACATTCCCGCGCTCACGTGCCCCGGACCCACGTCTATGTTGGGCAGCAGCGCCATGTTGGGCGGCGCCGGCGCCGGCGGCGCCGGCGGCGCCGGCGCTTGCCCGCCCTACGGAGCCAGTGCGTCTGCATTTGGCGGCTCGAGCGTGCCCTCTGCCACGGGCTTGTCCGCCGGTCTGGCCGCCGCCGCCGCGGCCGCGAGCGCCAACGCGTCGTTCACGGGCCGAGGGATGCCAGGCATGCCTGGCGCCGCCATCTCGAACGACGCCGGTCTCGATGGGCCGTTGGGCGGCGCTGGCGCGGGCGGCTTCGGCGCCGGCGCGAGGAAGCCGTATGGTGTGAATGGCGGCGCTGGTGTGAATGACGGCTGGTCTGGCGCCTCTTCGTACGACGTGAATCGCGCGCGCTACCCGGCCGCCGCCGCCATGGGCAAGGGAAAGGGCGCCGACTTCGGACGGGGCGCCGACTACGGCTACGGCAAGGGCTTTCGCAAGGGGGGCAAGGGGGGACCCAACTTCGACGGGTTCGTCAGCGCTCATCACGGCGCGCCCGACACGATGCGCATGCCGGCCACGTATCGGGTGACGCTGCACAAGCCCGATGCGTCCGCGCGGCTGGGCATCACTCTCATCAACAGCGATGAGACACACGCGCCGCGCGGCCCCACCGCGCCCATCACGGCGCCGGTCATCACGGCGCTCGCGCCCGGCTGCCTCGCCGCGGCCTCAGGGCGCATCACCATCAACCAGCTGCTCGTCGCCGTCAACGGGCAGCGCGTGCACACGCACGAGGAGGCGACGGCGTTGCTACGGAATGCCGTGGGCGACGTCGAGCTCGATGTGACGGCCTCCGGCGGGGGCTCTGGCGGGCTCATTCCTCCGGTCGTCGGCGGCGCGGTCGTCGACGACGTCCTCGGCGCGGCGGCGGCGACGTCGTTCGGTCCGACGGGCGCGGCGGACGGCGGCAAGGGAGGCGAGCGAGGAGAGGTGAGCGTGCACGCCTCCGTGAACGTTCACACCTCCGAGGACTCCGCCCGCAGCGGCGGCAGGGGCGGCGCCGCCGACGGCGTGGTCCATGGCCTCTATGGAACCGGCGCCGTCTCGGGCGCTGGCGGCAAGGGCGGCAAGGGCGGCAAGGGCGGCAAGGGCGAGGCCGCTGCCTTCGCCGGCGGCAAGGGAAGCGAGAGCGCCGGCGGCGCCGCCGACGGCGACGGCGGCAAGGCGGGCGGTGCTGGCGCCGGTACGCGCGGCGGCAAGGGCAAGGGCGCGGCGGCCTTCGCCCGGCAACAAATGCTCGAGAACCTAGGAGGGGATGTGCCCTCCGGCATGTCTGCCAATGCGGAGCTGCGGGAAGAGCTTCGGCGCGTCCGCGCGGAGAATGAGCGGTTGCGGCTCGAAAAGGAGAAGCTGCTCGCCGGAGACGCCGACGAGATGTCGATCTCGATCTCGGCTGCAGCTCGTGCGGCCGCGGAGCGAGCTGCAGCCCCAGCGACGGCCAAAGGCGGCGACGAGGCCGGTGCGCCCGTGCCGCGCCTCGGCAAAGGCGAAGCGTTCGCCAAAGGCAAGGGTGGGCGGCTCGCCGAGGCGCCCGCGACGGCGCTCGACGCCGAGGGCAAGGTCGGTGCGTTCCTTGGCAAGGGCAAGGGCGGCAGGGGTGGCAAGGGCGTGACGGGCGGCGCGCCCGCCACGTGGCAGGTGCGCTGAGTGCCTCTGATGACCGCTGATTGCCCCTGATGACCGCTGATTGCCCCTGATGACCGCTGATGACCCTCTGCCACGTGGCAGGAGTGGCTCAAGCAAGCCGACACGCTCGCGCTCACCGAGGCGCGCCGGCGCGTCGAGGATGGCACCTTGCCGCCGGTGGACGGGGCGGCGGCCGCCGTGCCCGGTACGGCGCCATCCGTCGGCGCCGTCGCGGGCGCCAAGGGTTTCGTCAGAGGCGCGAAAGGCCTCGGGCTGCACTCGGCGCCAACGGCCGTCGAAGCGGCCGCCCAGAACGGCGCGGTGCCCAAGGGAGGGCCCAAGAGTGCCCGGTACGGCGCCTCGTCGGAGGCGCCGGCCTCGAGCGCCGTCACGAGCGCCGCCGCCGAGGCGTCGGTGTCGACAGGGAAAGGTGCCAAGGGTGCGGGCAAGGGAGTTGGCAAAGGTGTGGGCAAAGGACTCATGGCGGGCGCCGTGCCGGGCGCCGCCAGCACCGCCGCGGCAGCGCCGGCCGCCGCCACCGAGGCAGCGCCGCCACCTGCCAACCCCTGGGCGGCTGGCACTGTGAACATCAAGCTGAAGAAGCCCACGGCGAGCTCGCGACTTGGGATCACTCTCAAGGGGAACAGCCAGAGCGCGCCGACGATCTTGACGGTCGTGCCAGGCTGCATCGCCGCCGAGTCGGGCGAGATCTTGCCTGGGCAGCTCCTGGTCGCTGTGAACGGCGAGGCGATCCTAGGGCACGATCATGGCTCCCAGGTGATGGCCTGATTGCATGTGATTGCATGTGATTGCCTCCCTCATTAGGGCACGATCATGGCTCCCAAGTGATGGCCTGATTGCATGTGATTGCATGTGATTGCCTCCCTCATTAGGGCACGATCATGGCTCCCAGGTGATGGCCTGATTGCGTGTGATTGCATGTGATTGCATGTGATTGCCTCCCTCATTAGGGCACG
>Ga0180442_101889_pt1 | contig 12008 bp, 5 predicted proteins | sample ChrtobMetP5_16mM_FD_119746 | JGI IMG/M metagenome (GOLD analysis project Ga0180442, IMG submission 119746) | Chrysochromulina tobin associated microbial communities from unialgal haptophyte culture, Seattle, Washington, USA - P5_16mM MetaG | ecosystem: Host-associated > Algae > Haptophytes >... | reverse complement strand
GTCTCCCGACTGTCACAAAAGGCCCTTATAAAAAATGGCCAAATTTTTTCGCGTCCCCCCCCGCATTTTCCTTCCTTTTCCTTTTTCAGACAGAAGGGCGCTCCGCGCCCCTCGCCCCCCCCCCCCTCCGGGGGGGGCCCGGGGGGGCCCCCGGGGGGCCCCCCCTCCAGGGGGGCCCCCCTTTGTTAAGAAGGAACAGTTTCTGTCCCGCGTCCTCCCGCGCGCCGCGCGCAATGTGGGACTCGCCAGGCTTCAAGGTCGCCATGGGCGTATGTGAGCGCCCGCCTGGCGTACGTGAGCGCCCGCCACCTCGCCCCACCGCTTACGACTCCCGCCAGCCCAAGCTAGACTTTGCCTCCGCGCCGTCGGAGGGCCCGGAACACGCGGCGGCCACCTCCTCGTCTTACGGCTCAGCTGCGGCTGCGGCTGCGGCTGCGGGTGCTGCCGCTGCTTCTGCTGCTGCCGCTGCTGCACCTCTGCGTTCTTTCACATACGCAGCGTCTCCACTGCCACGCACGGAGCCCAATTCTCCGCGACCGCCGCTCCAAACGCTGTCGCCATCGCCTGTAGCATCCTACGTCCCGCCCGGCATCCTACGCGGCGGTGCCGCCGAGACGCCGACGCACCACTACGCAGCCGCAGCCTTTCGCGGCCGCGCAGCGGCCGTCCGTGCCGGCTACGCGGGTCCCGCCACCGTGTCGTTCGCGGCGCCAGCACCGGCCGAGCCGAAGCCAGCGCGGGCGGCCGGGAATGATGATGACGACGACGACGAGCCGCTGCCGTCGGCGGCGGCGCTGCCGCAGCCGCAGCCGCCGTCGGCTCCGCCGCAGCCATCGGCATCGGCGTCGCGGCAGCCGCAGCCCCAGGTCGCCAACACGCACTGGAGCGATGCGGCATCAGCGCTGTCTGAGATCCAGAGCGCGTGCGGCATCACCCCAGCCAGGGCCCAGAGCCAGCACGTCGCGTCGCTGTACGCAGAGGTGAGCGCGATGCGGGAGGCGGCGGAGGCGCGCGAGTCCGTCGTGGCCGATCTTCGCCGCCAGGTGTCCGAGCTCTCGTGCTTCGAGCAGGAGGCGAGCTCGCTGCGCGAGCAGCTCAAGGCGAGCGAGCTCGAGAGGGAGATCGCGAGGGGCGCACGTGAGCTGGCGCTGCAGGCCACCCTCGACGACGTGAGCAGCAAGCTCCAGCTCCACGAGACGGTTGAGGCTCAGCTGGAGGCGCAGGTGACGCGACTCGAGGAGGAGAGACTCGCGATGAGGCTGATTGCCCCCCTAATCAGGCTGATTGCCCCCTCATCAGGTGACGCGGCTCGAGGAGGAGAGACTCGCGATGCACCGGCGGCTTGGTGAGCAGCTCGCAGCGGCCGAGGCACGCGCGGCGGCGGCGGAGGCGTCGGCCGCCGAGGCCGCGGATGCCATGGCGGCGTCCGAGGCAGCAGGCTCGTCCGCGTTCTCGCTGGCTGTGAATGCGCGCACGCGCGAGGCTGAGGCGCGGGCGGCCATGGCGGTGCAGTCGGCGCAGGTGCTCGAGATGCAGCTGCTTGAGGACTTGAGGAAGCCCCTCTTGAGTGCATGCTGATTGCCTCTTGAGTGCATTCTGATTGCCTCTTGAGTGCATGCTGATTGCCTCTTGAGTGCATTCTGATTGCCTCCTGAGTGCATGCTGATTGCCTCTTAAGTGCACGCTGATTGCCTCCCTCATCAGGTGCTCGAGATGCAGCTGCTCGAGGAGCGAGCGCGCTGTGCCGAGCTCCAGACGCGCGCGCACGAGGCAAGCCTGCGCCTCCGTCACGCCGAGGCGAGATTGCACGAGAGTGAGCGCACGGAGCGCGAGCTCGAGGCGAGATTGCACGAGAGTGCGCGCACGGAGCGCGAGCTCATCGCGGCGCTCGCGGCCGCCGACGAGCGGGGGTTGCCTATCATGGAGCGGGACGGCTCGCGCCGGGGGCAGCAGCCTGCGTGCAGCGCGGGCGCGCCGTCCTGGGCGCTCGAGCAGAGTGAGAGGCGCTGTCGTGAGCTCGTAGCTGAGCTCGGGCGAGCCGAGGCACGCGCCGCTCAGGCGGAGAGAGCGCTGGACGAGGGGGCGCCGTCGTGGGCGCGCGCCGCTCAGGCGGAGAGAGCGCTGGGCGAGGGGGCGCCGCGCGCCCACGACGGCGCGCCCTCCCGCGGTCGCGAGAGCACGCTGCTGCTGGCCGAGGTGCAGCGCTCGGTGCAGCGCGAGGCAGCGGAGCGGCAGAAGGCGGAGGCGGAGGCCAAAGCGGCACGCGCGGACGCCGACGCCGCCCGTGCGGCTGAGCGGGCGGCCGAGCAACGCGCGGGGACGGCGGAGCGAAAGGAGCGGGCCGCTAGGAAGCGTGCTTCCGAGGCGGAGATGGTCGCGGCGGCGGCGCACGAAGCTCTGTGCACCGCCGCCGCGTGCAACGCGCCCGTCGCGGCCGCGCTTGCGCTCGCGACAGCGCCCGGCTCCTCCGCGCCCCCCTTCTCGGCCCCCCCCTCGGCACGCGTGCGCTGGCCGCCGACAGTCGTGCACTTGCCGACGACCACAGGCAGTGACGGAACTCCCGCCGCCACACCGCGCGCCGTGCCGAGCGCCAAGGGGGGCGTCACCCCGCTCACCAAGGGCAAAGGGAGCGGCACCAGCGCGAAGCTCAAGGGCGGCAGCAAGGGAGGCAAGGCCAAGGGCCGCGGCGTGGTGCCGGCACCGCCGCCGCCGCCGCCGCCGCCGGCCACGGCGTCCATGCAGCTCGCGCAAGCGTTGCAGCTCGCAAACGACGCCCAAGAACTGCTCAAGCCTTACGAAGTGCACGCGCGCTGTGCCGAGCACCCTCACGAGGCCGCGTCCTACGTCTGGCTTGACGAGGCACCGGATTCGTCAAGGGCGCCCTCGAATTCGTCAAGGGCGCCCTCGGAGGCGGAGGAAGCGACGGAGGACGAGATTGACGAGACTGACGAGGCCGGCTCGACTGCCTCGGCGGCGGCCGCGGACCTGAGTGCACTGGATGAGGGCGGCGGCTCTCGCGCCGAGCAGCTGAGGCGACGTCGCGAGCACGCGCCGCTGACGCAGCCGCTCGCGACGGCGCCGTCCAGCCACGCCTCCATGCTGGCCAGCCACGCCGCGCGCGCCGCCGCCGAGGACTGCGCCGTCGCCGTGCTCGACGACTTTGATGGCTTCGTCCGTGCGATGGTCGCCGTGGCACGACGAGTGGCAGAGGGAGCCGAGCCGCCACCGCCGATCGCCGTCGGGACGAGCGCTTCGACGAAGCCGACCGGTAGTGACTTGAATGTGCTCGAGAAGGCGCTAGGCTCTCCCGCGCTCGCGGAAGCGTTTGAGCAGCTCGGCCGTTCGCTCGGCGCGATGCGCGGTCAGCTGCTCAGCGCGCTGCACAAGCTCGACAAGGCGCGCCAGCCGCTTGCCGCGCTGTCTTCACCTGCCGCTCTACCCGCCGCTCTACCCGCCGCTCTACAGGCCGCACAGGCGGCGCAGGCCGCACAGGCCGCACAGGCGGCACAGGCGGCGCAGGCGGCGCAGGCGGCGCAGGCGGCGCAGGCGGCACTGACAGCGGTGGCTATGGAGCGACTGAAGACAACTCAAGTGGCGCTCCGGAAGGGCGTAGCCGTCGCGAAGCAGATGACCTCCACCGCGTGCGCCGCTGCAGGGATGAGCGTGCCCGAGGCGATCGCGAACGCCCTCGCCGCGCCGGGCGGCGCCGCCGGCACCGCCTCGTCGGCATCGGAGGACGGGAGCGGCGGCGCGCCTGGCGTCGTCGCGGGCGCTCCGGCTGAGTCCGACGCGGCTACAGCGGCGTCCACAGCGGGGGGATGGGAGGGATTGCTCCTCGCGCACCGGTACGCGCTGCGCCACGTGCTGCACTCGCGCCGGGCGATACAGGAGCGCCTCGAGGCCGCCAGCACCGAGTTGCGGGTCCAAAAAGCGACGCTCTCCGCCGCCCTCGGCGTCGCTGCGGTCGAGCGGCTGGCGTCGGCACGCGACGAGATTGGCGACGAGATTGGCGACGGTGCGCCGGTCGCAGAGACGTCGGTGGCGCCGACAGTGACGACGATGGCACCGACGGCGATGGCGGTGGCACGCCCTCCTTCGCCTCAAGCAGACCACTGGGGCTCGGTGCGCCTGCTCGCCCACGCGCTCCGCGTCCGTCACGCGTGCGCTGCATGCAAGTGCTCACCATGGCGCCCCCCTCCCCACAGGTGCGCCTGCTCGCCCGCGCGCTCCGTCCGTTACGCGTGCGCTGCTTCGAGCTCGGCTGCCAGAAGACGTTACTCCGCGCCCAGCTCCACCAGGCAGAGCTGGCGCACGCGAGCGAGGCCAGCGCTCGCTCGCACCTCGAGAATGAGCTACGGGCGCTGCTGGAGGCGCTGAGCGGTCGCGAGGCCGACGCCGCCGGCAAGGGCGCCGGCAAGGGCGCCGGCAAGGGCGCCGACATGGGCGCCGACAAGGGCGCCGACATGGGCGCCGACAAGGGCGCCGACACGGGCGCCGACATGGGCGCGAGCGTCGCTGACGCCAGGGCCTCGAGGTTCGTCACGTCGGCGGCACGAGCGGCGCGGGCGGCGCGGCGCTGGCGGGTCGTGTGGATCATGGTCACAGCTGCAAATCGGCTTCGGCGCATGAGCGACGACGAGCGGCGCGGTAGTTTCCTCGGCCTCCGTGCCGGCGTCGTGGCTGGTGAAGCTGGTGTGCTGCTGGCCCCAGAGGCGCTCATTGCAACCGAGCCGATGAGCGCCGATGCGCTCCAGTCCGTCCGCGGGGAGGCCGCGGCGCTGCTCAAGTTGCTTCGTCACCTCGAGGTCGCGAAACCCACGCCCAGCACGGCGCTCAGCACGGCGCCCAGCACGGCGCCCGGCGCGGCGCCGAGCACGGCGCCCAGCGCCGGCGCGGCGCCCACCCCCCTTGGGCATCTCCCCCCTGGCTCCCTGCCGTGGCTACGCCCGCGTCGTGCCAAGCGTCGTGCCGAGGCGGCCAGCGATGGCGGTGGCGGCGACGGCCGCGGCAGTGGCGGCGGCGAGGCGCTCGGTACGACGCTCCTCGCGAGTGTGCGCCGCGCGGTGCTGCAGGTGGCGCGCGCCCTCCACGAGGACGTGATTGCCTCTGATTGCCTCTGATTGCCTCTGATGATCACTGATGGCCTCCTTCATCAGGTGGCGCGCGCCCTCCACGAGGAGAGGAGCGCGCACGCGGCGGCGGCGAGCGCCGCCGCGACCCTGCGAGAGGAGGAGGGGCACCAAGCCAAGGAACAAGAGCAGGCGCTCCGTGTGGCGATCGCCGCCGAGCAAGCGACGAGCACGCATCTGCGTGCACGCGTCGAGACGTTACAGCGGGAGGCGTCACAGCTGGCGCCCGCCACGGCGCTGGACGAGCTCCGCACCGAGCATGCGGCGCTGCAGCGGCAGCTGGACGACGTGCAGGCCGAGCTCCTCCAAGCCCGCGCCGACGTCGTGCGCGAGCGAGCGCTCGTGTCCCACGCGGACGCGAAGCTGCAGGCGGCGGCCGAGGCGGCGCGGCGAGAGTACGAGGGGCAGCGGCGGGAGCAGCAGCAGCAGCTCGAGCAGGCGCGTCAGCAAGTCGAGCAGAGCAGCGCGATGGCGGCCGAGCGCGACCAGCACGCAACCCGCATGGCTGAATTCCTCAAGCAGAAGGCGCGCGAGACGGTTGGTCTGGACGAGGCGCGCCGCGCCGCCGCCGCCGCCGCGCAGCGAGCTCAGGCGGAGCTCGAGGCGCAGCGCGAGCACGCGAGTCGCATGAGCTCGCACATGGCGACGCTCGAGCGCGAGCTGGAGGAGAAGGCGCGCGTTGTGACGAAACTCGAGAGGGAGCTGCACGCGGCCACACAGGCCAAGGAGGCGGCCGCCTCGGCCGCCCAGGCACTCTTTGCCCGCGGCTATGATGCGCAGCAGGTGACCGCGCACTTTGCGCGGGCGGCGGCGGCCAGCGCAGCGGCGCAGCAGCCGACGCAGAAGGCGACGCCGACGCCGACGCCGACGTCTTCGGCGCCCGCGATGGCGCTCACGATGGCGCCCGCGATGGCGCCCGCGATGGCGCCCGCGATGGCGCCCGCGATGCCCACTGGTGGCGACGCGAGCGCGGCGCATCTCGCGGCGGCGGCGGAGGCGAGTGCCAATGCGGCGATGGCCCATCGGGAGGCGATGGGACGGCACTGCTCGAGCTTCGTGAGCAGCAGCTGTGGTGGTGGTGGGGCCGGTGGTGGCAGCGGCGGCAGCAAGGGCAACGCCTCCCCCTCCCTCCCAGCTGCACGCCATCATCTCTCCTCGCCTCCAAAGGGCAACGGCCCCTCCTCCGTCCCAGCTGCACGCCATCATCTCTCCTCGCCTCCAAAGGGCAGCTGCACGAGCCGCCGTTCTTCCCTCGGCCAGCCGGCTGAATCCTGGGCCTCGCCTTCGCTCGAGTCGGACGCCCGGCACGGTGCGGCGCGCTCGGCACCCGCCTCGCCCCCGGGCGGTAACCGCTCGAGCGGCGGCTGCGAGCCTACAGCGAGGGCGTGGCGGCTGGACGAGGCCGCAGCACTCGCGGATCGTCTCGCCGCGAAAAGGCTCGCTGCGGTGATGACGTCCTCCTCAGCGCGCTCCTCGGACCTCACGTCGCCAGCGTCGCCGAGCCTTCTCGCAAAGGCGGCTGCAGCTGCCTCGTCTGCAGATGTAGTGCTGTACTCAGCACCTGCCCAGCTGCAGCCGACGTTGCCGCCTCTCCCCACGTCGCTCCCAGCAGGCGTCTCTCCGCCGCGCAGCCCAATGTGGGCTGACGAATCTCGAGACGAATCTCGTGATGAGCTCCGCTGGGCGCGGTCGAGCCCGGCCAGACGAGAGGAGGTTTTCCCACAGGCGACGACGCCCAAATGGCTCAAGGACGCCGCGGCGATGCTGCCGCCCTCTCTCGCCGATGCGTCGACCGAGGCCGCCGCCGCCGCCGCCGCCAACGCGGCCGCCACCGTCGCCGCCGCCGCCAATGCCGCCGTGGCCGCCGCCAATGCCGCCGCGGCCGCCGCTGCTGCCGCAGCCGCGCCAGCGCCGGCGCTCGCCCCGGCCTTCCCTCCCCGCGCCTCGTCCCCCGTCACCTCCCCTCGCCTCCTTTCACACCCTTATTCACAGCCCTCCTCGCCCATCCGCTCGTCACCCCTCGCGACGTCGCACCGCTCGGCGCTCAGCTCGGCGCTTCTCGTGCCCTCGGACGCGCAGCCGACCCTCGGCGCTTCTCGAGCCGACCCTTCGCCCGCCAGCTCCCCTAGCCTCCTTTCACAGCCCTATTCACAGCCCTCTTCGCCCGCCAGCTCCCCTCTCCGCCGCAGCTCCGACGGCCCCGGCGCCCCTCCCACAGAGGCGCTCCTGCCGTCGACGAGCGCCATATCGAGCGCCTCGCCAGTCAGCTCAGTGCCGCCGCCAGCACCGCTGCCACAAACGCCGCCGCCGCTACCGCCCTCTGCACACTGCGCCCCCGCCGCCAGGGAGGCAGAGGCGGCATCTGCTTCGCAAGTCCCTCCGTCGGCACCCGCTCTGGTTGGGGATGTGGCGGCGCAGCCCCCGCCGGATATGCTTGCCGCACTGCGTGAGCGATATGCTGCCGCTCGGCGGGCGGCACTTCCTGGCAAGGCGGAGTCCTCCTTGCCGACCAGTCTGCCTTGCGACCCGGGCCAGGGCCCCACGGAGGTTGAACAAGTGGATGGCTGAGCATTTTTGTAACCGCCACACTACGCCACACTTCAATTGTCTCATCAATCCGCCCAGTATTCGCGTGCTTGCTTGCGGCATGTTGGGATTCGAGGTTCGCACGGATGAAAAAACCGTTCTGTTTTCGTAACTGATTTACCGGCGTCGCAAAATGCCGATCGAGCACGTCGAGGTGTAGCGCGCGTGCGTTGACCCACGCCTCGTGGTGCTTCCAAATATGTCGCGCGCACGTTCGAATAGCGCGAGCACGAGCTCGCCCAGGGGCGGCCTCCAAAGGGCGCTCGCCCACGTGCCCAGGGGCCCAGGCCCACCGCTATATGTGCCACTCGATCACTCTGAAGTCGATGAGCTCAGCCGGGGCCGGATCGAACTGCTGCCCAAGAAGCTCAGGATGCTGCTCAAGAGGCACAGAGCCCCTGTGCGCTCGCTCTTCTCGACGCTGGACGGCAACCTGGACGGTGCCATCACGCGCCATGAGCTGTGGACTTCGCTGCAGGCCATCGGCGTGCCCTTGTGCCTCGAAGACGCGGACCTGCTCTTCCGAGCGCTGCTGGAGTTTGCCATTGGCAAGGGCGAGGTTTCACTATCATTCCGAGCGGTCCAGAAAGCTTTGCTGAGCCCCGAACTGGGCGAGCTCGTCTGGGAAATGGATCAAGACCGGCGGTCGGTGTCGAAAGCCCAGAAGGCCCTCGCCATTACCACGAAGGCGGAGCATCAGGCAGCCAAGGCTCTGAAGGAGAAGGCGGACGCGGTCGAGAGGCTGCGGGTGGCACGGAGCCGTATGTCGGCGTTGAACGCGTACGTGGATTTCTTGGAGGGGGGGCAAACAGATCTCGAGGTGCGTATGAGCGAGCTTGCCCACGAGAACGTCGATATGCACATGAAGGTAGCCGAGGTGCGCCGCGAGCACATCCACATGACGGAGGGCGCGTGGAATTCGCGCTCGAGCTCGCCGAGATTGCGCCCGAGCTCGGCCTCGCCGCGGCGCTCGCCATGGCGCGGAGAGCTCAGTCGGTCCAACGGGCCCAACTCGGCTGATGAGGAAGGCAATTGGGCCGGGCCCAAATCGGCTGATGAGGAAGGCAATTGGGCCGACTCGCCCCTCGGACGGTGGAGGGCGCAGCAGCAGCGGGGAGGGCGAGGCGGCGGGGGGAGGGCCGGGGCCGCGGGCGAGCGTTTGCCGTGGGTCGGCTCGAGGGTCGGCGTCGACGGGAGCGTGAGCGGGAACGCGAGCACCACGCCGCCGCTTGTCGATTCACCGCTAGGTCGGTGGAGAGCGGAGCAGCAGCAGGGCTCATCTAAGCCATCCAGTGGCGGAGCGTCGTCGTGGGCGCCCACGAGGGAGGCCTCCATGGGCCCTCCGAAGCCGCCGACGGAACGTTCCGTGACTCCGTATGCGTACAGCAGCCGCCCGAGCGTGTTTGAGGCCGCGGCCATCAAGGCGCTCGCCTCCGCCGCCACGGTGCACGCCACCGCAGCCGCGGCGCCTACCGCTTCAACGCCCACGGGAGAGAGCGCGGGAGAATGGCTCTCTCCCGTGACTGTTCCATCGGCTGTTCCCTCGTCGGTGCCCTCGTCGGTGCCCTCGTTCCAGCTGGGGCCTCCGCCTGAGCGTCCGAGCTGGAGAGCTCAGATGCAATCTCGGTGAGCTCCGGTCCACGTGTGCGCCGCGTGTTGGCCTTGAAGGCCGATCCCGCGCCGCTTGGTGACCAACACAGCGCCGCGCGGTGACCAGAACGCAGTGTCGCACTGTGACCAACACACGTCACATCTTCAGCGCAGACGATCAGAGGTGCAGATCAGAGGCAGTACACGTCAGTCAAATCAAAATGTCAGGTTGTAGTCTTGGTCAGTGGGATTGTCATTACATCATTCACACCAGTCCCGAGACAGACAAATCTCCCAAATGGAGTTTTATTCTCTCTCCGACACATTTTGCCCTCAGTTTTCCCACAAGATATAAGAAAACCACCACCGTTGCCTCCTCAGTGCTTTTTTGCTGGCCGTCGTGCTGCCCCTGGTTCGCAATTGCCTTCCAGCTCGCGCGCGCGCGCGCGTAGCGCATTGCCCTGCGCCCCCAGCCCGACCCCGCGCCCCGTGATGATCCCGACCCGCACGTGATCCTTGTGCAGGCTCACGCGACCCCCGGACCGCGCGGTCTTCGTCCTTTGACGAAGAGCACGCGCCGGCAGCAAGATGTCGATCAAAGATGATCCACGCTTCAAGTACATTTCGAAGATTGTGGCGTCGCAGCTGACGACGGCGTCGCTTACCGTGACACCGGCCATGGTCAACAAGGCAGCCAATGCGACCTTTTTGACGGAATTCTTCTCCGCTGCCGAGGCACCCGGCTACGAGCCGCGCATGGCGCTGCTCTTCTACTGCCAGCCCATGGGCGGCTCTGCAGAGCCGGTGGTCTTCATGACCGACGGCTCGGATGTGCCGCTCGCGGGCAAGTGCTCGTACATCGTGCGCTCGACGGCGCCCAACGTCGCTGTGAAGGACGTCGAGATGGATTGCAACTTTGGCTCGCTGTCGATCTCGAGCAAGGATGGCAACCCGATGGATACGATGGCCGCTCTGATCAAGGAGCTCTACTTCCCGCTGATGACGACGAACGGCTTCGGGTACGCGAAACAGATGACGGCGGACCACCGGAAGAAGCTCATCGGCGACTCGCAGGGCTTTGCCCACAGCCTCGACAAGACGCTGAGCGAGCTCAAGCTCGTCGTCAATCTCCAGGCGCCCGACGACAAGTTTGCCATCGAGTCCAAGCCGGCGGCAGTGATGGCGGCGGCGGCGAATGCGGACTTTGTGATCGAGTTCGAGCGCGTCATCAAGCTCTGGACTGACGAGACCGAGGCGCTCCTCAACGAGCCCGAGCTCGCGCAGCCCAAGGACGGCGACGACGAGGACATCGGCCCGCGCACCGAGCTTGACTGGTGGAAGAAGCGTGCGACGAAGCTCAACTCGATCGTGGACGACCTCAAGACGGAGAAGTGCCAGATCGTGCTGCTTGTGCTGCAGCAATGCAAGAGCCGTCAGCTCAAAAAGTGGCGCGTCATCAACAACGCGATCACGGACGCTCTCAACGAGGCCAAAGACAACGTCAAGTACCTCGCCACGCTGGACAAGTACATCGATCCTCTGTACATGGCGTCGCCGCCCGACGTGCACGACTCGCTCTCCGGGCTGCTCAACAATCTGCGCATGATGCACGCGATCGCGCGCTACTACGCGACGCCCGAGCGCATGACCGTCCTCTTCACCAAGATCACGGCGCAGATGATCGTCAACTGCCGAAAGTGGGTCACGAGCAAGGGCGCGCTCTGGGACCAGGATATTGGCGAGCTGCTCAAGTCGCTCAACGTGTGCTACTCGCTCTTCAACGAGTACCGGTCCGAGTACGAGAAGACGCGCGACAAGCTCAAGGAGGTGCCCTCGTCGAAGCAGTTCGAGTTCTCGGAGAACATCATCTTCTCCAAGTCCAACCTCTTCCAGCGGCGCATCGAGAAGCTCATCGACCTGTTCACCACGGTCGACCAGTTCACCCACCTGGCCAAGCGGGACCTCGAGGGCCTGGACGGCCTGATGAAGAACTTCTTCTCGATGGTGGGCGACTTCAAGCGCAAGCCGTACGACCTCTTCGACTTCCAGCTCAACCAGTTTGACCGCGACTACCTCGAGTTCCTCGCCAACATCCACGAGCTCGAGTCATCGCTGCAGGGCTTCATCAACTCGTCGTTCGAGCACATCACCTCGACGGAGGCGGCGATGCTGCTGCTCGACCAGCTGCGCCACATGCTGCAGCGCGACACCCTCAAGGACGACCTCGAGTCCAAGCGCCTCACCATCTTCCAGCACTTTTTGGGCGACCTCGAGGTCGTCTCGCGCACGTACGAGAAGCTCAAGAACAACCCGCCGCTCACGCGCAACGTGCCGCCGGTCACGGGCAACGTGCTCTGGGCGCGCCAGCTCATGCGGCGCATCGAGCAGCCCATGCAGCAGTTCCGCAACCACCAGGAGCTCATGGAGCTCAAGGACTCGAAGAAGGCCGTCAAGGTGTACAACAAGATCGCGCGCACCGTGGTCGAGTTTGAGGCGCTCTGGGAGCTTGCGTGGGTGCGAGGCATCGAGGCGGCCAAGAGCGGGCTGCAGTCGACGCTCTTCGTGCGCCACCCGACGACAGAGAAGCTGTACGTCAACTTCGACCACCAGATCCTTGAGCTGATGAAGGAGGCCAAGTGCCTGCGGCGCCTCGGGCACGAGATCCCCGAGTCGGCCAAGATGGTGCTCATGATGGAGGACAAG
>Ga0180442_101884_pt1 | contig 12030 bp, 7 predicted proteins | sample ChrtobMetP5_16mM_FD_119746 | JGI IMG/M metagenome (GOLD analysis project Ga0180442, IMG submission 119746) | Chrysochromulina tobin associated microbial communities from unialgal haptophyte culture, Seattle, Washington, USA - P5_16mM MetaG | ecosystem: Host-associated > Algae > Haptophytes >... | reverse complement strand
CCTCTGCACCTGCTGCGAATAAAAGAAGAGCCAGGGCACGCGTCAGCAGCGCGATGCAGCGACGCGATCAAGACAGGCATATGTAGCCAGGGCAGGCCGAGGATATGGCTGATTTAGAATCGTGATATGTGCCGATATGCGCGATCCGGTATGATAGGTTCGTGCGCGGAGCAAAGGGACTAGGGTCACATTCTGGCTCCGTCGAAGACTTACGGACGACCCTCCCTCTCCCAGCCCCTTGTGCTCCGAGCTCGCGGACGCCCGGCTCGTTTCGCGCGACAGATAAGTTCCCACAGCCACACATTTTCCCCGTAGCCTATCGAAGCACGCGCGCACGTTCCCAGAACAGTGGCCCATTACAGGTCGACAAAGAACGCGAACAGATCCTAACTACATGTATTGATGTATACGATGAACGATCACACGACCGACCAAGACGCAAGAGCCCAAGACCGACCCAGCAGGGAGCACCAATGCAGCATGCACCACATGCAGCACCCTCGACCAGTAAATTCCCCCACCGCCCACCCAACGCAATGCGCCCACCGCCGCCCAATGTTGCTTGTTGGGTAGCTTGTTCAGATTACGACTCAACACTCGCTGTATAAACAGTATACGTAATACGAGTTACGACCGAGCTACGGCTGTGAGTGTACGCTATGATGTCCGGCTAAAGCGCCGCGTCACTGGGTGACAAAAGTGGCTCCCCCTGAGACAGCGAGATTCTACTGTGTACCGGCGCTAGATCACGCCGCCCTTGGCAGGGTCGCCAGCGGCGGCCGTTCCTTGCGGTTCGAGGGGGCGCGCGGGCCGAAGCCGCCTGGCATAGCGCCATTCTCTCCTAGCCGCAGCGCATACGCTGTCGGCTTCTTGAGAGGCGACATGCAAGCCGAGGGCATGCACTCCGACGAGGCGCTCGCGACGGCGTTTGGATGCGTCTTCGCATGCGACACCGGAGGTACGAGCGGGCCGGCAGCGGCGGCGGCGGCGGAAGCAGCGGCGGCGGCGAGCGCCCCTTCCGTTGGCGGCACTGCAGTGTACGCGGACGCGGCGACGGCGACGGCGGCGGACGACACGGCGCGGGGGCTGTGCGGCCGATCGCGCGGCGAATGGCGCCGCTCGCCACGTTCACGTTCACGCTCGCCACGTTCACGTTCACGCTCGCCACGTTCACGTTCACGTTCACGCTCGCCTCGGGACTCGCGCCGCCGTTCGCGCGCTTCGTCGCGCTGGTCGCGCTGGTCACGAGAAGCCGGCGGCGTGCGATGATGCTCGCGCTGGGGAGTGCGATGATGCTCGCGCTCAGCCTGGCGCTCCCCACGGCGCTCATCGCCCTCGAGCGTCCCATGAGGCGTTTTCGGCAGCAGCGCGCCCAAACCTTTGCCCACGTCATCGATGGCGCCCGCGACGGCGTCGTTGAGGCTTCGGGACACGTCACCAAGCCCTTTGCCCACCTCCTTGCCGAGGTGATCGAGCCCCTTGGCCCCATACCGGAACACATTCGAGAGCAAGTTGGGGCTGTCCTTGCCAGGCTCCTCGCTGCCCTTGCCGCCCCTGCCGCCGTGCTGCGCGCTGTGGCGGGCGCTTTCGGCCTCGGCCTCGGACGTGACGCTGAGGAGGTCGGAGCGGCGTGAAGAGGGGCGTGAAGAGGGGCGTGAAGAGGGGCCCATGCCGCCGCCCGTTGCGAGCATAGAGGGCTCAGAGGCGCCGCCGGGGGAGGTGCCAGGCACGGAGTCTGCCCGTGGGCTACGGCTGTTGCTGGCGCGGCTGCTGCTGGCGCGGCTGCTGCTGGCGCTGCTCGCTGTGGGCGCCGGTGGTGCTGGCGGCGTCGAGGGTGCGTGGTGGCGAGGCGCCGCCGCGGCAGGGCGGCTGGCCAGCATGTGGGCGGAGGGCACCGGGGGGAGGCCGGGAGGCCCCGGAGGCATCCCTACCGGTATCACCCCTACCGGCGTCGTCCCGAGCGGCGTCGTCCCGAGCGGCGTCGTCCCGAGCGGCGTCCCGCTGAGCAACGCGAGGCTCTCAACCAGCTGGCGCCTCTCGGCCGCCCACGCCGCCTGCCGGCTATTCATCTCCGACTGGACCGACATCATCGCCTGCGCGACCGCGTCGCGTGAACGCGAGACCTCCGCGCGCAGATTCGAAATCTCCGCCTGGAGATCCTCCTTGCTCGCCGTCGCCGCAGCTGCCGCGTCGAGGGCGTCGTCCCGAGCGGCCCTCGCCGCCTCTTGCTGCGCCTCGAGCGCTTGGTTCGCGGCGGCAAGCGCCGTATTGGTCGCGGCGAGGGAGGCGGCCTGCGCCTTCGACGCGGCCGCCTCGACCTTGAGACCGTCCGCTGCGGCCGCCGCCTGCAGCACCTGCGCCTCGAGCGCCTGCCTGTGCTGCGAGCTAACCGCCGAACGCGCCTCGGCCGCAGCCACCGTTGCGAGCGCCTCTTGCTTGGCAGCGAGGGCAGCCGCTTCCTCCGCCGCCGCGCGCGCTTTCTGTGCCTCGACGGACCGCATGGCTGCCTGCGCCGCCGTCGCCGCCTCAGTCGCCGCCATGAGCTGTGCCTTCAAAGTCGCCACCTCGGCAGAGTGCTCCTCCTCCCTAATTAGGGACTCCTCCTCCCTCTGCGCTGTCTCCGCCTCGTGTGCCTCCTCCGCCTCCGCGAATGCTTTCGCCGCCTCCTCCGCCTCCTCCCTCGCCGCCTCCGCCTCCGCCCTAGCGGCCTCCGCCTCCGCCCTCGCCGCCTCCGCCTCCGCCCTCGCCGCCTCCGCCGCCGCCGCCTCTGTCGCCGCCGCCGCCTCTGCCGCCTCAACAGCCGCCTCCGCCGCCTCCGCCGCCGCCGCCGCCTCTGCCGCCTCTGCCGCCGCCTCCGCTGCCTCCGCCTTGGCCGCCGCCACATCAGCCTGCAACGCCTCGATAGCGCCTCGATGCGCCGCCGCCGCCGCCTCGACCGCGCCCTCCGCCGCCGCCTGGGCGCGCACCGCCTCCTCGCGCGCCGCCTCGGCCTCCTCATAGGCACTCGCCGCCTCCTCCGCCTCCGCCCTCGCCTCCGCCTGCCTCTCCTCCGCCTGCCCTAACCGCCAACGAAGCTCCTCGAGCGCGCCGTCCCGGGCGGCGAGCGCCATCCCGAGCTCCGCCGCCGCCGCCTCCGCCGCCTCCACCGCCTCGCGCATCTCGGCGCGCGCAGTGTTGAGCGCCGCCTCGGCCGCGGCCGCCACGCGCGCCTCCGCCTCGGCCACGCGCGCCTCCGCCTTTTGGCGAACCTGCGAGATGCGCTTCTCGGTCTCCGCCTTGAGCGCCTCAACGCGCTCATTGGCCGCCTCCCTCGCCTTCGCCATGGCCGCATCGAGCTCGCTCGCCTCCGCCTCGCTCGCCGCCCGCGCCGCGTCGCGCGCCTGCTTCGCGTGCGCCTCGGCTTCCTTTCGCTTCTCACGCTCGCTCTCGAGCGTCGCCTTCACAGCCGTGTGCGACGCCACGAGCGTCTTGAGGCTCAGCTGCAGCTTCGTCTCGCGTTCAGCGGCGGCGGCGAGCTCGGACGCAATGTGCAGCTGGTTGGCGCGCGCGGAGGCGAGGTGCGTGCTCGCGCTCTCCGCCTCAGCAAGCTGTCGCTTCCATTCCAACTCCTTGGCGGCGATGGCCTGGGCGATCGCCTGCTGCTGCTCCGCATGCATCTCGCCCTTGGAGATCGCGAGCTCGTGCTCGGATTGCTCGCGGGCTGCGCGCCGCACCTCCTCCACCTGCTGCTTCAACTGCTTGCGCGCCGCCTTGGCCTCTTCGCGCGCGGCGGCCGCATCGGCGGTCGCGCGCTGCACCTCCGCCCGCATCTGGTCGAGCTCGGATTGCATCTCGATCTGGCGCTCGCGAGATTGCTGAGCGGCCTCCGCGAGCGCCTGCTTCTGCAGCTTCGCCATCGCGGCCATCTGCTCGGACGCGGCCGATGCATCCACCGCCTCGCCCTGCACCGACACGTTGACAATGCTCTGCGCGCGCTTGGCCCACTGCAGCGTCGAGAGGGTCTCGGCGTAGTGGGAGCTGTGGGGAGAGACCGCGTTGATCATGACGGTCTGCGCGTTCCCGCCCAGGCTCTCCTCGAGCAGCTGCGTAAGCTTCGATTCGCGGTAGGGCACATGCGTCGCCCTCCCGCCGGATAGGGCCGCGATCACGTTGCCGAGCGCCGCCAGGCTCTTGTTGATCGCGACGCACTCACTCATCATCTTCTTGTCCTCATCCGCGCCCGAGAGCTTCGCGCGCTCCGAGCCGGCGAGATCGACGAGATTGAGCTTCGAGCGCAGCGTGCGCATCGAGCGGCGTGCGCGACGGCGCGAGGCAGTGGCCGAGGAGCCGCCCGAGGAGAGCGTCGCTCCCGCCTCGGACTCCTCGGTCGGCACGATGCCTTCGTCCGTCGCTGCCGTGTCCGCGTCCTCGTCCGCGTCCGCCGCGAGCGCCTCGCCGGCCTCGCCGGCCTCGTCCTCGTCGACTGGCACCTGCTGCTCGAGCACGAGCGTGAAGACCGCGTGCGATCGGCTCGAGGCGGCGTTCATCTTGGTCGCGGCAGTGGCGCGCTGGCCGTTGCCGCGGCTGATGAGGTCGATGACGTCCTGTGGGGAACGTATGGCGTGTTCCGTCAACCCGGAGACAAAGACCCCGAGCTGCGCCGAGGTGCGGATGCGCAGCTCCGGCGCCGACCTCACCTCCGCCGTGCCGCCGCCGCCTCCGCTGCCGCTCGCCCCGGGCTCTGCTAGAAGGTCTATCAGGGTCTCGTTGTAGATCTGCAGGTACGTGGCGGTGAGCTTGAAGGAGCGTCGCCGGCCGCCCTTGGCAGGCTGCCCAGCGCTCCGGCCGCTCTCGCCGCTGTCACCGCCGCTGCTGCCGCTGCTGCTGCTGCTCCTGCTGCTGCCGTCCCCCTCGACCGCCGCCTCCTCGCCGCCGCCCTCGCCGCCGCCCGCGTCCTCCTCCTCGTCCCCCTCGTCGTCGCTGCTCTTGGCGGCACGCGGTGTGGCGGCCTCGTCGGCACGCACCTTGGAGGCGTCGCGGGCACGCATGGCCTGCAGCCTCTCGAAGAGGAAGTACGCACTCCGCGGCACCAGCCCCGGCTCGAGCGCCGTGCCGAGCATGGTGTGGGTCTTCCCACTGCCGGTCTGCCCATAGGCAAAGATCGTCGCGTTGAAACCCTCGAGGATCTCCTTGACGAGGGGCGCGCCGCAGGCGGCGAAGACGGACAGCTGGTCCGCGCTCGGCCCGAACGCGTGGTCGTACGCGAACACCTGGGCGTCGTCCTTGCCTTCGCCCGGCTTGCCGTAGTGGTGGGTCAGAGGCCCTCCGGTCAAGGTCACGGTCCTGCCTGACACGCTGACGGCCGCGCTCTCGTGCGCGTTGCCCGACGGACGGACGCGCACGGCGACGCGCACCGATGACTGGCGAAAGCCGCAAGATGCCGGCGGCGACGACGCGCGCGACGCCGTCCGAGGTGCACTTGCGCCGCCGCTCTCATCGAGGAGCGCCAGGGGCGACGCGACGGGGCTGCGAGATCGCGCCAGCGGCTGACCGGTGCTCTCGGGACTGTTGCTGCGCCGCGGGCGTCCAGGAGTGACGCCGAATCCTCCCGCCGATGGCGAACCGGAGCGCGATCCAAACGAGCTGCTCCGCCGCCGGTTTTCGCCGCTGAAGTCGCCAGAGGCCATCACATCGGCCGCGCCACCCGGGCTGCGGCTCCGCGAGGCCGGCGGGCGCAGCTTCGAGCCCGCCTTGGTTGGGGCGCTCGTCACACGGCGCAGCGGCGAGACGTTTGCTGCCGGTGAGGGTGCACGAGGCGGGCGCTTGGCCTGGGCCTGCTGCATGGAGGGAGCGCAGGAGTTGAACTCAAAAAAGGCGTCCAGGGGTCTGTGAAGTTCACAGTGAAATTTGTTATTTCCCAAAAAGAAATCATTACACTTGTAATGAGCGCGCCAGGGCCAGGGGTCCTGCGCGCACTGGCCGATTCGAGATCTCACAGATGCTGCTTGCCGCCGCCCCGCCGCTCGCGCTCAACGTCGGCAGTCGACGGGCGCGGGCGCGGGTTGGAGGCGGCGCGCGGGATGCCCGACACGGCGCCAGCGCCGCCCGTGCCGCCGCCGGCTGCCGGGGCGCCGCCCTGAGCAGTGGAGGGGCGGCCGTTGGCCGTGCCGCTGCCTACGCGCGCCGTGGCGGCGGGCGGGCGAGCGGTGTACCGTTCGGCGCCCGACACGGCGCCCGGCACGGCGGCGGCGGCGCCGCCCGTCGCTCGCCGCTCCGAGCTCGCGCCGTCGCGAGCGCTCGCGTCGGCGCGGGCGGAGCTGGCGGAGGGTGGGAGGGTAGCGGAGGCGGAGGCGGAGGCGCGGAGGGACCCTCGCCTAGGCGAGACCTCGGCCGGCGGGGGCGGCGCGCCGCCGTTGTGGGCGCTCAGCCCCCCGGGCGCCGTTGTGGGCATGGAGAGCTTGAGGGCAGACAGGATCTCGCGCGCATCTCCCGCCGATCTCCCGCCGATCTCCGGAGAGCTCGTCGAGATCTTGTCGAGGCGAGCGCCGCCGCCGCAGGCTGCACCACCGCTGGTGGCACCTCGACGATTGATGGCGGCGGCAGCGGCGGCCGCGGCGGCGGTCTGGGCGGCGGCGGTCGGGGGGGCGGGTTGGTCCTCGCGCGGCGTCATGGGAGCCGAGAGCCATGCGGGCATCGCTGGGTAGTAGGACTGCATCAGAGGATCGTCCTCCGACGCCACCACGCTCACCACGGCGCTGCCCACCACGGCGCTCATCCGGGAGCCTTCGTCGAAAGCGCCGTGATGGGCACCGCCCGCGCCCATCGCCCCTCCGCAGATGGAGGGCAGCGAGAGCGGCAGCTGCGCCGGCTGAGATAGCTGCTCGTCGTCCATTGAAGCGCCGCCGCGCCCGCCACAGCGCCCGCCGCGCTCCCTATCGCGATCTCGATCTCGATCTCGATCTCGCTCGCGGTCGCTGTACGTCGGTCGATCCAGAGGCAACGGCAGCGGCGGCGCGCGACGCGGCGAGGCGGCGACCGAGCTCGCGGTGCTCGAGACGGCGCTCGTGTTGCGCGGAGAAGGCGCTGTGAAGTATTCGCGGTCCAGATCGCGATCTGAGCGCTCCCCGCCACGGAGATCGCGATCTGAGCGCTCCCCACCACGGAGATCGCGATCTGAGCGCTCCCCACCACGGAGATCGCGATCTGAGCGCTCGCCACCACGCTCGCGCTCCCTAATTTGGGAGGTGCTCGGATCGACGCGAGCCGCATGCTGGGCAGCATACGAGTTGGTACCGGTAGCGCCTTTGGTGCGCGGCGAGGCGCTCGGCATCGTCCTCATTTGGGTGTTGGCAGGCGAGGCGCTCGGCATCGCCCTTCGCCCGCCGCCCTCGCGTCCGCCGCTGCCGCCACCGCTGCCGCCACCGTCCCGCCCGTCGCCGCCACTGCCGCCGCCACTGCCGCCGCCACTGCCGCCGCCACTGCCGCCGCCACTGCCGCCGCCCGCACCACCGCCGCCTGCGGCCACCGTCGGTACACGCCCGTTGCACCCGCGCAGTTGCCGACGAGCCGCCGCAGCGCGGCGTGGGTCAGGTGAGATCGCCTCCTCAACAAAGCGAAGGACCGACAGCCGCTTGGTGCGCGCGTGCTTGAGCTCCTCGGAGGCACGTCGCACCTGATGAGGGAGGCAATCATGGGTCCTCAGAGGTCATCAGAGGTCATCAGAGCTCCTCAGAGGTCATCAGAGGTCCTCAGAGGTCCTCAGAGGTCCTCAGAGCTCATCAGAGGTCATCAGCGGCAGGTCGTACCACTGCCGAGGTCGACAGCCCCTCGTCCGCGCCGTCGTCGCCCCCCTCGCCCTCGCCCTCGTCGGCACCTGCGGACCTGTCGCGCTTCGACTCCGCCATTGCCGCCTGGAACGCGAGCGCGCCGAGGGTGCGCCATGGCGTCGCGGTACCGTTGCGCTCGAGCACCTGCAAGTCGTCGTCATTGTCATTGTCGTCATCGAGCGCCGTGTTCTCGTCGTCGCCCTCCTCCTCCTCCTCCCCGTACGCCGTCCGATGACGCGCCTCATCACCCTCCACTTCCACATAGAGGCCACCTGGCCCGTTGACGAAACCAACGGGTGGCGCGGCCGCCGGCGGCGCGGCGCCGTCGCGGGCGCTCCGGATGGTCCTCTCCATGGCGGCGGCGGCGGCGGCGGCGGCGGCGGCGCCAAACGTGCCTGCGGCGCCGGCGCGCCCATAGCGCGGCACGACGCGAGGCTCGACGGAGCCGTGATGGGAGCCGAACCCGTCGGATGCGACCGTTGCGCCCGAGGGCGGCAGGGGAGGTGAGATCTCGGAGCCGCCGACGAGCGCGAGGTCGAAGGCCGAAAGCATCACGTCGCGTAGAGCCTCGGGGATGGAGTCGTGCCAGACCGAGAGCAGCTCCTGCATCAAGGCCACCTTGGAGCGAGCCTGCTGTTTGAAGCGCACCGCGTCTGTCGCGGCCTGCTGATGCTTCATGGCGAGCCGTAGCTGTGAAACGCGCTGTGAAGAGACGATGCGCTCTGGGATCTCGTCGGAGAGAGATTGGAGGGAGCGACGGTTCTCGGAAAGTTCCTTGCGCAGCCGCGCGATGTTCGCCTCCTCCGTCTGTACATCGTGCTGCAGCTGCTCGATCGAGACGGCAGACGTACCGGTAGGCGAAGGCTCGCGGCCGCCGGCCACCCCGCCGAAGCTGTTCTGTGGCGCGTCGGGGAAGGCGAGTTGATGCGCGAGCCGTATGGTGGCCACCTTGGAGGCATGCTTCGCACGGGCCATCTCCCGAAGCAACGCCTGCTGCTCCTTCCACGTGAGCGCGGACTCGGCGGAGATGGCCTCGAGCTCCTCGGCCTCCATGTTGTCGAGCGCCACGTAGGCAGCCTGCAAGCATGGAGCCATCCGCGCCAGGCCATCAGTGGTCATCAGCTGCCATCAGTGGCCATCAGTGGCCATCAGTGGCCATCAGAGGTCATCAGAGGTCATCAGAGGTCATCAGAGGTCATCAGTAGCCAATCAGCCGTGTGGCGTCTGTCGCGCGCTCTGATTAGAGCAGTGGACTATGGAGAAGCCACCGTCTCAGTATAGGCGGCTGTACGTGAATACCTTCCTGTGCCCCAATCTCAAGACCAGCGCACCTATGGCGTTGCCGCACATGGCCGGCTCCAAGATGGGGAAGCAATCATGATTGCGATCCAATCATGGGCCATGGGATCGCACTCAGGCGCACTCAGGCGCACTCAGGCGCACTCAGACGCAATCAGTCGTGGTACCTGGACTGACGGGTTGGATTGAGCCTCAGGCTCGCGCTCCACAAGCTCTGCGAGGACTCGCCGTACCTGATGAGGGAGGCCATCAGCATGCAATGAGGGAGGCCATCAGCATGCAATGAGGGAGGCTAATTGCAGTGCAGCTAGCATGCTGCTCTGGCTCGCGCTCCACAATCTCAGCGATCTCCGCAATCTCCGCAACCTCCGCAATCTCAGCGATCTCCGCAATCTCCGCAATCTCAGCGAGCCCTCGCAGCAACTCCGCCATCGACTGGCCCGCGCACCTCTGCAATCTCTATCTCAATCGCAATCTCAGCGCACCTCCGCCATCGACTGGCCCGCGCCGGCCGCGACCGCCGCCGCCGCCGCCGCGCCGTTGCCATACTCGTCGTCCTCGGCCGTCGGATCGAGCGTCGTCTCGGGCGCGCCGCCCTCTTCGGTCGCGGTATCGTACTCGCGCTCCTCCCGCTCATCCTCGCGCTCCTCTTCCTCCTCGTCCTCCTCGAGCTCATCCGACGGTGGCGGTGGGGTGGAGCCGCCACGTCCCAGGCCGCCGCCGCCGCCGCCGCCGCCGCCGCCGCCCCCGCCCCCGCCGCCGCCGCCGCCGCCGGACTGGCCACGCAGCGGGGCACGGCCGCCCACCACGGCGCCGCCCACCACGGCGCCGCCCGTCGCCCGACGATCCTCTCGACCGACGGGCGCCGTGGTGGGCGGCCATGGCTGCTGCCCGATGCCGACGGACTCGCGCCGCTTCTCCTCGCGCTTCGCGTGGCCGGTCGCCACGCGCTGCTGATGGCGCAGCCGCGCGGCCTCGGCACGCCCCGCGGCGGCGCTCGCGGCGGCGCTCGCGGCGGCGCTCGGCGTCGTATCGGGCGCGGGCCCCGCACTGGGTGAGGCGGTCATCTTGGTCATGATCGGGATGAGGCTCTCCTTGAGCTCCTTGAGCACCTCGACCTGCTCCGCGACCGGGTTGTACTCCTGCACCTGCCGCTGCGGCATCTGCGGCGGCGACATGCTCTTGGCGCGGTTGGCGTACTTGAGCGTGTTGAGCGTCTCCTCGAATTGATCCGACGCTGGCGAGACCGCACAGAGCATCACGGAGACCGAGGTGCCCGAGAGCGAGTCGCGCAGCAGACGCGTGAGCTTCGAGTCGCGGTACGGCACGTGGCTTGTGCTCTTCTTGGTACGGTCGGCGAGCGCGTTGATGCAGTTGGCGAGCGAGAGCAGCGACCGGTTGATGTTGCGCCCTTCCCGCAGCCGCTGGCCCGTGTTGTCCGTCTTGTAGGCGCGCTCGGAGCCAGCGAGGTCGATCATCGAGAGCTTTGAGAGCTGCTTCTTCGTCGGGCCGGTGCCGTCGAGGTACTTCTCGACGCCCGAGCACGTGATCTGGAGCACCGCGTGAGATCGGCTCGAGACCTCATTGCAGTTCGTAGCTTCGGTCGTGCGGTAGAGGCTGCCTCGGTTCATCAGCTCCATGAGCTCCTGCAGCGAGCTCACAGCGACCTCGACGGCGCCCGCGATCACCGTCCCTTTGCGCGCATCCTCTCGCACATCCAGGTCCGTACCTGATGAGAGGCGCCATCCGACGCCATCAGACGCCATCAGAGAGGCCATCAGAGGCCATCCGACGCCATCCGACGCCATCCGACGCCATCAGACGCCATCAAGAGAGGCCATCAGACGCCATCAGACGCCATCAGACGCCATCAGACGCCATCCGAGGCACGCAGAGGGAGGTCCGTACCCGTCATCGGGTTGAGCAAATCCTTGACTCTCTCATTGTAGATCTCTATGTACCTGCGAGGCGTGCCGAACCAAGGCCCCGTGATCAGTGGCAATCCGAGCGCCAGCCGTGGCAATCGAGCGCATCGGTTCGGTTGATGAGGCCATCCATCAAGCACTCCACTCACGTCATCGAGAAGCGCCATGTCCAGTCATCCTCCTGCTCCGCGAAGGTGAAGAGGTCGCGGATGGCGCGCGGCATGACGCCGGGCATCGCCTCGTCCCCGAGCATCGTGTACGTCTTGCCGCTCCCGGTCGCGCCGTACGCGAAGCACGAGCCGTGGAAGCCGTCGATGACTGCCCGGATGACGCGCTTGGTCGTACCCTCGTACACGTCCTCACTGGTGCACTCGGGGCCGTAAGCGCAGTCGAACGCGTACGACTTGTCCTTCGACTTGTCCAGTCGAAGGTAGTCGATGCCGCCCATCTTCTCGTCCGGGTCGTACGCAAAGATGTGCTTGCCTTCCGTGACCTCGAGGCACGCGTGCGAGCCGCGGCCCTCCTCCTTGGCGGAGAGCGGGCGAACGCGCACGCCGACGGACATGCGCCCTTTGCGCGCATCCGCAGACGCCACGTCGCGCCCGCCCGCCATCGGCAGCGACGCGTTCGGTCCGAGGCTCTTGCCGCGGGCCGCCGCACGCTTATTCTCGGGCGACCTGGCCCGCACGGCGCGCTGCAGCGTGCTGGCCGAGAGCTCCTCCTTGTAATCGTCGTAGCTCAGGCCTGGCGGCACCGGCGGCGCACTTTGGCGGTGGCGAGGCGCCGGAGGCATCGTGGGTGGCTGCCGGCGGCACCTTTGTTCGCTTGCAAGCGGCGAAGGGACAGAATTCTCGTCACGCCCACCACTCGCGCGCGCCGTCTGCCGTTGGTGCCGTGACGGTTAACGGTGTTTTCCACCAAGTGAGCAGCTGTGAATTTTTTTCTCACAGCTCCTCAAGTTCGAGCAGCTGTGAGTTTCATTCTCACAGCTCCTCGCAACT